>Ga0182748_1000044_pt1 | contig 173079 bp, 148 predicted proteins | sample eDN3rd37CKraftOP_FD_128877 | JGI IMG/M metagenome (GOLD analysis project Ga0182748, IMG submission 128877) | Enriched Organic Plus compost microbial communities from Emeryville, California, USA - eDNA 3rd pass 37_C Kraft OP (version 2) (version 2) ... | reverse complement strand
TGCGCAGGCGCGCGGCGTGGCAGACCAGGTGGTCCAGCATCGGATAGACGAAGCCGTCGAACTGGGCCTCGGCCACCGGCTTCATGCCCTGCGCGGCCAGGCCCACCGACAGGCCGGCGATGGTGGTCTCGTCCAGCGGGGTGTCGAGCACGCGCTGCGGGCCGAACTTCTGCTGCAGGCCGGCGGTGGCGCGGAACACGCCGCCGTTGACGCCCACGTCCTCGCCCAGCACCAGCACCGACGGATCGTGCTCCAGTTCCCATGCCAGGGCGCGGGTGATCGCCTCGATCAGGGTGATCGGCGTCGCGGTCGGGGTCTGGCTCATGGGCTGTTCTCCACCACGACTGGCGTGGACGGGCGCCGAATCGCCCACGCCGGCGGCGGCGTGGGCGCCGGCCAGGCTGCTGCTTTCGGCGCGCTGGCTGCGGATGTCATCCATGGCGCTGCTCCAGGGCAATGGCCGCGGCGCGCTGCGCGAGCAGGTCCGGCGGCGGATCGGCGTAGAGGTAGTCGAACATCGCTTCCACCGGCTGCGCGGTGGTGGCCAGGTAGGCGTCGACCTCGGCGTTGACCTGGCGCTCGCACTCGGCCTTCCACTCGGCCTCCTCGGCCTCGGTCCAGGCGCCCTGCGCGGTGAGCCAGGTGCGCAGGCGCGCGATCGGCTCGCGCTGCCAGGCGGCCTTGACCTCGGCGTCGTCGCGGTAGCGGCGCGCGTCGTCGGCGGTGGTGTGGTCGGACAGGCGGTAGGTGAGGAACTCGATCACCGAGCCGCCCTCGCCGGCGCGCGCGCGGTCCATGGCCTGGCGCATCGCGTCGAGCACGGCGACCAGGTCGTTGCCGTCGACCTGCAGCACGTGCAGGCCGCCGGCGATGCCCTTCTGCGCCAGGGTCTGGGCGCCGGTCTGGGCCTTGCGCGGCACCGAGATCGCCCAGCCGTTGTTGATCACCCCCAGCACCAGCGGCAGTTGGTAGGCGCCGGCGGAGTTGAGCGCGGCGTAGAAGTCGGTCTTGGAGGTGCCGCCGTCGCCGCAGGTGGCCACGGCCACGTGCGGCTGCCCGCGCAGCTTGAACGCCAGCGCGGCGCCGGCCGCGTGCAGGCACTGGGTGGAGATCGGCACGCAGATCGGGAAGTCGGCCACCGCGTCGCTGTCGCGCGGGAAGTCGCTGCCGCGCTCGTCGCCGCCCCAGTACATCAGGATGTCGCGCGGGCGCACGCCGCGCTCGAACATGGTGCCGATCTCGCGGTACGACGGCGCGAACACGTCGCCGCGGCGCATCGACGCGCCGATGCCGACATGGGTGGCCTCGTGGCCCAGGCTGGGCGCATAGGTGCCCAGCTTGCCGGTGCGCTGCAGGGCGATGGCCTTGCTGTCGAAGGCGCGCACGAACAGCATGCGCTTGAACAGCGGCAGCAGCACGGCGGGGTCGCGCAGGTCCTGCGGGAAGTCGCGGACCTGGCGCCCGTCGGCGTCGAGGTACTGCAGGTAATGGACTTCAAAGCTGGCGGCGAGTGTCATCGGGGGAGTCACCCTTGCGCGCGATTGCGGACAGGAAAGTTGCACATGGTACGGACTCGGTCGGGAAAACCCGCCGTGCAGCGCAACAACGCTTGCAGTACATGGACTTGGACGCGGTCGTCGAGTTCCACTGAATGGTGACAGGCTCGGCCGCGTTATCCCTGCTGCGCTGCGGTACGCTTTGCCCCCTTGCGCGCACTCCCGCGCGCGCCAGCCGCGACCGATGACCCTGAACAAGAACCAGCGCCCGCTCGAACCCGGCATCCACACCGACCTGCAGGGCCGCATGACCTATGCGGGCTACCTGCAGCTGGACCGCCTGCTGTCCGCGCAGCGGCCGCTGTCCGAGCCGGCGCACCACGACGAGATGCTGTTCATCATCCAGCACCAGGTCTCGGAACTGTGGCTGAAGCTGCTGATGCACGAGCTGCAGGCCGCGCGCGCGTTCATGCAGCAGGACCAGGTGTGGCAGTGCCGCAAGGTGATGGCGCGCGGCAAGCAGGTGCTGCGCCAGCTGGTGGAGCAGTGGTCGGTGCTGGAGACGATGACGCCGTCGGAGTACATGGGCTTCCGCGACCTGCTGGGCCCGTCCTCCGGCTTCCAGTCGCTGCAGTACCGCGCGATCGAGTTCCTGCTGGGCAACAAGAACGCCGAGATGGTGAAGGTGTTCGCCCACGACCCGGAAGGCCAGGCGGCGCTGCGCGCCGAGCTGGAGCGGCCCAGCTTGTACGAGGAGTTCCTGCTGTACCTGGCGCGCTTCGGCCACGCGGTGCCGGGCGAGTACCTGCGCCCGGAACGCGACTGGACCCAGCCGCACGTCAGCGACCCGGCGCTGCGCCCGGTGTTCGAACGCATCTACGAGGACACCGACCGCTACTGGCGCGAGTACTCGCTCAGCGAGGACCTGGTGGACCTGGAAACCCAGTTCCAGACCTGGCGTTTCCGCCACATGCGCACGGTCATGCGCATCATCGGCTTCAAGCGCGGCACCGGCGGCTCCAGTGGCGTGGGCTTCCTGCGCGAGGCGCTGGACCTGACCTTCTTCCCTGAACTGTTCGAAGTCCGGACCAGCATCGGGACCTGAGCCGCGTCGGGTTCCGGGCGAGCATGGCACGCTCCGGGTGGCACCGCTCATGGCGCCGGTTTCAGCCGTAACGCACTGATTTTGAATGGATATCCCGGGGGCGGTCCAGCGGGTTTGCCGCGCTTGCCGATTGACGACCCGGGGCCGGTCGGTGATTCTCGCCCGGTTCCGGCGCCCGTCGCCGTGAAGTCCCGTCCGTTCTTTTGCAAGGAAATCCATGAGCGCCGACGTCGTCGAGCCCAAGGCCGCGGTCCCGCCGCAGACGCCCTCCCTACCCGAATTCCCCCAGACCCTGGGCCATCCGCGTCCCCTGTGGATGCTGTTCATGACCGAGTTCTGGGAGCGCTTCGCGTTCTACGGCATGCGTTGGGCGCTGGTCCTGTACATCGTGGCCCAGTTCTACAGCGGTGACGCCAGGGGCGAGGCCCCGGCCAGCGAGCTGTACGGCGCCTACCTGGCGCTGGTGTACGCGGCGGCGATCTTCGGCGGTTACGTGGCCGACAAGCTCATCGGCTACCAGCGCTCGATCCTGGTCGGCGCGGCCTTCATGTCCGCTGGCCTGTTCATGATCATGGCGCCCAGCGAGACCATGCTGAAGCTTGGCCTGGCCACGATCATCGTCGGCAATGGCCTGTTCAAGCCGATCATTTCGACCCTCGTCGGCAAGGTCTACGCGACCGGCGACCAGCGTCGCGACTCGGGCTTCACCATCTTCTACATGGGCATCAACCTCGGGGCCTTCATCGCCCCGATCCTGACCGGCTGGCTGGCCGAGCGCATGTTTGGCGGTACTCCGGAACTGCCGGCCTACAAGGTGGTGTTCATTGCGTCCGGCATCGGCATGCTTTTCAGCCTGTTGTGGTTCTGGTTCGGCCGCGCCCAGCTCAAGGGCATCGGCGCGGCGCCGGCCAATGCCACCGGCCTGGGGCGCGTGGCGATGGTGATCGTCGGCGCATTCGTGGCGATCCCGGTGTACTACTCGCTGCTGACCATCGACGCCGGCGTGCTGAACTGGATCCTGATCGCGCTGTTCATCGCCCCGGCGATCATGCTGCTGGTCGAGGGCATCCGCGAGGGCAAGGTGCAGCGCGACATGGTGGTCGCGATGCTGATCATCTTCGGCTTCAACGTGCTGTTCTGGATGTTCTTCGAGCAGGCCGGCAGCTCGTTCAACTTCCTGGCCCAGAACATCGTCAACCGCGACTTCGGCGGCTGGATCTTCCCGGTCGGCTGGTTCCAGTCGGTGAACTCGATCGCCATCATCACCCTGGCCCCGGTGCTGGCCTGGCTGTGGGTGGCGATGGGACGCGCCAATCCGTCGATCCCGCGCAAGTTCGGCCTGGGCCTGATCTTCAACGGCCTGGCCTTCCTGCTGCTGATGTTCGCCCTGTCCAGCCTGGTTGACCCGCAGACGCTGAAGATCCCGTTCTGGACCCTGTTCATGGTCTACGTGATCCAGTCGGTGGGCGAGCTGTGCCTGTCGCCGATCGGCCTGTCGATGACCACCAAGCTGGCCCCGGCCAAGCTGACCGGCCTGGCCATGGGCGGCTGGTTCCTGTCGATCGCCATCGGCAACAACCTGTCGGGCATCTTCGCCTCCAGCGTCAGCGGCGAGGGCGGCATGACCACCGCCTCGGCGCTGGCCGGCTACACCTTCGGCTTCTGGGCGCTGCTGGGCGCCGGCGTGCTGCTGTTCCTGGTCGCGCCGCTGATCCAGAAGCTGATGCACGGAGTGAAGTGAGATGAACGGCGGCCGCGGCGCGTTGCTGGCTTCGGCCCTGGCCCTGTGCGGATGCGGGGTTGATTCCCGGCACCCGGCCGGGCCGCCACAGCCGGTCGACACCACGCCGCAGCAGGCGCCGGCGCCGGACGCCACCGAGCCGGTGGCCTCCGGCAACACCCCGGCGGCGGCGGACGTCGCCGCCCTGGCCGGGTTGCGGGCCGCGTTCGACCCGGCCCGCAACCCCGCCGACGACCTGGAAACCGCCCAGGTCGAGGCGCGCCGCGGCAACCGCCGCATCGTGCTGGAGTTCGGCGAGCCGGACTGCGCGCCCTGCGAGGCGCTGGCCGCCGGGATCGAAGGCGACGCGGCGCTGCGTTCGCGCCGCAATTCGGCGTTCGTGTGGGTGCGGGTGGACCGCCGCGCGCCGGGCAATGCCGGCTTTGTCGCGGCCTACCCGGAAGCGGCCGACGCGCCGGCGCCGTACCTGGTGGTACTGGACGCCGACGCACAGGTCCTGCATGCCGGCCCGGGCGCCGCGTTGCTGCGTGACGACGCCCGCGCCGACGTGGCGCGCATCCGGGAATTCCTCGAGACCTGGGCGCCCCCGGCGCCCTGATCCGGCCCCTGGCCGGCTCCTTCCCCGATTCCAGTCCCCTGCCGCCTGGTCCGCGTTCCCCCGCGGCGGCGTTCAGTGCCCTTCGCGCAGGGCGGTCAGGCCCGGGCCGGCGAGCTTGGTCAGCAGGCGGTCGAGCATCTGCCGTTCGTTCTCGTCCAGCGTGGCCACCAGGCGCGCCTCGGCTGCCAGCGCCATCGGCGCGATCTCGTCGTAGACCGTGTACCCCACCTCCGACAGCGACAGCACCGAGCGGCGGCGGTCGTCGCTGTGGATGTCGCGCTTGATCAGGCTGCGCTCGAGCAGGCGCGCGACCGCGCGGCTGACCGCGACCTTGTCCATCGCCGTGCGTTCGGCGACCTCGTTGGCCGACAGGTCGGGGAAGCGCCCGAGCACGGCCATCACGCGCCATTCGGTGATCGCCAGTCCGAAACGCTTCTGGTACATGTCGGCGATCGTCTGGCTGACCCGGTTGGACAGCACGCTGAGGCGGTAGGGCAGGAAACGCTCGAGTTCGAGCTGGGCGTGGCCGGATGCGTCCTTGGCGGGAACGGACCCGGTGGCGTCTTGGCTGGCAGTAGCAGTCATTGCGGCAGGGTACCTTGCATGTGGTTGCACACGTAACTATAAAGGGTCTAATCCCAGACCCCCGTTCCCCGGCGGGGAGCGATCAGGAAGCCATCATGAGCGTGCAACCGCAAGTCCTTTCGTCCGCCACCGGTCCCGCCGTGGGCATGTCGGTAACGACCTTCGAGAACCCGATGGGCATCGACGGCTTCGAATTCGTCGAGTTCGCCGCGCCCGCCGGCCAGGCCGGACATCTCCACGACTATTTCCGCAAGCTGGGCTTCGTGCGCGTGGCCCGCCACCGCACCCGCCCGATCACCACCTACCGCCAGGGCGACTGCACCTTCCTGGTGAACGAAGACCCGGATTCCTTCGCCGCGCGCTTCGCCGAGAAGCACGGCCCCAGCGCCTGCGGCTTCGCCATCCGGGTGAAGAAGCTGGCCGACTGGGTGCGCACCCAGGCACTGAAGAACGGCGCCGAGGCGTTCGCCGCCGAGGACGAGCTGAGCAAGGCGGTGGCCGCGCCGGTGATCAAGGGCATCGGCGACTGCATGCTGTACCTGGTCGACCGCTACGACGCCAAGGGCACGATCCACGACCCGGACTACGAGTACGAAGCCGGCGTGGAGCTGAAGCCGGCCGGCTTCGGCCTGACCTTCATCGACCACCTGACCCACAACCTCTACCCGGGCAACATGGCCAAGTGGGCGGACTACTACGAGCGGCTGTTCAACTTCCGCGAGATCCGCTACTTCGACATCAAGGGCGCCAAGACCGGCCTGTTCTCCAAGGCGATGACCGCGCCGGACGGCATGGTGCGCATCCCGCTCAACGAATCTGCCGACCCCAAGTCGCAGATCAACGAGTTCCTGGAGGCGTACCACGGCGAGGGCATCCAGCACATTGCCTGCTTCACCGAGGACATCTACGCCACGGTGGAGAAGATGCGCGAGGCCGGGATCGAGTTCCTCGACACCCCGGACACCTACTTCGAGGTGATCGACCAGCGCATCCCGGACCACGGCGAGGACGTGGAGCGGCTGCGCCGCAACCGCATCCTGATCGACGCCGATCCGGAGACCGGCAAGCGCAAGCTGCTGCAGATCTTCACCCAGAACGCGATCGGCCCGATCTTCTTCGAGATCATCCAGCGCAAGGGCAACGAGGGCTTCGGCGAGGGCAACTTCAAGGCCCTGTTCGAGAGCATCGAGCGCGACCAGATGCGCCGCGGGGTCCTCTGACAGCGTGACAGGGAAGCCCCTCCCCGGGACGGGGAGGGGCTCGCAAGGGCGAACGAGGATGAACGCTGTGACTGAACTGCAGTACATGACCGGCTTCGGCAACGAGTTCGCCAGCGAAGCCATTCCCGGGACCCTGCCGGAAGGGCAGAACTCGCCGCAGCGGGTGGCGCACGGGCTCTATGCCGAGCAGATCTCCGGCACCGCGTTCACCGCGCCGCGCGCGCACAACCGGCGCAGCTGGCTGTACCGGATCCGCCCGGCGTCGATGCACGGCAGCTTCGCCCCGTTCGCGCAACCGCGCTTCCACAACGACTTCGGCAGCGGCCCGGTGACCCCGGAACAGCTGCGCTGGGACCCGCTGCCGCTGCCGGCGCAGCCCACCGACTTCATCGAAGGCCTGTACACCGTGGCCGGCAACGGCTCGCCGGCGGCGCAGGCGGGCGTGGGCGTGCACCTGTACGCCGCCGACCGCGGCATGGCCGGGCGCTACTTCTACGACGCCGACGGCGAGCTGCTGCTGGTGCCGCAGCAGGGCCGGCTGCGCATCGCCACCGAGCTGGGCGTGGTCGAGGTCGAGCCGCAGCAGGTGGCACTGGTGCCGCGCGGCATCCGCTTCCGGGTGGAGCTGCCGGACGGCGCCTCGCGCGGCTACGTGCTGGAGAACTTCGGCGCCCCGCTGCGCCTGCCGGACCTGGGACCGATCGGTTCCAACGGCCTGGCCAGCCCGCGCGACTTCCAGGCGCCGGTGGCCGCGTACGAGGACCTCGAGGGCGATTTCGAGCTGGTGGCCAAGTTCCAGGGCCACCTGTGGCGCGCGCCGATCGACCACAGCCCGCTGGACGTGGTCGCCTGGCACGGCAACCACGTGCCGTGGCGCTACGACCTGCGCCGCTTCAACACCATCGGCTCGATCAGCTTCGACCACCCCGATCCGTCGATCTTCACCGTGCTGACCTCGCCCAGCGACACGCCCGGCACGGCCAACGTCGACTTCGTGATCTTCCCGCCGCGCTGGCTGGTGGCGCAGCACACCTTCCGCCCGCCCTGGTTCCACCGCAACGTGGCCAGCGAGTTCATGGGCCTGGTGCACGGCGCCTACGACGCCAAGGCGGAAGGGTTCGTGCCGGGCGGCTGTTCGCTGCACAACTGCATGAGCGGGCATGGTCCGGACGCGGCCACCTTCGAGAAGGCCTCGGCCGCCGACCTGTCGAAGCCGGACGTGATCACCGGAACCATGGCCTTCATGTTCGAGACCCGCGCCGTGCTGCGTCCGACCGCGCAGGCCATGGACGCGCCGCACCGCCAGCGCGAGTACCTGCAGTGCTGGGCCGGGCTGCGCAAGCATTTCCGCGCCCCGGCCTGAGCCGGTGCCCGGACCCGGACCCGGACCCGTCTACCGGCGCTTTCGCCCGGCCTTGACGGGCGCTGGCGCAGCCTCCGGCCATGCGGACGCGTCCCGGGGGAACCATGTCGTCGTCGACCAGGAAGATCGATGCCTGCCTGCTGATGCTGGCGCTGGCCCTGGCCTCGTGCACGCGTCCGCCGGACACGGCGGCGCAGGCGGAGGAGCCGGACTGGGAGCCGATGGCCCGGTCCGCGCAGGACGAGGGCCACGACGGTCCCGAGGGCGCCGACGTGCCGCCGGCCACCGTGCCGCATGCAGCCTCCGCGCTGGCGACGCTGGCCACAAGCTTCGAGGGCTTCGGCCCGGTGCGCTTTGGCGAGGGCGCCGAGTCCCTGCGCGAACTCTGGAAGGGCGGGCTGGAGGGCGATGCCGATCCGGCCGATCCGCAGGCCTGCTACTACCTGTTCCCGCGGCCACGCCCGCAGCACGGCCATGGCACGGCCTTCATGATCGAGCGTGGCCGCTTCGTGCGGGTGGACGTGGACCAGGCCGGCGCGGTGGCCCCCGGTGGTGGCCGCATCGGCATGGACGCGGAACAGATCCACGCCCTGTACCCGGGGCAGGTGGAGGAAGCCCCGCACAAGTACGTCGAGGGCGGGCGCTACCTGCGGGTGGTGGCCGACGGCAGCCCGGCGGTGCTGGTGTTCGAGGTGGATGCCGACGGCCAGGTACGGTCCTGGCGCGTGGGCCTGCCACCGCAGGTGGACTACGTCGAGGGCTGCGGCTGAGCGTTGCTGCGCCCGGCGCGTGCAGGCCCGCGCGCATGGAACCGGCCCGATGCGGGGAGGACTGCGATGGTGGCGACACTGGGGGGATTCGCGCTGGGCCTGCTGCTGCTGGCGCTGGGCGGCGACTCGGCGGTCAAGGGCGTGTCCGGGCTGGGGCAACGACTGGGCCTGCGCCCGTTCGTGGCCGGGGTGCTGCTGCTGGCGTTCGCCACCTCGATCCCGGAACTGGCGGTCAACCTGCGTGCGGTCGCGATCGGGCAGGGCCACCTGGCGCTGGGCAATGCAGTCGGCAGTACCCTGGCCAACCTCGGCCTGACCCTGGGCCTGGCCGCGCTGGCGGCGCCGCTGCTGCTGCACGCGCGCCTGCTGCTGCCGCAGCTGGTGCTGCTGGTGGCGGCGGTGCTGGTGCTGGTGCTGCTGGGCCTGGACGGCTACGTCGGCCGCATCGACGGCCTGGTGCTGGTGGCCGCCTTCATCGTGGCGCTGGCCCATGTCCTGCGCCGCGCCGCCCGCGAGGCGCCGGAGGTGCAACAGGGCATCGCCGGCTACGCCGCCACCCGCACCGTGCCGTGGCTCAACCTGCTGCGCCTGGCCATCGCCATCCCGCTGCTGTGGTTCGGCGCGCGCTGGGTGGTGTCCGCCGGCCTGGACCTGGGCCGGGCCTGGGGCCTGACTCCGCTGCTGGCGGGCCTGCTGCCGGTGGCCATCGGCAGCACCTTGCCGGAAATCGCCGCGGCCATCGCCGCCGCGCGGCGCGGCCAGGGCGACATGGTCGCCGGGCATGTGTTTGGCTCCAGCCTGTGCAACCTGCTGCTGGTCGTCGGCGGCACCGCGGCGGTGCAGCCGCTGGCCCTGCCGGCCTCGTTCGTGCGCCTGGAGCTGCCGGCGCTGCTGGTCCTGGCCGCCCTGGCCTGGCCGATGCTGCGCGGCGACCGCCGGCTGTCGCGCGGCGAGGGCGGCGTCCTGGTGGCGGTGTTCGCTGCCTGGATCGTGCTGGAGCTGGCGCTGCTCTGAACCGCGCTCAGGCGTCCTCGCCGGGCCCGCGGCCTTCGCCCACCGGTTCGCTGCCCGGTTGCGCCGGGCGTTCGGCCATGTGCAGCGACAGCGCCGCCTTGGCCATCAGGTGCGCGCCGATCGGCGCGGTGATGAACAGGAACGCGGTGATCAGCAGTTCGCGCGGCTGCGGGTCGGTCTCGCCCAGCCAGTGGTAGCCGATCGAGGCGGCCAGCACGCAGCCCACGCCCAGGGTGCTGGCCTTGGTCGGCGCGTGCAGGCGCTTGAAGAATTCCGAGAACTTCACCAGGCCGATCGAGCCGACCAGGATGAAGAAGGCGCCGGCCGCCAGCAGGAGGACCAGCAGGATGGCGATGACCCAGCTCATTCGACGATGTCCCTGCGCAGCACGTACTTGCTCAGCACCACGGTGCTGACGAAGCCGAGCATGGCGATGATCAGCGCGGCCTCGAAGTAGATCGCGGTATTGAGGTGCATGCCCAGCAGGATCAGCTGGGCGATCGCGGCCACCGAGAGGGTGTCCAGGGCCAGGATGCGGTCGGGCACCGAGGGGCCGCGCAGCAGGCGGTACAGCGCCAGCAGCATGGCGAAGGCGGTCACGTGCATGGTGCCGACGATGGCCCAGCCGACCAGTGCCTGCGGGGTCACGGGAAGATCTCCATCAGCGGGGCCTCGTAGCGGGTCTTGATCTCATGGATCACGGCGTCCGCGTCCTTGAGGTTGAGCACGTGCACCAGCAGGTAGCGGCGGTCCTCGGACAGCGATGCCGAGACGGTGCCCGGGGTCAGGGTGATCATACTGGTCAGCGCGGCGATGCCATGGATGTTGCCGATGTCCAGCGGCAGCCAGATGAAGCCGGGAGTGATTTCCTCCTCCGGGCCCAGCACCTGGCGGGCCACGGTGATGTTGGAGCGGACCACGTCCAGCGCCAGCACGCACAGCATCCGCGGGATGCCGCTGATCCGGCCGATGCGGGCGAACTCGCGGTCCAGGCGCGCGGCGAACGGCGGGATGGCCAGCGCCAGCAGCAGCCCCATCAGCGCATGGCCGACGCTGACTTCCGAGTTCATCAGCAGCCAGAACACGAACACCGTCGCCGCCAGCGGCAGCGACGGGACGATGCGGCGCAGCAGTGGCTTGCGTTCCCGGGTGCTCACGGGGTCCTCCCTTGCGGCAGCGTCGCCCGCACCTGCTCGACGTAGGCTTCCGGCGCCTGCAGCTGCGTGCCGGTGGCGCGGGTGTATTCCAGCATCGGCGAAGCGCCCAGGACCATGGCCACGCCGTAGGCGAGGAGGAGGACCGTGGCGGCCGTTTCCAGCGGACGGCTGGGCGCCTCGCGCATCTGCTCGCGTGGCACGTATCGGGCGACCTGTTCGGGCGAAGCGTCGGGCCACGGCTCCTGGCGCCAGAACAGGCGGGTGCCGGCGCGCGCCAGTCCCACCAGCATCATGAAGCTGCTGCCCAGCACCAGCAGCCACACCCAGAACGTGCGCGGGCCTTCCGGCACCGCCTCCAGCATCACCAGCTTGCCGATGAAGCCCGACAGCGGCGGCAGGCCGGCCAGCGATACCGCGGCCATCAGGTACAGGGCGGCCGGCACGGTGGAGCCGGGCAGGGCGGCGACCACGTCCTTGCGGTCGCTGGCCGCGCCGCGGCGGCGCCGCACCAGGTCGGCCAGCAGGAACAGGGCCGCGCCGGCGAAGGTGCTGTGCACCAGGTAGTAGAGGCCGGCGCCCACCGTGCCGGCGGTGTCCAGGGCGAAGGCGATGAACAGGGTCGCCGCCGAGGACAGCACCAGGTAGGCGGCCAGCGAGCGCAGGCGGCGCGCGGCCAGCACGCCCAGCGCCGCCAGCACCAGGGTGATCGCGCCCAGCACCAGCATCGCCGGCCAGGCGAAGCCGGCCAGCGGCCCGGCCAGGCCGAACACCAGGGAGCCCACGCGCAGCACCGCGTACAGGCCGACCTTGGTCATCACCGCGAACAGCGCGGCCACCGCGGCCGGGGCGTGGGTATAGGTCTCCGGCAGCCACAGGTACATCGGCAGCAGCGCCGCCTTGGCACAGAACACCACCAGCAGCAGGCCACCGGCGGCCTGGACCAGGGCGCGGTCCTGCGGCCCGACCTCGGCCACCCGTACCGCCAGTTCGGCCATGTTGAGCGTGCCCAGCAGGCCGTAGACCAGGCCCAGGGCGACCAGGAACAGGGTCGAGGCGGCGATGTTGAAGGACACGTAGTGCAGGCCGGCGCGCAGGCGCTCGCCGCGGCCGCCGCTGAGCATCAGCCCGTAGGAGGCGATCAGCAGGATCTCGAAGAACACGAACAGGTTGAACACGTCGCCGGTGAGGAAGGCGCCGTTGATGCCCATCATCTGGAACTGGAAGAAGGCATGGAAATGCGGCGCGCGGCGGTCCCAGCCGGCGCAGGCGTGCAGCAGGCAGCCGATGCCGAGCAGCGCCGCCACCAGCAGCATCAGTGCCGCCAGCCGGTCCACCATCAGGGCGATGCCCAGCCGCGCCGGCCAGTCGCCGACCAGGTATACGCCGACCTCGCCGCCGGCTGCACCCCGCACCAGCAGCACGGCGAGCACCAGCATCAGGCCCATCGAGGTCCAGGCCACGATCCGCTGCGGCGCCATGCCGAAGCGGCGGTGCTCGAACATCAGTGCCAGGGCGGCGGCCACCAGCGGCACCAGGATCGGCAGCAGCGGCAGGTGCGCGATCATGCGCGGCCCTCGCGGTCGGGCGAGGCCACCGCGCCCTGGGCGGGCACCGATTCATTGCCCGCCACCAGCTCGGCCGCGTGCGCGGCCAGGCGTGCTTCGTCGTGGCGCAACTGCTCGCGGCGCTGGAATTCCGCCTCGGCGCGGCTGCCGTCCACGTGGTCGCTGTGGTTGTCGGCGCGGCTGCGGATGGCCAGCACGATGATCACCGCGGTCATGGCGAAGGCGATCACGATCGCGGTCAGCACCAGGGCCTGGGGCAGGGGATCGGTGTAGTACGCCGGCTCGGCGGGCATGCCCTCGCGCAGCACCGGCGGCTTGCCCGTCACCAGGCGCCCGCTGGAGAAGATCAACAGGTTGGTGGCGTAGGACAGCAGGGTCAGCCCCAGGATCACGTCGAAGCTGCGCGCCCGCAGCAGCAGGTACACGCCCGCGGCGGTGAGGATGCCGATCGCGCTCGCCATCGCCAGTTCCATCAGCCCAGTTCTCCGGTACGGGTCGAACGCTGGCCCGGCTCGATCACGCCCAGCCGCGCCACCGTGGTGCGCGAGGGGCGGATGGTGCCGAGCATCGACAGGATGAGCATGGCGCCGCCGAACACCACCAGGTACACGCCGGTGTCGAAGCCCATGGCGCTGGCCAGTTCCAGGGTGCCGACCAGCGGCAGTTCCAGTTCCAGGTGGCCGCTGGTGAGGAACGGGACGCCGAACAGGAACGCAGCCGCGCCGCTGGCCGCCGCCACCACCAGGCCGATGCCGATGCAGCGGATGTAGTCGAAGCCGAAGCGCGACTCGACCGAGGCCGCGCCCTGGATCACGTACTGGATCAGCAGCGGCACCGCCAGCACCAGGCCGGCGATGAAGCCACCGCCGGGCGCGTTGTGTCCGCGCAGGAACAGGAATACCGAGACGGTGAGGGTCAGCGGGAACAGCAGCTGGGCAAGGTCGGCCGGCACCGGCAGCTTCACCGGGCCGCCGGACATGACCTTCTCCGGGGCCATCCGCGCGCGCCGCAGCAGGGCGTGCACGATCAGCGCGGCCACGCCGAACACGGTGATCTCGCCGAAGGTATCGAAGCCGCGGAAGTCCACCAGGATCACGTTGACCACGTTGCGGCCGTAGGCCTCCGGCAGCGAGCGTGCCAGCATCTCCACGCTGGCCGCGTCCGGGCTCGGGTCGCGGGCCATCATCGCGTACGCCAGCACCGCCACGCCCAGGCCGGCGGCGGCGGCCACCACGATGTCGCGGTAGCGCCGCGCCGGGCGCCGCTCCGGCGGCGAGCGCGGCGGCAGGTAGTGCAGGCCCAGCAGCAGCAGCGCCAGGCTGACCATCTCCACCAGCAGCTGGGTCAGGGCCAGGTCCGGGGCGGACAGGAACACGAAGGCCATGCTGACCATCAGGCCGATGCCGCCCACGACCAGCAGGGCCAGCAGGCGCTGCCGGTACAGGCGGATGGTCCACGCGGTGCAGGCCACCATCACCAGCCACAGGAACCAGCCCAGCAGCGGCATCGGCGAGGGCGCGCGCAGCACCGGCAGCGCGCCGCCACCGAGGGAATCGACGAACGGCGCCACCCCGGCGGCAAGCGCGGCCAGCACCAGCAGCAGCATGCTGCGCTGGACGCTGCCGTTGGCGATCCGGGTGGTGAAACGGTTGGCCAGGCCGTACAGGGCATCCATGTTCCAGCGGAACACGTTCCAGCCCAGCGAGCCGCGCACGATCGCGTGCAGGTCGAACAGGCGGCGCAGGCCGAAGTACAGGGCGATGCCGCCGACGATGCCGCACAGGCTCATCAGCAGCGGCACGTTCAGCCCGTGCCATACCGCCAGGCTGTAACCGGGCATGGCCGCGCCGAGGATGGCGCCGGCGCCGGCGTGCAGCACCGGGGCCACGGTGAAGGCCGGGAACACGCCCACCGCGATGCACAGCACCACCAGCACCTCGACCGGGATCTTCATCCAGCGCGGCGGCTCGTGCGGCTCGCGGTCCAGGGCGCGCGGCCCCTTGCCGAAGAAGGTCTCGTAAACGAAGCGCAGGCTGTAGGCCACGCCGAAGATGCCGTACAGCAGCGCGGCCACGGCGATGCCCAGGCGCATGTAGGCGTGGCCGCGGATCTCCAGCGCCTCGGTGAAGAACATCTCCTTGGACAGGAAGCCGTTGAGCAGCGGGATGCCGGCCATCGCCAGCGAGGCGATCACCGCCAGCGCGCTGGTCATGGGCATGGCCCGCCGCAGGTTGCCCAGGCGGCGGATGTCGCGGGTGCCGGTCTCGTGGTCGATGATGCCGGCGGCCATGAACAGCGAGGCCTTGAAGGTGGCGTGGTTGAGGATGTGGAACACGCCGGCGACCACCGCCATCGGCGTGGACAGGCCGAACAGCAGGGTGATCAGGCCCAGGTGGGAAATGGTCGAGTACGCCAGCAGGCCCTTGAGGTCGTGCTGGAAGATCGCGAACCAGGCGCCCAGCAACAGGGTCGCCGCACCGATGCCGCTGACCAGGTAGAAGAACAGGTCGCTGCCGGCCAGCGCCGGGTGCAGCCGCGCCAGCAGGAACACGCCGGCCTTCACCATGGTCGCCGAGTGCAGGTAGGCCGACACCGGGGTGGGCGCGGCCATCGCGTGCGGCAGCCAGAAGTGCACCGGAAACTGCGCGCTCTTGGTGAACACGCCGGCCAGCACCAGGCCCAGCGCCCAGGGGTAGAGCGCGCTGTCGCGGATCAGTTCGCCGGAGGCCAGCACCGCGTCCAGGTCGTAGCTGCCGACGATGCGGCCGATCAGCAGCACGCCGCCAAGCAGGGCCAGGCCGCCGCCGCCGGTGATGGCCAGGGCCATGCGCGCGCCTTCGCGCGCGTCCTGGCGGTGGGTCCAGAAGCCGATCAGCAGGAACGAGCTGATGCTGGTCAGTTCCCAGAACACCAGCAGCAGGAGCAGGTTGCCGGCCAGCACCACGCCCAGCATCGAGCCCATGAACAGCAGCAGGTAGCTGAAGAAGCGCACCGCGCTGTCGCGCGCGGAGAGGTAGTAGTGCGCGTACAGCACCACCAGCGCGCCGATCGCCAGTACCAGCCCGGCGAACATCCAGGCCAGCCCGTCCAGGCGCAGGTCGAAGTCCAGCCCGATCTGCGGGATCCAGGCGTGCTCGCCGCGCACGATCCAGCCCTGCAGCACCGAAGGAGTCAGCCAGCCCAGCACCGCCAGGCCCAGCAGCGGGGCCGCGCCGGCCACCCACGCGGCGGCGGCCCGCGAACGGGGGCGCAGCAGGGCCAGCAGCGCCGCTGCCAGGAAGGGCAGGGCGAGGAGGACTTCCAGGAACGGGATCATCCGTGCGGTCGTGGGGGCCGTCGTGGTGAACCCGGGAGTTTAGCAGCGGGCGGCGTGCTCTCCGCGTGCTGCGCCGCGGCAGCGCCTAGTAACGCCAGCCCAGCCGGCGGTAGCACTTGGCCATGACCCAGGCCGGGCCGATCAGCAGGTAGACCAGGTCGGTGAGGAAGCTGGGACGCCGGCCCTCGTAGTGGTGGCCGACGAACTGCGCGACCCAGGCGAACACGAATACCGCCGCGGCGGCGGCCAGCAGCACGCCCGGGCCCAGGCGCATCTCGATCAGCCGGCACACGCAGCCGCAGAAGAAGAACAGCGCCAGCATGCCCAGGCCCAGCCGCCGCGACAGGCGGTTGTAGAAAGACCAAGCGGCGAACATCGCCAGCGCCGCCCAGATCCCGGTGCGGGTCCAGGTGCCGAACACCGGCACGCACCAGACCAGGGCGACCACCGACCACAGGATGGCCGGCACCGCGACCACGTGGATGCGCTGGTTGAGCGGGTGGCGGTGGTCGGCCGAGTAGCTGGCGAAGTAGCGGTCGATCGCCCGCGTCGGCCCGGAATGCGGGGCTTGGCTCATGGGCTCACCTGCGGTGGGCGTGGCTGGCCCGGGAGCATAGCCATTTATGTGCCGCGCCTCCCGCCGCGTCGCGACACCGCCGGTAGAGTCCGGCCCGGCGCCGCGGCGCTGCGTCCGGGCCGGCGGCGCCTGCATCCGTTGGCAGGCGGCCGCATGTACGCACCCGCCCCGGGCCCGGAAAGCACGAGGCCCGCGGTTGCGGGCCTCGCGGGCGCGGTACTGGCTTCAGTCCACGCTGATGCCGGCCAGCTTCTGCAGCGCCTCGGCGTAGCGGGCGCGGGTGCGCTCGATCACTTCCGGCGGCAGGGTCGGGCCCGGCGGGGTCTTGTCCCAGTCCAGGGTCTCCAGGTGGTCGCGCACGATCTGCTTGTCGTAGCTGGGCGGGCTGATGCCGACCTGGTACTCGTCCGCCGGCCAGTAGCGCGAGGAATCCGGGGTCAGCATCTCGTCCATGATGTACAGCCGGCCGTCGGCGTCGGTGCCGAACTCGAACTTGGTGTCGGCCAGCAGGATGCCGCGCTCGGCCGCGTAGGCGGCGGCGAACTTGTAGATGCGCAGGGTGGCGTCGCGCACGCGCTCGGCCAGGTCGGCGCCGACCGCGCGCACCATGGCATCGAAGTCGATGTTCTCGTCGTGGTCGCCGACGGCGGCCTTGGTCGAGGGGGTGAAGATCGGCTCGGGCAGCTGCTCGGCCTGGCGCAGGCCCGGGGGCAGGGCGATGCCGCTGACTTTGCCGGTGCGCTGGTAGTCCTTCCAGCCGCTGCCGATCAGGTAGCCGCGGGCGATGGCCTCCACCGGCACCGGCTTGAGCTTGCGGGTCACCACCGCGCGCCGGGCGTACAGCGCCGGGTCCACGCCCTCGGGCAGGACCGAGGCCACGTCGATGCCGGTGAGGTGGTTGGGCATCAGGTGGGCGGTCTTGGCGAACCAGAAGTTGGAGATCTGGCAAAGCATCTCGCCCTTGCCCGGGATCGGGTCGGGCAGGACCACGTCGAACGCCGACAGGCGGTCGGTCGCCACCATCAGCAGGTAGCCGTCGGGCGAGACGGCGCCGGGGCCGGCGGCAGCCAGGGCTGCGTCGGGAATGCGTTCGCGGGGCAGGTCGAACACGTCGCGCACCTTGCCGCGGTGGCGCAGCGGCAGGCCGGGGAGGTCGGACTGGAGCAGGGTCGTGGACAACGCAGTCTCCGGGCAGTGCTCAGGTTGACAGGGGCCGCCGCGAACGGTACCCGGCCGGCGGCGGGTCGCACAGTGTACGGCGAGCCGGGGCGGCTGTGCCGTACAATCGCATGCTCCCCAACGTGGACCCCTCCGGGGCGCGCCGCCGCATGAATCGCTGGTACGGAAAACTGCTGGGGCTGGTGGCCGGGGCCCTGCTGTTCCGGCCCAATCCGCTGTTCGGCGCGGTCATCGGCCTGCTGGTCGGCCATGCCTTCGATACCGACTGGTTCGCCCTGCGCCGGCACGGCAACCCCTACGCCGAGCTGGGGCTGGAGCCGGATGCCAGCGACGCCGAGGTCGACCAGGCCTACCGCCGGCTGATGTCCCAGTACCACCCCGACCGCGTCGCCGGGGCCGCGCCGGAGCTGCGCGCCCAGGCCGAGGAGCGCGCCCGCGCCATCAACGCCGCCTACGACCGCATCCGCGCCCTGCGCAAGCGCCGCTGAGCGCCCGGGGCCCCGTCCGCCTTCATCCGCGAGCCGACCATGCAGCCCACCGTCATCGCCCCGTCCATCCTCTCGGCCGATTTCGCCCGCCTGGGCGAGGAGGTCGACAACGTCCTGGCCGCCGGCGCCGACTGGGTGCACTTCGACGTGATGGACAACCATTACGTGCCCAACCTGACGATCGGTCCGATGGTCTGCCAGGCGCTGCGCAAGCACGGGGTGCAGGCCTTCATCGACGTGCACCTGATGGTCGAGCCGGTGGACCGCATCGTCCCGGACTTCGCCGCCGCCGGCGCCAACCTCATCAGCTTCCACCCCGAGGCCAGTCGCCACGTCCACCGCACCATCCAGCTGATCAGGTCGCACGGCTGCCAGGCCGGCCTGGTGCTCAACCCCGCCACCCCGGTGGAGGTGCTGGACTGGGTGCTGGAGGACCTGGACCTGGTGATGCTGATGTCGGTCAACCCGGGCTTCGGCGGCCAGGCCTTCATTCCCTCCAGCCTGGACAAGCTGCGCGCGGTGCGGGCGATGATCGACAAGACCGGCAAGCCGATCCGGCTGGAGATCGACGGCGGGGTCAAGGCCGACAACATCGGCCAGATCGCCGCCGCCGGCGCCGATACCTTCGTCGCCGGCTCGGCGATCTTCGCCGAGCCGCGTACCCGCGCGCACTACGCCGAGGTGATCGGGCGGATGAAGGCCGCGGTGGAGTCCGCGCGCGGCTGAGCCAGGCAGCCGGCCACGCCCTGCCGGCGCCGCCGGCCCGGTTGGGGGTCCATCCCCGCCTGGCCTCCTGCACGGCCGAGCGTGCCCTGCACGCATGACCGGGGCATGACGGCCGCGGCTTCACGCCCGGCGGCGCGCGGTGTTGCTAGCGTGCGCACCTCTCCCACGGGTGTCCGCATGCCTGCAGCCGATCCGCATCCCCCCGCGTTGTGGCTGGTCCTCAACGGCAAGGCCGCCGGCGAGGACGCCGTGCGCGAGGCCGTGGCCGCGCTGCGCGGGCAGGGGCACGCGGTTGCCGTGCGGGTGACCTGGGAGGACGGCGACGCCGCCCGCTACGTGGCCGAGGCGCTGGAGGCCGGCGCCGCCACCCTCGTCGCCGGCGGCGGCGACGGCACCCTCAGCGAGGTCGCGCAGGCGCTGGCCGAACAGGACGCCGGTGCCGATGCCCTGCCGGCGCTGGCGCTGCTGCCGCTGGGCACGGCCAACGACTTCGCCAGCGCAGCCGGCATCCCCGCTGAGGCCGATGCCGCGCTTCACCTGGCCCTGCAGGCACCGGCGGCGAACGTGGACCTGCTCCGGATCGAGGCCGATGGCCGCCGCCACTGGTGCGCCAACCTGGCCAGCGGCGGCTTCGGCACCGAGGTGACGGTGGAAACCGACGAGGGCCTCAAGAGCCTGCTCGGCGGACTGGCCTACCTGGTGACCGGGATCGCGAAGCTGGGCCGGATCGAACCGGTGGAAGTACGCGTGCGCGGCCCGCGGTTCGCCTGGGAGGGCGGGCTGATCGCGCTGGGGCTGGGCAATGGCCGCCAGGCCGGCGGCGGGCGCGAGCTGTGCCCGGAGGCGCGGATCGACGACGGCCTGCTGGAGCTGACCGTGATCCCCGAGCTGTCCGGCGAGCTGGCCTCCACCCTCGGCACCCTGGTCAGGGACGGCCAGCGTGCCGCGCTGGAACGGATCGCGGTGCGCACGCGCCTGCCCTGGGTGGAGCTGGAAGGGCTGGCCGGGCCGTTCACCCTCAACCTCGACGGCGAACCGCTGCAGGCGCGCCGCTTCCGCGTCGAATGCGTGCCCGGGCGCCTGCGCATGCGCCTGCCGCCCGGCAGCCCGTTGCTCTCGCAACCTTCCTGAGCCACGCGCAGGCGCTGCGCGCGCGCGCCGATGCGGGTAAAGTGGGCGGCATGTTCGGCCAGACGATCAGGCTCCACCGCTCCTCCGCGCGCCAGGCTTGGCGATGGCGGCCCCATGCCGTCGTTTGCCATGCCCCGTATTGCCGGAAGGAAGCCTGCCTTGATCACGTCCGAACAGTTCCAGCGCCACGCCGCTGAAGCCTGCTACACCCGCGTTCCCGTCGTCCGCGAGGTCCTGTCCGACCTCGATACCCCGCTTTCTGTCTACCTGAAGCTGGCCGACGCGCCGCATACCTATCTCTTCGAATCGGTCGAGGGCGGCGAACGCTTCGGCCGCTATTCGATCATCGGCCTGCCGGCGCGCCGCACCGTCAGCTTCCGCGGGCACGCCATGGAAGTGCGCGAGGACGGGAAGGTGGTGGACAGCCGCCAGGTCGAGGACCCGTTCGCCGAGGTCGAGGCCCTGCGCACCTCGTACTCGGTGCCGCAGCTGGAAGGCCTGCCCGGTTTCACCGGCGGCCTGGTCGGCTGGTTCGGTTTCGAATGCATCGGCTATATCGAGCCGCGCCTGGCTGGCAACACCGCGCGCGACGAGATCGGCACCCCGGACATCTACCTGATGCTGTCCGAGGAACTGGCGGTGTTCGACAACCTCAAGGGGCGCCTGTACCTGATCGTGCATGCCGACCCGCGCCAGCCCGGCGCCTGGGACGCCGCGCAGGCACGCCTGGACGCCCTGGTCGCCAAGCTGCGCCAGCCCGGCCACTACCCGGCGCCGCTGCGCCGCGACGTGCTGGACGAGAGCCACTTCGTCTCCGGCTTCACCCGCGAGGGCTTCATCGCCGCGGTGGAGAAGTCCAAGGAATACATCCGCGCCGGCGACGTGTTCCAGGTGGTGCTGAGCCAGCGCCTGAGCGTGCCGTTCAACGCCCGTCCGGTGGACGTGTACCGCGCCCTGCGCGCGCTCAACCCCTCGCCGTACATGTACTTCCTCGACACTGGCGAGGTACAGGTGGTCGGCTCCTCGCCGGAGATCCTGGTGCGGCTGCAGGGCGGCCAGGTCACCGTGCGCCCGATCGCCGGTACCCGCCCGCGCGGGCGCACGCCGGAGGAGGACCTGGCCCTGGAACAGGAGCTGCTGGCCGATCCCAAGGAGCGCGCCGAGCACGTGATGCTGATCGACCTGGGCCGCAACGACGTCGGCCGGGTGTCCGAGCCGGGCAGCGTCGAGGTCGGCGAGCGCTTCGTGATCGAGCGCTACAGCCACGTCATGCACATCGTCAGCGAGGTCACCGGCCGGCTGCTGCCGGGCCTGAGCTACGCCGACGTGCTGCGCGCCACCTTCCCGGCCGGCACCGTGTCCGGCGCGCCCAAGATCCGCGCGCTGGAAGTGATCCGCGAACTGGAGCCGATCAAGCGCAACGTCTACGCCGGCAGCATCGGCTACATCGGCTGGCACGGCGACGCCGACACCGCCATCGCCATCCGCACCGCGGTGATCAAGGACGGCCGCCTGCACGTCCAGGCCGGCGCCGGCATCGTCTACGACTCCGACCCGCAGAAGGAGTGGGACGAGACCATGAACAAGGGCCGCGCGCTGTTCCGCGCCGTGGCCCAGGCCGCGCAGGGACTGTGAGGGAACCACCATGCTGTTGATGATCGACAACTACGACAGCTTCACCTTCAACCTCGTGCAGTACCTGCAGGCGCTGGGGGCGGAGGTGGAGGTGGTGCGCAACGACGCCATGAGCGTCGACCAGATCCGGAAGCTGGCGCCGGAGCGCATCGTGATCTCGCCCGGTCCGTGCACGCCCAACGAGGCGGGCGTGTCGCTGGAGGTGATCGAAGAGCTGGGCGCGACCACCCCGATCCTGGGCGTGTGCCTGGGCCACCAGAGCATCGGCCAGGCTTACGGCGGCAAGGTGGTGCGCGCCGGCAACATCATGCACGGCAAGACCTCGCCGATCCGGCACCAGGGCAAGGGCGTGTTCGCCGGCCTGCCGGACGGCTACGAGGCCACCCGCTACCACTCGCTGGTGGTGGAGAAGGATTCGCTGCCGGACTGCCTGGAGATCACCGCCTGGACCGAGAACCCGGACGGTTCGATGGAGGAGATCATGGGCCTGCGCCACCGCGAGCATCCGGTGGAGGGCGTGCAGTTCCACCCCGAGTCGATCCTGACCCAGCACGGCCACGCCCTGCTGCGCAACTTCCTCCAGCGCTAGAGGCGCCTCAGCGGTACACCACCCGGCGCAGCAGGAAGAAGGTCACCACCGCCAGGCCGCCCTCGACCACCGGCTTGGCCATCCACGCCCAGCGCAGGCCCAGCTGCTGCTCGACCGTGTTGACCAGCAGGGTGCTGGCGATGGTCATGGTGATCCACAGCAGGCCGAAGCGGCCGAAGCGGCGCCAGCCCAGGCGCGCGCCGTCGCCGCCGGCGAAGGTGTAGCGGCCGTTGAGCCAGAAGCCGAGCATGGCGCCGGTGGTGCGGCCCAGCAGGTTGGCCGGCACCGCATGCAGGCCCAGCGCGGTGGCGGCCACGAACACCGCCCAGTCGACCACCAGTTGCAGCAGTCCGAAGGCGATGTACTGGCTGCCCTGGCGCAGGAGGAGCGTTCGCACGGCGGATCCGGAGGCTGGAGACGGGGCGAAGTCTAAACCGGCGCCCTGCGCGGATCGTGAACCGTGGGGTCGCCGCGCCGCGGAGGGATAGAATCATGGCCCTTTCCGCACAGTAGACGCCGCTCCATGACCCAGCCCCTGCACGTGGTGATCCTCGCCGCCGGCGAGGGCAAGCGCATGAAATCGGCCCTGCCCAAGGTGCTGCAGCCGGTAGGCGGGCGGCCGATGCTGGCGCACGTGATCGACACCGCGCGGCAGCTGCAGCCGGCCGGCATCCACGTGGTCTACGGGCACGGCGGCGACGCGGTGCGCGCGGCCTTCGCCGGCCAGGACGACCTGGCCTGGGCCGAGCAGGCCCGCCAGCTGGGCACGGGCCACGCCGTGCAGCAGGCCATGCCCGGCATCCCCGAGCTGGCCGACGTGCTGGTGCTGTACGGCGACGTGCCGCTGACCTCGGCCGACACCCTGCGCCGCCTGCTGCAGGCCGACGGCCTGCTGCGCGTGCTGGTGGCCGAGCCGGCCGACCCGACCGGCTACGGCCGCATCGTGCGCGACCCGCAGGGGCGGGTGGCGAAGATCGTCGAGCACCGCGACGCCAGCGACGAGGAGCGCCGCATCGGCATCGTCAACACCGGCATCATCGCCGCCGAGTCCGACGCGCTGAAGCGCTGGCTGGCGCGGCTGTCCAACGAGAACGCGCAGGGCGAGTACTACCTCACCGACGTGTTCGCCATGGCCGCGGCCGAGTACAACCCGGCGGAGATCGTGCTGGTCGAGGATCCGATCGAGGCCGAGGGCGCCAACGACCCCTGGCAGCTGGCGCAGCTGGAGCGCGCCTACCAGCTGCGGCGCGCGCGCGAACTTTGCCTGGCCGGCGCGCGCCTGCTGGACCCGGCGCGGGTCGAGCAGCGCGGCACGGTGAAGGTGGGGCGCGACGTGGAGATCGACGTCGACGTGGTGCTGGAGGGCGAGGTCGAGCTGGGCGACGGCGTGCGCATCGGCCCGTTCGTGCGCCTGAAGGACGTGCGCCTGGGCCCGGGCACCGAGGTGCTGGCGCACTGCGACCTGGAAGGCGTGGTCACCGAGGGCGCCGTGCACATCGGCCCGTTCGCGCGCCTGCGCCCGGGCACGGTGCTGGCCGACGGCGTGCGCATCGGCAACTTCGTGGAGACCAAGAAGGTGGTGCTGGGCGTGGGCAGCAAGGCCAACCACCTCACCTACCTGGGCGACACCACGGTGGGCGCGGGGGTGAACATCGGCGCCGGCACCATCACCTGCAACTACGACGGGGTGAACAAGTCGGCCACGGTGATCGGCGACGGCGCCTTCATCGGCTCCAATTCGGCCCTGGTGGCGCCGGTGGAGATCGGCGCCGGCGCGACGATCGGCGCCGGTTCGGTGATCACCCGCAACGCCCCGGCCGACGCCCTGACCGTCTCGCGCGCGCGCCAGACCACGGTCGAAGGCTGGAAGCGCCCGGTGAAGAAGCCGAAGGCGTAGAGGATCGCGCTTCAAGGTGGCCGGGCCGTGGCGACGGCCCGGGCCTCGCCACGGTCCAGGGGCGAGGCGGCACGGCCGGAAGCCGCATCCGGGGCCGCGCCCTCACTGCTCCGGCAGCATCACCGCCACGCACAGGCCGCCGTCGGCGCGGTTTTGCAGCGACAGGCGGCCGCCGTGGGCCTCGACGATCTCGCGGGTCAGGGCCAGGCCCAGGCCGGTGCCGTTGCGCTTGGTCGAGTAGAACGGCAGCAGCGCGTTCTGCAGCACCGCCTCGTTCATGCCCGGGCCGCGGTCCAGCACTTCCAGCCGGGTCCAGCCCGGCAACCGGCGCAGGCGCACCTGGACCTGGGTGTTGCCGGCTTCCTCGCCGGCCTCGTGCGCGTTCTTCAGCAGGTTGAGCAGGGCCTGCTCCATCTGCGCCGGATCCACCCGCGCGCGCAGGTCGGCGGCCATGCCGTCCAGCTCGAAACCGATCTGGCGCTGCAGCCGCGCCAGGAAGTCCTCCCAGTCCACCGCCTGCAGCTGCGGCTGCGGCAGCTTGGCGAAGCGCGCGTAGCCGCGGATGAAGCCCTCCAGGTGGCGGGCGCGGTCCTCGATGGTGGAGAACACCTCGGCCAGGCGCTCGTGGCGGCCGCGCCGCACCAGCTCGGCGCCGGAATGGGCCAGCGAGGCGATCGGCGCCAGCGAGTTGTTGAGCTCGTGGCTGATCACCCGGATCACCTTCTTCCAGGTCTGCACCTCCTGCCGGCGCAGTTCCGGGGTGAGCAGGCGCAGCAGCAGCAGCTCGTGGTGGCGGCCATTGAGGGTGAAGCGGCGGCGGGAGAGGTGGTAGACCTCTTCCCCGGCGTCGTCCTCCGCGCCTTCCGGGCTGACCCCGAACAGGCTGTCGCCGCCGCGCGCCACCGCCTCGCGCAGCTCCGCCGGCAGCCCCTCGAGCACGCTCTCCAGGCGCTGTCCTTCCAGCTTGCGGCCGTCGTTGAGCAGCTTGCGCGCGGCCAGGTTGGCGTAGACCACCCGGGCCACGCCGTCGCCGCCGTCGGCCCACAGCAGCATCGCCACCGGGGTGTTCTGGACCATGGTGTCCAGCAGCAGTTCGCGCTGCACCAGGTCCTGGCGCTGGCGGCGCAGGACCTCGCCCAGCTCGCGGTGGGCACGCACCAGGTTGCCGACCTCGTCGCGGCTGCTCCAGTGCACGCCGAAGTTGAACTCGCCGTCGCGGTAGGTGTTGACGCTGCCGGACAGGGCGCGGAACAGCGCCCGCAGCGGGGACAGGGCGCGGTAAAGGCTCAGCCACATCAGCCCCAGCAGCACGACCACCGACACGCTGGCCAGGACCCAGCCGTGGTCGATCCAGTAGGCCGCGGTCCAGGGCAGGGCGGCGGCCAGCGCCAGCACCGGCAGCAGGCGCAGGAACAGGTGCAGGGTGAGGGTGCGGCGGACCATCCGGATCAGGAACTCTTTAGTCCATGGCGCTCCATGCGCCGGTACAGGGCCTGGCGGCTCATGCCCAGTTCGGCGGCCGCCTGCGCGATCACCCCGCCGGCGCGCTGCAGCGCCGCCTCGATCTGCTCGCGCTCCGGCTCCCGCGCCGGCGCCGGGCGCGCGGCCTGGGCGCGCGGCAGGGCCAGGTCCTCCGGCTCGATCCGCGGGCCGGTGGCCAGCAGCTGCGCGCGCTGGATCACGTTGCGCAGCTCGCGCACGTTGCCCGGCCAGGCGTGCCGCTGCAGCGCCGCGGCCGCCGCCGGCGACAGCGGCTTGCCGCCCTCGCCGAAGCGCTCGGCCAGCGGCAGCACGTCGCCCGGGCGCTCGGCCAGCGGCGGCATGCTCAGCTCGATGGTGTTGAGCCGGTAGTACAGGTCCTCGCGGAAGCTGCCCTCGCGGATCATCGCCGGCAGGTCGGCGTTGGTGGCGCTGACCACCCGCACCTTCACCTGGCGCTCGCGGTTGGAGCCCAGCCGCGCGAAGCGGCCGGTCTCCAGCACCCGCAGCAGCTTCATCTGCCCGGCCGCCGGCAGGTTGCCGATCTCGTCCAGGAACAGGGTGCCGCCGTCGGCGGCCTCGAACTTGCCCTCGCGCGCCTTGTTGGCGCCGGTGTAGGCCCCGGCCTCGGCGCCGAACAGCTCGGCCTCGATCAGGTCGGCCGGCAGCGCACCGCAGTTGACGGTCACGAACGGGCCGTCGCGCACCGCGGAGTTGGCCTGGATGATCTCGGCGATCTTCTCCTTGCCGCTGCCGTTGGGGCCGGTGATCAGCACCGGCAGGTCCGAGCGCGCCACCTGGCAGGCCAGGGCCACCACGCGCTCGCTGGCCGGGTCGGCGAACACCGCCCCGCGCAGGTCGTAGCGGCGGGCCAGGTCCTCGCGCCGGCGGCGCTCGCCGCTGCGGCGCTGGTCCAGCTCGCGGCGGGCCTCGGACAGTTCCAGCAGGTTGTTGACCGTGGCCAGCAGCTTGGCGTCCTGCCAGGGTTTGGCCAGGTAGTCGGCGGCACCGGCCTTGACCAGCTCCACCGCGCTCTCCAGGTGGGTCCAGGCGGTCAGCAGGATCACCGGCAGGTCCGGGTGCCGCTCGCGGATGGCCGCGAACAGCGCCCGGCCCTCGTCGCCGGAGGTGGTATCTGCGGTGAAGTTCATGTCCTGGATCACCAGGTCCACCGGCTCGCGCTCCAGCAGCGCCAGTCCCTCCTCCGGGCCGATGGCGTGCACGGTGGCGATGTCGTACAGGGAGAACAGCACTTCCAGCGCGGTGGCGACCGCGGGGTTGTCGTCGATGACCAGGATGGTGGACATGGAGGAGGGCGGGAGGGAAAGCGCCGATCGTAGCGCCTGCCGGAGGCCCCGGTGGAGGGCCGCCGGTCGGGAATCAGACGCTGCGGGTGGCGGTGGCCGGCGGGATCGAGGCCGCGCGCTTCGCCGGCGCGTACACCGCCAGCTGGCCCAGGCCCCAAAGCAGCAGCGCGCCCACCGGCAGGTAGTACAGCGGCAGCCGCGCCAGGTCGTACTTGCCCATCAGCACCTGGTTGATCGCGAACGCCAGCAGCATGCCCAGGGCGATGCCGATGCTGGCCAGCACGAAGTTCTCTGTCTGGAAGTAACGCAGCACCTGGCCGCGGGTCGCGCCCAGGGCGCGGCGGATGCCGATCTGCTTGGTGCGCTGCTGCACCCAGAAGCTGGCCAGGCCGATGATGCCCAGCGCGGTGATCAGCAGCAGGGCCACGCACACCGTGCCCAGCAGCCAGGCCATCGAGCGCGGGCCGCTGTGGAAGTCGCGGCGCATCTCCTCCAGGGTGCGGCTGTTCTCCTCCAGCAGGATGCGGTCGTTGCCGCCGTCGCGCAGGACCTTCTTGGCCGCCTCCAGCACCTCGGCGCGGCGCCCGGGCGAGGTGCGCACCAGGTAGTTGCCGGCGAGGTTGTAGTGCGGGCGCAGCGGGAAGACGATCGAGTACTCGCGGCCGGTGGGGCCGCCCATGGTGTTGGGCCGCACCAGGTGCTCGAGCACGCCGATCACGCGGGTCGGGGATTCGGACCAGGAATAGAACTCCTTGCCGATCGGGTCCTGGCCCGGGAACAGGCGCTCGGCCAGGGCGCGGGTGATGATCGCGACCGGGACGGTGTCGTCGACGGCGCCGCGGTCCAGCAGGTCCACCGCCTCGCGGTACTCGTCGGCGTTGAAGTCGCGGCCGGCCACGAGCTTCAGGCCCAGGGTCTCCATGAACTGGTCCTCGGCCAGGTAGGTGGTGGCGTTGAGCATCGGCCGCTGGTCTTCCCGCTTCAGGCGCACGCCGCTGTTCCAGGACGACCAGCCGTAGGGCACCTGGTTGATCACCGTGGCGTCCTTGACCCCGGGGATGGCGCGCAGCGCGGCCAGGTCGGTGCGGGTACGGGCCTGCTGGGAGGGGTCGTCGCCGATGCTGACGATCTGCAGCCGCACCAGCTCGTCCTCGGCCAGGCCGCTGACCTCGAACACCTGGCGGATGCGGTCGTTGATCATGAACAGCGAGTTGCAGATGATCGCGCAGGTCAGGGCGATCTCCACCACGATCAGCGCGGCGGCGGTCTTGTGCCGGCGCAGGGTGGACAGGATGGGACGGATTTCCATGGTCTGTCTCCGGGGAGGCCGCGCGGCCTCCCGTCGTGGAAGTGGGGGTTACTGGGACTTGAGCTGGATCGCCGGGGCGACCTGCATCGCGCGCCAGGCGGGCACCACGCCGGCCAGCACGCTGGATGCGACCGCCAGCACGAAGGTGAGCAGCAGCATCCAGCCGTCCAGGTGGGCGAGGTTGGCGTAGCTGGCCGGCTGCTGGCGCACGCCCCACAGCCCAAGCATGGCCAGGCCCAGGCCCAGCACGCCGCCGAACAGGCCCACGGTGCCGGCCTCGACCAGGCACTGGGCGAAGATCGCCCCGCGCGAGGCGCCCAGGGCGCGGCGCACGCCGATCTCGCTGCCGCGCCGCAGGAACTTGGCCAGGAGCAGGCCGATGGTGTTGACCAGGCACACCAGCAGGAAGCCGAAGCCCAGCCACAGCTGCATCACCACGTCCTGCGGCACGACCCGGTTGTACTCCAGCAGCTCCATCACGTTGCGCAGGCGCACGTTGGTCGGCCGCTCGAAGCGCCCGGCCGCGCGCTGCTGGTCGGAGTAATTGACCAGGTAGTCGCGGTAGGCGGCGGCCTGCGCCGGGGACTCCAGCTCCACCCAGTACTGCATCCAGGCGCAGGGGGCGTTGGGGCCGGTGGAGTCGCCGCCGGTGTCGCCCCAGCAGTCGATGTTGCCCTGGCGGTCCAGGTTGAGGTCGCGCGAGGTGGAGAAGGGCAGGAACACGCCCTCGGTCTCGGCGAAGCGGTCGTTGGTCAGGTCGTAGAAGCGCGGGGTCGGGCGCCACTGGTCGACCACGCCGACCACGGTGAACTCGGTGCGGTCCAGCAGCACCCGCTGGCCGACGCTGTTGCCGCCGCCGAACAGGCGCTCGTTGGTCTCCTTGCCCAGCACCACCACGCGCGCGCGGGCGTCGTCGTCGCCGCTGCTCCAGCCGCTGCCGTACAGCATCGGCACCTCGAACATCGGGAAGAAGTCGGCGCTGGCGAAGCGCGCGGCGCTGGTGAACGGCGCCTGGCCGCTGCGCTCGGGCGTGATCTTGACGAAGCCGCCGGTGGTCAGCGCCTGGCGCGGTGCACGCTTCTCCCGCAACAGCGCTTCGGCGTCGTAGCGGGTCAGCTGGTCGTTGGGCTCCTCGCCGGGGGTGTAGCCGTCGCGGCTGGCCGCGTCCAGCTGCACGTAGAACAGCCGGTCGCTCTTGGACGGGATCGGGTCGCCGGACAGCACCCGGAACACGGTCAGGGTGGTCATGCACGCGCCGATGCCCAAGGCGACCGCCAGCACCATCAGCGCGGTCAGCGCCCGGTCGCGGCGGAAGCTGCGCAGGGCCAGGTTGAAGTAGTAGGCGAACATGGCGGTCTCCTCAGGCGACCGCGGCGCGGTGCAGCCGGCCCTGGGCGGGTTCCAGCGACAGGTCGGTGGCCACGCCGTCGACGATGTGCACGTTGCGCTGGGCGCGCGCGGCCAGCTCCGGGTCGTGGGTCACCATCACGATGGTGGTGCCTTCGGCGTTGATCTGCTCCAGCAGCTCCATCACCCCGCGCGCCATCTGCGAGTCCAGGTTGCCGGTCGGCTCGTCGGCCAGCAGCAGGCGCGGCTCGCCGGCCAGGGCGCGGGCGATGGCCACGCGCTGCTGCTGGCCGCCGGACAGCTCCGAGGGGTAGTGGTGCATGCGCGAGGCCAGGCCCACCTGCGACAGCGCCTTCTCGATCCGCTGCCTGCGCTCGGCCGCCGGCAGCCCGCGGTAGCGCAGCGGCACGTCGACGTTGTCGAACAGGTTGAGGTCCGGGATCAGGTTGAAGCCCTGGAAGATGAAGCCGATCTTGCGGTTGCGCAGGCGGCTGCGGGCGTCGTCGGACAGGCCGCGGACGTTCTCGCCGTCCAGCAGGTAGTCGCCGGAGTCGAAGGTCTCCAGCAGCCCGGCGATGTTGAGGAAGGTGGTCTTTCCGGATCCGGAGGGGCCGGTGACCGCGACGAACTCGCCCTCGCGCACGTGCAGGTCGAGCGAGCGCAGGGCATGGGTTTCGACCATCGCGGTGCGGTAGACCTTGGAGACCTGGCGCATTTCCAGCATGGCGTTGTCCTCGTGACTGGTGATTGGTGATTGGTGATTGGTGGTTCGACTGGTGATTCGATTGGTGGCCCGGGTTGGCTGGTGACCGGGTTGCGCCATTGCCTGCGCCCCTTCGAATCACCCGTCACCAATGACGGATCACCGGCCGTCAACGGATGGCTACTTTCTCGGCATCGCCGAACTGGTCGGCGCCGGAGACCACGATGCGGTCGCCTTCCCTGGCGCCGGAGACGATCTCCACGTAGCCCAGGCTGCTGACGCCGGTCTGCACCGGGCGGCGTTCGGCGCTGCGGCCGTTGACCACCCAGGCGTAGCCGCCGCCGCCCTGCTCCAGGAACGGGCCGCGCTCGACCATCAGCACGTCCTCGCGGGTGTCCAGCACGATCCGCACCGACAGGCGCTGGTTCTGGCGCAGGCCCGGCGGCTGCTGGCCCTCGTCGAAGCGCAGGCGCGCGGTGACCTCGCCGTTGACCACCTCCGGCGACACCGCCGAAACCTTGGCCGGCCACGGCTTGCCCTGGCTGGTGACCTGCGCCGGCACGCCGATGCCCAGGTCGCGGGCGAAGCTCTCCGGCACCCGGATCTCGACCTCGAACTCGCTCAGGTCCACCACGCTCAGGATCGGCGCGTTGATCGCCACGTTGGTGCCCTGCGCGACCTGCACCTGGCCGACCTGGCCGTCGAACGGGGCGCGCACGGTCAGCAGCTCGACCTGGCGCTGCAGCTCGGCCACCACCGCCTTCTGGCGGTCGGCCAGCAGGCGCTTGTTGCGTGCGTCCAGGGCCGCGGCCTGTTCCTGCAGGCGGGCGTCGCTGCGCGCCGCCTCCAGGCCGATGCGCGCCTTTTCCAGCTCGTCCTGCGCGCGGGCCAGCTCGTTGTTGGACACCGCACCGCCGGCATGGGCGCGCTCGTAGCGCTCCAGGTCGCGCTGGGCGGCGACATGGTCGATCTGCGCCTGGTCCCGCGCCTTGCTCGCGTTGAGGCTGGCGATGCGCGCGTCCAGCTGGGCGCGGCTGGCCTCGGCCTCCATGCCGGCCAGGGTGGATTCCTCCTGGGCCAGGCGGCTGCGCAGCTCGGGGCTGTCGATCACCGCCAGCACCTGGCCCTTCTCGACCACGTCGCCGGCCACCACCTTCAGCGACACGGTGCCGCCGGCCACCGCGTACAGCACCGGGCTGTTGGCGGTGATCACCTTGCCGTCGGCCGACAGGTCGCGTACCAGGTCGCCGCGCTTGACCTCGGCGATGCGGATGCGCGAGGCATCGTAGGAACGGGAGCCGGCGCTCCAGCCGGAAACCACCCAGCCGCCGAGCGCGAGCAGGACCAGGGCGCCGGCGCCCGCCGGCAGCCAGCGGCGCAGGGCCGCGGCGCGGCCGGTGTGGGAGAGGGGACGGTCCTGGGCAGAGGTGTCGCGGATCATCGTGTGGTGGCGGATGTGTTGGGTGCGCGCTACCAAAGCAGGACGCGTGCCAATCGCAACCCATTGATCCGTAAGCGTGTCTTTCGCTGGCGCGGGTGTCCGCTGTGTCCGCCGGACAGCTGTCCGGACACTGCTCCCGGAGCGCGGACACCCGGACGCGCGCCGCGGCCGGAGCGGCACGCGCGGGATCCAGGGCCGGGCCCGGGCTGCCGCGGTCGGCCCCGCGCGGATGCGACCGCCGCCACGGCGCGCACTGCGGGCGCAGGGCCGGCGCGCCAGCGGCAGCCGTGCGCCTTACCGCCGCCTGACTGCGCCCGTGCGCGGCGGACGGGGCCAGCGCCGGCCGGACCGTACGCTCCGGTAGAATCGCGGGCCTGTTTCTGCTTGGAAGAACGGCATGTGCGGCATCGTTGGCGCGATCGCGGATCGCGATGTGGTTCCGGTCCTGGTCGAGGGCCTCAAGCGCCTGGAGTACCGCGGCTATGACTCTTCCGGCATCGCCGTCGCCGATCCGGACAGCGTGCGCCGGGTGCGCCGCACCGGCCGCGTGGCGGAGATGGAGCAGGCGGCCCTCGCCGAGGGCTTCCACGGCGTGCTCGGCATCGGCCACACCCGCTGGGCCACCCACGGCGGGGTGACCGAGGCCAATGCCCACCCGCACATCAGCCACGGCGAGCTGGCGCTGGTCCACAACGGCATCATCGAGAACCACGAGGAACAGCGCGAGCGGCTCAAGGCGCTGGGCTACGTGTTCGAGTCGCAGACCGACACCGAGGTCATCGCCCACCTGATCCACCACCACATGTCGTCCGGCCAGGACCTGCTGGTCGCGCTGCAGGCGGCGGTCAAGGAACTGACCGGTGCCTACGCCCTGGCCGTGCTCAGCCGCCGCGAGCCGGACCGCCTGGTCGGCGCGCGCATGGGCTGCCCGCTGCTGGTCGGCCTGGGCGAGGGCGAGAACTTCCTGGCCTCGGACGTGTCGGCCATCGTCCAGGCGACCCGCCGGGTGATCTTCCTGGAGGAGGGCGACACCGCCGAGATCCGCCGCGAGGGCGTGCGCGTGTTCGACGCGGCCGACCGCGAGGTGGCCCGCGAGGTGCACGTGTCCGACGTCTCGCTGGCCTCGCTGGAACTGGGGCCGTACCGGCACTTCATGCAGAAGGAGATCCACGAGCAGCCGCGCGCCATCGCCGACACCGTCGAGGCGGTGATCGACGCCGGCGGCTTCGAGCCGTCCCTGTTCGGCGCCAATGCCGCCGACGTGCTGCGCAAGGTCCGCGGCGTGCAGATCCTGGCCTGCGGCACCAGCTACTACGCCGGCCTGACCGCGCGCTACTGGATCGAGGCCATCGCCGGCCTGCCGTGCAACGTGGAGATCGCCAGCGAGTACCGCTACCGCGACGCCCACGCCGACCCGGACTACCTGGTGGTCACCATCTCCCAGTCCGGCGAGACCCTGGACACGATGGAGGCGCTCAAGTACGCCAGGTCGCTGGGCCACCGCCACACCCTGTCGATCTGCAACGTGCCCGAGAGCGCGATCCCGCGCGCCAGCGAGCTGGTCTGCTACACCCGCGCCGGCGCCGAGATCGGGGTGGCCTCGACCAAGGCCTTCACCACCCAGCTGGCGGCGCTGTTCCAGCTGACCGTGGTGCTGGGCAAGCTGCACGGCCGGGTCACCGCCGAACAGGAGGCCGGCTACCTGGAGCAGCTGCGCATGCTGCCGGGCAGCGTGCAGCACGCGCTGAACCTGGAGCCGCAGATCCAGGTCTGGGCCGAGCGCTTCGCCGCCAAGCAGAACGCCCTGTTCCTGGGCCGCGGCCTGCACTACCCGATCGCCCTGGAAGGCGCGCTCAAGCTCAAGGAAATCTCCTACATCCACGCCGAGGCCTATCCGGCCGGCGAGCTCAAGCACGGCCCGCTGGCGCTGGTGGACGCGGCCATGCCGGTGGTGGTGATCGCCCCGAACGACCGCCTGCTGGAAAAGGTCAAGTCCAACATGCAGGAAGTGCGCGCCCGCGGCGGCGAGCTGTTCGTGTTCGCCGACCAGGACAGCAACTTCACCGCCTCCGAGGGCGTGCACGTGATCCGCACCCCGCGCCATGCCGGCGTGCTGAGCCCGGTGATCCACACCATCCCGGTGCAGCTGCTGGCCTACCACACCGCCCTGGCCCGCGGCACCGACGTGGACAAGCCGCGCAACCTGGCCAAGTCGGTCACGGTCGAGTAGCCGGCATCGGCCGGGGCGGCGCGGGTGCGCTGCACCGCGCCGGGCGCCATGGCCCCCGGCGCGGCCCGCGGCAGGGTGGCGCGGTGACGCCACCCCGCCGCGTCACCGGGCGGCCGATTCGCGCATGACCATGGCCGCCTCGACCATCCTGCGCAGCGCCAGGTCCGTTTCCTCCCAGCCGCGTGTCTTCAGCCCGCAGTCCGGGTTCACCCACAGCTGGTCCGGCGCCAGCACCTCCCGCGCCTTGCCGAGCAGTTCCACCATCTCGGCGGTGGTGGGGATGCGCGGGGAGTGGATGTCGTACACGCCCGGGCCGATCTGGTTGGGGTAGCGGAACCTGGCGAAGGCATCCAGCAGCTCCATCCGCGAGCGCGAGGTCTCGATCGAGATCACGTCCGCGTCCATCGCCGCCACCGCCTGGATGATGTCGTTGAATTCGGCGTAGCACATGTGGGTGTGGATCTGGGTGGCATCGTCCACCCCGGACGCGCACAGGCGGAAGCATTCGACCGCCCATTCCAGGTAGGCGTCCCAGTGCGCGCGCCGCAGTGGCAGCCCCTCGCGCAGGGCCGGTTCGTCGATCTGGATCACCCGGATGCCGGCCGCCTCCAGGTCCAGGACTTCGTCGCGCAGGGCCAGTGCGATCTGCCTGCAGGTGTCCGCGCGCGGCTGGTCGTCGCGCACGAACGACCACTGCATCAGGGTCACCGGGCCGGTGAGCATGCCCTTGACCGGGCGCGAGGTCAGCGACTGGGCGTACCGCGCCCAGCGCACCGTCATCGGCGCCGGCCGCGCCACGTCACCGAAGATCACCGGGGGTTTCACGCAACGGCTGCCGTAGCTCTGCACCCAGCCCAGCCTGGTGAACGCGAAGCCGTCCAGCTGTTCGCCGAAATACTCGACCATGTCGTTGCGCTCGAACTCGCCGTGGACCAGGACGTCGATCCCGACCTGCTCCTGGAAGCGCACGCACTGTTCGGTCTGCGCCTCCAGGAACGCCTCATAGGCCGCCCCCTCCAGCTTGCCCGACTTGAACTTCGCCCGCGCCTCGCGCACCTGGCGGGTCTGCGGGAAGGAGCCGATGGTCGTGGTCGGGTACGGCGGCAATGCCAGGGCCGCCTGCTGGGCCTGGCGGCGCGCCGGGTAGGGCGAGCCACGTTGTGCCAGGGCCGGGCTGATCGTGGCCAGGCGCTGCGCCACCTCCGGCCGGTGCACGCGCGTGGAGGCGCGGCGCGAGGCGTGGCGCAGGCGTGCGTCCTCCAGCGCGGCCTCGGCACCGGGGTGGCCATCCAGGGCATCGGCCAGCACCCGGATCTCGCCGAGCTTCTGCTTGGCGAAGGACAGCCAGGAGCGCAGTTCCGGATCCAGGCCGTTCTCGGCGTCCAGGTCCACCGGCACGTGCAGCAGCGAACACGACGGCGCCAGGCACACGTTGTCCGCGCCGAGCCGGGTGCGCGCGTACCGCGCCAGCAGCAGCGCGTTGTCCAGGCGCGTGCGCCATACGTTGCGCCCGTCCACCAGGCCCAGCGACAGCATGCGCCCGGGCGGCAGCGCATCCAGCGCCGCTTCCAGCTGCTCGGGGGCGCGGACCAGGTCCAGGTGCAGGCCGTCCACCGGCAGCGATGCGGCCAGCTGCAGGTTGTCGCCGAGCGCGCCGAAGTAGGAGGCGAGCATCAGTTTCGGCCGGGGGCCGGCTGCCAGAGCCGCATAGGCCCGGCGGCAGGCGTCGCGAACCGGCTCCGGCAGGTCCAGCACCAGCGCCGGCTCGTCGACCTGGACCCAGCCCGCGCCCGCCGCGTGCAGTTTCTCCAGCAGCTGCACATAGGCCGGGACCAGCCGGTCCAGCAGCGCGAAGCGGTCGCTGCCGTCGACCGTCTTGGACAGCCACAGGAAGGTGACCGGCCCGATCAGGACCGGCCGGGTCTCGATGCCGAGCCTGCGCGCCTCCAGGTACTGCGCCACCGGCGTGTCGCCGCGCAGGGCGAAGTCCTGGCCGGCCTCCAGCTCGGGCACGAGGTAGTGGTAGTTGGTGTCGAACCACTTGGTCATCTCCAGCGCGTGCAGGTCGATGCCCGGGCGCTGCAGTCCGCGCGCCATGGCGAAGTAGCCGGCCAGCGGTGCCGCCTCGACCACGGCGCGGTAGCGCCGGGGGATCGCGTCGAACAGCAACGCCGTGTCCAGGACCTGGTCGTACAGCGAGAAGTCGTTGGAGGGCGGCAGGTCGATGCCGGCCTCCCGTTGCAGCCGCCAGTGGCGGGCGCGCAGCTCCCGCGCGGTGTCGAGCAGTTGCGTGGCGGGCAGCTCGCCGCGCCAGTGGGCTTCCAGGGCCCGCTTCAGTTCGCGGCGTGGCCCGATGCGGGGAAAGCCGAGGTTGGTGGTCAGTGTCATCGATGTGATTCCTCATGCGTGGACGATGAGGAACGAAGGACCGGCGGCGTGCGCGGCTGGACACCGCGCACGCCGCCATGGCGACCTTCGCCCCCGCGGGCGAGCCGGAGCAGCCAGGGGGACGGGCGCGGGAACACTGCGTGGCCACGGCCACGCGATGCCTCCGGCCACCTCCCCGCGGAGGCTCCAGGTCAGGCGGAAGACGGACGCGTCTTCCGGCCGGGGCAGGTCTTCGGGCTCATGGACGGGCGGCCGGGGCCGCGTGCCTACTGTCCGCCGCTTCCCGGCCGGTGGGCCAGTGCGATGGCGGGGTTCGTTTCCAATTACCGCTGCGGGGCAGCGCCGGAATTGTCCTGCAGGGCAGGACGCACCGGACTTCCCTTTTAATTCATCGCTACATCTGGATGAAGCGATGAAACCTTCGGCGCGGAGAAGGTAGCCGGTCCACCGGCGACCGGTCAACCGCCGCCGCCTGCGCGGGCATGGCGCCGATCTGGGAAAATGGCGGCCGACCCGGGCGTGGCGCCCGGCAGGATCCACGCTTGACGAGCAACACCTTCCCGTCCCTGTTCGCGCACGTGCCGGCCGGCGCCTTCGGGCCACTGGCCTCGCCCAACCGCGAGCGCTACTGGCGCCTGCTGTGCCGGCTGTTCGACGAGTACTTCGGCCCGGACGCGCCGCTGCCGCCCAGCCACGGCTTCGCCCGGCGCGAGATCGTCACCGCGCTGGAGCGCTACCTGCTGGCCGAGGAAACCTGGGAGGACGAGGGCGAGACCCCGCTCCAGGGCGGCCTGGCCGCGCGCGCGGCGGCGGTGTACGAGCGCCTGCGCCAAGCCGGCTGGCTGCGCCAGGACAAGCTCGGCGCGCGCGAGATGGTGCTGATGCCGCCGGCCCTGGCCCAGCTGCTGGGCACCCTGGTGGAGTTCGCCGACCGCGGTCCCACTTTCGTTTCGGCCAAGATCCGCTCGATCGAGCTGCAGCTGCAGCAGGTGGTCGACGGCCGTGCCGGCGGCGAGGCGCTGGACGAGGCCGCCGAGCAGGCGCGCCGGCTGCTGTCCTCGCTGGCCTCGATGAGCCTGCAGGTGCGCGACCTGATGCCCGAGCTGGTGCGCTCGGAGACCACCGCCCAGTTCGCGCGGCAGTGGTTCGAGCGCTACGTGGCCCAGTTCTTCATCCGCGACTACGCCGACCTGCACCGCGCCGACCACCCGCTGGCGCGGCGCGCGCAGATCCTGCTGATGGTCCAGGAGATCGAGAACGGCCCGCTGCGCGAGGACATCGCCGCCTGGTACCGCGAGCACGTGGCCGAGGGCGACGATGCCCGTGCCCGCCAGCTGCTGCAGCGCAGCCTGATGCGCCTGCGCGAGCTGGAGCGCATCGATGAGTACCTCGCACGCCTGGACGAGGACATGCGCCAGGCCAACCGCCGCGCGCTGGCCTTCCTCGACTACCGCCTGCGCGCGCCGGACCGCCTCGACGTGCTGCTGCACCGCGCCGCCAGGGGTGCGCTGGCCGCCGACGAAAACGCGCTGCGCATGCCGGTCGGCCCCGGCGCGCTGATGGACGAGGCCCAGCTGCGCCCGCCGCGCCGCCGCCCGCAGCCGATCCCGCGCAGTGCCAACAGCAATGCCCAGCCCAGCGCCGAGCAGGTCGCGCGGCTGGGCCTGCTGCGGCGGATGAAGCGGGTGCGCCTGGTCACCGCCGAGGACATGGCCTCCTACGTCGGCCGCCAGCTGCCGCCCGGCGGCAGCGTGGATTCCGGCGCGCTGGAGATCTCCAGCATCCAGGACCTGCGCGCCTACCAGACCCTGCTGACCCTGGCCCTGCGTGGCAGCCGCCCCGGCGGCCTGCGTCGCGACGACCCGCTGGGCCGCTTGCTGCGCGGCTTCCGGGTCGAACTGGTCGACCGCGGCGAGCCGGGCGACAACGGCTGGCTGCGCGCCCCGCGCTTCGTCGTCCACCACGCCGCAGGCCGCGGTCCCTCCGCTTCCAATGCCGCGCGCGCCAGCGCGCAGGCCGAGCCCGATCCCGCATGAAACGTTCCTGGAACACCCTCAGCCAGCAGTCCAACGGCATGTATGCCGTGGCCGACTTCGAACGCGCCGCCTACCGCCTGGTCACCGAGCAGGTGCTGTACGCCAGCGATGCCCGCTCGCGCAGCGCCTACCACCTGGTGGAGGCCTACCTGGAGGACTTCGCCGCGGCGCTGGACCCGCTTGGCATCCGCCTGGAGCGCAACGCCCACCACCGCTACGTCGTGGCCCTGCCCAAGCACGGCGAGGGCACCCCGGTGCGCCTGGACGAGACCCTGTTCCTGCTGGTCCTGCGCCAGCGCTACGACGAGGGCATGAAGCAAGGCCTGGTCGAGGAGCTGGGCGAGGTGGTGGTGGAGCTGCCCGACCTGCAGGAGGCCTGGCCGGCACTGACCGGGCGGCCGATGCCTGAGGTCGGCGCGCTGCGCGCGCTGGCCGCCACCGCCCGCCGCTGGGGCGTGTGCCGCCTGGTCGAGGGCGAGCCGGACGACCTGCAGCCGTTCCACCTGGTGGTGCGCCCGGCGATCGTGGACATCGTCGGCGAGCAGTGGCTGCACCGGCTGGACCAGCACAACCTGGGCGGCGCCGACGCGGAAGCCGATGCCGGCGACGACGCCGTGGACACGGAGGACGACCATGCAGCTGCTTGAGCGCATGCACCTCGTGCAGTACTTCCTGTTCGAGGCCAAGACCCTGCAGCTGGACCGCACCAGCGCCATCATCGCGCCCAACGGCGCGGGCAAGAGCGCGCTGCTGGACGCGCTGCAGCTGGTCCTGCTGGGCGGCGACCGCCGCCACATCCACTTCAACGCCCAGGCCGGCGGCAAGGCGCGCGCGCGCAGCATCCGCGACTACTGCCTGGGTGTGTACCGCAGCGGCGAGGACGGCCGCAAGCGGCGCACCGCCACCACCTACATCAGCCTGGTGTTCCGCGACGAGGAGACCGGCGCCCCGCTGACGGCCGGCATCTCGCTGGGCGCCTCGGCCGACGAGCCCGAGCACCGCCAGCACGGCCTGTACCTGCTGCCGGGCGTGGCCCTGGAGCTGGACGAGCACCTGGAGAAGGTCGACGGCCGCGAACTGCCGCTGGAGTGGAGCCGGTTCCGCGAGCTGGCCGCAAAGCGCTGCCGCAAGGCCGGCACCACCCCGGAGTTCCACGCCAGCGGCGAGCGCTTCGTCAAGGACCTGCTGCACCGCCTGCGCGGCAACCCCGGCGCCGGCGTGGACTTCAACGCCTACCGCAAGGCCTTCCAGAACGCGCTGAACCTGCAGCGCGTGGAGGACGTGGACCTGTTCGTCCGCACCCTGGTGGCCGAGGACCGGCCCACCGACATCGCGCGGTTCAAGGCGCTGCTGGACAGCTTCCGCCAGATCAAGGAGCGGATCGAGCAGCTGGAGCGGCGGATCGCCGAGGCCGAGGCGGTGGACGCGCAGTACGGCAAGGTCGCCGCGCAGGCGGTGCGCGCCGCGTCCTACCGTGCCCTGGCCGCCGAGTACGCGCGCGACCTGCTCGGCGAGCAGGTCGAGCAGGCCCAGGCCGACTGCGACGCCGGACGCGAGGAACTGGCCGCCGCCGGCCTGGCCCTGGAGCAGGCGCGCGCCGAGCGCCGCAGCCTGCAGGAGGAATACGAGCGGGTGCGCGAGCAGCTGCAGGGCAGCGCCGGCTACGGCGAGCAGGCCTCGTTCCGCGAGCTGGCCGGCCGCGACCGCGAGCAGCTGCAGCGCCTGCAGGCCGACCTGCTGCGGCGGCTGGAGCAGCTGCGCGAGCCGCTGCGGGAAGTCGCCGCGCTGCGCCTGCCGGGCGTGGACGAGGCCGGCCTGGGCAAGGCGCTGGCGCCGCTGGAGGAGCTGCATGCCGAAGTCGCCGCCGCGCCCGGGGGCGATGGCGAAGGCCCGGCGCCGGATGCGTTCCATGCGCGCCTGAAGCAGGCCCTGGCCGCGGCCGCCCCGGTGCAGGCCACGGTCGCCGCCTGGGCACGGCAGTCGCACGAGGCCTGGCAGCTGGCGCGCGCGCGTCGCGACGCCCTGCGCGGCAACCAGCAGCGCGTGGACGCCGGCCAGGCCAACCTGCGCGACGAGGTCATGCGCCTGCTCAACCACCTGCGCGAGGCCGGGATCGAGGCGCGCCCGGTATGCGACCTGGTGCGGGTGACCGACAAGCGCTGGCAGCCGGCGATCGAGGCCTACCTGCGCAGCCATGTCGAGGCCCTGCTGGTCCCGGCCGGGCAGGAGGAGGACGCGGTGCGGGTGTACCGCTCGCTGCAGGGCGCGCGCGCGGTGTACGGGGTCAAGCTGGCCCTGCCCAGCCAGGCCCGCGCCCACCGCCAGGACCGCCTGGCCGAGGACAGCGTCGCCGCCCTGGTCGAGGGCGAGGACGCCGACGCGGTGGCTTACCTGCGCCGCCAGCTCGGCGACCTGCGCTGCGTGGAGACCGAGGCGGAGGTGGTGCGCAGCCGCCAGGGCCTGACCCGCGACGGCCTGGTGGCCAAAGGCGGCGGCATCGAGCGCCGGCGCCTGCCGTCCAGCGGCGAGCTGAAGATCGGCGTGGCCCAGGACGGCGAGCGCCTGCGCCTGCTGCGCGCCGAGCTGGAGAACGCCGAGCGCGAGCTGCGCCAGTGCGAGCCGGAGGCGCGCCGGGCCGAGGGCCTGCGCCAGAAGCTGGCGCGGCTGGAGGGCGAGGACGTGGCCCGCGGCCTGCACGAGCTGCTGCTGCAGTACCGCCAGGTGCTGGCGCGCTACCAGGCGCTGGAGCGCAGCCAGGCCGAGGCGGTCGCCCCGGACCTGCTGCGCCTGGGCGAGCGCGCCACCGCGCTGAAGGCGCAGGTGCAGAAGGCCGAGGCCACCATCGAGGCCCTGGTGCGCGCCGAGGCCCTGGCCCAGGGCGAGCTGGAGCGCCGCCAGGCGCTGCTGCGCGCGCTGCAGGCGCAGGAGGAGATCGTCGCCCGCAACGCGGTGGAGGCCTTCCGCGACCCGCACGTCGATCCCAACCGGGTCGAACAGCTGCGCGAGGAGCTGGAGGCCAAGGGCACCGGCCTGGAGGAGGCGCGCAACCTGTGCGAGCGGCGTGCCCAGGACAACGACCGCCAGCTGGCCGCGCTGCTGCCGGAGGCCTGGAGCCAGCTGCAGCGCTATGCCGGCGCCCACGGCCTGGACCTGGACTTCGCCGCCGACGCCTGGAAGCCGGCGCGCGCGCTGATGCAGCGCGAGCTGGTGCAGCTGCGCGAGACCGAGCTGGTCAACTACCGCGCCGAGGCCGAGCGCGCCTACGAGACCGCGGTGGAGACCTTCCGCTCCAACGTCGCCAACACCCTGCACGACAACTTCGTGCGGTTGAAGGCGCAGATCGACGCGCTCAACCGCACCTTGCGCAACAGCCCGGCGTTCTCCAACAACGAGCGCTACCGCTTCCACTACGAGGTGGTGGCCGAGTACAGGGACCTGCACCGCTTCATCCAGAAGGTGGCTGACGTCGGCGCCGAGGACACCCTGTTCGGCACTGCCGGCGAGGTGCCGGAGGCGTTCCGCCAGCTGATCGAGGACAGCGCCAGCGCGAAGCTGGCTGCCTCGCCGCTGGACGACTACCGCCGCTTCTTCCACTTCGGCGTGGAGATCCGCCAGGACGACCGCGTGGTCGGCACCCTCAGCGAGCGCATGCGCTCGGGCTCCGGCGGCGAGCACCGCGCGCCGCTGTACGTGATCGCCGGCGCCGCACTGGCCGCGGCCTACGGCAAGAGCGAGGCGCACCCGGGCGGCATGGGCGTGATCCTGCTGGATGAGTTCGGCGACAAGATCGACGCCCAGAACGCGCGCGCCACCACCAACTACCTGCGCTCGCTGGGGCTGCAGCTGGTGCTGGCGGCGCCGGATACCGCCCAGGGCACCCTGTCCGGTGTGCTGGACAGCTATATCGAGCTGTTCCGCGACGGCGACCTGCTGCAGGCCGAGCGGGTGGAGGTGAAGGAGGCGGCGCGCGAGCTGCTGCTGTCCGACCAGTTCGACCTGCACCCGGAACTGCTGGCCGAGGAACTGGAGCGGCTGGCGCGGGAGACCGGCGCCACGGCCTGACACGTCCCTGGACGGAACGCCTGCCTGGCTGGCACTCGTCCCCGGCGGCTGCCAGCACGGCGCGCCGGACCGTACTAGTCTCGAAGCTGTCTTCATGGCAGGAGGAAGACATGTTCGAGATGAAGCAGGGCGCGCCGGCCGAGCTGTGGCAGGCGCTGGTGCGGGAAGCAGCCGGGCGCGCCGGCCACCCGCTGGACGAATCGCGCGAGGCCTACCTGGTGTTCGTGCTGCTGCGCTACCAGGGCGACGCGCAGCTGCTGGCGCACACCCATGCCTTGGACTGGTTCCGCGCCCAGGAGCAGGTGGGGCGGCTGCGCGCCGATGCCCTGCGCGACGTGGGCGACCGCTGCCTGCTGGTGGCCGGGCTGTTCCCGGGCCTGGCCGCGCGCCGTCGGGTGAGCGTGGACTACTTCGTGGAACTGGGCCGCGGCGCCTACCGCGGGGTGGCCGAGGCCAGCCGCGCCGCCTATGGCGCCCTGTTCGGCCAGCTGGCCGAGGGCTACCGCGAACTGGTGCAGGTGTTGCGCGGCCTGCGTGGCGAGCCGCAGTTCCGGCACGCCTGGCCGGCACCGGCGGGGCAGACCCGCCACTGAACGCGCTGACGGGCCGCCGCGCGGCGGCCCGGCCCGGTTCCGGTCCCCGGGGCCGAGGGGGATAATCGGGTCTTTCCGTTCCCGTGCACCGCCATGTCGCAGCGCGAGTGGGTGGCCGCCGCCATCCGCAAGATCGAGGCCGACTTCAACCGTTCGGCCGATACCCACCTGATCCCGATGCCGCTGCCCGGCTACCCGGGCATCGACGTCTACCTCAAGGACGAATCCAGCCACCCGACCGGCAGCCTCAAGCACCGCCTGGCGCGCTCGCTGTTCCTGTACGCGCTGGCCAACGGCTGGCTGCACGAGGGCAGCACCGTGGTGGAGGCCTCCAGCGGTTCGACCGCGGTGTCGGAGGCCTATTTCGCCCGCCTGCTGGGCCTGCCGTTCATCGCCGTGATCCCGGCCTCGACCTCGCCGGAGAAGATCGCCGCGATCGAGTTCCAGGGCGGCCGCTGCCACCTGGTCGAGAGCGCCTGCTCGCTCAATGCCGAGTCCGAGCGGGTCGCGCGCGAGACCGGCGGGCACTTCATGGACCAGTTCACCTACGCCGAGCGGGCCACCGACTGGCGCGCGAACAACAACATCGCCGAGGCCATCTTCAAGCAGATGGCGCAGGAGCCGCACCCGGTGCCGGCCTGGATCGTGTGCGGCCCGGGCACCGGCGGCACCAGTGCCACCCTCGGCCGCTACGTGCGCTACCGCCGCCACGCCACCCGGGTGCTGTGCGCCGACCCGGAGGACTCGGTGTTCTTCGACTACTACCGCGGCGCGCGCGAGGGCCGCGGCGACCCGGGCCTGTCGCTGCCGCGCGGCTCGCGCATCGAGGGCATCGGCCGGCCGCGGGTGGAGGCCAGCTTCATCCCCTCCTGCGTGGACGCGATGGTCAAGGTGCCCGACGCCCTGAGCCTGGCGGCCATGCGCCACGTCAGCGCGGTGCTGGGGCGCCGCGTCGGCGGCTCCACCGGCACCAACTTCGTCGGCGTGCTGCGCGCGGCCCAGGCGATGCACGAGGCGGGGCAGGGCGGCTCGATCGTCACCATCCTGTGCGACAGCGGCGACCGCTACGCGCACAGCTACTACAACCCGGACTGGTACCGCCGCCACGGCATCGAGGTGGAGCAGGCGGACCGCGCCATCGCCGCCGCGGTGGCCGGGGAACCGCTGCCGCTGGAGGCCTGCGGCGAGCTGTGAACCGCCCCGGCGCGGGTTGAATTCCGCGCCGCCGGGGCCATCTGTCATGACATGCGCGGCGCCGCCGCATCGCCCCCCGAGGTCCCATGGACAATCCGCTGCTCGACTTCTCCGGCCTGCCCCGCTTCGACCAGATCCGGCCCGGGCACATCGGCCCGGCCATCGATGCCCTGCTGGCGCAGGCCGAGGCCGCGGTGAAGCACGCCGAGACCGTCAGCCCGGTGACCTGGGACGGCTTCGTCACCCCGCTGGAGGACGCCACCGAGCGCCTGTGGCGGGCCTGGGGCCAGGTCCAGCACCTGCAGGCGGTGGTGAACACGCCGGAGCTGCGCGAGGCCTACAACGCCAACCTGCCCAAGGTGACCCGCTTTGGCGCGGCGCTGGGCCAGAACCTGGCGCTGTACTCGCAGTACAAGGCCCTGGCCGCCTCGCCCGAGTACGCCGGCTACGACCCGGTGCGGCGCAAGGTGGTGGAGAACGCGCTGCGTGACTTCCGCCTGGGGGGCGCCGAGCTGGACGAGGCGGCCAAGCAGCGCTTTGCCGCCATCCAGGAGGAACTGGCCGCGCTGTCGGCGAAGTTCGCGCAGAACGTGCTGGATGCCACCGACGCCTTCGCCCTGTACGTGGAGGACGAGTCGCGCCTGGCCGGGCTGCCGGCCGAGGTGGTGGCTGCCGCCCGCGCGGCCGCGGAGAAGGACGGCAAGCCAGGCTGGAAGCTGACCCTGCAGATGCCGTGCTACCTGCCGGTGCAGACCTACGCCGAGGACCGCGGCCTGCGCGAGGCGCTGTACCGCGCCCACGGCCTGCGTGCCTCCGAGGCCGGCCCGGCCGAGTGGGACAACAGCGGCAACATCGACCGGATCGTCGCCCTGCGCGGCGAGCTGGCGGCCCTGCTGGGCTTTTCCAGCTACGCCGAGTATTCCCTGGCGACCAAGATGGCGCAGAGCCCGGACGAGGTGCTGGCCTTCCTGCGCGACCTGGCCGCGCGCGCGCTGCCGTACGCGCGCCGCGACCGCGCCGAGCTGGAGGCCTTCGCCCGCGACGAGCTGGGCCTGGATGAGCTGCAGCCCTGGGACATCGCCTGGGCCAGCGAGAAGCTCAAGCAGGCCCGCTACAGCTACTCCGAGCAGGAGGTGAAGCAGTACTTCACCGAGCCGAAGGTGCTGGGCGGCCTGTTCGCCGTGATCGAGTCGCTGTACGGGGTGAAGGTGAAGCCGGACAGCGCGCCGGTGTGGCACGAGGACGTGCGCTTCTACCGGGTGGAGGACGCGCACGGCCGCCTGCTCGGCCAGTTCTACCTTGATCCGTACGCGCGCGAGGGCAAGCGCGGCGGCGCGTGGATGGACGACTGCCGCAACCGCCGCATGCGCGCCGACGGCGTGCAGACGCCGCTGGTGTACCTGGTGTGCAACTTCGGCAAGGGCGTGGACGGCAAGCCGGCCACCCTGGGCTTCAACGAGGTCACCACCCTGTTCCACGAGATGGGCCATGGCCTGCACCAGCTGCTGACCGCGATCGGCGAGCTGCCGGTGGCCGGCATCAATGGCGTGGAATGGGACGCGGTGGAGCTGCCCAGCCAGTTCATGGAGAACTTCTGCTGGGAGTGGGAGCGGGTGCAGGCGATGACCGCGCACGTGGACAGTGGCGCGCCGCTGCCGCGCGCGCTGTTCGAGCGGATGCTGGCGGCGAAGAACTTCCAGGCCGGCATGTTCACCGTGCGCCAGCTGGAGTTCGGCCTGTTCGACATGGAGCTGCACAGCCGCTTCGATCCGGCGCAGGACAGCGTGCTGCAGCTGCTGGAGCGGATCCGCGACGAGGTCGCGGTCAACCGCGCCCCGGCCTGGCACCGCTTCCCGCACCAGTTCAGCCACATCTTCGCCGGTGGTTACGCGGCCGGGTACTACAGCTACAAGTGGGCCGAGGTGCTCAGCGCCGACGCCTATGCCGCGTTCGAGGAAGCGCCTGGCCAGCTTGCCGAGACCGGCGCGCGCTTCCTGCGCGAGATCCTCTCCCGCGGCGGCAGCCGCAGCGCGCTGGAGAACTTCAAGGCCTTCCGCGGCCGCGAGCCGAGCATCGACGCCCTGTTGCGCCACAACGGCATGGCGGCGTGAGAGCTCCTCTCCCTCTTTCCGGACGGGAGAGGGGACGGGTGTGAGGGCGGGCTTCGGGCACGTTTTGGTGTGTGGCTTCGCTTGGCTTTTGCGCGTGGCCCGGCAAGGCCGGAGGCCGCCTCCGCACTGGGTTGGTGCCGGTCCCTTGCCTGGCCGCCCAATCGGGCGGCGACCCTGTCCCACAAATCCCGAATCACGAATCACGAATCACGAATCACGAATCACGAATCACGAACACAAGAAAGCCCGGCGAAAGCCGGGCTTTCTTGTGTTCGTCAGCGCGTCGCTTACACCCGCGCGAACACCAGGGTGGCGTTGGTACCGCCGAAGCCGAAGCTGTTGGACATCACCACGTCCAGCTTCGCGTCGCGGCTCTCGCGCGCGATCGGGAAGCCCTCGGCCTTCGGGTCCAGGGTCTCGATGTTGGCCGAGCCGGCGATGAAGCCGTCGCGCATCATCAGCAGGCTGTAGATCGCCTCGTGCACGCTGGCCGCACCGAGCGAGTGGCCGGACAGCGCCTTGGTCGAGGAGATCGGCGGCATGTCCTCGCCGAACACCTCGCGCACCGCGTTGAGCTCGACGATGTCGCCCAGCGGGGTCGAGGTGCCGTGGGTGTTGAGGTAGTCGATCTTGCGCCCGCCCAGGCCTTCCAGCGCCATGCGCATGCAACGCACCGCGCCTTCGCCGGACGGGGCCACCATGTCGGCGCCGTCGGAGGTCACGCCGTAGCCCACCAGCTCGGCGTGGATGCGCGCGCCGCGGGCCACCGCGTGGTCCCAGTCCTCCAGCACCAGCATGCCGCCGCCGCCGGCGATGACGAAGCCGTCGCGGCCGGCGTCGTACGGGCGCGAGGCCTTCTCCGGGGTCTCGTTGTACGAGGACGACAGCGCGCCCATGGCGTCGAACATCACGCTCATGGTCCAGTCCAGGTCCTCGCCGCCGCCGGCGAACACGATGTCCTGCGCGCCGTGGCGGATCAGGTCCGCGGCCGCGCCGATGCAGTGCGCCGAGGTCGCGCAGGCGGCGCTGATCGAATAGCTGACGCCCTTGATCTTGAACGCGGTGGCCAGGTTGGCGGACACCGTCGAGCACATCGTGCGCGGGACCATGTACGGGCCGACCTTGCGCACGCCCTTGGCGCGCAGCAGGTCGGCGGTCTCCACCTGCCAGTGGCTGGAACCGCCGCCGGAACCGGCGACCAGGCCGGTGCGCGGATGGCTCACCAGGGCCTCGTCCAGGCCGGCGTCGGCGATGGCGTCGCGCAGGGAGACGTAGCTGTAGGCCGCCGCGTCGCTCATGAAGCGCTTGAGCTTGCGGTCGATCACCGCGTCCAGGTCCAGGTCCACCGCACCGCCGACCTGGCTGCGCAGGCCGTGCTCGGCCGCGTCGGGCAGGTGGCGGATTCCGGCGCGTCCTTCGCGCAGCGCGGCCGAGACGGTGTCCAGGTCGTTGCCCAGGCAGGAAGCGATGCCCATGCCGGTAATGGCGACGCGACGCATGGTCAGAAATCCTCCGTCGAGGTGAACAGGCCCACGCGCAGGTCCTTGGCGGTGTAGATCTCGCGACCGTCCACCAGCATGCGCGCATCGGCCTGGGCCATCACCAGCTTGCGGTTGATCACGCGGCTGATGTCGATCTCGTAGGTGACCAGCCTGGCGGTCGGCAGCACCTGGCCGAAGAACTTGACCTCGCCGCAGCCCAGGGCGCGGCCGCGGCCCGGGGCGCCCAGCCAGGTCAGGTAGAAGCCGACCAGCTGCCACATGGCGTCAAGGCCCAGGCAGCCGGGCATCACCGGATCGCCGATGAAATGGCACTGGAAGAACCACAGGTCCGGATGGATGTCGAGCTCGGCGCGGATGAAGCCCTTGCCGTACTTGCCGCCGTCCTCGTTGATCTCGACGATGCGGTCGAACATCAGCATCGGGTCGGCGGGCAGGCGGGCGTCGCCGGTGGCGAACAGCTCACCACGGGCGCTGGCTTCCAGCTGCTCGCGGGTGAACGAAGAAGCGCGGTTCATGCGGAATCCGGTGGAGAAAGCACTAGAAGCGTGCCCGAGGGCGGCGTTTCAATCAAATGTTTGACACCGGCAGGCCAGGCGGCCACCCGCCGCCGGCCCATCCATCCGCGCGCGGCGGGCTGCCTGGCGGGCCGCGGGCGCCGGGTCGCGCCGGGTGCGCCGCGGCGGTCCACAATGGCGGGCGATGCAGTCCCCGCCCGTTCCCGCCCAGCGCAAGATCATCCACGTGGACATGGACGCGTTCTACGCGTCGGTCGAGCAGCGCGACGATCCCTCCCTGCGCGGCCGCCCGGTGGTGGTGGCCTGGCGCGGGGCGCGCTCGGTGGTGTGCGCGGCCTCCTACGAGGCGCGCAGGTTCGGGGTGCGATCGGCCATGCCGGCACTGCGCGCCGAGCGCCTGTGCCCGGACGCGGTGTTCGTGCCGCCGGACTTCCCGCGCTACCGCGCGGTCTCCCGCCAGGTGCGGCAGATCATGCTCGAGCACACCGACCTGGTGGAGCCGTTGTCGCTGGACGAGGCCTACCTGGACGTGACCGTGAACAAGACCGGCCTGCCCAGCGCCACCGCGGTGGCCGAGGCGATCCGCGCCAGGATCCGCGCCGAGACCGGGCTGACCGCCTCGGCCGGGGTGGCGCCGAACAAGTTCCTGGCCAAGATCGCCTCGGACTGGAACAAGCCCGACGGCCTGTTCGTGATCCGCCCGCAGCACGTGGAGCGGTTCCTGACCCCGCTGCCGGTGGAACGCATCCCCGGGGTGGGCCGGGTGATGCAGGGCAAGCTGGCGCAGTTGGGCATCGCCACCGTCGGCGACCTGCGCCAGCGCCCGCTGGAGGAACTGCAGCGGCGCTTCGGCAGCTTCGGCGCGGCCCTGTACCGGCGCGCGCGCGGCATCGACGAGCGCCCGGTGGAACCGGAGCAGCCGGTGCGCTCGGTTTCCTCCGAGGACACCTTCGCCCAGGACCTGCCGCTGGAAGCGCTGGAGCCGGCGATCCGGCAGCTGGCGGAAAAGACCTGGAACGCCTCCCGCCGCGCCGGCCGCGCCGGGCACACCGTGGTGCTCAAGCTCAAGACCGCGCAGTTCCGCATCCTTACCCGCAGCCTGACCCTGGAGCGGCCGCCGGCCTCGGCCGCCGAACTGGGCGAGCTGGCCTGCGCCCTGCGCGCGCGGGTGGCGCTGCCGGCCGACACCCGCTACCGGCTGGTGGGCGTGGGCCTGTCCGGCTTCCGCGACGCCGAGGAAGTGGCGCCGCAGGGCGACCTGTTCGGCGAGCTGGCCGTGCCCGCGGACGCGCCGGCGCGCTAGCCCCTTTGGCAGGGGCGGGGGTGTGGACCGCCGGCTACCATCCGCCATCCGCGCCTGCCGGCGCGATCGGCGTCGCCGCGGCCTTGCGCGAACATCGGCCGTGGACGGCGCCGCCCAGCCGCCAATCCGGAGCCTTCATGTCCCAGCTGTCCCGCGCCTCCGTCCTCGCCCTGTCCCTGCTGCTGGCCCCGGGCCTGGCCGCCGCCAGCCCGGCCGCCGCTGCCAACCGCCCGGCCGCCGAAGCCAGCGCCGCCGCGCAGGCCCTGCGCGAGCTGTACACGGCCGAGTGGGAATGGCGCCAGCGCGAGTACGGCTACGAGTACGTCGAGGGTCGCTGGCAGCCGGGCAGCCGCCTGCCCGCGGTCGCCCCGCGCGACTGGGAGCGGCGCGTGGCCTACTGGGAGCAGGTGCTGCGCAGGCTCGACGCGATCCCGGCCGCGGCGCTGCCGCCGGAGGAGCGGATCAACGCCGAGGTGTTCCGGGCGATGGTGGAGGCCGACCTCAACAACGCCCGCTGGCGCACCTGGGAGGCGCCGTTCAACAGCGACAGCTTCTTCTGGGCCGAGATCGTGCCCTGGGCGCCGTACCGCAGCGAGGCCGAGTGGCGCCGCTTCATCCAGCGCCTGCGCGACGTGCCGCGCTACTTCGCCGACCAGCGCGCCAACATGGAGGCCGGCCTGGCGCGCGGCTGGAGCGTGCCGCGCGCCTCGCTGGACGGGCGCGACCGCACCATCGAGCCGTACACCCGCACCGGCGCCGGCAACCCGGCGCTGGACGTGTTCGACGCGATCCCCGCCTCGGTCCCGGAGGAGGTGCGCCGCGCCCTGCGCGAGGAAGGCCGCAAGGTGGTGCTGGAACAGGTGGTGCCGGCCTACGCCGGGCTGCTGGACTACTTCCGCAACCAGTACCTGCCGCGCACCCGCACCACGGTCTCGGCGCGCGACCTGCCCGGCGGCGCGGAGTTCTACCGCAGCCAGATCCGCGAATACGTGACCCTGGACATGACCCCGGAGCAGGTCCACCAGCTGGGCCTGGCCGAGGTCGAGCGGATCTCGGCGGAAATGCGCCAGGTGATGGCGCGCGCAGGCTTCCAGGGCAGCTTCGCCGAGTTCCTGCAGTTCCTGCGCACCGATCCGCGGTTCTACGCCAGGACCCCGCGCGAGCTGCTGGCGGCGGCCTCGTACCACGCCAAGCGCATCGACGGCGAGCTCAACCACGTGATCGGCACCCTGCCGCGCTACCGCTTCACCATCCGCCCGGTGCCGGACGACATCGCGCCCAACTACACCTCCGGCCGCGGCGGCCTGGAGTCGTGCCTGTTCAATACCTGGGACCTGCCGTCGCGGCCGCTGTACAACCTGCCGGCGCTGGTGCTGCACGAGTGCGCGCCCGGCCACAGCCTGCAGGCCGCGCTGGCGCTGGAGGCGCCGGCGCGCCCCGAGTTCCGCCAGCAGGTGTACTTCTCCGGCTACGGCGAGGGCTGGGGCCTGTACACCGAATGGCTCGGCACCCAGATGGGGATCTACGAGACCCCGTACGAGGAGTTCGGCCGCCTGACTTTCGAGATGTGGCGCGCCGCGCGCCTGGTGATCGACACCGGCCTGCACGAGTACGGCTGGAGCCGGCAGCAGGCGATCGACTACCTGGCCAGCCATACCGCGCTGGCGCAGATCGACGTGGTCAACGAGGTCGACCGCTACGTCTCCTGGCCGGGCCAGGCGCTGTCCTACTACATCGGCTACCGCACCCTGCTGGACCTGCGCCGCGAGGCCGAGCACGAACTCGGCGACCGCTTCGACCAGAAGGCCTTCCACGACAAGGTGCTGGGCCTGGGCGCGGTACCACTGTCGACCCTGGAGCGCGAGGTGCGCGGCTTCATCGCCGAGGGTGGACGCAGGCCGGGAGCGGCCACGCCCGGCGGCTGAGGCCGGGCAAGATACCGGCGGCGACCGTGGCCGCCGGTATCCGTGGGGCGGAAACCCCGCAGGGGGCTTGCGCCGGTTGCCGTCACAGGCTGCGGTAGCGCACCGACACCTGGTACTCGCGGCCGGGCTGGTTGTACCAGGACACCGTCTCGTACTGGCGGTCGAACACGTTGGCGGCCCTGGCCTGCAGCGACCAGGCCGGCGAGACGTTCCATTCCAGGCGCAGGTCGACCGTGCCGTAACCGGCCAGCCGGGTGCTGTTGGCCGCGTTGTCGTAACGGTAGCCGGTGCCATTGGCGGTCAGCCCCAGCTTCAGCGCACCGAAGGCGCGGTCCACGTCCAGCCGGCCGCTGTTGCGCGCGCGCCGTGGCAGCAGGTTGCCGTGGGCGCTGGTGTCGCCGTCGTTGCGCGGGTCCAGGTGGGTCAGCTCGAGGTTGAGGTCGAACCCGGCCAGCGACGCGTAGCCGGTGAACTCCACGCCGCGGATGCGGGCCTTGTCGATGTTCACCAGGTTGGAGCCGCTGTCGTAGCCGATCATGTCCTCGATCCGGGTCTGGAACAGGTTCACCGTCCAGTCCCAGCCCGCGCCCTCCTGGGCCAGGCCCAGGTTCACGCTCCTGGAGGTCTCAGGCTCCAGGGCCGGGTTGCTGAAGCCCGGGTAATAGAGGTCGTTGAAGGTCGGCGCCTTGAAGCCGGTGCCGGCGCTGGCGGTCAGGCGCAGGCCGTGGCCCAGCCCCACGCCGTAGGCGAGGCTGCCGGTGGTGTGGTTGCCGAACTGCTCGTTGTCGTCGTTGCGGGCACTGGCCTGCAGCGCGTGTGCGCCAAAGCGGCCCTGGTACTCGACGAACACGCCCAGGTTGTCGCGCGAGTCCACGTCGAACGGCGTGCTGCTGTTGATGCGGTCGTCCTGCCAGTCGGCCCCGCCGGTCAGCTGCTGGCCCTGCGCCAGGGCCAGGTCGGCCTGGATGCTGGCCGTATCCCGGCGGGTGTCGAACTCGCTGGCGAACGTGCGGCTGCCTTCGCTGGCGAAGAAGTTCTCCGAGCGGTCGCGGGTACGGCCGGCCTGGGTCGTCAGCTTCACGCGGTTGCCAGCGTCCCAGTCCAGGCGCGCGCCGTACACCTGCTGGCGGTTCTCGGCCTCGTTGCCGCCGAAGATGCTGCCGTCGTATTCGTTGAAGCTGTCCACGTCCAGCGCGTGCGCTTCGAGCTTGGCCGAGTCGCCCAAGGCCACGCCGCCGCGGAGGTTGTAAGAGGTGTTGCGGTAGCCGTCGCGGTCCGGCTCGTCGGCGAAGCAGCCGGCGCCCCAGCCGGCGGCGGTGCCGCGGCAGGCATTGATGCCGTCGGTGCGCTGGCGCGCGGCGCGCAGGGACACCCAGCCGCGCTCGCCGCGCTGGCTGATGCTGCCGGCGACCTGGCGGTAGCCATTGCTGCCGATGCCGGCCATGGCGTCGTGGTGGAGGCCCTCGGGCGCCGAGCGGGTGAACACCTGGATAACGCCGCCGATCGCCTCCGAGCCGTACAGGCTCGAGTGCGGGCCGCGCACGATCTCGATGCGCTCGATCTGCTCGACCGGCAGGTCCTGGAAGGTCGGCATGCCGGAGGTGGCCGAGCCGATGCGCACCCCGTCCACCAGCACCAGCACCTGGTTGGAGGCGGTGCCGCGCACGAACAGCGAGCTGAGCTTGCCCAGGCCGCCCTGGTTGCTCAGGTTGATGCCGGCACGGCCGCGCAGCAGGTCCTGCAGCGAGGTGGCCTGGCTGCGCTCGATGGCTGCGCGGTCGATGACCTGGACCGGGACCAGGCTGTCTCGCAGCGAGACCTCGGTGCGGGTCGCGGTGACCACGACCTGGTCCAGGTCGGTCGCCGCACCGGTGGCGGCCGCGGCGAACGGGGCCGCGGCCAGGGCCACGCCCAGTGCCAGCGGAAGGGGATGCAGATTGGACTTCATGGTGTCTCCTGGCGTCCGCGCACGCCCGCGCGGACAAAGCGGTGGGGGCTGCGGTCAGGAGAGGGAGGCGACGGAAGGGACGTGCGTGCACGACGCGCTGCCGCCACGACGCCCTCCGCATCGCAACCAGTCGTCTTCCAGGCCGGTCTCCGGGCTTGCAGGCGGCAGGCGTGATGCCTGTCCCGTCGGGCGCCTTCCCATGCAGTGCACAGTGGCGTTTGCCCGGGGTTTTCCTGCTTACCGTTGCGGGGGCAGCGCCGGAATGGTCGCCCGGGCACTGGCCCGGACCGCGTCACCGGCTTCCCGTTTCAACCCGCCGCACAGCGCGGGTCACCTGAAAGTGGCGGTAGTCTAAGCCAGACCGCGGCGGGGAAGAAGCGCGGCGTGCGCGGCAGCCACTAGAATCGGGCGTTTTTACGGGGGGGTGCCGCATGGAACTGCAATGGCTCGGGACGACGTGCCGCCCGCCGTCGGAGACGGTCCGCGCCGAGGCGGCCGCGCGCCAGCAGCGCCTGACCAAGCCGGCCGGCTCGCTGGGCAGGCTCGAACACGTCGCCATCGAGCTGGCCGCGATGCAGGGGCGGGCGCAGCCCCGCGCCGATCGCGTGCCGGTGCTGCTGTTCGCTGCCGACCACGGGATCACCGCGCGCGGCGTGTCGGCCTACCCGGCCGAGGTCACCGTGCAGATGCTGCACAACTTCGCCGCCGGCGGCGCCGCGATTTCCGTGCTCGCGCGCGAGTTGGGCCTGGAACTGCATGTGCGCGACGTGGGCACCTTCGGGCAGGTGCCGGTCCCGGGCGTGGCGGAGGATCGCACCCGCCATGGCACGGCGGACTTCAGCCAGGCGCCGGCGATGGAGGCGCCGGAGCTGGCGCACGCGCTGGAAGCGGGCAGGCGCGCCTTCGACGAGGCCGGGGCGCAGACGGCCGACCTGGTGCTGCTGGGCGAGATGGGCATCGGCAACACCACCGCCGCCAGCGCCCTGGTGGCCTTGCTGGGCCCGGCGCCGCTGGACGGCATCGTTGGCGCCGGAACGGGTCTGGCACCGGACCGCATCCGCCACAAGCAGCACGTGCTCGAGCAGGCGCTGGCCCTGCACGGGGCGGCGGTCGCCGCCGCCACATCGCCGGCGCTTGAGGCGTTGCGCCGGGTGGGGGGACTGGAGATCGCGGCCATGGCCGGCGCGGTCGTCCGGGCCGCGCGCTGCGGCGTGCCGGTCCTGGTCGACGGGTTCATCGTGTCCGCCGCCGCGCTGGTGGCGGTGCGGCTCAATCCCTCGGTGCGACCGTGGCTGCTGTTCTCGCACCAGTCCGCCGAGCGCGGCCATGCCCAGGTGCTCGGACTGATGCACGCCAGCCCGCTGCTGCAACTGGACCTGCGGCTGGGCGAGGGCTCCGGCGCGGCGCTGGCGGTGCCGCTGGTGCGCATGGCCTGCGCCCTGCATAACCGCATGGCCACCTTCGAGGAGGCGGCGGTGACCGAGCGCGGGGCGGGCCAGTGATCATCGACCTGCTGCGCCATGCCTCCACCGGGCGACCCGGCCACCTCGACGGCGCCACCGACGCGGCCCTGCTGGCCGGCGCCGCGGAGGGACTCGCGCGGCATTACCACGGGCGCGCGTGGTCGCAGGTGTTCAGCTCGCCGCGGATCCGGGCACTGGACAGCGCCCGCGCGCTGGCGGCGACGCCGGTGCGGGTCGCTCCCGGCTGGCGGGAGCTGGATTTCGGCCACTGGGATGGCAGGCCCGCCCGCGAGGTTCCCACCGATGTGCTGGCCCGTTTCCATGCCGATCCGGTGGCCCACCCGCTGCCTGGGGCCGAACCGTGGGACGCGTTCGCCGGTCGCGTCGGCGCGGCCCTGCGCGAGCTGTTGGCGACAGCTGCCGATCCCGACCCGCCGCCGCTGGTGGTGACCCATGCCGGCGCGATGCGCATGGCCCTGCACTGCACCTGCGGCTGGGGCCTGGCCCAGACCTGGGCGCTGCGCCTGGGTTATGGAACCCGCCTGCGCCTGCGGGTCGAGGCGGCTCCGGACGGCTCGCTGTGGGGCGAGGTGCTGGAGCTGGAACAGCCATGATCCTGCGCCAGCTCATCCTTGCGGTGCAGTTCCTGACCCGCCTGCCGACCCCGCAGGTCGCCGACTTCCGGCCCGACGACCTGACCCGGAGCGCGCGCTGGTTCCCGCTGGTGGGCCTGCTGGTGGGCGCCCTGGTCCTGCTGCCGGTATGGCTGCTGCAGGACCGCCCGCTGCTGGCAGGCGTGATCGGCCTGCTGGCGTGGGTCTGGGTCACCGGCGCGCTGCACCTGGACGGGCTGGGGGACGTGGCCGATGCGCTGGGCGCCTCGCACCGCAACCCGCAGCGCTTCCTCGAGGTGCTCAAGGATCCGCATCTGGGCGTGTTCGGCACGGTGGCCATCGGCATGCAGATGCTGCTGAAGATGGTGCTGCTGAGCGAGCTGGCGCGGGCGGGCAACCCGTGGGCGTTGCTGCTGGTGCCCGCATGGGGGCGCTGGGCGACCCTGCTGTGGAGCCGCCGGCTGCCGCCGCTGCAGGCCGGCATGGCCGAACGCTTCGCCTGGCAGCTGGGTGTGGCCCCGTTGTGGGCGTGGGGCGTGGTGCTGGCGGGTGCGGCCCTGTGGCTGGGGCCGGTGCTGGTGCTGGCGCCGCTGGTGGCGTGGGCGGGCGTGCATTACTGGAGGCGCGCCCTCGGCGGGATTTCCGGCGACTGCCTGGGTGCCGGGACCGAGGTGATGGAAACGGCGCTGCTGCTGGCGCTGGTCCTGGTGCCGCCGGCCCTGTGACCGGGGCGGTGTCACACACCGCCGCCGCCGCGCAGGCCGGCGCTGTCGGGCTTCAGCGCAGCGACTGCACGAACGCGGCGGCGATGGCTTCCAGGCCGGCCTGGTCCTCGGCGTCGAAGCGGTCGGGCTCCGGGCTGTCCAGGTCGAACACGCCGAGCAGGGTGTCGCCGTCCACCAGCGGCACCACCAGCTCCGAGCGCGAGGCCGAATCGCAGGCGATATGCCCGGGGAAGGCGTGCACGTCGGCCACGCGCTGGGTCTGGCGGGTACGCGCGGCCGCGCCGCACACGCCCTTGTCCAGCGGGATGCGCACGCAGGCCGGCAGGCCCTGGAACGGACCCACGACAAGTTCCTTGCCGTCGTAGAAGTAGAAGCCGACCCAGTTGAGCGCGGGCAGGGCGTGGTAGACCAGCGAGGACAGGTTGGCGGCGTTGGCGACGCGGTCGCGCTCGCCGTGCAGCAGGCCGCGCACCTGGGCCAGGAGCTGTTCGTACTGTTCCGGCTTGCTGCCGGTAAGCGGGATGGCGGAGAAGGACATGCGCGCATGTTACCCGCAGCGCTGGCCGGGCATCGCCCGGATCGCGGGATGCTGCGTGGCGCGTATGATCCGCCGGCCGCATCGTGCGGCCGCCTGGAGTTGGACATGGACCTGCGCAGCCTCGACCGCCTCTACGTCACCGGCACCGATACCGGCGCCGGCAAGACCGTCGCCAGCTGCAGCCTGCTGCATGCGCTGCGCCGGACCGGGCGGCGCGCGGTGGGGATGAAGCCGGTGGCCAGCGGTTGCGCGCTGGTGGATGGCGCCTGGCGCAACGAGGATGCGCTGGCGCTGCAGGCGGCCAGCGCGCCGCGCCCGGCCTACGCCGACCTCAACCCGTTCGCGTTGCCGCAACCGCTGGCGCCGGAACTGGCCGCGCGCGCCGCGGGCATCGAGGTCGCGCTGCCACCGCTGCTGGAGGCCTTCGCCCGCCTGCGCGCGCAGGCCGACGTGGTCGTGGTCGAAGGCGTGGGCGGCTGGGCCGCGCCGTTGGCCGGCGACCTGGACCAGGCCGACCTGGTGCGTGCGCTGCGCGCGCCGGTGGTGCTGGTGGTCGGGATGCGCCTGGGCTGCCTCAACCATGCGCGGCTGACCGCGCGCGCCATCGCCGCCGACGGCCTGCGCCTGGCCGGCTGGATCGCCAGCGAGGTCGATCCGGACATGGCCTGCCGCGAGGACAACCTGGAGCTGCTGTCCGCGCGCCTGGACGCGCCCTGCCTGGGACGGCTGCCGTACGTGCCGGCGCCCGATCCGGAACGCATGGCGGCAGGATTGGCGCTGGCCGGCTGAACCCGCCGGGCCAGCGCCAGGGGCAGCATCAGTCGAAGCCGGCCAGGGTGGTCTTGCCGATCGCCGTGCCGCTCTCCAGCAGCGCGTGCGCCTTGCGCAGGTTGGCGGCGTTGATCGTGCCCAGCGAGCCGGTGCGGGTGGTGGCGATGGTCCCGGCGTCCGCCAGGCGCGCCACCTCGCGCAGGATCTCCTGCTGGCGCTGCAGGTCGGCGGTGCCGAACAGCGGGCGGGTGAACATCAGCTCCCAGTGCAGCGACAGGCTCTTGCGCTTGAGCGGCATCACGTCCAGCGCGGCCGGGTCGTCGATCAGCGCGATCCGGCCCTGTGGCGCGATCAGCTCCACGACATCGGCCAGGTAGCGGTCGGTATGGGTGGTGGAGAACACGAACGCCGGCGCGCCGATGCCCAGCGCCGCGACCTGCGGCGCCAGCGGCTGGCGGTGGTCGAGCACGTGGTGGGCGCCCATCTTCTTCACCCACTCCACCGTTTCCGGGCGCGAGGCGGTGGCGATCACGGTCAGCCCGGTCAGGGCCCGCGCCAGCTGCACGGTGATCGAGCCGACGCCGCCGGCGCCGCCGATCACCAGCAGGGCATTGGCCGCGCCCGGCACCGGGTCGTCCACGCGCAGGCGGTCGAACAGGGTTTCCCAGGCGGTCAGCGAGGTCAGCGGCAGCGCCGCGGCGTCCTCGTCGCCCAGGGTCTGCGGCGCATGCGCGGCGATCCGTGCGTCCACCGCCTGCAGCTGGGCATTGCTGCCGGGACGGTCGATCTGGCCGGCGTAGAACACGCGGTCGCCGGGCTGGAATCCCTGCGCCTGGCTGCCCACCGCGCGCACCCGGCCCACGGCATCCCAGCCCAGGATGCGGTGCTCGCCCGGCTCGGGCCGCGCCGAGAGACGCACCTTCACGTCCACCGGGTTGACCGAGATCGCCTGCACCTCGACCAGCAGGTCGTGCGCCGCGTACTCCGGATCGGGCAGTTCCAGGTCCAGCAGCGAGCGCGGGTCGGAAACAGGCAGGGGTTGTGCGGTACCGATCGCTTTCATGGCGTGCTCCACGCTGTCGGGGGAGCGCAATTTCGCGCTTCTCCCGTTGCCATGGAAGTGCCCGCCGGGCGTGCGCACGGTGATGGCGCCGGCGATCCCACCGCCGAGGGCCTGGGACGTCGCGCATGCCTCGCGCACCCCGGTTGCCGGGGCCGGCCGCCCTGGGCGCCGGCGCCGGAACCGGGACAAAAAAAGGCCCGGCAGCGGGAGGGGATGCTGCCGGGCCCGGGTTTGCGCGGGGGAGGGAACCGCGCAAAGACTTGAATCGTGGTCCGGGCCGCGGCCCGGGATGGCTCAGCGCTTGCGTGCGGCCTTGGCGACGGTCGCCTGCACCTGGCTGGTGGCGCTCTCGAACTGGCTCTTGGCCAGCTCGCCCAGCGCCTCGCCGGTCTTGAGGGTCAGGCCGATGACTTCCTGGCCGGCGGCGGCGACGCGCTCGGCGTTGTCGCGGGCCACCTGCAGGCCCTTCGGCAGCAGGGTGCGGTAAGCGTCCAGGTCGCGCGCCTCGGCGAGTTCGCCCAGGTAGCTGGTGGTCGCCTCGACGTTCTTCTCCAGGGTGCGCAGCTGCACGCCGAACAGCGACTCGGCGTTCTCGAGGGCCAGGCGGTTCACCCGCGCGGCCACGGCCGCAAACTGGTGGGTATAGGCGCTGAGCTGCTCGTTGAACTGGTAGGACATGGCTGGCTCCAGTACGGATCACCTCTATGGTGCGATGCAGCATACCCCGTCCTTTTGTGCGATGCAACATCGCCCGCAACCGTTGTTCTGCTTTGTGAAGGCGCGCACGAAAACGCCGCCGGCACGGGCCGGCGGCGCGGAAGGAGGGCAGGGGCGGCCCGGCAGGTCGCCGGCTCAGCCGCGGTAGCGGCAACCGGAGGTGCAGGTCTCGTGGACCATAACCTCGCTCAGCAGTGGCACCGAGGGCTTGAGCCGGGCCCAGATCCAGGCGGCCAGGTTCTCGCTGGTCGGGTTCTCCAGGCCGGGGATCTCGTTGAGGTAGTGGTGGTCCAGCTGCTCGTACAGCGGCTTGAACGCCGCCTTGAGGTCGGCGAAGTCCATCACCCAGCCGGCCTGCGGGTCGACCGGCCCTTCCACGTGCAGTTCCACCCGGAACGAGTGCCCGTGCAGGCGTGCGCATTTGTGGCCCTCGGGCACGTTGGGCAGGCGGTGCGCCGCCTCGAGGGTGAAGACCTTGAAGATTTCCATGGCGTGGATTGTCGTTCGTGGCCGGGCGGGCGGGCAATGCCACGGGCTGGGCCCGTTGCGGGCCCCGGGACGGGAACGGCAGCCGTGGCTGCCGTTCCATCCTGCGCGTTATCCGTGGATATCAGCGGTTGGCGTCGCGGCGCGGGCCGCCGCCATTGCGCTGCTGGTTGCGCTGCTGGGCATGGGTGGCGGCCGCCGGCGCGCGGTTGCCGCGACCATTGCCGCCGCGGTTGCCGGCGCGATTGCCGGCATGGGCGTGGGCCTGGCCTTCGCCGCCGCCATGCGGACGCCGGCCGCGGCCGCCGCCGGGCTTGCGCGGCGGGCGCTGGCCGCCCGGCTGCTCGGCCTTGCCCGGCGCGCTGTTGCCCCAGCGGATCGGCACCTGCGGCTCGAACCCGGGCAGGTCGCGGATCTCCATGTCGCGGCCGAGCAGGCGCACGATCTGGCGCAGCAGCTTGGCGTCGTCCTGCGAGACCAGCGACAGCGCCTCGCCGTTGGCGCCGTTGCGGCCGGTGCGGCCGATCCGGTGCACGTAGTCCTCGGCGACCATCGGCAGGTCGTAGTTGATGACCCGCGGCAGCTGGTCGATGTCGATGCCGCGCGCGGCGATGTCGGTGGCCACCAGCACGTTGACCTTGCCGGACTTGAAGTCGCCCAGCGCGCGCAGGCGCTGGCTCTGGCTCTTGTTGCCGTGGATCGCCGCGGCGCGGATGCCGGCCTTCTCCAGGTGCGTGGCCAGCTTGTCGCTGCCGTGCTTGGTCTTGGCGAACACCAGGGTCTGCACCCGGGTGTCCTGGCCCAGCAGGTGCAGCAGCAGCTCGCGCTTGCGCGCCGCGTCGACCGGGTGCACGCGGTGGGCGATGGTCTCGGCCACGGTGTTCTGCGGGGTGACCTGGACCTCGCGCGGGTTGCGCATGAACTCCATCGCCAGCTGCTTGATCGACTCGGGGAAGGTGGCCGAGAACAGCAGGGTCTGGCGGTTCTGCTTCGGCAGCTTGGCCAGGATGCGCTTGATCGAGGGCAGGAAGCCCATGTCGAGCATGCGGTCGGCCTCGTCCAGGACCAGGATCTCGATCCCGGACAGGTCGATGCTGCGGCGTTCGATATGGTCGATCAGGCGGCCCGGGCAGGCGATCACCAGGTCCACGCCGCGGCGCAGCGCATCCAGCTGGTTGCCCATGCCCACGCCGCCGTAGACCACGGCGCTGGGGATGCGCAGGTACTTGCTGTAGCCGCGCAGGCTGTCGTGCACCTGGGTGGCCAGCTCGCGGGTGGGCGCCAGGACCAGGGCGCGCGGCTTGCGCGGCCCGCTGACCTTCTGCGGCGCGGTGCCCAGGTGCTGCAGCAGCGGCAGGCCGAAGGCGGCGGTCTTGCCGGTGCCGGTCTGGGCGCCGGCCAGCAGGTCGTGGCCGGCCAACGCCAGCGGGATGGCCTGCTGCTGGATCGGGGTAGGGGTTTGGTAGCCCTGCTCGGCAAGCGCGCGCAGCAGGAAGGGCGCAAGGCCCAGGGATTCGAACGACATCGGGGAACACTCCATGGATGACCCGCGGCGGCTGCCGCCGGGTGGCCGTCAAGGCCGATGACTCGGAGCGTTCCCGTGAATCCGCGCTGCGAGAAGGGATGGGCCGGAAAGGTCCGGCGCGAATGCCAGGCGGAAGGCGTCGGGGATGGAGCGGGACGCCGGAGCTGTTCCGGCGCTGCCGGTCCCTGGGGGAAACGGACGGCCGCTGGCAATCGGTGCGCGCATTCTACGGCAAGAGCGCCGGCGGCGTCCGGCGCGGCCGCGGGAAGCATTCAGGCGCGCCCCGCGGCGATGCTTTCGGGTGAAACCGTCCGTGCCGAGCCGCTACAATCCGCCATCCACAGCCAGCAGGAGCGCGCAATGAAGCTCGGAACCCTCAAGGAAGGCGGCCGCGACGGCACCCTGGTCGTGGTCTCCCGCGACCTGTCCCGCGCCGTGCGCGCCACCGGCATCGCCGCCACCCTGCAGCAGGCCCTGGACGACTGGCAGCGTGCCGCGCCGCGCCTGGTGGCGCTGGCCGAGGCGCTGGAGCAGGGCCAAGCCGCGGACGCGTTCGAGCTGGACCACGCCACCCTGGCCGCGCCGCTGCCGCGCGCCTACGAATTCGTCGACGGCAGCGCCTACCTGCCGCATGTCGAGCGGGTGCGCCGCGCCCGCGGCGCCGAGGTGCCGGAGAGCTTCTACACCGACCCGCTGATGTACCAGGCCACCAGCGCCGGCTTCCTCGGCCCGCGTGACCCGGTGCGCGTGGTCAGCGAGGACTACGGCATCGACCTGGAGGCCGAGATCGTGGTGGTCACCGACGACGTGCCGATGGCGGTGACGCCGGAGCAGGCCGCCGGCCATATCCAGCTCGTCGGCCTGGTCAACGACGTGTCCCTGCGCAACCTGATCCCGGCCGAGCTGGCCAAGGGCTTCGGCTTCCTGCAGTCCAAGCCGCGCTCGGCGCTGGGCCCGGTGTTCGTGACCCCCGACGAGCTGGGCGATGCCTGGCGCGGCAACAAGCTGCACCTGCCGCTGGTCACCCACTACAACGGCGAGTGGTTCGGCGCCCCGGAGGCGGGCGAGGACATGCAGTTCGATTTCGCCCAGCTGGTCGCGCACGCGGCCAGGACCCGGCCGCTGGCGGCCGGCACCATCGTCGGCTCCGGCACCATCGCCAACCAGGACGTGTCCCGGGGGGCCTCGTGCTTCGCCGAGCGGCGCACGGTCGAGGCCCTGCGCGACGGCAAGCCGTCCACGCCGTTCATGAAGTTCGGCGACCGCATCCGCATCGAGATGTTCGACCGCCAGGGCAACAGCATCTTCGGCGCGATCGAGCAGCGCATCGAACCGCAGCCGCCGGCGGCCTGAGGCCGGCCCACGCAGGCGCGCCGCACCGGGAGGCAGGATGTCCGCGCAACTGACGCTTTACACCTACTGGCGTTCCAGCGCCGCCTACCGCGTGCGCATCGGCCTGGCGCTCAAGGGCCTGGACTACGCCAGCGAGCCGGTGCACCTGGTCCGGGATGGCGGCCAGCAGCACGCGCCCGCGTTCGCCGCGCTCAATCCGCAGGAGCTGGTGCCTGTGCTCAGGCACGGCGATCTGGTGCTGCGGCAGTCGCTGGCCATCCTCGAGTACCTCGACGAGACCTGGCCCGAGCCGGCATTGCTGCCGGCCGACGCCGCCGGCCGCGCGCGGGTGCGCGCGCTGGCCCAGGCGATCGCCTGCGACGTGCATCCGCTCAACAACCTGCGCGTGCTGCAGTACCTGGAGCACGGGCTGGAACAGGCCCAGCCGGCGCGCGAGGCCTGGGTCCGGCACTGGATCGGGCTGGGCCTGGACGCGCTGGAACGGCTGCTGGCCGGCGATCCGGCCACCGGCCGCTTCTGCCACGGCGATGCGCCCGGCATGGCCGACTGCGTGCTGGTGCCGCAGCTGTACAACGCCCGCCGCTTTGGCCTGGACCTGGCGGCGTGGCCGGCGATCGCCCGGATCGGGGCCGCCTGCGCCGCGCTGCCGGCGTTCGCCGCGGCGGCGCCGGAGGCGCAGCCGGACGCGCCGCGTTCCTGAGCCTGCAAAGGCAAGGGGCCGCGCAGTGCGCGGCCCCCGGGTCCACCGCGGCCAGGCTTCAGACGAAGCCGTGGCTGATGCCGGCGCTGGGCTGGTTGAGGTCGGCGTAGGGATCGTGCTCGCCCTCGGCGCCCTCGGACAGGCGGAACTTCAGCGCCAGGCCGTCGCGCGAGTCGGCCGCGCGCAGCGCTTCCTCCTGGTCGATCCGGCCCTGCTTGACCAGCCGGAACAGGCACTGGTCGAAGGTCTGCATGCCTTCCTCCAGCGAGGCCTCCATCGCCGCCTTGATCTCGTGCACCTGGCCGCGGCGCAGCAGGTCGCGGATCATCGGCGTGTTCAGCAGCACCTCGGTGGCCGGCAGGCGGCGGCCGTCGACGCCGCGGACCAGGCGCAGCGAGACCACCGCGCGCAGGTTCAGCGCCAGGTTCATCAGCACGTTCTTGTGCGCGCTCTCGGGGAAGAAGTTGAGGATGCGCTCGATGGTCTGGTCGGCGTTGTTGGAGTGCAGGGTGGCCAGGCACAGGTGGCCGGTCTCGGCGAACGCGATCGCTGCCTCCATGGTCTCCGCGTCGAGGATCTCGCCGATCAGGATCACGTCCGGCGCCTCGCGCATGGCGTTCTTCAGCGCGTTGTGGAAGGCGTGGGTGTCCAGGCCCACCTCGCGCTGGTTGACGATCGACTTCTTGTGCTTGTGCAGGTACTCGATCGGGTCCTCGATGGTGAGGATGTGCCCGGTCATGTTGCTGTTGCGGTAGTCGATCATCGACGCCAGCGAGGTCGACTTGCCCGAGCCGGTGGAGCCGACGATCAGCACCAGCCCGCGCGGGGTCATGATGATGTCCTTCAGCACCTCCGGCAGGTTCAGTTCCTCGATGGACGGGATCACGCTGCGGATCGCGCGGATCACCATGCCCACCTCGCCGCGCTGCTTGAACACGTTGACGCGGAAGCGGCCGGCGTCGGCCACGGCGATGGCCATGTTCAGCTCCAGGTCGCGCTCGAACTGCGGCACCTGGCCCTCGTCCATCAGGGAATAGGCGATCTTCTTGACCATGCCCGGCGGCAGCCCGGTGTTGCCGAGCGGGTAGAGCTTCCCTTCGATCTTGATGTAGACCGGCGCCCCGGTGGTCAGGAACATGTCCGAGGCATTCTTCTCGGTCATCAGCTTCAGGAAGTAGCCGATATCCATTAAGTGACGTTCCCCAATAGCAAGGTGCCCGGGCATCCATTTGCATGGACGCCTCCGGCTTCCGACAATGGCCGCGACCCCAAGGGACGCGACTTTCCCCGATGAACGATCCTAGCTTCGCATACTTCCGCAGGACCCTGTACGCGCTGGTATGCACTTTCGGGCTGGTTGTCACGGCCCAGGCGCAGACCGCCCTGCCGGCCGTGCAGCAGGCCGAGCGCGCGGTACTGGAGGCCCAGCAGGCCGACGCCGACCATTACGCCCCGGACCTGATCGAGGCCGCCCGCCAGGGGCTGATCGAGGCCCAGGCGCTGGCCGCCTCGCGCTCGCGCAGCGACCAGCGCAACGCCGAGGCCCGCGCCCGCCGGGTGGCGGCCGATGCCGACCTGGCCCGGGCCCGCAGCGAGCTGGCCAGGGCCGAGGCGGACGTGTTGCAGCGCCGGCAGGAGGTCGATGGCCTGCGCCGGCAGCTGGGCCTGGCCCGGCTGGAGGGCGCCGAATGAGCGCGCGCCGCCTGTCCGGTCCACTGGCCGCCTGCCTGCTGCTGACCCTGGCCGCCCCCGCGCTGGCCGCCGAGGACGCCGACGCGGCGCGCCTGCGCGCGCGGCTGGAGGCGCTGCAGGCCGATCCGTCGCTGGCGCGGGGCGCCGGCCTGGAGCTGCTGCAGGCCCAGCAGGCGATTGCCGCCCTGGAGCAGGCCCGCCGCAGCGACCGCCCCGAGGCCCTGTACCTGGCCGAGCGCCGGGTCGAGATCGCCGAGACCATGGGCCGCGCCGCGGCCGCCCGCGGCGAGCTGGCGCGGCTGGAGTTGCAGCGCAGCGAACTGCTGGTGGAAGCCAGTCGGCGCGAGGTCGAGAGGGCCCGCCGCGAGGCCGAGCAGCTGCGCATCCAGGCCCAGATCCAGGCCGAGGAGGCCGAGCGCCTGCGCCTGGCCGCCGAGGCCGAGGCGCTGGCGCGCAGCGAGGCCGAGGCGGCGCTGGGCAAGGCCGCCGGCCGGCAGAGCGCGCAGGTGAGCGCGGCGCGGCGCAAGGAAGCCGAGCTGGCCCGCCAGGAGGCGGAGCTGGTGTCCGGAAAGAAGCTGCCGGCCTCGACCTTCGGCAGCCAGGGCGAGGTCTTCGTGCTGCCCGGCGCGGTCTTCGCCAGCGGCAAGTCCAGCCTCACCGCCGCCGGCAAGGACGCGGCGGAAGCGCTGGCCGCGTACCTGCAGATCGGTGCCCGGCGCTCGGTCCGCATCCGTGCCTGGGACAGCGACCCGAAGGTGGCGATGGCCCGCGCCTCGGCCCTGCGCGACGCCCTGGTGGCGGCCGGGGTGGACAAGGGCAGGATCAAGGCCGACGGCGTCAAGGATCCGGCCACCAGCAAGCGCGTGGCCGAGGTCACCGTCGCCCTCTGACTTCATTTAGGTTTGTAAAATCAATGGCTTGCAGCCGGCGTCTCGCCCTGGTGCGGGACGCCGGGTGGCGCGGTTAACACTTCCGGCGTCTTCACGCCGCGGCCCCTTGAAGGCCCCCGGGCTTGGGAGTAGGGTCGGAATCGAGCCGGCAGCACACCCCCGTGCCGCCGCTCAGATCCGGAGTACGCGCCGATGCTGCATTCCGCCGCTCCCGTCCCTGTCGAAGCCGGGCATCCGCCGCGGCGGCGGCTTGGGGAGCGGAAAATCCCGCATCTGCCATTCCGGCAATCCTGCGCCCTGGGCTCCCGGCCCGGGGCGTTTGTTTTTCCGGCGCCGGCCAGGACCGCCGGCAGTACGCCGTCAGGGACGTAACGACCCAGGAGGTGCACAGATGTTCGAAGGGCAATCGCAGGCCGAAATCGACGCGCTGATCAAGAGCAACCCCGAATTCAAGCAGCTCTACCAGCGACACCGGCTGCTGGACAAGAAGTGCATGCAGGCCGAACTCGGGGTGCTCCCCATCGACGACATGACCCTGGGGCAGATGAAGCGCGAGAAGCTTGCCGCCAAGGAGCGCCTGTTGCGCATCTACGAACGGTCACACTGACCGCGATCTCCCGCGTTTCACCGCCGCGGGCGGTGGTGGCCTCCTCGTCGGCCACTGCCGCCCGCGCAATTCTTTCCGGCGCCGGTGCCGCCGCGATGCCCGTCGGCGCCCTTACCGGCGCCGGCGATCCGGCCGATAATCCGGGCTCCGCCGCGACGCGGCGCCCAGGAAACGGACCCGAGAATGGCCCTGCACGCTTCCGTGCTCGAACTCATCGGCCGCACCCCGATCGTCAAGGCGCGCCGCCTGGACACCGGCCCGTGCGAGCTCTACCTCAAGCTCGAGAACTTCAACCCCGGAGGCTCGATCAAGGACCGCATCGGCCTGTCGATGATCGAGGCGGCCGAGCGCCGCGGCGACCTCAAGCCAGGCGCCACCTTGGTCGAGGGCACCGCCGGCAACACCGGCCTGGGCCTGGCGCTGGTGGCCCAGCAGAAGGGTTACAAGCTGATCCTGGTGGTCCCGGACAAGATGAGCCGGGAGAAGATCTTCAACCTCAAGGCCATGGGCGCGGAGGTGGTGCTGACCCGCTCGGACGTGGGCAAGGGCCACCCGGAGTACTACCAGGACCTGGCCGCGCGGATCGCCGCCGAGACCCCGGGGGCGTACTTCATCAACCAGTTCGGCAACCCTGACAACCCGGCCGCGCACGAGTTCGGCACCGGCCCGGAGATCATCGAGCAGATGGCCGCGGCCGGTGGCTTAGACGCGATCGTGTTCGGCTGCGGCAGCTCCGGCACCATGACCGGCCTGTCGCGCTGCTTCGAGAAGCACGCCCCGCACGTGGAGATGGTGCTGGCCGACCCGGTCGGCTCGATCCTGGCCCAGTACATCAACGAGGGCGTGCTCAGCGACAAGTCCGGCAGCTGGCTGGTGGAGGGCATCGGCGAGGACTTCCTGCCCTCGATCTCCGACTTCAGCCGGGTGAAGAAGGCCTATGCCATCCCCGACGCGGAGAGCTTCCACACCGCGCGCGAACTGCTGGAGAAGGAGGGCATCCTCGGCGGCTCGTCCACCGGCACCCTGCTGGCCGCCGCGCTGCGCTACTGCCGCGAACAGACGACGCCGAAGAAGGTCGTGGTGCTGGTGCCGGACACCGGCAACAAGTACCTGTCGAAGATGTACAACGACTACTGGATGCTGGACAACGGCTTCCTGGAGCGCCCGCACCACGGCGACCTGCGCGACCTGATCATGCGCCCGTACGCGCAGCGCGACACCGTGGTGGTCGCCCCGACCGACCTGCTGACCACCGCCTACCAGCGGATGAAGCTGTACGACGTGTCGCAGCTGCCGGTGATGGAAGGCGACCGCCTGGCCGGCATCATCGACGAGAGCGACGTGCTGCTGCACGTGTACGGCGACGAGGCGCGCTTCCGCGACCCGGTCTCGGTGGCCATGGTCACCAAGCTGGAGAAGCTGGACGTGAAGTCGCCGATCGAGGCCCTGCTGCCGGTGTTCGACCGCGGCCAGGTGGCGATCGTCATCGACGGCGACCGCTTCCTGGGCTTGATCACCCGCATCGACCTGCTCAACTACCTGCGCCGGCGGGCGCAGTGAGGGCCGGGCGCCGGTTCCTGGCCGGGACGGGACCGGCGCCAAGGTTTGGTTAAGGGGCGGTTGCTAGAATCCGCGGCTACCTCGAGAGAGCCGCCATGCCCGACCACACCACCCGCGACGGCCTGTCCCCGGACGTTCACGCGTTCGCCACCCTGGCCATCCACGGTGGCCAGGCGCCCGATCCGTCCACCGGGGCGGTGATGCCGCCAATCTACGCCACCTCGACCTACGCGCAGTCCGCGCCGGGCGAGCACCAGGGCTTCGAGTACTCGCGCACCCACAACCCCACCCGGTTCGCCTGGGAGCGCTGCGTGGCCGCGCTGGAGGGTGGCAGCCGCGGTTTCGCCTTCGCCTCCGGCATGGCCGCCAGCTCCACCGTGCTGGAACTGCTGGACAGCGGCGACCACGTGGTCGCCATGGACGACCTCTACGGCGGCAGCTACCGCCTGTTCGAGCGCGTGCGCCGGCGCAGCGCGGCGCTGGACTTCAGCTTCGTCGACCTGGCCGACCTGGACGCGTTCGCCGCGGCGATCACCCCGCGCACGCGCATGGTCTGGATCGAGACCCCGACCAACCCGATGCTCAAGCTGGTGGACATCGCCGCGGTGGCGGAGATCGCCCATCGCCACGGCCTGCTGGTGGTGGTCGACAACACCTTCGCCTCGCCGGCGCTGCAGCGTCCGCTGCAGCTGGGTGCGGACCTGGTCCTGCACTCGGCCACCAAGTACCTCAACGGCCATTCGGACATGGTCGGCGGCGTGGTGGTTGCCGCCAGCGACGAGCTGGGCGAGCGCATGGCCTTCCTGCAGAACTCGGTCGGCGCGGTGCAGGGGCCGTTCGACAGCTTCCTGGCCCTGCGCGGCGCCAAGACCCTGCCGCTGCGCATGCGCGCGCACTGCGAAAACGCCCTGGCGCTGGCGCAGTGGCTGCAGTCGCACCCGAAGGTGGAAAAGGTCATTTACCCGGGCCTGGAATCGCACCCGCAGCACGCGCTCGCCGCGCGCCAGATGCGGCAGGGTTACGGCGGCATCGTCTCGGTCGTGCTCAACGGCGGGTTCGAGGCGGCGCGGCGATTCTGCGAACGCACCCGCCTGTTCACCCTGGCCGAATCGCTGGGCGGGGTGGAAAGCCTGGTCAACCACCCGGCGGTGATGACCCATGCGTCGGTCCCGCCCGAGCGGCGGGCGCGGTTGGGGATCTCGGATGCGCTGGTGCGGTTGAGCGTGGGGGTGGAGGATCCGGGTGATCTAAGGGCGGATTTAAAAAGAGCACTGGATTGAGCTGCGCTATGGTGACCAAGGACGCCAGCATGCCGGGCACAGCGGTCAGACTCGTCCGTGCTCTCCGTGCTCTCTTTTCTATGCTGCGCCAATGTTGGCTGACGCGTAACCTAGCCCAAGTGCGTTTCCCAGGATTGCCCTTGCCAGATGCGGGTCTCACCTCGCCGCTGGAGGCTTTCCCTCTGACCGATCCAACGCTGGGTCCAGGAGTCAATCTCTACGGGTACATCCATGGCCAATTTGGCTTAGGCCATTCTGCGAGAATGTATGCCCGCGCGCTTCTGAGCGTGGGATATCCAGTCGCGGTAAACGACGCGGGACTGCGCATACCGCACTCCTGTAACGATTACAGTCTGGCCGATGTCTTGGGTCGTGGGGCGCCTTATCCGGTTAACCTGGTTTTCGTGAATCCAGATCTATTCGGCGAGCTAGCACCAAAGCTTCCCCCGGTTTATACCATTGCTTTTTGGTTTTGGGAGTTGGAGACGATACCTGAGGCGTGGTTGCCGACGTTGCAGCAGGTCGATGAGCTCTGGGTCTCCACTCACTTTGTCGAGACCGCCTTTAGGCGGGCCACTGACAAGCCGATAACGCGAATTCCTCACCCCGTAATTCCGGGACGCAGCTTGGCTATATCCAGGTCGAGTTTTGGTCTTCGCGATGACGCATTCGTTTTTCTATGCAGTTTCGATTTCAATTCATCAATTCATCGGAAGAATCCTTGGGCCGTATTGGATGCATTCAAGTTGGCCTTTGGCGGGAAGCAGGACAACGTGCAACTGGTGGTCAAGTGCAGTAATGGCTTCCGTTATCCAGCTCTTTTGCGCCGGCTTATGGCAGAGGCGGCTGGGGATTCCCGTATCCTCGTGAGGGACCAAGTGCTGGACGACGCACAATTGCATGCTCTTCAAGAGGCGGCTGACGCCTATATCTCGCTTCACCGTGCCGAGGGTCTTGGTCTGGGCATGGCTGAAAGCATGGCTCGCGGTAAGCCTGTGATCGCAACCGGCTGGTCGGGTAATCTCGATTTCATGAACGAGAAAAACAGCTGTCTGGTCCCCTACCGTATGGTGCCGATCGCCGAAGGCGAATATCCATTCACGGATCAAGGCAGGTGGGCCGAACCCGATGTGTGGGCTGCGGCCAGATGGATGAGGCGTCTTGTGCGCGAGCCGGAACTGGCGCGACGCATCGGTGCGCGAGCGCGCCGGGATATCCTCGAATCCATGAATCTTCAGGCTGCAGCCGCAGCTATGTGTACCAGATTGCGCTCCTTGGGTTTGGGGCGATGACCCTGTCCCCCCACACTGCCTGCGAGGATCCGACATGCTGGGGATGCTAAAAGCCCTATGGCACTACCGCTATTTCATTTTTTCTTCGGTCAAGAATGACCTCCGGTTGCGGTTCATTCGCAGCCGACTGGGGGCGATGTGGATGATCATCCACCCGCTCATGCAGGTACTGATCTTCGCTACGATCCTGTCGGAAGTGCTGGCGGCCAAGCTGCCGGGCATCGATGACAAATACGGTTACGCGCTTTACCTGATGTCGGGCACGCTGTGCTGGACAATGTTCGCTGAGACCATTGGAAAGTCGGTGAACTTATTCGTCGATAGCGCGGATCTGTTGAAGAAGATGTCATTTCCGCGCATTTGTCTGCCTTTCATCGCGGGTGGAACGATGCTAGTAAACAACATCCTCCTCCTCGTCGCGATCTTCGTGGTGTTCGCTGTGATGGGTCACCTGCCCACTGTGCATGCGTGGTGGCTTCCTGTATTGATGCTGCTTACCCTCGCATTTTCTATGTCGCTGGGGCTGATGCTGGGTGTGCTCAACGTATTCATGCGCGATATTGGTCAAGTGGTTCCCGTGGTACTGCAAGCGTTGTTCTGGCTCACGCCGATTGTCTATCACATCTCAATTTTGCCCGAGCGTGTGCAGGAGATATTCAGGCTCAATCCGCTGCTGCCGCTGGTTAGCAGCTATCAAAACGTGCTTCTCTTTGGCAAGGCCCCGGTTTGGGGTGAGCTAGTGTGGTTGATTGTCGCCACGCCGCTTCTGGCGATCGCCTCGCTAGTGATGTTCCGTCGGGCTAGTCCAGAAATGGTGGATACACTATGAGTGGTCAATTAAGGGTCGATAACGTTGGTAAGGCCTACCGGGTATGGAAAAGCGAATGGTTGCGTGCTGCTCGTTGGTTCGGCATACCGACCCGGCCCTTAGAGGAAAACTGGGTGCTGCGCAACGTCTCCTTCTCCATTGCGCCGGGCGAGGCAGTCGGCGTAATCGGCCAGAATGGCGCGGGCAAGAGCACCCTTCTCAAGCTGGTAACCGGTACTACGCAGCCCACTGAGGGTCGTATTACGCGCGTCGGGCGGGTGGCGGCGATCCTTGAGTTGGGTATGGGCTTCAACATGGATTTGACAGGGCGCCAGAACGCGTTCCATTCCGCCGGCTTGATGGGCTATTCGCAGGAGCAGATTGAGGCAGTGATGCCTGACATCGAGGCTTTCGCTGAAGTGGGCGAATACTTTGATCAACCCATGCGTGCGTATTCCAGTGGAATGCAGATGCGGGTGGCATTTGCAGTAGTCACGGCCTGGCGTCCCGATTTGCTGATCGTTGACGAGGCTTTGAGCGTAGGCGACAGCTATTTCCAGCATAAAAGTTTCGACCGCATTCGGCGTTTCAAGCAGGAGGGCACGACACTATTGTTCGTAAGCCATAGCATGGAGGACGTGCGCACGCTTTGCGATCGGGTAATCCTGTTGGCCGACGGCCGAGTGCTAAAAGATGGATTTCCAGACGAGGTGGTGGATTACTACAACGCATTGATTGCAGCCAAGGAAAATTCCGAGCTCAGTATCGAGCAGAGGCGGGAGCGCGGCGGCTGGCTGTATACGCGCAGCGGTAGCGGTGAGGCGCGGATCCGATCCCTGCGACTGGAGGACGCCGCAACTGGTGGTGAGGTCAAGCTAGCCCGGGTTGGGCAGAGGCTGAAGCTCGTGGCGGAAGTATGGGTAGAAAAAGATATTCCGGTCCTGGTTCTCGGATACATGTTGCGCGACCGAGTAGGCAATATTGTCTGGGGAGGTAATACCTGGCATACATCTCAGCAGCTGAAGCAACTCAAAGCTGGAATGAGGGTAGTGTATGTGCTGAATTTCGAATGTATGCTGGGGCCGGGGTCGTATTCGTTCTCTCCTGCGCTGGTCAGCAGCGACACCCACTTAGACAAGAACTACGAGTGGATCGACAACGCTATCGTTTTCGACGTGGTCAATGCCGACAGGCCGTTCTTCATAGGGACGACTTGCCTGGACGCACGCTTTGACGTCAGTGTGGATGGCTTTGAACAGTGTGAGGGGCAAACATGCTGACCTCATACGCTCAGAACCTCGAGGATGTAATGCTTTGGCGAGCAGTGGGCCACATCGAGGCCGGCCGCTACATAGACATTGGGGCGCAGCATCCGGTGGTCGACTCGGTCAGCAAGGCATTCTATGACCGCGGCTGGAGGGGCTTGCACGTGGAGCCGGTTCCCTATTATTCGAAACTGCTTCAGGAGCATCGTCCAGACGAGCAGGTGCTGGCGGCTGCGGCCGGTCGTGCTGGCGTGCTTGCGTTTTTCGAGTTCCCGGATACAGGGCTGTCAACCCTTGACCCGAGTATCGCACAACGTCACCAGCAATCTGGATTCCGATGTGTCCAGACCAGTGTTCCGGTGGTCACGCTGGAAGCGATCCTAGCCCAAGCATCGGGTGGCGGTGATGTCCACTGGATGAAGATAGACGTGGAAGGTGCTGAGCGTGAAGTGCTCGAAAGTTGGGGCGATTCACCAGTGCGTCCATGGATATTGGTCATCGAGAGCACCTTGCCGCTGTCGAGCGTTCAAGTACATCAGGAATGGGAGTCAATCGTTCTGGGCAAGGGCTATCGATTCGCCTACTTCGATGGACTGAACAGGTTCTATGTTTCGTCAGAGCATCTCGAGCTTGCCGGATCGTTTCATGCTCCGCCCAACGTATTTGACGACTTTGTGCTCGCTGCGGATGCGCAGCAGCCCATGGCACGGAGTCTGCGTGATGAATTGACAGCGGAGCGGACGAGCCGTTCGGAGCTGGAGGCGGCCTTGCAGCATCAGCAAGCGGAGCGGTCGGAGCTGGAGGTGGCTCTGCAACGGCAGCAGGCACGCCTGTCGGAGCTGGAGGCGGCCTTGCAGCATCAGCAAGCGGAGCGGTCGGAGCTGGAGGCGGCTCTGCAACGGCAGCAGGCACGCCAGTCGGAATTGGAGGCGGTCCTGCGATTACAGCATGGGGGGCGGTCCGAACTGGAATCGGCATTGCAGCAGCAACGGGCGTACGCAGCCGAACTGGAGAACCGACTCGATGCGCTGTACACAAGTACCTCATGGAGGCTGACCGCGCCAATGCGTCAATTAAAAGAAATGGTGATGCGCGGTTGGTACCGATTCGCGCCTGCTCGTCTGCAGCGGATCAACGCTCACCGAGAGCCGCCGAATAGTTCTCGGTCTTCCCGTAGTGTCGACCCAGAAGACTTCGAGCTCATACGCCTCTCCGAACTGGATCTTTACTTCTCAAAAGGACCACTTGCGGATTCGCGTGGGATCGGCCGGGTTGCACACGCCCTACTGGCAGGTTTCCGCCGGTTAGAGGGCGAGCAAGGCGAGCGTAAGGCCGTTGTGCCGAAGGTCCATTTCTATGCGTCGATCCACTGGTGCCCCGAAGAGCCTCCGGTGCCGACAGTAGTCATGGTGCACGATGTGATTCCGCTATTGTTTCAGGACGCCTTCCCGATTTCCATCGTGCAGGAGTGGAAATTGCGTTATTCCCGCATCGCCAGGTCTGCTTCGCGTGTGGTAACCATCAGTGCGTCCAGTGCGCGCGATGTGTCTTCATGTCTTGGAATTCCGGAGCACAGGCTGAGTGTGGTTGCTAATGGGGTGACGCCGCTTCCAGATGGCACTCCTGCGGTGGAAGTAATGAGTGTTCCTTACTTCGTGTATCTGGGTGCCTTTGATCACCATAAGAATCTTGATGTGGTGCTGCAGGCGCTTGGCGACGACCGATGCCGATCCTTCCACTTAGTCATGATCGGCGACAACATGAGTAGCCGTGAGCGCGTACGGGCATTAGGTCTTGATGCGCGGGTCCACTATTGCGGCCGCATGCCCGATGTGGACGTGCGGTATATGTTGCAGGGTGCAGTGGCCATGGTGTTCCCCAGTCTTTATGAGGGATTCGGCCTGCCTCCGCTCGAAGCCGCTCTGCTGGGGGTGCCTGCCATATGCAGCCGTCGGCCTGCGATGACGGAAACCCTAGAAGGTGCTGCACTTTTCGCGGAGCCAGATGACCCCGGTCAGTGGGCCGATGCGATGCTTCGGATCGGCACGGATCCTGAATTAAGAGAGTGGCTGGCGGATAAGGCTAAGGCGCGGGCGAAGACATTTACTTGGGACCGAGCGGTGCGCGAATTATATGACGTTCTCCGCCAGGAGGCCCGGGGGTCATGACCGATGTTAGAACTGGCAGATCTTTCTGCCGCCATTGGCTGATTGCCGCGAGTGCATTCCTGCTGGTCGGACTGCCGCAGGCAGTTTTCATATGGAATCACTTCTATAGGCACGGGGCATATCTTCTCGACGCCGGTTGGTTGTCAGCGGTTTCATTCCGTTCTGGAATTATTCCAGATAATCCAGAGGCGGCGACTTACGGTCCTGTAAGTTTCTACGGAATCCATATATCGCCTCTGATCAGCTTTTTCTCCCTGCTAAGTTATTTGGTGCCCGCCGATCGCATCACTTGGTATGCGATCACTCAGGGCGCCATCTATGGCGGTCTGGTGCTGGCGCCGCTATGGCTGTTGCGTAACTACAGCTGTTTGGGGCAGCAGCGGTATCCGCGGATGGGCTTGCTGCTTGGCCTCTTGGCGGTCTTCCTGACAGCATTGATGTAGCCGGCGGCTGCGCCTAGCGACTGCAGCAGCGGCAGGTCGGCGGTGCCGTAGCCGCGTCCGACGGCTTTCTCCTTGCCGCTGCTGCGCAAGCCCTCCAGTTCGATGTAGCGCTTGAGCAGGGCCAGGCTGAGAAAGATGAACATGGAGAAGGCCAGCAGCCAGAACGACAGCGTCTGATCGATGGCAAGCGCGCCGGCGATGATGCGCACGGTGTACAGCGCTGCGAGCATCACCACGTCCACCATGACGATGCGCTTGAGCCGGAACGAATAGCCCAGTGTCATCGCGGAATAGGCCAGGAGTGCCAGCAGGAACCCTGGGCTTATCGCCAGTGCCAAAACCAGGCTCGCGAGCATCAACAACGGGATGGCCACTAGGCCGTACTTGATCGGGATCGCACCCGAGGCGAAGGGCCGCAGGCGCTTGCGCGGATGTACGCGGTCCGCGCCAAGGTCGAGCAGGTCGTTGAGAAGGTAGGTGCCCGAAGCGCACAGGCCGAAGGCCAGAAAGGCGCTTGCCGATTGCACGATGGCGGATGGATCCAGGAAGCGGTGCGCGGTCAGCAGCGGTACCAGCACCAGGAGATTCTTCAGCCACTGGTGCAGGCGTAGTGCCTTGATCCAGGCGCCCAGGCCGGGACGGGTAGGAGGCAGGCGATCACCGACCTGGGTGACTTTCGAGGCGGCACACGCCAAACGCCCCGGGGCGTTGACCACGATGGCGGTAGCTGCGTGCGCCCAGACCTTCAAATCGACCAGAGTGTTGCCGGCGTAGTCGAAGCCTCGATCGCCGAAGCGCTCCACCAGCGCCGCTGCTTTGGCGCTGCCACCGAGGTTGGTGCGTCCGTCGCTGGCCAGGACTTCTTCGAACAGGCCCAGATGCCGGGCGATCGGTTCGGCCAACAGGATGTCAGACGCTGTGCACAGAATGCGCGGCCGCTGCGACGTGGTGCGCAGCAACTCCAGGATGCGAACGTCATAAGGCAGCGACTCAGGGGCGATCTGTGCTCGGCGGGCTATCTCCCGCTTGAATCCGGCCTTGCCCTTGAGCAGCCACACGGGCAGTACGAACAGATACAGCAAGTTCCGGGATAGCAGGGCGAGCACGGCCTCATGCAGCAAATCCGTGCGTAGCAGCGTACCGTCCAGGTCGATGCAAAGTGCGCGTTGGGTCCCGTGGGTGGAGGGCTGCATGTCGGTGAGGCCTTGTGGTGGCTTGGGTACGGCTCGTGCGTGCGCGGCGTCCAGTCGGGAGTCCGCTCGCTGCGCCGATTCTAGGGTCCGCTACGGCCGGATGCGACGGTGGGCACGGTAAAGCCGGTTCCGCCATCGTGCGGCCACGAAGATTGTGCACGGTATACCCATGCGGCACCTTCGATGTCACGGCAGAGGGGCGAAGGGCACGTCAGGTCCCGGCCCGGATAGGGGGCAGATGCGTCGGGGCAATCCAGTGGTGGAGAAAGCGCTGTAAGGAACCGCTCATGCGGCAGCTCGCACAGTTGCCTGCACGAGATGGCCTAGGCCAGGCGACGGCTGTGGACTGGCCCCACTCGCTGCACGCCATGGACAGGGGCCAGAGTCCGAAAAGGCGAACGGGCACCTTGCCGGCGTCGAGTGCCTGCCTCCGGCCCGCGTGGCGGCAAGCAAACTACAGCGCCTTTTCCAGCTCCGGCAGGATCGCGAATAAATCCCCCACCAGGCCGATGTCGGCGATCTCGAAGATCGGCGCTTCCGGGTCCTTGTTGATGGCCACGATGGTGCCGGCGTCCTTGATGCCGGTCAGGTGCTGGATCGCGCCGCTGATGCCGATGGCCACGTACAGCTCCGGGGCGATGATCTTGCCGGTCTGGCCGACCTGCATCTCGTTCGGGCAGTAGCCGGCGTCCACCGCCGCGCGCGAAGCGCCCACCGCCGCGCCGAGCTTGTCGGCCAGCGAGTAGATGTGGCGGAAGTTCTCCTCCGAGCCGACGCCGCGGCCGCCAGCGACCACGCGCCGGGCCGACTGCAGGTCGGGGCGGTCGGACTGGCCGGCGGCCAGGCCGACGTAGCGGGTGTGGCTCGGCAGCGCGGCCTCGACCTGCAACGCCTCCACCGGGGCGCTGTTGCCGCCGGCGGCCTGCGGCCAGGAGGCGGTGCGCACGGTGGCGACCACGACCTGCCCGGCCGGGGCCTGCACGGTGACGATGGCGTTGCCGGCGTAGATCGGGCGCTTGAAGGTGTACTCGCCCTCCACCGCCATCAGGTCGGAGACCTGGTTGACGCCCAGCAGGGCGGCGACCACCGGCATCAGGTCCTTGCCGAAGGTGGTCGAGGGGCCGAACACGTGGCTGTAGCCGGCGGCCAGCTTCGCCACCTGCGGGCCCAGCACCTGGGCGATGGCCTGGGCATTGGCCGGGTTGGCGACGGTGAGCACGCGGCTGACGCCGGCGATCTGCGCGGCCTCGGCGGCGACCGCGGCCGGGTCGGCGGCCAGCACGACCACGTCGATGGCTTCCGGGTTCAGCGCCTGCGCGGCGCTGACGGTGCGCGCGGTGGCGGGGTTGAGCTTGCCGTCCAGGTGTTCGGCGACGACGAGGATCTTCGACATTGGAGCGTTCTCCGGAAATCAGGGTGCCGCGCGGCGCCGGGCGCCCGGCGCGGCCAGAAGGATCAGAGCAGGCCCTTGGCCTTGAGGGTGGCGACCAGCTCGGCCGCGTCCTTGACCATAACGCCGCGGCTGCGCTTCGGCGGCGGGGCGTAGGCGGTGGTCTTCAGCTCCGGGCCGGCGTCCACGCCGAGGTCGGCCAGCTGCAGGGTCTCCAGCGGCTTGCTCTTGGCCTTCATGATGTCCGGCAGCTTGATGAAGCGCGGCTCGTTGAGGCGCAGGTCGGTGGTCACCACTGCCGGAAGGTCCACTTCCAGGGTCTCCAGGCCGGCATCGACCTCGCGGGTCACCGTGGCCTTGCCGTTGGCCACTTCCAGCTTGCTGGCGAAGGTGGCCTGCGGTCGGCCCCACAGGGTGGCCAGCATCTGTCCGGTCTGGTTGGCGTCGTCGTCGATGGCCTGCTTGCCCAGGATCACCAGGTCCGGCTGCTCCTTCTCGACCAGCTTCAGCAGGGTGCGGGCGGCGGCCAGCGGCTGCACCGCCTGGTCGGTGACCACGTGGATGGCGCGGTTGGCGCCCATCGCCAGGCCGTTGCGCAGGTGCGCCTGGGCGTCGGCCGGGGCGATCGTGGCCACCACCACCTCGGTGGCGATGCCCTTGTCGCGCAGGCGGAGGGCCTCCTCGAGCGCGATCTCGTCGAACGGGTTGGGGGAGAGCTTCACGCCCTCGGTCACCACGCCGGAGCCATCCGGCTTGACCTGGATGCGGACGTTGTAATCCACGACGCGCTTGTAGGCGACCAGGATCTTCATCGTGTACGGAATCCTTGAGCTGGGACGGGGCGGCCCGGTGGTCCGGTCCGGGACGGGACTGCGATTCTACCGGGCCGGGTGCCACCATGCGATCAGGTATGGTGGAGGCTGTAACCTGAACAGCTGGGATTCAACGGCGAACGGTATCCTTGCCGCCGGCAATGTATCCGCACAGCGGACAGGAGATTCGGCCTTGGCCACGTGGCTCGTCACCGGTGGCGCCGGCTTCATCGGCGGCAATTTCGTACTCGAGGCGGTGGCGCGGGGTGTCCGGGTCGTCAACCTCGATGCGCTGACCTATGCCGGCAACCTCGACACCCTGGCCTCGCTGCAGGGCAACCCCGACCACATCTTCGTGCACGGGGACATCGGCGACCGGGCCCTGGTGTCGCGCCTGCTGGCCGAGCACCGCCCCGACGCGGTGCTCAACTTCGCCGCCGAGAGCCACGTGGACCGCTCCATCGACGGGCCGGCGGCCTTCGTCCAGACCAACGTGGTCGGCACCCTGGCCCTGCTGGAGGCGGTGCGCGACTACTGGAAGGGCCTGGAAGACGAGGCGAAGGCCGCGTTCCGCTTCCTGCACGTGTCCACCGACGAGGTCTACGGCACCCTCGGCGCGACCGGCAAGTTCACCGAGACCACCCCGTACGCGCCCAACTCGCCGTACTCGGCGTCCAAGGCCGCCTCCGACCACCTGGTGCGCGCCTTCCACCACACCTACGGCCTGCCCACGCTCACCACCAACTGCTCCAACAACTACGGGCCGTACCACTTCCCGGAGAAGCTGATCCCGCTGGTGATCCAGCGCGCGCTGGCCGGGGAGTCGCTGCCGGTGTACGGCGACGGCAAGCAGGTGCGCGACTGGCTGTACGTGGCCGACCACTGCGAGGCGATCCGCACGGTGCTGGCCAAGGGCCGGGTGGGCGAGACCTACAACGTCGGCGGCAACGCCGAGCGCGAGAACATCGAGGTGGTGCGCACCATCTGCCGCCTGCTCGACCAGCGCCGGCCGCGCCCGGACGGGCAGCCGCACGAGGTCCTGATCACCCACGTCACCGACCGCCCCGGCCACGACCGCCGCTACGCGATCGATGCGTCCAAGCTCAAGAACGAGCTGGGCTGGGAGCCGAAGTACAGCTTCGAACAGGGCATTGCCGCGACCGTGGACTGGTACCTGGCGCACCAGGACTGGGTGCGGCGGGTGCTGGACGGCAGCTACCGCCTCGAACGCATCGGCACCGCGGCCTGAAGCCGCACGGGACAGAACCATGACGCAACGCAAGGGCATCATCCTGGCCGGCGGCTCCGGCACGCGGCTGTATCCGATCACCAAGGGCGTCAGCAAGCAGCTGCTGCCGGTGTACGACAAGCCGATGATCTACTACCCGCTCAGCGTGCTGATGTTGGCCGGCATCCGCGAGGTGCTGGTCATCAACACGCCGCACGAGCAGGCCCTGTTCCAGAACCTGCTGGGCGACGGCTCGCAGTGGGGCATGGACATCCGCTACGCGGTCCAGCCCAGCCCCGACGGCCTGGCCCAGGCCTACCTGATCGGCCGCGACTTCGTCGCCGGCCAGCCCAGCTGCCTGGTGCTGGGCGACAACATCTTCCACGGCCACGGCCTGACCGCGACCCTGGCCCGCGCCAACGCGCGCACCGAGGGCGCCACCGTGTTCGGCTACTGGGTCAACGACCCGCAGCGCTACGGCGTGGCCGAGTTCGACGCCAGCGGCAAGGTGGTGGGCATCGAGGAGAAGCCGGCCAACCCGCGCTCCAACTACGCCGTCACCGGCCTGTACTTCTACGACGGCAAGGCCGCCGACTACGCCGCCGAGCTCAAGCCCTCGGCCCGCGGCGAGCTGGAGATCACCGACCTCAACAAGCGCTACCTGGACGAGGGCGCGCTGTACCTGGAGCAGCTGGGCCGCGGCTACGCCTGGCTGGACACCGGCACCCACCAGTCGCTGCACGATGCCTCCAACTTCATCCAGACCATCCAGGACCGCCAGGGCCTGCAGGTGTGCTGCCCGGAGGAGATCGCCTACGGCAACGGCTGGATCGACGCGGCGCAGCTGGAGAAGCTGGCGCAGCCGCTGGCCAAGAACGGCTACGGCCAGTACCTGCTGGCCCTGCTCAAGCGCGGGGTGGTGCGATGAAGGTGATCGAGACCGCCCTGCCGGGCTGCGTGGTGATCGAGCCGGCGGTGTTCGGCGACGCCCGCGGCGTGTTCTTCGAGACCTGGAACGCCGAGCGCTTCGCCCAGCACGGCCTGCCGACCCGGTTCGTGCAGAGCAACGTGTCCACCTCCACCCGCGGCGTGCTGCGCGGCCTGCATTACCAGTGGCCGCGGCCGCAGGGCAAGCTGGTGAGCGTGCTGGAAGGCGAGGTCTACGACGTGGCGGTGGACATCCGCCGCGGCTCGCCGACCTTCGGCCGCTGGGAAGCGGTGGTGCTCAGTGCGCAGAACCGGCGCCAGTTCTGGATCCCGGAGGGCTTCGCCCACGGCTTCGCGGTGCTGTCCGAGCACGCGATCTTCAGCTACCTGTGCACCGACGTGTACGTGAAGGAGTCCGACGCCGGGGTGCGCTGGAACGACGGCGACATCGGCGTGGACTGGCCCATCGCCGAGCCGGTGCTGTCGGCCAAGGACAGCAGCGCGCCGTTCCTGGCCGGGATCCCCGAGGACCGCCTGCCGGTCTACACGCCATGAGCCGGTTGTTGCTGGTGGGCGGCAACGGCCAGCTGGGGCGCGAGCTGCGCCGCAGCCTGGCGCCGCTGGGCGAGGTCGTCGCCACCACCCGCGACGGCCGCCTGCACGATGGCGGCCAGGCCATCGCCGCCGACCTGGATAGCCCTGGGCGCCTGGCTGAAGTGGTGCGCGAGGTCGCGCCCGACGCGGTCATCAACGCCGCCGCCTACACCGCGGTGGACAAGGCCGAGTCCGAGCCGGAGGCCGCGTTCCGCATCAACGGCGAGGCGCCCGGCGCGCTGGCCCGGGCCTGCGCCGCGGCCGGCATCCCGCTGGTGCATTACTCCACCGACTACGTGTTCGACGGCAGCGGCACGCGCCCGTACCGCGAGGACGACCCGACCGCGCCGCTGGGTACGTACGGGGCCAGCAAGCTGGCCGGCGAGCAGGCGATCCGCGCCGCCGGCGGCCGCCACCTGGTGTTCCGCACCGCGTGGGTTTACGCCGCGCACAGCCACAACTTCCTGCGCACCATGCTGCGCCTGGGTGCCGAGCGCGACGAGCTGCGGGTGGTGGCCGACCAGGTCGGCACGCCTACGCCGGCAGCGCTGATCGCCGAGGTCACCGCGGTGGCCCTGCGCCGGGCGCTGGACGATGCCGCCGTGGGCGGCACCTGGCACCTGGTTGCGGCCGGACACACCAGCTGGCATGGCTTTGCCGAGGCGATCTTCGCCGAAGCGGTGGAAGCGGGCCTGCTGCCGCGCGCGCCGCGGGTGCAGGCGATCACCACCGCCGAGTTCCCGACCCCGGCGCGGCGCCCGGCCTACTCGTGCCTGGATACCACCGCGCTGCGGCGCGACTTCGCGGTGGCGCTGCCGCACTGGCGCGACGCGCTGCTCCCGGTGATCGCCGCACTGGCGGCCGAACGCGCCGCCGCTCCGGCGGCCTGACGGCCGGCACGGGAACGTGCCGGCGCTGCCCGCGGCCGCTCAGGTGCGGCCGTAGGTGTCCTCGAAGCGGACGATGTCGTCCTCGCCCAGGTAGCTGCCGGACTGGACCTCGATCAGCTCCAGAGGCAGCTTGCCGGGATTGCGCAGGCGGTGGGTCACGCCCAGCGGGATGTAGGTGCTCTGGTTCTCGGTCAGCAGGATCACCTCGTCGCCGCGGGTGACCTCGGCGGTGCCGCTGACCACCACCCAGTGCTCGGCGCGGTGGTGGTGCATCTGCAGGCTCAGGCTGGCGCCGGGCTTGACCGTGATCCGCTTGACCTGGAAGCGCTGGCCGCTGTCGATCGAGTCGTACGCGCCCCAGGGACGGTAGACCTTGCGGTGCCAGGTCGCTTCCGGCCGGTTGGCCTGGCGGATCCGGGCGACGACCTCCTTGACCTCCTGCATGCGGTCGCCGCGGCCGACCAGCAGGGCGTCGGCGGTGTCCACCACCACCACGTCGTCCAGCCCGACCAGGGCGATCAGGCGTTCACCGTAGGCGAAGGTGTTGCGGCAGTCGATCGCGATCACGTCGCCGTGGTGGGCGTTGCCGTCGGCGTCGCGCTCGGACACCTCGCGCAGCGCGGTCCAGGAGCCGACGTCGCTCCAGCCGGCGTCCAGCGGCACCAGCGAGGCGTGGTCGGTCTTCTCCATCACCGCGTAGTCGATCGAGTCCGAGGGCACCTCGGCGAAGGCCGCCGCGTCCAGGCGCACGAAGTCGGCGTCGCGGCGCGCGCCGGCCCAGGCCTTGCGCACCGCCGCCAGCATCTGCGGGTTGAACCGCTCCAGCTCGGCCAGGTAGCGCGAGGCGCGGAACAGGAACATGCCGCTGTTCCAGAAATAGTCGCCGGAGGCGACGTAGCCTTCGGCCGTGGCCAGGTCGGGCTTCTCCACGAACTGTTCGACCGCACGCACGCCTTCGCCGGCAGCCGCGCGGATGTAGCCGTAGCCGGTCTCCGGCCCGGTGGGCACGATGCCGAAGGTGACCAGGCGGCCGGCCCCGGCAGCGGGCAGGGCCGCGGCGACCGCCTGGCGGAAGGCCGCCGCGTCGCGCACCACGTGGTCCGAAGGCAGCACCAGTAGCACCGGGTCGTCGCCGCTGGCGCCCGCTTCCAGCGCGGCCACGGCGATGGCCGGGGCGGTGTTGCGTCCGGCCGGCTCCAGCAGGATCGCCTGCGGGTCGGCGCCGACCTGGTGCAGCTGCTCGGCGGCGACGAACCGGTGCGCCTCGTTGGCCACCACCAGCGGCCGGCGGGTAGCCAGGGGTGCCACCCGCTGCCAGGTCTCCTGGAGCATGGTCAGCTCCCCGTGCAGCGGCAGGAACTGCTTGGGATAGGACTCGCGGGACAGCGGCCACAGCCGCGTACCGGAGCCGCCGGACAACAGGACGGGGAGCAGATCGTTCATGGGGTTCTCCAGGTTCAGGCGGAAAGCAGGCGCGAGATTTCCTCGGTGCGCGCGCGCAGCAGCGCTTCGTCGCCGCGCGCCTCCACGTTCAGGCGCAGCAGCGGCTCGGTGTTGGAACTGCGCAGGTTGAAGCGCCAGTTGCCGAAGTCGGCGCTGATGCCATCGGTGTGGTCCAGCGTCGGCGACTGCGCGGCGAAGTGGTCCATCACCCGCGCCACGGCGACCTTGGCGTCGGCCACGCGGAAGTTGATCTCGCCGCTGCACGGGAACTTGCGCACGCGGGCCTCGACCAGGTCGCCCAGGCTGCGGCCGCTGGTGGAGACCAGGCTGGCGATCAGCAGCCAGGGGATCATGCCCGAGTCGGCATAGGCGAACTCGCGGAAATAGTGGTGCGCGCTCATCTCGCCGCCATACACGCAGTCCTCGGCGCGCATCTTCTCCTTGATGAAGGCGTGGCCGCTCTTGCACAGCACCGGCACGCCGCCGGCCTCCTGCACCTGCTCGACGGTGTTCCAGACCAGGCGCGGGTCGTGCACCACCTTGCCGCCGGGGTGCTTGGCCAGGATCGCCTGGGCCAGCAGGCCGACCAGGTAGTAGCCCTCGATGAAGCGGCCCTGCTCGTCGAAGAAGAAGCAGCGGTCGAAGTCGCCGTCCCAGGCGATGCCGAAGTCGGCGCCGTGCTCGCGCACCGCGTCGATGGTGGCCTGGCGGTTCTCCGGCAGCAGCGGGTTGGGGATGCCGTTGGGGAAGCTGCCGTCCGGCTCGTGGTTGACGCGCACGAACTCGAAGGGCAGGTGCGGCGCCAGCAGGTCGACGATGGCGCCGGCGCCGCCGTTGCCCGCGTTGACCACCAGCTTCAGCGGCTTGAGCGCCGGCACGTCCACGTAGGACAGCAGGTGCTCGATGTAGGCGCCCTTGTCGGTTAGCGCGCGCTCGCCGGCGGTCGGCGGCGCGGCCGGGGCGGTGTCGGCCTCGGCCGCGTCGGCGATCGCGAACAGGCCGGTGTCGGAGGAGATCGGACGCGCATTCTCGCGCACCAGTTTCATTCCGTTGTAGTCCATCGGGTTGTGGCTGGCGGTCACCATCACGCCGCCGGCCGCGTCGAGGTGGTCGACCTGGAAGTACACCTCCTCGGTGCCGCACAGGCCGATGTCGATCACCTCGCGGCCCTTGCTGCGCAGGCCGGCCGACAGCGCCGCCTGCAGCGCCGGGCTGCTCAGGCGCACGTCATGGCCCAGGACCACCGGGCCGGGGCGCAGCTGGTCGGAGAGGGCCACGCCGATCCTGCGGGCCAGGTCCTCGTCCAGTTCGTCCGGAACGCGCCCACGGATGTCGTAGGCCTTGAAAGCGGGGAGCGTCATGGGTCATTCCTTTGCACGGGGGACGTTCTCCCGATTCTACCCGCCGCGGCGCCGGCGTCGCGGCAAGGGACGGCCGAAACGCCCGGCGGACCCACTAGAATGGCCCCATCCCGGCATTGGCGAGGACTCAGATGGGCAACCGGACATCCCGCAGCAAGCTGGTGGCCGACGCGCACGCCGCGTTGGCCGACCTGGTGGCCGACGGGCAGACGCTGGCGGTCGGCGGCTTCGGCCTGTGCGGCATCCCCGAGGCACTGATCGCGGCCCTGCGCGATTCGGGGGTGAAGGACCTGACCGTGATCTCCAACAACGCCGGCGTGGACGGCTTCGGCCTGGGCCTGCTGCTGGAGACCCGGCAGATCCGCAAGATGATTTCGTCCTACGTGGGCGAGAACAAGGAATTCGAGCGCCAGTTCCTGGCCGGCGAGCTGGAGCTGGAGTTCAACCCGCAGGGCACCCTGGCCGAGCGCCTGCGCGCCGGCGGCGCCGGGATCCCGGCGTTCTACACCGCCACCGGCTACGGCACCGTGGTGGCCGAGGGCAAGGAGACGCGCGAGTTCAACGGCAAGCACTACGTGCTGGAGACCGCGCTGGTGGCCGACGTGGCCCTGGTCAAGGCGTGGAAGGCCGACACGGCCGGCAACCTGGTGTTCCGCAAGACCGCGCGCAACTTCAACCCGGCCTGTGCCATGGCCGGCAAGGTCTGCGTTGCCGAGGTGGAGGAGGTCGTCGAGGTCGGCGCGATCGACCCGGACCAGGTCCACCTGCCGGGCATCTACGTCGACCGCATCGTCCACAACCCCGCGCCGGAGAAGCGCATCGAGCAGCGCACCGTGCGCCAGCAGGGAGGCAAGTGATGGCCTGGACCCGCGACGAAATGGCGCGCCGCGCCGCCCTGGAGCTGGAGGACGGCGCCTACGTGAACCTGGGCATCGGCCTGCCGACCCTGGTCGCCAACCACATCCCCGAGGGCGTGGACGTGTGGCTGCAGTCGGAGAACGGCCTGCTGGGCATCGGCCCGTTCCCGACCGAGGACGAGGTCGACCCGGACCTGATCAACGCCGGCAAGCAGACCGTGACCGCGCGCCCGGGCGCCAGCTACTTCGGCAGCCACGATTCCTTCGCCATGATCCGCGGCGGCCACATCGACCTGGCCATCCTCGGCGCCATGCAGGTCACCGACAAGGGCGACCTGGCCAACTGGATGGTGCCGGGCAAGATGGTCAAGGGCATGGGCGGGGCCATGGACCTGGTGGCCGGGGTGAAGCGCGTGGTGGTGCTGATGGAGCACACCGCGAAGAACGGCGAGCACAAGATCCTGCCCGAGTGCACCCTGCCGCTGACCGGCTTGGGCGTGGTCCACCGCATCATCACCGACCTGGGCGTGTTCGACGTCACCCCGGACGGGCTGAAGCTGGTGGAAACCGCGCCGGGCGTCGGCCTCGACGAGCTGCGCGCGAAGACCGGGGTCCCGATCGCCGCCTGACCGCCGCGCAGGCGGTCAGCGGATCGCCACCAGGGTCCACATCCCGTAGGGCAGGCCGTGCTCGAGCGAGTACGGCATGGCCATGCAGGCCTGGCTGAAGCCGGCCTCGCGGAAGCGGTCGAGCACGTCCCAGCCGAAGTGGTAGTAGCAGAGGATGCCGCCGCTGATCGGGTCGCCGTGGTACTCGGGCGGCTCGAGGTGTTCGATCCCGCCGTCGGCGGCGAGGCGCGCCCGGACCAGGGTCGTGGGCTGGTCGGTGAACGGAAAGGTGGCCACGCAGGCGCCGCCGGGCCGGAGCACGCGGTACATTTCGCCGATGGCGGCCTGGTAGTCGGGCACGTGCTCGAGCACGTCGAAGCTGGCCACGCCGTCGAGCGAGGCATCGGCGAAATCCAGCGCGGTCAGGTCGCGGAACACGACCCTGCCGCGTCCGCCCATCCGCCGCAGCGCGTGGGTCAGGCCGCGGCGCCGCCGCCAGTCGGGCTCGAACTCGCCGCCGTGGAGCTCGGCCTGCAGGTGGCGCTGCATCCAGACGAAGGTGGCGGTGGCCTGCTCGGTGACGTAGACCCGCGGCAGGCGTGGCCGCAGGCCCAGCCTCGCCAGCAGGTCCGGCAGCGGCGCCGGCGCCGGCTGCCAGCGGGCCAGCTGCTCACGCAGCAGCTTCAGCGAGGCGCGCAGCCGGGTGTTGAGCCCGCAGCCGGTGCACACCAGGCCTTCCCTGAAGTCGGGTGAGGCCGGATCGCCATGCAGCTTCAGCCGCGCCTGCGTCCCGCACAGGACGCATTCTGTGGCCAGGCCATCGGGTCCGCGCGCGGCGAATTCCTGCGAGGCCAGCCAGGCCTGCGCCAGCGCATCCTGGTCGCCGTGGCGACTTTCCCAGTCCGGAAAACAGAACCGCAAGGTCGTTCCCCCACTCCAGGCAGTGGGGTCGATCCTAACGGGTTTCCGCGGCGCGGGTCGCGGGCGGGCCTAGAGGTTCTGGTAGTTCGGCCCGGAGCCGCCCTCGGGCGTGACCCAGGTGATGATCTCGTACGGGTCCTTGATGTCGCAGGTCTTGCAGTGCACGCAGTTGGCGGCGTTGATCTGCAGGCGCCTGCCGGCTTCGTCCTCGACCATCTCGTACACGCCGGCCGGGCAGAAGCGGGTGCAGGGGTTGCCGTACTCGACCGTGCAGCGCTCCACGCAGATCGAGGTGTCGGCCACCTTCAGGTGCACCGGCTGGTCCTCGTCGTGCTCGGTGGCGGCGTAGTACACCGCCTGCAGGCGGTCGCGCGGGGGCAGGGTGCGCTCCACCCAGCCGCGGTCCGGGGCCTGGTACTGGCCCAGCTTCTGCAGCGAGGACCAGTCCGGCGAGCCCTTGAGCGTCCACGGCGAGGCGCCGCCGGTGGCGGTCTCCCAGGCGGCGTTGGCCATGCCCAGCCACAGGCCCTTCTTGAAGCCGGGTTTGATGTTGCGGACCTTCTTCAGCTCGGCCACCACCTCCGAGGCGCGCAGCTTTGCGTCGAAGCCGGCCGGGTCCAGGCCGCTGGCGGCCAGGTGCTCGGCGGCGAGCATGCCGCTGCGGATCGCCTGGTGGGTGCCCTTGACCTTGGGCACGTTGAGCAGGCCGGCGGTGTCGCCGACCAGCAGCGCGCCAGGCATCTCCACCTTGGGCAGGGCCTGGTAGCCGCCGGTGACGATGGCGCGGGCGCCGGCGGAGAGGATGCTGCCGCCTTCCAGCAGCGGCTTGACGTGCGGGTGGTTCTTCCACTGCTGGAAGGCCTCCCACGGGCGGTACTCCGGATCCTTGTAGTCCAGGCCGCTGACGTAGCCGATCGCCACCTGGTTGTTCTCCAGGTGGTACAGGAAGCTGCCGCCGTAGGTGTCGTTGTCCGCCGGCCAGCCGAAGCTGTGCACGATCTTGCCCGGGCTGGTGCGGCCTTCCGGCAGCTGCCACAGTTCCTTGATGCCGATCGAGTAGCTCTGCGGGTCGCTGTCCGCGTCCAGGCCGAAGCGCTTGATGAGGCGCTTGGTCAGGTGGCCGCGCGCGCCCTCGGCCAGCACCGTGACCTTGGCGCGGATGTCGATGCCGGGGGTGTAGCCGGGCTTGAGCGAGCCGTCCTTGGCCACGCCCATGTCGCCGATGCGCACGCCCAGCACGGTGCCGTCCTCGGCATGCAGGGTCTCGGCGGCGGCGAAGCCGGCGTAGATCTCCACGCCCAGGGCCTCGGCCTGCGGCGCCAGCCAGGCGCACATCGCGCCCAGGGAAACGATGAAGTTGCCGTGGTTGCGCATGCCCGGCGGCACGACGGGCAGCTTCGTGCCGCCATCCTTGGTCAGCAGCCAGAATTCGTCCCCGGTGGCCGGCACGCACACCGGCGGCGGGTTGTCGCGCCAGCCCGGCAGCAGGGCGTCCAGCGGGCCCGGCTCGATCACCGCGCCGGACAGGATGTGGGCGCCGACCGTGCTGGCCTTCTCGATCACGCACACCGACAGCTCCGGGTTGAGCTGCTTGAGGCGGATGGCGAACGCCAGGCCGGACGGACCGGCGCCGACGGTGACGACGTCGTACTCCATCACGTCGCGTTCCACCTCGGGCGTGGGCGTTGGGGCGGTGGTTTCCGTCATCACGGCTCCGGCTGGCTGTTCTGGCTGGCCCGGCATTCTCGGGTTTCGCGGACGGCGGGGCAAATCCCTGCGCGCCAGGGGCCGCACCTGCTAGCGTGGCGGGCATGCAATGGCAGCGCTTCGAGCTCCCCGACGCCCGGCTGGAACTGGCCCGCGGCTGGCTGCCGCCGGCGGCGGCCGCCGACCTCATGCAGCGCCTGCTGGACGGGCTGCCGTGGGAGGTGCACCGGATCCGGATCTTCGGCCGCGAGGTGGATTCGCCGCGGCTGAGCTGCTGGATCGGCGACCCGCAGGCGGTCTACCGCTATTCCGGCAGCCGCTTCGTGCCGCATCCCTGGAACGCGGAACTGGCGGCACTGCGCAGGCGCCTGCAGGACGAGCTGGGCGCGCGCTTCAACAGCGTACTGGCCAACCTTTACCGCGACGGCCGCGACGCCATGGGCTGGCACAGCGACGACGAGTTGGAACTGGGCCCGCAGCCGCTGATCGCCTCGCTGAGCCTGGGCGCGCCGCGCCGCTTCGTGCTGCGCCGGCGCGACGATCCGGCGCGCAAGCTGGCGCTTCAACTGGAGCCCGGCAGCCTGCTGCTGATGGGCGGGTCCACCCAGCGCCACTGGAAGCATGCCCTGCCGCGCACCGCGCGGCCGGTGGGCGCGCGCATCAACCTGACCTTCCGCCAGGTGCAGCCGCATCCCCGGCGTCCGCCGCCTGCGGCAGCTGCGCCCTGAGTTCGGCCAGTTCGTGCTCGTGCTGCTGCGCCAGTTCCCGCAGCTGGCGGGCGTGCTGGTCGCGCAGTTCCGCCAGCTCGCGGTCCAGCGACAGCGCCCAGCGGGTGCGCTCCAGGTAGCCGCCGAAGTAGTAGGACGCGCGCGCGCTCTGGATCGTTGCCTGGCGCAGCAGGCCGCAGCGCGCCAGCAGCGCGTCGTTCTCCGGCAGCGGACGGTAGATGCGCTCGCTGAAGTCCTCCGGGGCCGGATCCGGGTCGAATTCGGCGATGCTGGCGTAGCTCTTGCCCGGCACCGGGCTGATCCGGAACCCGTGCGGCGCGAAGATCGCCTCCAGCCCGCGGATCGAGTAGCTGACGATGTGGCTCATCCGGGGGCGCGCGGCGCCAGTGTTGGGGGGGCGGTGGAGCCGGGAGCTTGCGGGTCTGGCTTGCTGCAGGGGACGGGCCGCGCGCTCAGGGCGCGGGGCGGCTGGCGGCGTGGGCCTGGCCTGCGGCCAGGGTCCAGCCGGCGACCTGGCGGCCGACCTCGGCCAGGGCCTGGTCGAAGGCCGCGGCCACGCTGCCGATGTCGGTGGCCGGGGACGGCTGCACCTGGGTGAAGGTCTGGCTGGCGACCACGCGCTGGTCGGTGTTGTGCATCAGCTTGGCCACCACCTCGATCACCGCCGCCGGGCGGTCGCCGCCGCGGTAGTCGGCCTCGAAGCGGCGGATGTCCAGCGCCAGCCGGTAGTTCGCGCGCAGGCCGGTGGCCACGCGGCCGACCGCGTCGATCTTGCCAGAGTCCTCCAGCACGCGCAGCACCGTAGCCTCCAGCATGTCGGTCGGCGGCTGCACCCAGACCGCGCCCTTGTACACCTGCAGCTCGCCCGGGACCGGGCGCACGCCGATGCGCGGCGAGTCCAGCAGGCGCGGGGCGGACGGGCGGGCGATGGCCAGCTGCCAGTCCACCCTCGGCCAGGAGGGATCCGGCGTGGCCGCGGCCTCGGGGGCGTAGATGGTCACCGGGTCGCCGGGCTTGCCGACCAGCGAGCAGCCGGCCAGCGTCGCGGCCAGGACCAGGAAGGCGAGCCGGCGCGCGGGCGCGGCGGGCGTGGGGAAGGGAACGGGCATCATTGCGGTTCGAACTCCTTGGCTCCGTCGCGGCCGAGCAGGAAGCGCGCCGGGTTGTTCTCGAGGCGGTCGCTGATCTGGCGCAGGTCGCGGATCAGCGCGCGCAGCTCGGTCAGGGTCGGGCCCAGCTGGGCCAGGCCGTCGTTGGCGAAGCTGTTGATCGCGGCGCGGTTCTCGCCAAGGATCGCGTCGGCGTTGCCCGCTGCCGAATCCAGCCGCGCCAGGGTCGAGTCCAGGCGGCTGATCAGCGTCGGCAGCTCCCGCACCAGGTTCTGGTCCACCCGCTGCACGGTGGCATTGGTGTTCTGCAGGGTCTGGTCGAGGCTGCGCGCGGCGTCGCGCGCGGTGGCAAGCAGCGCCTCCATGCCTTCGTCCTTGGCCGCCATGCTGGCGCTGATGCGCTCGATGTTCTCCAGGGTGCGGCCGATGTGGGCCACGTTCTGGTCGCTGAGCACCTGGTCCAGGCGCTCGACGATGCGGTTGGCGGTGTCGGTGATGTTCTGCAGCGCCGAGGGCGAGGTCTGGATCTGGGGAGTGTCGCGGGTGTCCACCGCGGTCAGCAGCGGCGCCCCGGGCGAGCCGCCGGACAGCTGGATGATGGCGGGGCCGGTGAGGCTGGTGATGGCGAGCTTGGCGCGGGTGTCGGTCTTGACCGGCACGTTGGCGTCGGCGCGGATGATCGCCACCACCCGGCGCGGGTCCTGCGGGTCCAGCGACAGCTTGTCGATCGAACCGACCGAGATGCCGTTGTACTGCACGCTGCTGCCCACCGACAGGCCGGTCACCGCCTCGTCGAACACGATCATGTAGCGCTGCCAGCTGCGTTCGGACGAGTACTTGGCCGCCCACAGCCCGAACAGCAGCAGGGCCACCGACACCACGATGGTGAAGGCGCCGATCAGTACGTAGTTGGCGCGGGTTTCCATCTCAGTCCGCCTCCTGGCGCGGGGGATTGCGCTGGCCGCGCGCGGCGCGGGCGCGCGGGCCGTGGAAGTATTCCTGCACCCAGGGATGGTCGAAGCGCTCGACTTCTTCCAGCGGGGCGTTGATCACGACCTTGCGGTCGGCCAGCACCGCCACCCGGTCGCAGATAGCGTACAGGGTGTCCAGGTCGTGGGTGATGAGGAACACGGTCAGGCCCAGGGCCTGCTGCAGGGTGCGCAGCAGGTGGTCGAAGGCGGCGGCGCCGATCGGGTCGAGGCCGGCGGTGGGCTCGTCCAGGAACAGCAGCGGCGGGTCCAGCGCCAGCGCCCGGGCCAGCCCGGCGCGCTTGCGCATGCCGCCGGACAGCTGCGCCGGCAGCTTGGACGCGGCGTCGGCGGGCAGTCCGGCGAGCTTGACCTTCAGCAGCGCCAGCTCGCGGCGCCAGGTCTCCGGCAGCTCCGGGTGGTGCTCGCGCAGCGGCACCTCCACGTTCTCGCCCACGGTCAGCGAGGAAAACAACGCGCCGTCCTGGAACAGCACCCCGGTATGGCGCTGGATGTGCTGGCGCTGGCGCGGATCGTCCGAGCGCGCGTCCGCGCCCAGTACCTCGATGCTGCCGTCGGTCGGCCGCTGCAGCCCGAGGATGCTGCGCATCAGCACCGACTTGCCGGTGCCCGAGCCGCCCACGATGCCGATGATCTCCCCGCGGCGCACGTCGAGGTCGAGGCCGTCGTGGACGGTCTGGGATCCGAATCGGTTGACCAGCCCGCGGACGCGGATGGCCGCCTCGCCGCCATCCGCGTCCGCGGGCTGGTCGCTCGTGATTCGTGATTCGTCATTCGTCAAAGCAAAAGCATTCGCTCCGGAAACCCGGCGGCCTGCTTCTGGCTTTTTCGGATCACCCATCACGAATCACCAATCACCGTTCGTCGAATCACCCATCACGAATCACCAATCCCGCCCTTTCACCAATCCATGTTCATGAACCAGAGCGCCGCCAGCGCGTCGAGGATGATCACCAGCGAGATGGTCTGCACCACGCTGGAGGTGGTGCGCTCGCCGACCGACTGCGCCGTGCCCTGCACGCGCATGCCTTCCAGGCAGCCGATCAGGCCGATCACCATGGCGAACACCGGGGCCTTGGACAGGCCGACCAGGAAGTGGCGCAGCTGCAGGGTCTCGTGCATCCGCGCCAGGTACATCTGCGGCGGGATCTCCAGGTCGAACGCGCCCACGGTCACGCCGCCGGCCAGGCCGGCCATCATCGCCACGAAGGTCAGCAGGGGCAGCATCACCAGCAGCGCGACCAGGCGCGGGATCACCAGCAGGTCGATCGGGTCCAGGCCCAGGGTGCGGATCGCGTCGATCTCCTCGCGCGCCTTCATCGCCCCGATCTGCGCGGTGAACGCCGAGGCGGTGCGGCCGGCCAGCACGATCGCGGTGAGCAGCACCGCGAACTCGCGCAGGAAGGCGATCGACACCAGCTCGACCACGAAGATCTCGGCGCCGAAGTCGGCCAGGATGGTCGAGCCCAGGAATGCGATCACCGCGCCGACCAGGTAGGACAGCAGCGCCACCAGCGGCACCGCGTCCAGGCCCACCTGTTCCATGTGCGCCACCGTGGCGGTGAGGCGGAAGCGCCGGGGCTGGCGCAGCAGGCGCAGCAGCTTGACCAGGTTCTCCCCGGTGAAGCCCAGCAGCTCGACGATGTTGCGGCCGACGGCGTGGGTGGCGCGGCCCAGGCGCTCCAGCGCGGCGGCGAAGCCGTAGTCGCGCTTGCGCGCCGGGCGCTCGTCGGACACGTCCTCGATCACCTGCACCAGCGGCAGGTGCGCCGTGCTGAAGCGCACCGCCGCCTCCGGCAGGCGCCGGCGCCGCGCGAAGCGGATCAGCTGCATCACCCCGGCCGAGTCGATCCGCCCGATCCCGGTGGCGTCCACCGCGGTCACCGCCTCGGGCAGCTCGCGCAGGCGCGCGGCCAGCTCCATGGCGTGGTCCAGCGTCCAGTCGCCGGCCAGGCGCGCCTCCTGCTCGGAGCCGGGGGCCAGGGTCCAGCCGGGCGGGTTCGGGGGGGTCGGGTCCATAGTCCGGCCGCAGCATACAGGCAAGGCGGTGACTGCTGCGCCGCCGCTGGCGCGATACTAGTGCGATGTCCAACGTCCCCGCCCGGCCCCAGGCCAGCTATCCCCAGCGCATCGCCTTCGTCGCCGAGATGGCGGTGCGCCTGCACCGCTACGGCACCACCGCCCAGCGCCTGGAGGCGGCGATCACCGCGCTGTCGCAGCGCCTGGACCTGGAGTGCGAGGCCTGGTCCAACCCCACCGGCCTGATCCTCAGCTTCAGCGAGCCCGGCAAGCCGCTGGGCAGCACCGACACCACCCGGGTGATCCGCCTGTCCCCCGGGGAGAACGACCTGCACAAGCTGTGCGAGGCCGACCGCATCGCCGAGGCCGTGGCCAGCGGCCAGCTGACCATCACCCAGGGCCATACCGCGCTGCGCGCACTGGACCGGCCGCCCTCGGCCCTGGCCAGCGCCATGCAGGTGTTCGGCTACGGTTTGGCCGCGGCCGGCGTGGCCGGGCTGTGGCGGCTGCCGTGGCTGGACATCGCGGTGGCCGCGGCCACCGGGCTGATGATCGGCCTGCTCGACCAGTACTGCGCCCGCCGCGCCGCGCTGCGCGAGGCCAGCGAGGCGCTGTCGGCGCTGGCCGCCGGCGCGGTGGTCAGCCTGGTCGCGGCCCTGGTGGCGCCGCTGAACCTCAATACCGTGGTGATCGCCTCGCTGGTGGCGCTGCTGCCCGGCATGGCGATCACCAACGCCATGAACGAGCTGTCCAGCCAGCACTGGGTCTCCGGCACCGTGCGCTTCGCAGGCGCCCTGACCACGGTGCTGAAGCTGACCGTGGGCGCGGTGGTAGCGGTGAACCTGCTGGACGTGCTTGGCCTGGAGCCGCAGGTGCGGGCGCTGCGGCCGCAACCGGAAAGCGTGGAATGGCTGTCGATGGCGGTGGCCTCGTTCGCCTTCGCGGTGCTGTTCAAGGCCAGCCCGCGCGACTACCCCTGGGTCATGGGCGCGGCCATCACCGGCTACCTGATCTCGCGCTTCGGCGGCCACGAATGGGGCAGCCCGGTGGGCATCTTCCTCTCGGCGCTGGTGCTGACCGCCGCCGGCAACGGCTTCGGCCGCTGGGCGCAGCGTCCGGGCGCGCTGATCCGCCTGCCCGGCATCATCATGCTGGTGCCCGGCAGCGCCAGCCTGCGCGGGCTGCTCACCATGGTCCAGCAGCAGGACGTGGACGCCGGCCAGAACGCGGTGCTGCTGGTGCTCAACATCGTGGTGGCCCTGGTCGCCGGCCTGCTGTTCGGCAACCTGCTGCTGCCGGCGCGCAAGAACCTCTGAGCCGCCGGTGCGGGCGCAAAAGGAAACGCCGGCCCCGGGGCCGGCGTTTCCACGTAGGGGGCGGTTACTTGCCGCGGGCCTTCTTGACCACCCGCTTGCGCGCGCCCTTGGCGGCCTTGGCCGGGGTCGGGGCGGCTGCACCCGGGATCAGGAACTCGGCCACATCGCGGCCCTGGGCGACATAGGCCGCCAGCCAGCGCGGCTGCTTGCCGCGGCCGGTCCAGGTTTCCTTCGGGTTTTCCGGGTTGCGGTACTTCGGCGGCACCTTGCCCAGCTTGCGGGCGCGGCCGCTGCCGGCCGCGGCGCTGGCGCGGCCGCCGCCCGGGGCGCCGAACAGCTCCTCGATGGTGTAGCCCTCGGCCTTGGCCAGTTTGACCAGCTTGCTGCGGACCTTGGCGATCGGGGCCCGCTTCGACAGCAGGGCCTGGCGCTTCTTGGCGGTGGCGATCAGGGAACCCAGTTCCCGGGGCGACAGCGTACTCAGATCAATCGACATCATATTCTCCGGCAATCATGGGAGGCCCGTCCCTGGGCAATCGACTGCAGGATAATCCAGTGCAATAAACCCGGCAATGAACGGTGCGTCAAGAAAAAACGGCCCGATTATCGCCGGACAATCGGGCCGCCATAACCGCCGGGAAAACGCGCGCTCAGTCCGCCAGGCGCTGCAGCAGCTGCGCGCGGTCCAGCGCCTCGGCCTCGCCGCCGCGGCGGGCGCGGTATTCGTAGGTGCCGGCCTCCAGGCCGCGCGCGGAAACCACCACGCGGTGCGGGATGCCGATCAGTTCCATGTCGGCGAACATCGGGCCCGGGCGCAGGCCGCGGTCGTCCAGCACCGCGTCGATGCCGGCTGCCTTCAGCTCCTGCAGCAGCGATTCGGCCGCCTCGTCAACCTGCGGGTCCTTCTTCGGGTTGATGACGCAGATCGCCACCGCCCACGGTGCCATCGGCACCGGCCAGACGATGCCGGCCTCGTCGTGGTTCTGCTCGATCGCCGCGGCCACGATGCGGGAAACGCCGATGCCGTAGCAGCCCATCGCCGGGACCACGGCCTTGCCGTTTTCGTCCAGCACGGTGAAACCCATGGCCTGCGAATACTTGCGGCCGAGCTGGAACACGTGGCCGACCTCGATGCCGCGCGCCAGGCGGATCTCGCCGCCGTCGGCGGCGCGGTCGCCGGCGACCACGTTGCGGATGTCCGCCACCACGTCGGCCTCCGGCAGGTCGCGGCCCCAGTTCACCCCGGCCAGGTGGAAACCGGGCTCGTTGGCGCCGACGACGAAATCCGCCATCGCCGCGACCTCGCGGTCGGCAACCACGCGGATGGCCTTCTTCGCGCCCACCGGGCCGAGGAAACCCGGTTCGCTGCCCAGGTGCTCGAGGATTTCCGCTTCGGTGGCCGGGCGATATTCACCCACGCCGTCAACCTTGGCCAGTTTGATTTCGTTTACCGAATGGTCGCCGCGCACGAGGGCCAGGACAAAACCCTGCTCGCCGAAAAACGCCACCGACTTGACCGTGCGCTGCAGCGGGATTCCCAGCAGCGCGGCCACGTCCTCGCAGGTTTTCTGCACCGGGGTTTCGACCTTGCGCATTTCCTCGGCCGCGGCCGGGCGCGGCCCCGGGGCGGCGGCCTGCGCGGTTTCCACGTTGGCGGCGTAATCGGAGGCGGTGGAGAAGGCCAGCGCGTCCTCGCCCGAATCGGCCAGGACGTGGAATTCCTGCGAGGCGTCACCGCCGATCGCGCCCGAATCGGCCTGCACCGCGCGGAACTCCAGGCCCAGGCGGGTGAAGATGCGGATGTAGGCCGCCTTCATGTTCTCGTATTCGCGCGCCAGGTCCTCGTCGGAGACGTGGAAGGAATAGGCGTCCTTCATCAGGAACTCGCGCGCGCGCATCACGCCGAAGCGCGGGCGGATCTCGTCGCGGAACTTGGTGTGGATCTGGTAGAAGTTCACCGGCAGCTGCTTGTAGCTGCTCAGTTCCTGGCGGGCGAAGTCGGTGATTGCCTCCTCGGCGGTCGGGCTGAAGCAGTATTCGGCTTCCTTGCGGTCCTTGATCTTCAGCAGCTGGCCGCCGAATTTCCCCCAGCGCCCGGTTTCCTCCCACAGCTCGCGCGGCTGGATGGTCGGCAGCTGCAGTTCCACCGCGCCGGCGCGGTCCATTTCCTCGCGCACGACCGCCTCGACCTTGCGCAGCACGCGCAGGCCCAGCGGGGTCCAGGTGTACAGGCCGGCGGCGAGCTTGCGGATCATGCCGGCGCGCAGCATCAGCTTGTGGCTGACCAGCTCGGCGTCGGCCGGGGTTTCCTTGGTGGTGTGCAGGTGGAAGCGGGAAAGGCGCATTGGAATGCCGGAATGGGGGTGCGGAAACCGGACATTCTGCCAGCACCGCGGGCAGCGCGGGCCGGCAGCCGGCCCCAGGCAGGACGGATCGCCCGGCGACGTGGCCAGGCCGCATGGCAGTCCCGGTCCCGGGATCAGGGCGGCCAGGCGGTGGTGGGATGCGACGCACGCCGTCGCGGCAGCACCGGCGCCTGGCCATGGCGTGGCTGGCGGGGGGTGGGGAGGGCGCGGCGGACATGGCCGGGCAGCGCGGCCGCGCCGGGCTGCGGCCCTGGCGGCGCGGGAGGGCCAGGCCGAGCCGGGGCCCGTGCGCTGGCGACCGCCTTCGCGGCGGACCGGTACCGATGGGCCGGGCCGCCGGGGCTGCGTCCGGAGCCCGGCAACGGGAAACGCGGCATTGGGCCGGTGGACGGGCCCCTGGGCGGGAGCTGGCCAGGCCGGCCAGCCATGTCGCGGGCCGGGCGGTCAGGCCGGGCAGTTGGCCTTGACCGCGGCCTCGGCGACCGCGCGGTGCGACTGCCGCTCCTCGTCGGTCAGGGTGCGGTCGGGCTTGCCGTCGCCGTCGCTGTCCAGCTGCACCGGGCGCGGGTCGTCGAAGGCGGCCAGGTTGCGCCGGGCCTGGGTGCAGGTGGCGCTTTCCGGTGCTTCCCCGGCGGGCTCGGACTCCACCGCATAGCCGCTGCCGGCGACCCGCCGGACCTCGTAGTGCTGCCCCGACGGCGGCTGGTCCGAGGAATGGGTGACGCCGTTGGCGTCCTTCCACTTGTAGATGTTGCCGGCCAGGGCAGGGCCGCTGGCACAGGCGGCGGCCGCGAGCAGCAGGCAGGTGCGGGACGGCAGGCGCATCGGACAGGCTCCCCAGGCTTCGTGAGGCCCCGATTGCAGCATCCACCGCCGGGCGTGGCAAGGGACCGGTTCGCAGCCGGGCGGCCGCCCCGTACACTGGCGGCATGGATCTCGATCGCCCGCCGCCGCGTTCCCGCGGCATCTACCTGCTGCCCAACCTGTTCACCACCTGCGGCCTGTTCGCGGGCTTCTACGCGATCATCGCGGCGGCCAACAGCCAGTTCACCGCGGCCGCCATCGCCGTGTTCGTCGCCGCCATCGCCGACGGCATCGACGGCCGGGTGGCGCGCCTGACCGGCACCAGCAGCGCCTTCGGCGTGCAGTACGACTCGCTGGCCGATCTGGTCAGCTTCGGCCTGGCCCCGGCCCTGGTCATGTACCACTGGTCGCTGTCCTCGCTGAAGTTCGACGGCGGCATCGCCGGCCGCGTCGGCTGGGCCATCGCCTTCCTGTACGCGGCCTGCGCGGCGTTGCGCCTGGCCCGCTTCAACACCCAGGTGGGCGTGGTCGACAAGCGCTTCTTCGTCGGCCTGGCCAGCCCGGCGGCGGCGGGGCTGATGATGTCCTTCGTGTGGGCCTTCGCCGACGGCGAGCTGGGCTGGAGCGGCGAGGAGCTGCGCTACGTCGCGCTGGGCGTGACCCTGTGCGCGGCCCTGCTGATGGTCAGCCAGATCCGCTACTGGAGCTTCAAGGGCAGCGGCGAGGGCGGGGCGCGCGCGGACAAGGTGCCGTTCGCGGTGTTGCTGGTGGTGCCGGTGGTGATCGCGGTACTGGTGATCGACCTGCCGCGCGCGCTGCTGGCAGTGGGCATCCTGTACGCGCTGTCCGGGCCGGCGATGTGGGCCTGGCAGCGCTTCCGGCCGTCGCAGGAGGTGGCCTGACATGCAGGCCCAGGCCGGCACGCCGTGGAGTCCACGCCAGCGCTGGTGGCTGCAGGCGCTGGGCTACAGCGTGCTGCGCGTGGCCGGCACGGAGGAGGAGGAACGGCTGGAGCCGGTGCAGGCCCGGGTGGCCGCGCCGGCGCGCCCGGCGCCCCCGGTCGGCCGCGATCCCGACCGCGATATCGCGCCGCCGCCGCGCCGGCGCGCGCCGGCCGCACCGGAGGCGGACGCGGCGGCCCCGGCGCCCGCGGCCGCCACGTCCATGCCGCGTCCCGGCAGCATGCGCCGCCCGGTGGGCCTGCCCGACCGCCTGCAGTTGGCGGTGCTGCGCGCTTCCGGGCTGCCGCCGACCGACCCGCGGCTGCAGGCCCTGCTGGCCGACTGGCCCAGCGAGCGCCTGCGCGCCGACCCGGCCGCCAAGCGCCAGCTGTGGCCGCTGCTGCGCGCGCTGCGGAGGCCGGCGTGAGCATCGCCGCCTACCGCGAGACCGCGCGGCCGCAGTGGCGGCTGCGCGCCATGCGCGAGGGCGACCTGGACGCGGTGATGGCGATCGAGAAGCGGGCCTATCCGTTCCCGTGGACCCGCGGCATCTTCCGCGACTGCCTGCTGGCCGGGTACCCGGCGCTGCTGGCGCTGCAGGACGACCAGCCGGCCGGCTACGGGGTGATGAGCATCGCCGCCGACGAAGCCCACGTGCTGAACCTGTGCACCGCGCCGGAGCGGCAGTCGCGCGGGCTGGGCCGCTACGTGCTGCGCGCGCTGCTGAGGATGGCGCGCGACCGCGGCGCGCACCGGGTGTTCCTGGAAGTGCGGCCGTCCAATCCACCGGCCATCGCCCTGTACCTGAGCGAGGGCTTCAACGAGATCGGCCGCCGCCCGCGCTACTACCCGGCGCACAATGGCCGCGAGGACGCGCTGGTGATGGCGATGGAGCTGGTCTCCGGCGACATCGACCGGATGCCGCCGCTCTGACGGCGCCGCTCCCGTCCCTGTTCCGCCGTCCTGCGGAGGCCGCTTAGCCCCGGCAAGCGCAGCGCATCCGCGGAGGCATCACGCCTGCGGGATGCGGTACATGCATGTCCGTGGCGCGCAAACATGCGCCCCACGCAGGGCAGGCTCCCGGGCCGGCAAGCAAACGGGGCGGCCACTGGCCGCCCCGCTGTCCTCAAAGCCGCGCGCGCTGCTCGGTCAGGGCGGCGAGCTTGGTGGTCCAGTCGGCCAGGCGCTGGCGCTCCTGTTCGACCACCGCCGGCGGCACCTTCTCGCTGAAGCGGGCCAGCTTGGCCTCGCTCTTCTCCTTCTCGGCGCAGATGCGCGCGATCTCCTTGTCCAGGCGCGCGCGCTCGGCGTCCAGGTCGACCAGGCCCTCCAGCGGCACCAGCAGCTTCAGCTCGCCGACCACGGCCGCGGCGGCGGCCGGGGCGGCGGCGCCGGCCGCCAACCATTCGATCGACTCCAGCCGCAGCAGGAAGCGCAGCTGAGAGTCGAAGCGGGCGACGCGGGCGCGGTCGGCGTCCACGCCGTCGGCCAGCAGCAGGCGCACCGGCTTGCCCGGCGACACGCCCAGCTCGCTGCGCACGCGGCGCAGGCCGGAGACCATGGCCTTGAGCCATTCGATGTCGGCCTCGGCGGCGGCGTAGTCGTGTCCGGCGAAGTCGGCCTCGGCCGGGTACGGGCGCAGCGACACCGTGGCCGCCGCGATGCCCAGGCGCGGGGCGACCTGGCGCCACAGTTCCTCGGTCACGAACGGGATCAGCGGGTGCAGCAGGCGCAGCAGCGCCTCCAGCACGTACAGCAGGGTGTGGCGGGTGCTGGCCGCGGCCGCGGCGTCGTCGCCGCCCAGGGCCGGCTTGGCCAGCTCCACGAACCAGTCGCAGAACTCGTTCCAGGCGAACTCGTAGAGCGCCTGCGCCAGCAGGTCGAAGCGGTAGGCGCCGAACTGCGCGCGGGCCTCGGCGGTGACCGCGGCCAGGCGCGCCAGGATCCACTTCTCGGCATCGGTCTGCGGCTGCGGCACGCCGCTGAACGAGGCGCCGTCGGTGTTCATCAGCGCGAAGCGGGTGGCGTTCCACAGCTTGTTGCAGAAGTTCTTGTAGCCCTCGGCGCGGCCGAGGTCGAACTTGATGTCGCGGCCGTGGCCGGCCAGCGCGGCGATGGTGAAGCGCAAGGCGTCGGCGCCGTGGGCGGGGATGCCCTCCGGGAATTCCTTGCGCGTGGCCTTCTCGATCTTCTCCGCCAGCTTGGGCTGCATCAGGCCGCGGGTGCGCTTGGCGACCAGGTCCTCCAGCGAGATGCCGTCGATGATGTCCAGCGGGTCGAGCACGTTGCCCTTGGACTTGGACATCTTCTGGCCCTGCGCGTCGCGGATCAGGCCGGTGATGTACACGTCGCGGAACGGCACCTTCCCGGTGAAGTGGTCGGTGGCCATGATCATGCGCGCCACCCAGAAGAAGATGATGTCGAAGCCGGTGACCAGCACCGAGGACGGCAGGTAGCGGTCGAAGCCGCGCTCGGCCATCGCCTTCTCGTCCGGCCAGCCCATGGTCGAGAACGGCCACAGCTGCGAGGAGAACCAGGTCTCCAGCACGTCCGGGTCCTGGCGCAGGGCCACCTCGGCGCCCAGGCCGTGCTTCTGCCGCACCTCGGCCTCGCTGCGGCCGACGTAGCAGTTGCCGGCCTCGTCGAACCAGGCCGGGATGCGGTGGCCCCACCACAGCTGGCGGCTGATGCACCAGTCCTGGATGTTCTCCATCCAGTGGCGGTAGGTGTTGATCCAGTTCGGCGGGACGAACTTCACCTGGCCGGACTCGACCAGCTCCAGGCCGCGCCTGGCCAGCGCGTCCATGCGCACGAACCACTGGTCGGTGAGGTAGGGCTCGATCACCTGGCCGGTGCGGTCGCCGCGCGGCACCTGCAGCTTGTGCGGCCTGGTCTCCACCAGCAGGCCCTGGGCCTCCAGGTCGGCCAGCACGGCCTTGCGCGCCTCGTAGCGGTCCAGGCCGCGGTACTTCTCCGGGGCGTTGTCGTTGACCGCGGCCTCGGGGGTGAAGATGTTGATCAGCGGCAGCTTGTGGCGCACGCCGACCTGGTAGTCGTTGAAGTCGTGCGCCGGGGTGACCTTGACCACGCCGGTGCCGAAGGCGCGGTCCACGTATTCGTCGCCGATCACCGGCACGCGGCGGCCGGTCAGCGGCAGCACCACTTCCTTGCCGACCAGGCCCGGGTAGCGCGGGTCCTCCGGGTGGATCATCACCGCGGTGTCGCCCAGCATGGTCTCCGGGCGGGTGGTGGCCACGACCACGTAGTCGCGGGTCTCGCGCAGGACCTCGTTGCCGTCGGCGTCGAGCTCGACGTACTCGTAGCTGGCGCCGTCGGCCAGCGGGTAGCGGATCGACCAGAGGAAGCCGTCCTCCTCGACGTTTTCCACCTCCAGGTCGGAGATCGCGGTCTTCAGCACCGGATCCCAGTTGACCAGGCGCTGGCCACGGTAGATCAGGCCTTCCTCGTGCCAGCGCACGAAGGCCTCGACCACCGCCGCCGAGGGCTGCGGGTCCATGGTGAAGGTGCTGCGCGACCAGTCGCCGGAGGCGCCCAGGCGGCGCATCTGCCGCTCGATGGTGTCGCCGGAGCTGGCCTTCCACTCCCAGACCTTGGCGATGAAGCCTTCGCGGCCCAGCGAATCGCGGGTCTCGCCCTTGCCCTCGGCCGCCAGGTTGCGGCTGACCACCATCTCGGTGGCGATGCCGGCATGGTCGGTGCCCATCTGCCACAGCACGTCGTAGCCGTCCATGCGGTGGAAGCGCACCAGCGCGTCCATCAGCGTGTGCTGGAAGGCATGGCCCATGTGCAGGGTGCCGGTGACGTTGGGCGGCGGCAGCAGGATCGAGTACGGCTTGCCCTCGCCGCGCGGCGCGAAGCAGCCGCTGGCTTCCCATTCGGCGTAAAGCCGCGATTCGAAGGTCTTGGGTTCGTAGCCGGAGGGAAGAGTGGACATAAGGGCCGTGATTGGTGATTCGTTATTCGTCATTGGAAAGAGCAGTGCTTCGTCGGACCGGGATGGGTGGCAGGCGGTTTTGCTGTCGCCTTTTCGGATCACCAATCACGAATCCCGAATCACGGCCCCTCACATGTCATGTTTGTTCAGGTCGTAACCCAGGGCCTGGTACTGGCGCCAGCGCTCGCGCAGCGGGCCGCGGGCGGCGGGGTCGGCGGGCACCACTTCCAGGACGCGTTCGCAGGCGGCGGTCCAGGCGGCGTCGCGCAGGTTGATCACCAGCGGGCGCGCCGGGGCCTCGATCTCCGGCGGGACGATCAGGACCGGGGTCAGCTCGTCCTCCTCGTCGCCGGCGATCTGGTGCGGGATGTAGGCGTCCGGCTCGAACGACCACAGCAGGTCGTCCAGTTCCTCGGCCTGGGCCGCGTCGCGCGCCAGCACCAGGGTGAACTGGTTGGTCGCGTAGGCGCGCTTGGCCAGTTCGCACACCAGCAGCAGTGGCTGCCCGGCGAACCGGGGCTTGGCGATCAGGTAGAAGTCGGCGCGGGGCATGGCGGGCCGCTTACGCGGCGCTTCCTTCGGCCGCGCGGTCCAGCAGCCACTGGCTCAGCAGGCCCACCGGGCGGCCGGTGGCCATGCCGCGCTTGCCCTCGTCGCTGGCCGAGCCGGCGATGTCCAGGTGCGCCCAGCGCTGGCCCTCGGTGAAGCGCGAGAGGAAGCAGCCGGCGGTGATCGCGCCGCCCCAGCGGCCGCCGATGTTGTAGACGTCGGCGAAGCTCGACTCCAGCAGGGTCTGGTACTCGTCCCACAGCGGCAGGCGCCAGGCGCGGTCGAACACGTGCTCGCCGGCGGCCAGCAGCTCGTCGGCCAGGTCGTCGTGCTTGCTCATCAGGCCGGTGGCGAACTTGCCCAGGGCGACCATGCAGGCGCCGGTGAGGGTGGCCACGTCGACCAGGGCGGCCGGCTGGAAGCGCTGGGCGTAGGTCAGCGCATCGCACAGGATCAGGCGGCCCTCGGCGTCGGTGTTGCCGACCTCGATGGTCTTGCCGGACATGGAGGTGATCACGTCCGACGGGCGGTAGCTGTTGCCGTCGATCGCGTTCTCCACCGCCGGGGCGATCGCCACCAGGTTCAGCGGTAGCTTCATCTTCACCGCGGCGACGAAGGTGCCCAGCACGCTGCCGGCGCCGAGCATGTCGTACTTCATCTCCTCGATGCCGCCCTGGGTCTTCAGGTTGACGCCGCCGGTGTCGAAGGTGATGCCCTTGCCGACCAGCACGTAGGGCCTGGCCGCCTTGTCGGCCGCGCCGTTCCACTTCAGCACGACCAGCTTCGGACGGTTGGCCGAGCCGCGGGCCACGGCCAGCAGCGAGCCCATGCCCAGGGCTTCCATCTGCTGCTCGTCCAGGATCTCGGCCTCCACGCCCTCGTGGGCGGCGGCGAAGGCCTCGGCCTGCGCGGCCAGGTAGGCCGGGTTGCAGATGTTCGGCGGCAGGTTGCCCAGCTCGCGGGTGAAGGCCACGCCCTCGGCGATGGCCTGGCCCTGGGCGAGGGCGGCCGCATCGTCGCCGGCGATGGCCAGCGCGCGCAGGCCCGGCTCGTCCTTCTTCTTGCCCAGGGTGGCGGTGTAGCGGTAGGCGGCGTGGTCGGCGGCGACCACGGCCTGGCGCACGTTCCAGGCCGCGTCGCGGCCGGGGACGGCGACTTCGGACAGGGTGAACAGGGCATGCGCGACCGGGCCGGTCTTCAGCGCCCGCACCGCGTCGGCGGCGGCCTTCAGGTACTGCGGCACGCCGAACTTGGCCGGCTCGCCCAGGCCCAGCACCAGCACCCGCGGCGCGGCCACGCCCGCCAGGTCGTGCAGGACCAGGCTGCTGCCGGTACGGCCATTGAGGTCGCCGCGTTCCAGCAGGGCGCGCAGGCGCCCGCCGCTGGCCTCGTCGATCGCCTGGCCCGCGGGGGTGAGCGTCTTGTCGGCAAAGGCGCCGATCACGACGCAGTCGGTGGCGGCCGCCGCGGCGGCCTCGCGGTTCAGGGTGAATTGCAGGGCCATTGATCAGATTCCGGGAGCAGGTACGTACAATCGCGGATCGCCCCTCGATCATGGGCCGGGAGATCCCGGCCGGCGGGGTCCGCGAAGCGAACCCGGGATTTTATAGGACTGGCCCCGCCGATGCCGAAGCTCGACCGATACCTGCTGCGCGACTTCGTCCAGAGCTTCCTGGCGACCCTGATCGTGCTGCTCACGGTGAGCCTGGGCGGGGTGCTGGTGGACGTGCTGGGCGAGATCGCCGACGGCGGCCTGCTGGCGCGCCTGCTGCTGTCCCAGCTGGGCCTGCAGCTGCTGGTGTACCTGCCGCTGGTGCTGCCGCTGGCGCTGATGCTGGGCCTGATGCTGGCCGTGGCCCGGCTGTACCGCGATTCGGAGATGGCCGTGCTCAACGCCGTGGGCGTCGGCCCGCGGCGCCTGCTGCGGCCGCTGCTGATGGCGGTGCTGCCGGTGGTGCTGCTGGTCGGGCTGTGCTCGCTGTGGCTGGGGCCCTGGGCCCAGCGCACCGCGGCGAAGATGGTCGAGCAGGCCAACCGCAGCCTGATCGTGGCCGGGCTGGAGCCGGGCCGCTTCACCTCCCTGCCCGGCGGCGGGATCGTCTACATCGACGGCATGAGCGAGGATGGCCGCACCTTGCAGGGCGTGTTCCTGCAGCGCGAGCGCGAGGATCGGATCGACGTGGTCACCGCCAGCGGTGGAAGCCTGGAGTTCGGCGGCGATCGCGACCGTTTCCTGCGGCTTGTCGACGGACACCGGGTGGAAGGTCCGCTCGGCGGCGGCCTGGACTTCCGCCTGATGCGCTATGCGGTCAACGAGGTGGCGCTGCCCGACCGGGCCGAGGACCGCGGCGAGGACGACCCCGCCATCGCCTCCACCCTGGACCTGTTCGGCGACGGCCGCCCGGCCGCGATTGCCGAGCTGCATGGCCGCCTGGCCCCGCCGCTGCTGGCCCTGGGCTTTGCCCTGCTGACCGTGCCGCTGGCGCGCAGTTCGCCGCGGCAGCAGCGCTACGGCCGGCTGATGCTGGGCTTCCTGGCCTACCTGGTGGGGCTCAACCTGATGTTCATCGGCGTGCGCATGCTGGCCGAGGGCCGCCTGCCGGCACCGGCGGGCCTATGGTGGCTGACCCTGCCGCTGCTGGCCTTCGCCCTGTGGCTGTACCTGCGCGACGGGCGCCTGCCGCGTCCGCGGAGGGTGGCGGCATGAGGTCCCTGGTGCGCCTGCACGACCTGTACATCGGCCGGGTGGTCCTGGCCTCGGTGCTGCTGACCTGGGCGGTGCTGGTTGGCCTGGACGTGGTCCTGGCCCTGTCCGGCCAGCTCGGCGACCTCGGCAAGGGCAGCTACGACTTCCCCACCGCGCTGGCGGTGGTGGCCTATTCGGTGCCGCGCCGGGCCTACACGATCTTCCCGTACGCGGCGGTGATCGGCTCGCTGCTGGGCCTCGGCCAGCTGGCCGGCACCTCGGAGCTGACCGCGCTGCGCGCGCTGGGCCTGTCGCGGCGCCGGCTGTCGATCTCGGTGGCCGCGGCCCTGGTGCTGCTGACCGCGCTGATGGTGCTGACCGGCGAGACCCTGGCCCCCTGGGGCCAGCGCCAGGCCGACCAGCTCAAGCTGGCGGCCAAGACCAACAACGTGGCCATGGCCCGTTACTCCGGCCTGTGGGCCCGCGAGGGCGACACCTTCCTCAACGCGGTCGACGGCCAGGAGCGGGTGGAGGGCGGCCAGCGCGTGCTGGAGCTGCGCGACGTGCGCCTGTACCAGGTGGGCGGGGACGGCCGCCTGCTGGCGCTGACCCGCGCCGGCATGGCCGTGCACGACGCCGGCGGCTGGAAGCTGCGCCAGGTGCGGCGGGTGGCGTTCGGCGAGGCCAGCGCGGTGCAGACCACCGCCGAGGAGCAGCGCTGGAATTCGGAGCTGGATCCCAACGCCCTGGCCGCCGGCGTGACCCGTCCGCGCAACCTCTCGGCCGCCGACCTGCAGGCCAGCATCGAGTACCGCCGGCGCAACGGCCTGGACGCACGCGACTACGAGGACACCTACTGGAGCCGCTGGTTCTACCCGTTGAACGTGCTGGCCCTGTGCCTGGCCGCGGTGCCGTTCGCGTTCGGCAGCCTGCGCAGCGGCGGCATGGGCAAGCGCCTGTTCCTGGGCATCGTGTTCTCGCTGGGCTTCATGCTGCTGCAGATGCAGTTCGGGCGGCTGGCCGGGGCGTTCCGCTTCGACTACCGCATCGCCTACGCCCTGCCGCCGATGCTGATGCTGGCCACCTCGTGGTGGCTGTTCCGGCGCAAGTCCGGCTGAGGCCTACTTCTTGCGCTTCGGCAGCCGCTCCAGGCCGGTACCGCTGGCGCGGTCGTGCCAGGCCAGGCGGCCGCGGTCGAACCAGGCCCACCAGAAGCCCAGCCCGCCGGCCAGCAGCGACAGCGTGCCCACCGCGTAGCGCAACCACAGCGCCCGCCATGACGGCGGCGCGCCGTCGGCCGTGCGCAGCCGCAGCCGCCACGGGCGCATGCCCAGGGTCTGGCCGCCGCGGCGCCAGCTGACGGTGGCGTACAGGCCGGTGACCGCCCAGCACGCGGACCACAGCAGCCAGGACATCAGGCTGAAGGGCTCGATGTTGTGGCGGGTGTCGCCGCCGTGCAGGGCCACGTCCAGCAGCACGAACGGGATCGCGGTCAGCATCCACAGTGCCACCACCGGCAGCAGGTCGTAGCACAGGGACAGCAGGCGGCGGAGGACCAGCGCCGATGGGCGCGCGGCGGAAGCCGCTTCGGCGGCAGGGGAGGGCTGGGCGGGGACGTGCATGCGGCAAAGGATAGCGGCGCGGCGACGTATCCTGTTGCGCGATGAAGCGCCGTTGCCCCGCCTGCCACGCCGCCGGAGCCGCCCGGTGAGCGACCGTCCCCGCACTGCGGCCGAGCGCCGCGGGCAGGCCATGGCCCTGCCGCCGCTGCGCGAGGACGATGCCCGCGCGATCGCGCGCTTCCTGGACGCTGCCTGGGCCGAGCGCGGCCTGGCCCGGGCCAGCCTGGAGGCCTACCGCCGCGACCTGGAGCTGCTGGCGCGCTGGCGCGACGGCGCCGGCGGCGGGCTGGTGGGCGCCGACCGCGAGGCGTTGTTCGCCTACCTGGCCTGGCGCGCGGACCAGGGCTACGGCCCGCGCAGCAATGCCCGCCTGCGCGCCTGCCTGCGCGCGTTTTACGCCCACCTGGTCCTGGCGGGGATCCGCCGGGACGACCCGGCCGCGCTGATCGACCCGCCCCGCCTGCCGCGGCCGCTGCCCAAGGCCATGTCCGAGTCCCAGGTCGCGGCCCTGCTCGCGGCGCCGGACGTGTCCACGCCCGAGGGGCTGCGCGACCGCGCCATGCTCGAGCTGATGTACGCCGCCGGCCTGCGCGTGAGCGAGCTGGTCAACCTGCCGGCCAATGCGGTCAACCTGCGCCAGGGCGTGGTCCGGGTGCGCGGCAAGGGCTCGAAGGAGCGGCTGGTGCCGCTGGGCGAGGAATCGCAGGACTGGCTCGAGCGCTACCTGCGCGAGGCCCGCCCGGTGCTGGCCGGCGGCCGTCCGGTGGCGCCCGACGCCAGCGGCGAGGTGCCGCTGTTCCTCGGTGCCGGCCGCAGCGCGCCGACCCGCCAGGACTTCTGGCGCGCGATCAAGCGCCATGCCGCCGCCGCCGGGATTGATCCACGCTCGGTGACCCCGCACGGCCTGCGCCACAGCTTCGCCACCCACCTGCTCAACCACGGCGCCGACCTGCGCGCGCTGCAGCTGCTGCTGGGCCACTCCAGCCTGTCGACCACCCAGATCTACACCCTGGTCGCGCGCCAGCACCTCCAACGCCTCCACGCAAAGCACCATCCGAGGGGGTGAGCCCCTTTTGCGGCATGCCGCAAAAGGGGCGAACGCCCGGCCATGGATGGCCGGGCCGGGGCCTAAGCCGACGTGCGCCAGGGATGGCAGGCTCCCTGGGCCCCTGCCGGCGGGGGTGGGGCAGGCGCCGCGATACCGCGGAGGAAGCGCCGGCCAGGCCCCGGTGCGGATCCGCTCATCGGCGCTGTGCCAGAATCCCCGGCCTCAGTCCCGACAGGTTTTCCGAATGTTCCGACCGCTTGCCGTCGCGCTGCTGTGCGCGATCAGCCTTGGCGCCTGTGCCCAGCCGGCTCCGTCCACGCCCGACAAGGCCGCAGGGGGCGCCAAACCGGGCGCTGCCGGCAAGGGCGGTCCCGAGCAGGCGGTGCGCGCCGCGCTGGCGGAGGTGGTCCCGGGCGCGAAGCCGGATTACCTCGGCGCGGCGCCGTTCCCCGGCTTCCGCGAGGTCCTGCTCGAGGGCCAGGTGCTGTACGTCTCCGACGACGGTCGCTACCTGCTGCAGTCGCAGCCGATCGACCTGAAGGCGCGCGCGCCGGCCGCCAGCCCGGGCCTCAACGCCTACCGCCGCAAGGTCCTGGCCGGGGTGCCGAAGGAGGAGCGCATCGTGTTCGCGCCGGCCAACCCGGCGTACACGGTGACCGTGTTCACCGACGTCGAATGCGGCTACTGCCGGCGCATGCACGAGCAGATCGCCGAGTACAACCGCCAGGGCATCGCGGTGGAGTACCTGGCCTTCCCGCGCATGGGCATGGCCAGCCAGGACTTCCGCGACATGGTCTCGGTGTGGTGCGCGCCCGACCGGCGCCGCGCCCTGACCGAGGCCAAGGCCGGCGGCCGGGTGCAGGCGCGCAGCTGCACCAGCCCGGTGGCGATGCACTACACGATCGGCCAGCGGGTCGGGGTCAACGGCACCCCGGCGGTGTTCGCGCCCGATGGCACCCAGCTGGGCGGCTACATGGCCCCGGCGGCGCTGCGCGAGGCGCTGGACCGCCTGGCCGGCAAGGGCGAGGGCGCCGGCGGGCGCTGAACCGCCGCTTCCGGCACGGCCGCCACCGCGGCCGCCCGCGGCGAAGCCGGCGGCCGGGTCCGGTACAATGGCCGGCCTTTCCCAGCGACATCTCCCGGACATGATCGTCCTCGAGGGCGCGCCCGCCCTTTCGCCGTTCCGCCGGCAACGGCTCCAAACCCGCCTGCAGTCCCTCGTCCCCGGCCTGCGCATCGAAGGCGCCTGGCACGTCTACTTCGTCCAGCTGGGCGATGCCGCACCGGATCCGGACGCGCTCAACCGCATCCTCCAGGCCGGCCCGGAGCCGGCGCCGCGGGCCGAAGGCGCGCTGTCGCGCTACGTGGTGCCGCGCCTGGGCACGCGCTCGCCGTGGTCGAGCAAGGCCACCGAACTGCTGCAGGGCGCCGGCCAGCCGGTCGCCCGGGTCGAGCGCGGCATGCGCCTGGACCTGGCAGGCTGGCCGGACGACGCCGCCACCCAGGCCGCGCTCGGCAAGCTGCTGCACGACCCGATGACCCAGTCGCTGCTGGAGTCGCGCGAGGCGGCCTCGGCGCTGTTCGCCGCCCCGGCGCGGCGCCCGCTGGAGCGCATCCCGCTGGACGGGCTGGAAGCGGCCAACCGCCGCCTGGGCCTGGCCCTGGCCGAGGACGAGATCGAGTACCTGCGCGCGCGCTACGCCGAGCTGGGCCGCGATCCCTCGGACGTTGAACTGATGATGTTCGCGCAGGCCAACTCCGAGCACTGCCGGCACAAGATCTTCAACGCCAGCTGGACCATCGACGGCAAGGAGCAGGAGCGTTCCCTGTTCCGGATGATCCGCAACACCCACCAGAAGGCGCCGCAGCACACGCTCAGCGCGTACAGCGACAACGCCGCGGTGATCGAGGGGCACGTGGCCTCGCGCTACCGCCCGGACCCGGCGACCGGCGAGTACCGCAGCGAGCCGCCGGTGCCCTCGGCGTTCCAGATCAAGGTCGAGACCCACAACCATCCCACCGCGATCTCGCCGTTCGCGGGCGCCTCCACCGGCGCCGGCGGCGAGATCCGCGACGAGGGCGCCACCGGCCGCGGCGGCAAGCCCAAGGCCGGCCTGACCGGCTTCACCGTGTCCCACCTGCGCATCCCCACGCTGCCGCAGCCGTGGGAGGGCGAGCGCGCGCTCAACCCGCGCATGGCCCCGGCGCTGGAGATCATGCTCGACGGCCCGCTGGGTGGCGCCGCGTTCAACAACGAGTTCGGCCGGCCGAACCTGCTGGGCTACTTCCGCAGCTTCGAGCTGCCGGAAGGCGAGGGCCCGGACGGCAGCAAGCTGGTCCGCGCCTACGACAAGCCGATCATGCTGGCCGGCGGCCTGGGCGCGATCGACCGCGTGCAGGTGGAGAAGATCCCGCTCAAGCCCGGCGACGCGGTGATCGTGCTCGGCGGCCCGGCGATGCTGATCGGCCTGGGCGGTGGCGCCGCCAGTTCGGTGGCCTCCGGCGAGAGCGCCGAGGACCTGGACTTCGCCAGCGTGCAGCGCGACAACCCGGAGATGGAGCGCCGCTGCCAGGAGGTCATCGACCGCTGCGTGGCGATGGGCGAGCGCAACCCGATCCACTTCTTCCACGACGTCGGCGCCGGCGGGCTGTCCAACGCCATCCCCGAGCTGCTGCACGACTCCGGCGTGGGCGGCGTGATCGACCTGGCCAAGGTGCCGACCGACGACCCGTCGCTGTCGCCGCTGGAGCTGTGGTGCAACGAGTCGCAGGAGCGCTACGTGCTGGGCATCCCGGCCGAACGCCTGGACGAGTTCGCCGAGATCTGCGCGCGCGAGCGCTGCCCGTTCGCCGCCGTGGGCGTGGCCACCGCCGAGCAGCGGCTGGTCGTGGCCTACGGCGCGACCCCGGGCAACATCCCGGCCGACCCGGCGATCGACCTGCCCATGGACGTGCTGTTCGGCAAGCCGCCGAAGATGCACCGCGACACCGTGCACCCGGCGCCCGCGCCGTGGCCGGCGCTGAGCACCGCCGCGCTGGACCTGCGCCAGGCCGGCCTGCGCGTGCTCGCGCACCCGACCGTGGCCGCCAAGAGCTTCCTGGTCACCATCGGCGACCGCAGCGTCGGCGGCCTGACCGCGCGCGACCAGATGATCGGCCCCTGGCAGCTGCCGCTGGCCGACTGCGCCATCACCCTGGCCGACTACGACGGCGTGGCCGGCGAGGCCATGGCGATCGGCGAGCGCACCCCGCTGGCCCTGCTGGATTCGGCCGCGGCCGCGCGCATGGCGGTGGGCGAGGCGATCACCAACCTGTGTGCGGCGCCGGTCGAGGCGCTGGAGCAGGTCAAGCTGTCGGCCAACTGGATGGCGGCCGCCGGCCACCCGGGCGAGGATGCGCTGCTGTTCGACGCGGTCCACGCGGTCGGCATGGAGCTGTGCCCGGAACTGGAGGTCAGCATCCCGGTGGGCAAGGACTCGCTGTCGATGCAGGCGCAGTGGCAGGCCGACGGCCAGCCGCAGAAGTCGGTGTCGCCGGTGTCGCTGGTGGTCTCGGCGTTCGCGCCGGTGGCCGACGTGCGCCGGCAGCTGACCCCGCTGCTGGCCGCCGAGCCGGAAAGCGACCTGTGGCTGATCGGACTGGGTGGCGGGCGCCAGCGCCTGGGCGGCTCGGTGCTGGCCCAGGTGCACGCCGAAGGCCAGCTGCCGGCGTTCGGCGGCGAGGTCCCGGACCTGGACGACCCCGAGCGCCTGCGCAACTTCTTCGCCCTCATCCGCGATGCGCGCGAGGCCGGGCTGCTGCTGGCCTACCACGACCGCAGCGACGGCGGCGCCTTCGCCGCGCTGTGCGAGATGGCCTTCGCCTCGCGCCGCGGCCTGGACATCGTGCTCGACGGCTGGGGCGATGATCCGTTCCGCACCCTGTTCAACGAGGAGCTGGGCGCGATCGTGCAGGTCGCCGACGAGGACCGCGCCGCGTTCGCCGACCTGGTCGAGCGCCATGCCCTGACCGAGTGCGCCCAGCGCATCGCCCGTCCGACCGGCACTCCGCGCGTCCGCGTGCGCCATTCCGGCGCGCTGCTGGCGCAGTGGGAGTGGGACGAGCTGTTCGATGCCTGGTGGTCGGTCACCCACGCCATGCAGAAGCTGCGCGACAACCCCGACAGCGCCGACGAGGAGCGCGCGGTGGCGCGCGATTTCTCCGCCCCGGGACTGAAGCCGCAGCTGAGCTTCGACCCGGCCGAGGACGTGGCCGCGCCGTTCATCAACACCGGCGCGCGGCCGCGGGTGGCGATCCTGCGCGAGCAGGGCGTCAACAGCCACATCGAGATGGCGCGCGCGTTCGACCGCGCCGGGTTCACCCCGGTCGACGTGCACATGAGCGACCTGGTCGCCGGCCGCGCCACCCTGGACGGGTTCAAGGGCCTGGCGGCGTGCGGCGGCTTCAGCTACGGCGACGTGCTTGGCGCCGGCCGCGGCTGGGCCACCTCGATCCTGGAGCGCCCGGAGCTGCGTGCCGCGTTCGCCGCGTTCTTCGCCCGGCAGGACACCTTCTCGCTGGGCGTGTGCAACGGCTGCCAGATGATGAGCCAGCTCAAGGACATCATCCCCGGTGCCCGCCACTGGCCGAAGTTCCTGCGCAACCGCAGCGAGCAGTTCGAGGCCCGCACCTCGCTGCTGGAGGTGGTGGAGTCGCCCTCGGTGCTGCTGCGCGGGATGGCCGGTTCGCGCATCCCGGTGGCGGTGGCGCACGGCGAGGGCCGCGCCGAGTTCGACTCGGCGGTGGACCAGGCGGCCGCGCGCGTGGCCCTGCGCTACGTGGACGGCGACGGCAACATCGCCACCACCTATCCGCTCAACCCCAACGGCTCGCCGGACGGCATCACCGGCCTGACCAGCGAGGACGGCCGCGCCACCATCCTGATGCCGCATCCGGAGCGGGTGGCGCGCACGGTCAACCTCAGCTGGCATCCGGGCGACTGGGGCGCCGACTCGCCGTGGATGCGGATGTTCCGCAACGCGCGCGTGTGGGTCGGCTGAGCCCCCCGGACATGGAGTGAACGACGGCGCCCCGGCGGGCGCCGTCGCGTATCCGGGCCGGGCGCGCGGCCCTGCTAAAGTTGCGCCGTTTCCAGAAGGAGTCCCGGTCCCGCCGTGAGCGACCTGCCCATCGTGCTGCTGCCGCTTGCCGCCGACGAGGACGCGCTGGATGCCTGCCTGGCCGCGCTCGACGCCGCCACGCCCGCCGGCACCCCGGTGTGGCTGGCCGACGACGCCCAGGCCGGCCCGCGCGGCGTGGCCCTGGTGGAGCGCTGGCTGCAGCGCACCCGGCTGCGCGCCGAGTACACCCGCCGCCCGCAGCCGGTCGGACCGGTCGCGCACCTGCAGCAGATGCTGGCCGCCTGCGGCGACGCCGACGTGGTGGTGCTCTCGGCCGACGCGCGGCCGCTGCCGGGCTGGCTGGCGCAGCTGGCCGCCTGCCTGGCGCGTGACGCCTCCATCGCCACCGCCACCCCGTGGTGCAATGCCGGCGAGGTCGCCAGCTGGCCACGCCTGGGCGAGGTCGCGCCGGCGCCGGCCGATCCGGCGCTGACCGCGCAGGCCTGCGCGGCGATGGCGCCGCGCCACCCGGAGCTGCCGACCGCGGTCGACCACGCCGTGGCCCTGCGCGGTTCGGCGCGCGCCCGCGCCGGCGGCCTGGACACGGCCAGTTTCGGCTCCTGGTATGGGGCCCTGGCCGACCTGTCGCTGCGCCTGGCCGGGCTGGGCTGGCGTAACGTGCTGTGCGAGACCGCGTTCGTCGCCCGCGGCGGCGAGGGCGGGGCGGCCCAGGGCGACCTCGACCTGCTGGCCGCGCGCTGGCCGGCCTGGCAGGCACGGCTGGCGGACTTCCTGATGCGCGACCCGTTGCGTGCCGCGCGCGCCGAGCTGCAGGACCTGCACGGGCGCCTGCGCGACAGCCGCCAGGACGACCTGTTCGACGTTGCCGGGGCCAGCGCATGAGCGCGCCGGCGGACATCGCCGCGGTGGTGGTCAGCTACCGCAGCGCCTCGACCCTGGACGCCTGCCTGCACCGGCTGCGCATCGCCGACGGGGTCGCCCAGATCCGGGTGGTGGACAACGGTTCGGACGACGGCACCCTGGAGATCGCGCGCCAGCACGCGGTGGCCGACCCGCGGGTGCGCTTCATCGCCAACCCCGACAATCCCGGCTTCGCGGTGGCCTGCAACCAGGGCGCGGCGGACACCGATGCGCCGTGGCTGGCCTTCGTCAATCCCGACCTGCAGGTGGAGCGCGACTCGCTGGTGCGCCTGCGCGCGCACGCGCTCGCCCATGGCGGGCCCTGCCTGCTGGGCGCGGACCTGTACGGCGAGGACGGCGTGCACGACGGCGCCGCGCGCCGCCGCGATCCGGACTTCGCGGCGATGCTGCGCAACCCGGCGGCCGCGGCGAAGCTGGACGTGGCGGCCGATCCGGAGCGGGTGCTGCAGCCGGTGGACGCGGTGTCCGGCGCGCTGATGCTGGTGCCGCGGGAGCTGTTCGGGCGCATCGGCGGGTTCGACGAAGGCTACCGCCTGCATGCCGAGGACCTGGACCTGTGCCGCCGCGCGCGCCGGGCCGGGGCACTGGTGGCGGTGGCCAACGACGTGGCCGTGCTGCACGTGCGCGGTGTGTCCAGCCGCTCGCGCCCGCTGTTCGTGGAGTGGCACAAGCACCGCGGGCTTTGGCGCTACTTCTCCCGTTTCGAGGCGCCCCGTCGCGGACCGCTGGTCCGTGCCGCGGTGTTCGCCGCGATCTGGGCCCATTTCCTGGCGCGGCTGCCGCGCATGTGGCCGCGTCGATGACGCTCCCGGAGGCGACCGTGCCGATCATTCCCTCGCTGCTGGACACCGACCTGTACAAGCTGACGATGATGCAGGCGGTGCTGCACCAGCATCCCGGCGCCCAGGTCGAATACCTGTTCCGCTGCCGCAGCGAAGGCGTGGACCTGGTCCCGTACCTGGACGCGATCTCCGACCAGATCGACGCCCTGTGCGCGCTGCGCGCCACCCCGGAGGAGCTGGACTACCTGCGCGGGCTGCGCTTCATCAAGCCGGACTTCGTCGACTTCCTCGGCCTGTTCCACTTCGACCGCAAGTACGTGCAGTTGCGCGCCAACCCGGACGAGAACGGCGGCATCGAGCTGCGCGTGCGCGGGCCGTGGCTGCACACCATCCTGTTCGAGGTGCCGCTGCTGGCGATCGTCAGCGAGCTGTACATGACCGGCACCTACGGCCCGCCGGACCGTGAGGAAGGCCTGCGCCGGATCCGCGCCAAGACCGCGCGCCTGCGCGAGGCGGTGGGCTTCGAGGACTGCGTGATCACCGACTTCGGCACCCGCCGGCGCTATTCGCACGCCTGGCACGGCGAGGTGCTGCCGCACCTGCGCGCCGAGTTCGGCAGCCACTTCGTCGGTACCTCCAACGTGTACTTCGCGCGCAAGTACGGCCTGGTGCCGCAGGGCACGATGGCCCACGAGTGGCTGCAGGCGTTCCAGGCCCTGGGCCCGCGCCTGCGCGATTCGCAGGTGGCCGCGTTCGATACCTGGGCGCGCGAGTACCGCGGCGACCTGGGCGTGGCCCTGACCGACGTGATCGGGCTGGATGCCTTCCTGCGCGACTTCGACCTGTACTTCTGCAAGCTGTTCGACGGCATGCGCCACGACTCCGGCGACCCGTTCGAATGGGGCGAGCGGATCATCGCCCACCTGCAGGCCCACCGGATCGACCCTCGCACCAAGACCCTGGTGTTCAGCGACGGCCTGGACATCGAGCGGGTGATGGCGCTGTACGACCACTTCCGCGGCCGCTGCCGCATGTCCTTCGGGGTCGGCACCAACCTCACCAACGACCTCGGCCCCAGGCCGCTGCAGATCGTGATGAAGATGGTCCGCTGCAACGACCAGCCGGTGGCCAAGCTCAGCGACAGCCCGGGCAAGACCATGGTCGACGACCCGGGCTACCTGGCCTACCTGCGTCAGGTATTCTCGGTGGCCGAGCCCCCAGAACGCTGATCCGGCGAGGGATGTGACGCAATGCGTCAGAAAGTGACGTAGTGCGTCAGCTGGCTAACTGAATACTTTGGCGCTGGTTTTTGCGACGTAATTCGCATATTTTTTGTGCGCCGGTACTCGGTGCCGGTCTTGCGAAAGCTCGGGTCCGTATCCCCCTTCCCCCATTGCCCTGGCCTCGACCGGGGAGTTGCCGCATGAGCCCTGCCGACCTGCTGGACCACTACCGCTCCCGTTGCTGTTCGCCGCAATGGCAGGGCTTCGTGCGCGCGCTGTGCGAGGAACTGGAACAGGGGCTGGACGAGAGCGACCGCGCGCGCCTGATGGCGCGGCTCGGCGGGCGCTTCGCCGCAGCCCATCCGCTGCCCGAGGCGGCGACCCTGCAGGCGCTGCAGGACGCGGCCAACGCGGTGTGGGCGGCGCTGGACTGGGGCCGGGTGGAATTCGAGGAGCAGCCTGACTGCGTGCTGGTCCGGCACGGCGCCTCGCCGCTGGCGGCCGCGGGCGGAACCGGGCGGCCGTGGCTTGCCGCCTACCTGGAAGGCGTCTACCGCGCCTGGTTCCACGCCGCCGGAGGCGCGCCGGTGCTGGACGTGGTGTGTACCCAGGCCGATGCCGGCCATGTCGACAGCTACGTGCTGTGCCGCGTGACCTGAGGGCCTCCCCGATGCGCGACCCGAACTCCCCGAGCAGCGGCGACGACGACGTCGCCGGACTGCTCAACCGCCTCGGCGCAGACGGCGGGGTGGACTACCGCGATTTCGGCACCCGGCGCCTGCGGACGCCGAAGCCCGCGCCTGCGCCCGCGGCAAGGCCGGCACCTGCACCTGCACCTGCAACGGCAACGGCAACGGCAACGGCAACGGCAACGGCAACGACTCCCGCGATCGCGATCGGGGCCGGCGAAGACGCGTCCGCCGTCCCGGCAGCCCCGGCTGCCGCCCGCGCGCTGCCGCCGGCGCCGCGCACGCCGTTGCAGCAATTGTTCGACCGCCTGGCAGGGGCCAGCGCGGAGACCGGCAACGAGAGCCCGCTGCGGCGGCTGCGTGGCCACTGATCCAGCCAGGCGGGCGCCTGCCGGGTTCGGCGGGAACTGATCCGGGGGCCCGGACGCGACGAGGACATGCGAATGGGACTGGGGGACAAGCGGGAGGGAAGCGTCGTGGGCGGCAAGCTGGCGACCGCCGCGCTGTGGGTCGCCGGGCTGGCGCTGGTCGGCTTCGTGGCCAGCGTGCCGCTGGACGTGAAGCAGCAGTTCGTGCTGTCGGCGGCGGTGTTCGTCGCCGCGCTGCTGCTGCGGCGCAGTTCCAGCCGGCTGGTGGTGCTGGCGCTGATGGGCCTGTCGCTGGCCATGTCCACCCGCTACATCTGGTGGCGCCTGACCCGGACCATGGACGTGGGGACCCCCCTGGACCTGGTGCTGGGAAGCGGCCTGCTGGTGGCCGAGCTGTACGCCTTCCTGGTGCTGGTACTGGGCTACTTCCAGGTCGCCTGGCCGCTCAACCGCAGGCCGGTGCCGCTGCCCCAGGACCAGTCGCAGTGGCCCACGGTCGACGTGTTCATCCCCACCTACAACGAGCCGCTGGCGGTGGTGCGCACCACCGTGCTGGCGGCCTCGGTGCTGGACTGGCCGGAGGACAAGCTCAACGTCTACGTGCTCGACGACGGCCGCCGCGACGAGCTGCGCGAATTCTGCGAGCAGGCCGGCGTGCACTACCTGACCCGCACCAACAACAGCCACGCCAAGGCCGGCAACATCAACGCCGCGCTGAAGAAGACCTCCGGCGAATTCGTCGCCATCTTCGACTGCGACCACATGCCCTCGCGCTCGTTCCTGCAGGTGGCGATGGGCTGGCTGGTGCGCGACCCGAAGCTGGCGGTGGTGCAGACCCCGCACTACTTCTTCTCGCCCGATCCGTTCGAGCGCAACCTCGGCACCTTCGGCAAGGTGCCCAACGAGGGCCACCTGTTCTACGGCCTGCTCCAGGACGGCAACGACGCCTGGAACGCGACCTTCTTCTGCGGCTCCTGCGCGGTGATCCGGCGCGGCCCGCTGGAAGAGGTCGGCGGCGTGGCGGTGGAGACCGTGACCGAGGACGCGCATACCGCCATCCGCCTGCACCAGCGCGGCTACGGCAGCGCCTACCTGCCGATCCCGCAGGCCGCCGGCCTGGCCACCGAGAGCCTGTCGGCGCACGTGGGCCAGCGCATCCGCTGGGCGCGCGGCATGGCCCAGATCTTCCGGGTCGACAACCCGCTGTTCGCCCGCGGCCTGAGCTTCGCCCAGCGCATCTGCTACACCAACGCGATGCTGCACTTCTTCTACGGCCTGCCGCGGATCATCTTCCTCACCGCGCCGCTGGCCTTCCTGCTGTTCGGCGCGCACGTGATCCACGCATCGGCGCTGATGATCCTGGCCTACGCGCTGCCGCACATCGTGCAGTCGGGCCTGACCAACCTGCGGGTGCAGGGCCACTACCGCAGCCTGCTGTGGAACGAGGTCTACGAGACCACCCTCGCCTGGTACATCCTGCTGCCGACCACCATGGCGGTGATCAACCCGAAGCTGGGCAAGTTCAACGTCACCGCCAAGGGTGGCCTGGTGCAGCGCAGCTACTTCGACACCCAGATCGCCAAGCCCTACCTGTTCCTGCTGGTGCTCAACCTCACCGGCATGGCCGCCGGCATCCTGCGGCTGGTGTTCGGCGGCTCCGAGGGCGAGGTGCAGACGCTGTGGCTCAACCTCGGCTGGACCGCCTACAACATGATGATCCTCGGCGCGACCATCGCCACCTGCAGCGAGCAGCGCCAGATCCGCCGCGCACACCGCGTGCCGCTGCGCATGCCGGCGCTGCTGCACCTGCCGGACGGCACCAGCGTGCCCTGCCACACCATCGACTTCTCCACCGGCGGCATGGCCCTGCGCCCGGACGCGCCGCACCCGCTGGCCCCGGGCACCGAGGTCCAGGTCGAGCTGGGCCACCGCGGCCGCAGCTGCAGCCTGCCGGCGGTGGTGCGCCAGGACCGCGACGAGCACGGCCTGAGCATCGAGTTCCGCGAGCTGGACCTGGAGCAGGAGCGCTGGCTGGTGGCCTCCACCTTCGCCCGCGCCGACCTGTGGCTCTCGCAGTGGGGCCGCCACGACCGCGACACCTTCCTCGGTTCGCTGGGCGGCGTGCTGCGCGCCAGCATGCGCGGCTTCGTGGCGCTGGGCCGGCACGTGGCCAGCAGCAGCCGCGAAGGCTTCCGCGGCCCGCGCGCGGGGGAGAAGGCATGAACCCCCGCCACCGACCCTCCACCCAGACCACCACCGCCCGCATGCGCCTGAGAATCCCGGCCGCCTTCGCCTTCGCCTTCCTGTTCGGACTGGCCCATGCCCAGGACCCGGCCGCCGCCGCGCCGCAGGGCCAGGAGCTGCGCCAGAGCCGCGCCACCCTGCGCCAGCTGGGCGTGGACTACGAGATCACCCTGCGCGGCATCGAGGGCACCGCCGGCGTGCCGTTTCCGGTGCGCAGCGACCAGGTGGTCCAGCGCGCCACCCTGCACCTGAAGTACAGCTATTCGCCGGCGCTGCTGCCGGACCTGTCGCACCTGAAGGTCACGGTCAACGGCGTCACCGCGGCCACCGTGCCGGTGCCCGCCGAGGACGGCGGCCGCGACCTGGAACGCGACATCGAGCTGGACCCGCGCCTGTTCGTGGACCACAACTGGATCAACCTGCAGCTGATCGGCCACTACACCCGCGACTGCGAGGACCCGGACCACACCAGCCTGTGGGCCAACATCGACCGCGGCAGCTACATCGAGCTGGCCTGGGCGCCGCTGCAGCTGGCCGACGACCTGTCGCTGCTGCCGCTGCCGTTCTTCGACCCGCGCGACACCGCGCGCCTGGAGCTGCCGTTCGTGTTCGCCGGGCAGCCGTCCAACGCCACCCTGCAGGCGGCCGGCATCACCGCGTCCTGGTTCGGCGCCCTGGCCGGCTACCGCGGCGCGCTGTTCCCCGCCTACACCGGCATGTTGCCGGCCCAGGGCCACGCGGTGCTGTTCGGCACCCCGCGCAACCCGCCGCCGGGCGTGGAGCTGCCGGAGGTCGAGGGCCCGACCCTGGCCGTCGCCACCCACCCGCAGGACCCCAACGCCAAGCTGCTGCTGGTGCTGGGCCGCGACGAGGACGAGCTGCGCACCGCCGCCAGCGCGCTGGCGCTGGGCACCCCGCTGGCGGGCGAGCGTGCGCTGGTCCGCGATTTCCGCGAGGCCGCGCCGCGCAAGCCCTACGACGCGCCGGCCTGGCTGCCCGGCGACCGCCCGGTGCGCTTCGACGAACTGGTGCCGGACACGGCCGCGCTCAACGTGCGCGGCTACCACCCGGACCTGGTCCGGATCGGCCTGCGCCTGGCCCCGGACCTGTTCGTGTGGGAGAGCGAAGGCATCCCGGTGAACCTGCGCTACCGCTACACCCTGCCCGAGGGCGCGAACCGCTCGGCGCTGAACGTCAGCATCAACGACGCCTTCGTCGCCACCCTGCCGCTGGACGGGCGGCCGCGCGGGCGGGCGCTGCCGGTGCAGCTGTGGCACCAGGTCGCGCCGAAGGGCCGCATGCCGATCGAGCAGCCGCTGCGGTTGCCGACCGGCCCGTTCTCGGCCAGCAGCCAGCTGCGCTTCCACTTCTTCTTCGACCGTCCGGTGGCGGAGGCCTGCAAGAACACCTTCCCCGACGTGTCGGCGGCGATCGATGGCGATTCGACCATCGACGTCAGCGGCTTCGCCCACTTCATCGCCATGCCCAACCTGGCGGCGTTCGGCAACGCCGGCTTCCCGTTCACCCGCCTGGCCGACCTGGCCGAGACCGCGCTGGTGATGCCGGACAACCCCGGCGCCGACGACGTGGCCAATGCCCTGGCCCTGTTCGGGCGCATGGGTGCCTCCACCGGCTACCCGGCGCTGCGCGCGCGCGTGGTCTCCGCCGCCCAGGTCGAGCAGCACGCCGGGCGCGACCTGCTGGTGCTGGGTTCGCGCCGCAACCAGCCGCTGTTCGAGCGCTGGGCCGCGCACCTGCCGGTGGGCGGGCAGGGCGAGGACCGGCGCTTCGCGCTGAGCGACTGGATCGGGCGCAAGCTGCCGTTCCTCTCGCCGGACGCGCGCCGCACCGACCTGCCGACCACCGCCGAGGTGGCGGTGCGCCCGGAGGCCGGGGACGTGGTGCTGATGGGCTTCGAGTCGCCGCTGCGCGCGCGCCGCAGCGTGGTCGCGCTGATGGCCGACGACCCGGCGCAGGCCACGCGCCTGTTCGAGGCCTGGTTCGACCCGCAGAAGCTGGCCCTGTTCCAGGGCAGCGTGGTCCTGCTGCAGCGGGACAGGCTGGTGAGCCTGGCCGGCAACCAGACCTACCACGTCGGCCGCCTGCCGCCGCTGACGGCGATGCGCTGGTTCTTCGCCAACCACCCGTTGTGGCTGGCGGTGCTGGTGTGCGCGGGCAGCCTGCTGCTGGCGCTGCTCGCGCGCGGGCTGCTGCGGCGCCGTGCCGCCGCCCGGCTGAAGTCGGGGGCTTGATGGAGCACGCCAGCCACGGGCCGGATCCGGTCCGCCGCCACGCCCTGCGCGCGCTGCTGGCCGCGGCTGGCGCCGGCGCGCTGCCGGCGCGCCTGCGCGCCGCCACCCCGGCCCCGGCCTGCCCGGGGCCGTGGCGGGAATGGCAGGCGTTCGTCGCCCGCCACGTCGAGCAGGATGGGCGGGTGGTGGACTTCGCCAATCCCGACCTGCGCAGCACCTCCGAATCGCAGTCCTACGGCCTGTTCTTCGCCCTGGTCGACAACGACCAGCTGCTGTTCGAGCGGATCCTGGCCTGGACCCGCCGCCACCTCAGCGGCGGCCGCGCCGACCTCAACCTGCCGGCCTGGCTGTGGGGGCGGGCGGGCGACGGCAGCTGGCGGGTGCTGGACCCCAACACCGCCGCCGACGGCGAGCTGTGGATCGCCTACGCCCTGCTCGAGGCCGGGCGCCTGTGGAACCGCCCGGGCTTCACCGCGGCCGGGCGCCAGGTGCTGGCGCTGATGCGCAAGGCCGAGGTGGTGGACCTGCCCGGTTTCGGCACCATGCTGCTGCCGGGCAACCGCGGTTTTGCCCACGGCGACTCCTGGACCCTCAATCCCTGCTACCTGCCGCTGTTCGCGTTCCGCCGCTTCGCCCTGGCCGACCCCAAGGGACCGTGGGCGAAGCTGGCCGAGCGCAGCGTGGCCCTGCTGCGCCAGGCCGCGCCCAACGGCTTCGCCCCGGACTGGATCCGCTGGAACGGGCGCGCCTTCGTCACCGATCCGGACAAGGGGCCGATGGGCAGCTACGACGCCATCCGCACCTACCTGTGGGCCGGCATCACCCATCCGGCCGATCCGCTGCGCAAGCCGCTGCTGGAAGCGCTGTCCGGGCCGCTGCGCATGCTGCGCGCGCAGGGCGCGTTCGCCGAGAAGGTGGACGTGCGCAACGGCGCCGGCATCGGCACGCCGCCGCCGGGTTTCGCCGCCGCGCTGCTGCCGTACCTGGCCGCGCACGGCCAGGGCGCCCTGGTCCGCGCCCAGGCTACGCTGGTGCCTGCCTCCGGTGCAGCCGCCGATTCGCTGCCTTACTACGACCGCTGCCTGGTGCTGTTCGGCAAGGGCTGGGTCGATCGCCGCTACCGCATCGCCGCCGACGGGCGCCTGCAACCCGCCTGGAGTACGCCATGTTCCGCCAAACGCTGAAACCGCTCTGCCTGCTGGGCCTGTCGGTGCTGGTCGCGCCGCTGGCGGCGCAGTCGCCCTCGGCCACCCAGCAGCTGGTCAACCAGGGCAACTATTGGCTCGACCAGGGCCGCGAGGACCTGGCCGCCGATGCCTGGCGCAAGCTGCTGGCGGTCGACCCCAACCAGCCGGACGCACTGCTGGGCCTGGGCCTGATCGACCTCAACCAGGGCCGCCGCGCCGAGGCGCAGCGGCGCCTGGCGCAGCTGCAGTCGGCGCATCCGGACGCGCCGCAGACCACGCGCCTGCGCATGGCCCTGGGCGGCGGGGGCGGCGGCACCAGCCAGCTGCAGGCCGCGCGCCGCGCCGCCGCCGCCGGCCGCTACGCCGAGGCAGTGCGTGCCTACGACCAGGCCTTCGGCAACGCCGCGCCGCCGGACGACCTGGCGCTGGAGTACTACCAGGTGCTGGCCGGCACCCCTGACGGCTGGGAGCGCGCGCGCGATGGCCTGCGCCGGCTGGCCGGCAACAACCCGGCGCCGGCGGTGTCGCTGGCCCTGGGCCAGGTCCTGACCTACCGCGAGCCGACCCGGCGCGAGGGCATCACGCGCCTGCGCGCGCTGGCTTCGCGCGAGGACGTCGGTGGCCCGGCGCGCGCGGCCTGGCGCCAGGCCCTGCTGTGGCTCAACGCCAGCCGCGGCGACGCCGCGCTGTACGAGGAATTCCTCAAGCTGCAGCCGAACGACCGCGAGGTCGCGGCCAAGGCCGCGCAGCTGCGCGGCCAGGGCGCGGCGGCGCAGCAGGACCCCAACCAGCGCCTGCTGGGCGAGGGTTTCCGCGCGCTGGAGGAGGGCAACGACGCGGTGGCCGAGGCGCGCTTCGCCCAGGTGCTGCGTGCGCGCCCGCGCGATCCGGAGGCGCTCGGCGGGCTGGGCTCGGTGCGCCTGCGCCAGCAGCGCTTCGCCGAGGCCGGCGAGCTGCTGCGCCCGGCCGCGGCGGCCAACCGCAAGTGGCAGCAGGCGGCGGACACCGCGCAGTACTGGCAGGCCTTGCAGGAGGCCCGCAACGGCGGGCCCGACGCCATCGCCCGGGTGTCCGCGGCGGTGCGGACGATGCCGCGCGAACCGGCCGGCCACGTGCTGCTGGCGCAGCTGCAGGAGGGCACCGATCCGGCCGCGGCCGAAGCCGGCTACCGCAAGGCGCTGGAACTGGATCCGGCCAACGCCGGCGCGCTGCAGGGCCTGGTCGGCCTGCTTGGCCGCCAGGGCCGCGCCGCCGAGGCCGCGGCGCTGTACGAACGCCTGACCCCGGCCCAGCGCGAGCAGGCCGGCGGCGCCGGCGCGCTGCGCGCGGCGCTGGCCCGCGCCCGCGCCCAGGAGGCGCTGGCCGCCGGTGACCTTGACGCGGCCCGGATCGAACTGGAAGACGCGTTGCTGGAGCAGGGCCGCGATCCCTGGCTGCGGCTGGAGCTGGCGCGCCTGTACCAGCGCGGCGGCCGCCCCGACCAGGCGCGGGCGATCATGGAAGGCCTGCTGGCCCTGGACGATTCCCCGCAGGCGCTGCACGCGGCGGCGGTCTACGCCCAGGAGCAGGGCGACTGGAACGCGGTCTACGCCACCCTCGAGCGCATCCCCGCCGGCTCGCGCGACGGCGCGATGGCGGCGCTGCACGACGTGGCCTGGATCCACGTGCAGGCCGCGCGCGCGCGGCAGCTGGCGGCGCAGCAGCGCACCGGCGAGGCGCAGCTGCTGCTGGCGCGGGTCGAGGCCTCGCTGGGCGACCGCCTGCAGCGCGCGGATGCCGCCGGCGCGCTGGCCGAGGCCTATGCCCGGATCGGCAGCCGCCAGCGCGCCCTGGTGCTGGCGCAGCGCTTGCTGTCCGGTCCCGACGCCGGCACCGAGGAACGCCTGCAATACGCCGCGGTGCTGCTGCGCGCCGGCCAGGACGCCGAACTGGCGGCGCTGCTGCGCAAGCTCGACGAGGCGCCGATGACCCCGGCCCAGGCCGCGCGCTACCGCGACCTGCGCACCGGCTACGTGCTGCGCCAGGTGGACGCGCTGCGCGAGATGGGCAACCTCGAGGCGGCCTACGAGACCCTGGCCCCGGTCCTGGCCGAACAGCCGCAGGATCCGCGTACCGTGGCCGCGCTGGCGCGGCTGTACGCGGCCGCCGGCGACCACCGCCAGGCCCTGGCGCTGTACCAGCAGCAGCTGCAGCTGGCCCCGGACGACGTCGACGCGATGGTTGCCGCCGCCGGCAGCGCCGCCGCCCTGCGCGACCTGGACACCGCCGAGTACTACCTGGGCCAGGCGCTGGCGCGCCAGCCGCAGTCGCCGGAGGTGCTGGCCGGCGCCGGCCGCGCGTACCGCGCCGCCGGGCAGAACCGCAAGGCCGAGCGCTATTTCCGTGCTGCCCTGGCCGCGCAGGCGCGCGAGGCCGGGCAGGCCGACCACGGCTATCCGGCGGCCAGCACCGCGCTGGCCGGCAGCGGCGGCCGTGCCTTCAACCCGTTCGCCGGCCTGACCGGCGGCCAGGCCCGTGGCAGGGCGTTGCGCGGCGAGCGCTTCGATCCGCTGGCCACGCCGGCCGCGGCGGCGCCGGCACCGGTGGCGATGCTGCCGGCCGCCAACGGCGCGCTGCCGCCGCCGGCGGCCACCACCGGGTTCGCGCCGGATCCGCTGCCCACGCGCGGCACCGACCTGCCGCCGCCGGCCGCGCTGCAGGCGGTCGTCCCGCAGGCGCCAGCGCAGCCGGCCCTGGCCCTGCCGGTGCCGGGCACGGCCGTGGCCAGCGCGCCGCAGCCGGCCCTGGCGGCCCCGCCGCGCGCGCAGCGCGCCAGCCCGAACCCGGTGCTGGACGAGCTGCGCGAACTGCAGGGCCAGAACAGCAGCCAGCTGGGCGTGGCCGCGGCCTACCGCAGCCGCGACGGCGAGGCCGGCCTGGGCCGGCTGGACGACCTGCAGGTGCCGCTGCAGGGCCGCTTCGCCGTGGGCGAGGGCAAGCTGCAGGTGGCGGTCACCCCGACCATCCTCGACGCCGGCAGCATGGATGCCGGGTACGGGGTGGCCAGCCGCTTCGGCGGCGGCCCGCAGGCGGCGCTGGCCGGGGCCCTGGCCGCCGACCGCGAGCCGGTGGACAAGCTGGTCGGCTCCAGCCTGTACCAGCTGCTGCTGACCCGCGGCGACACCAACGCCACCCGCAACCTGATCTACGACACCGCGCTGGCCAGCGGCCGCTACCAGGAGCTGTACAACCAGACCGACGGCGCCCTGACCGCGGCCGAGCGCCGCGCCGCGGCGCTGCGGGCGCTGTACCAGGATCCGCTGCCGGCCTACGTGCTCTCGCGCGACCTGGGCAACCTGCCGATCGGCGACATCGCCGCGCAGATCCTCGGCAACGCCACCCTGGCGCGCGGCCTCACCGCCGAGCAGCAGGCGCAGCTGCAGGGGCTGGCGCGCGGTTCCAGCGCGACCCAGACCCCGCTGGCGTTCCAGGACACGCTGTACGCGATGGTCGCCAACGCCGCCAGCGCGCGCCCGGTGGGCGCCCAGGACGCCAGCGGCGCGGGCGTGGCGGTCGCCTACCAACACGGCGGCCTGCGCCTGGACATCGGCAGCACGCCGCTGGGCTTCCGCCAGTCGCAGGTGGTCGGCGGCGTGGCGTACCGCGGCCAGGCCGGCGAGACCGTGAGCTGGGGCGTGGAGGCCTCGCGCCGGCCGCTGACCGACAGCCTGCTGTCCTTCGCCGGCGTGGAGGATCCGCGCACCGGCATGCAGTGGGGCGGAGTGACCGCCACCGGCGCCAAGGTCGAGGCGACCATGGACAACGGCCTGCTGGGCACCTATGGCAATTTCGCCTGGCACCGGCTGGAAGGCGAGAACGTGGCCGGCAACGACCGCCAGGAGGCCAGCGTGGGCGTTTACGTGCACGCGCTGGAGACCGACAACCAGTCGCTGACCGCCGGCCTCAACCTCACCGCCATGCGCCACGACCGCAACCTCAGCGGCTTCACCTACGGCCACGGCGGCTACTTCAGCCCGCAGTCGTACTTCGACCTCGGCTTCCCGGCGCACTGGACGGGGCGCAGCGCCAGCCAGCGCCTGGCCTGGCAGGTGGACGCCAGCGTCGGCGTGCAGCACTTCCGGGTCGATCCGGCACCGTACTTCCCGGACGATCCGCAGCTGCAGGCCGCCGCCTACGAGGCCGCCTCGCTGGCCGCGCTGCTGGGCCTGACCCCGCAGTACATCGAGCCGGTGTACGCGGGCCAGAGCAAGACCGGGGTGTCCTACAACCTCAGCGCGGCGGCGGAATGGCAGCTGTCGCGGCAGCTGTTCCTGGGCGGACGCATGGACCTCAACAACGCCCGCGACTACCAGCAGTTCGGCACCAACCTGTACCTGCGCTTCCTGCTGGACCGCTACGGCGGTTCGCTCGGGCGCCAGCCGCAGCCGCTGCGTTCGCCCTACGCGACCGGCGAATAAGAAAGACCCCGGGGCCGGCCGCCACGGATGGCGGCGGGCACGGCCCGCCGGCTCAGCCGGCGGGCATCGCCAGGACCGTGATCTCCTCGCGGTCGTGGTACAGCTGGCGCGCGCGGATGGTGAGCGGGCGTCCGGCCTGGGCCGCGAACAGGTCCAGGCACAGCCGGGTTTCCTGCCAGCGCTTCTTCATCGGCAGCTTGAGGTTGAACACCGCCTGCCGGCACCAGCCTTCGGCGAACCACTGCGCCATGCGCGCGGCCACCCGGCTGGGCTGCTCGACCATGTCGCACACCATCCAGTCCAGCGGCTGGGCCGGTTTCCAGTGGAAGCCGTCGGCGCGCAGGTGCTCGACCAGGCCGGTGTCCAGCACGTGCTGGCGCAGCGGGCCGTTGTCGACCGAGGTCACGCGCAGGTGGTGGCGGGTGAGTACCCAGGTCCAGCCGCCGGGCGCGGCGCCGAGGTCGGCCGCGGTCATGCCGGGACGCAGCAGGCGCTCGCGCTCGCTTTCGCCCAGCAGGACCAGAAAGGCCTCCTCCAGCTTCAGCGCCGAGCGCGAGGGCGCTTCCGGATGCAGCTTCAGCCGCGGGATGCCCAGCGGCCAGGGCGCGCTGTCGCGCGGGTCGGCCAGGGCCAGCAGCAGGTGGTCGCCGGCCAGGAAGCACACGTGCAGACGCGGCAGGCGCGGGTCTTCCTTCGCGCCGAGCACGCCGGCCTTGCGCAGCGCCGGGCGTAGCGCGTTGCCGAAGCTGCGTGCCAGGCCGGAGAGCGGCTTGCCGGCGTCCGAATCCGGATGCTCGACCCAGGCATCGCCCACGCGCAGGCCCTCCGGCAACGCCGCCAGCAGCGGCGCCAGCCGGTCCTTCGGATCGATCCCGCGCAGCTCGGCCAGCAGGCGCAGCTTCTGCCGCGCGAACACCAGCTCGCGGAACGGCAGGGCGCGCTCCAGCGCGCGCGCGTCGGCCGCGTCGCCGGTGACGAACAGCACGTAGCCGTCGTCGCGGCTGGCGCGGGCGTAGCCGGGGATGTCGGCGGCCGCGGCACGCTCGCCCAGCTCGGCGGCCAGTTCCGGCTCGAAGCCCTGGCGGCAGTAGCCGAGCAGTCCGTTCATCGGGTGGCCTCCGGCATCTGCGTGGATCGCATCAGTACTTGTCGCCGCCGCTCTCGCCGTAGGCGCGCAACACCTCGCGCGCCTGCCCGCGCAGGATGTCGCGCGCCACCGCGATGCCGCGGCGCTCCAGCTCGCCGGTCCAGTCCGCCGGCAGCGGGCCCTCGTCGAACTCGGTCAGTTCCATCACGTCCTCGGCGCGGGCGCCGATCAGCAGGCGGTCGATCCCGGCCCAGATGGTGGCGCCGTAGCACTGGCAGCACGGCTGCGAGGAGGTGGCCAGGGTCACCGGCGAGAGCACGTCGTTGAGGCGCGGGGTCTGCAGCTTCTGCTGCGCCAGCATGTAGGCCATGTTCTCGGCATGCGCCAGCGAGGTGGTGTGCGGCACCACGCGGTTCACGCCGGCCGCGATCACCCGGTGATCCGGCCCGAACACCACCGCGCCGAACGGACCGCCGCTGCGCGCCTGGACGTTGCGGCGCGACAGCTCGATCGCCAGCGCCACCTTGTCCTCGTCCGTGGCATAGACGGCGGCCGGATCGACGGCCTCGTGGATCCAGACCGGGAGGGTGAGGTGGACCTGGGCGTGCAGCATGGTGTTCCTGGGAAGTACGGGGGAATCGTGCAGTGTATCGGCCGCCCCCGGCCGCGGCTAACCGGCGTGCGCGGGCGCCTGCGCCGGTGCGTGCAGCGCCGCGCACCACAGCACCCCGCCCAGCAGGCAGGCGATGGCCGCGATTTCCAGCAGCCCGGGCAGGCGCCATTCCCACAGGAAGCCGTAGAGCAGGGCGAACAGGGTTTCGAACACGATCATCTGCCCGGCCAGGCTCAGTGGCAGGCGGCGGCTGGCCGCGTTCCAGAACGCGTTGCCGACCACCGAGGCGAACAGGGCCATCGCGGAGGAGATTCCCAGCAGGCGCAGCCAGGCGCCCGGCTCGTGCGCGGATGCATCCCACAGCAGCGCCAGCGGCGCCAGCAGCAGGGCCAGGCCGCCGGTGGCCACGCCGGTCAGCAGCGACCAGTCGCGGCTGGAGATGTCCGGACGCCGCTCCAGCCAGCGTGCGTTGCCGACCGAGTACGCCGACCACGACACCAGCGCGCCGACCGCGCAGGCCAGCCCGCCGATGCTGCTGGCGGCATCGCTGCTGAGCCCGCGTCCGGCGCGCACCGCATCGACGGCCACCAGGGCCATGCCGAGCACCGACAGCACGCAGGGGCCGGCCAGCGCGCGCAGGCGCGGGCCGCTCGCATGGTGGCGGCGCACGCCGGCCACGGTGACCACCACCGGCACCAGGCCCACGATCAGCGCGGTCGCGGCGCCGCCGGCGGCGTGGATGGCGCTGGCCAGCAGCACGAAATAGAGGAGGTTGCCCAGCAGGCTCAGCGCGACCAGCGCGCGCCATTCCGCCTTGCCCAGCGGCGCGGTGGCGCGGCGCCATCGCGGTACGAGCAGGGCCAGGGCGAGCACGCCGTAGGCCAGGTAGCGCGCCACCGACTGCTGCAGCGCGCCGAAGTCCGGCAGCAGCTGCGGCGCCAGGAACACCAGGCCCCACAGCGCGCCGGCGGCCACGCCGCTGGCCACGCCCCCGGCCAGGCCCGGGTGCGTGCGCGGATGGGGGGCAGGTGGCGACATCGCGGATCGGGCGTGGCCGGCCGCGGCCGGCCACGCGACGGGTCAGGGGTGGGTCAGCCGGCCCAGGTGTCGCGCAGGGTCACGCTGCGGTTGAACACCGGCGCGTCGGCGCGGTGGTCGTAGCGGTCGGCGACGAAGTAGCCGGTGCGCTCGAACTGGAACGACTGCTCCGGCGCAGCCCCGGCGGCGGCCGGTTCCACCCAGCCGCGGACGATCTTCTTCGAGTCCGGGTTGAGGTGGTCGCGGTAGGTCTTGCCGTCGGATTCGTCGTCCGGCTTCTCGACCAGGAACAGGCGGTCGTACAGGCGGATCTCCGCGGCCACGGCATGCCTGGCCGAGACCCAGTGGATGGTGCCCTTGACCTTGCGATTGGCGCCTTCCATGCCCGGGCGCGATTCCGGGTCCAGCCAGCCGCGCAGCTCGATCACGTTGCCCGCCTCGTCCTTGACCACTTCGTCGATGCGCACGATGCCGGCGCCGCGCAGGCGGGCCTCGCCGCCGGGGACCAGGCGCTTCCAGCCCTTGGGCGGGACCTCGGCGAAGTCCTCGCGCTCGATCCACAGCTCGCGCGAGAACGGCACCTGGCGCTGGCCCAGCGCCTCGTCCTTCGGGTGGTTCGGGAAGCTGAGCGACTCCTCGTGGTCTTCCGCCAGGTTGGTCAGCACCAGCTTCAGCGGGTCGATCACCGCCATGCGCCGCGGCGCGGTGGCGTCCAGGTCCTCGCGCAGGCAGCCTTCGAGCACCGAGAAGTCGATCACCGAGTTCTGCTTGGAGATGCCGACGCGGTCCACCAGCAGGCGCAGCGCGGCCGGGGTGTACCCGCGCCGGCGCAGTCCCTGCAGGGTGTACATGCGCGGGTCGTCCCAGCCGTCGACCAGGCCTTCGGCGACCAGCTGGGTCAGCTTGCGCTTGCTCATCACCGTGTAGTTGATGTTCAGGCGCGAGAACTCGATCTGGCGCGGCTTGGCGGCCTCGATCGGCAGGCCCTTGGCCTTCAGCGGCTCCAGCAGCTCCGGGTGCCCGGCCAGGTCGACGTTGTCCACGCACCAGTCGTACAGCGGACGGTGGTCCTCGAACTCCAGGGTGCACAGGGAGTGGGTGATGCCCTCGATGGCGTCGCCCAGGGAATGGGCGAAGTCGTACATCGGGTAGATCGGCCAGGCGTTGCCGGTGTTCTGGTGTTCGACGTGCTTGATCCGGTACAGCGCCGGGTCGCGCATGTTGATGTTGCCGCTGGCCATGTCGATCCTGGCGCGCAGGGTGCGGCTGCCGTCCGGGAACTCGCCGGCGCGCATGCGCCGGAACAGGTCCAGGTTCTCCTCGACGCTGCGGTTGCGGTACGGCGACTCGCGGCCCGGCTCGGTCAGGGTGCCGCGGTAGGCGCGCACTTCCTCCGGCGACAGGTCGCAGACGTAGGCCTTGCCGTCCTTGATCAGCTTCTCCGCGGCCAGGTAGTAGACCTCGAAGTAGTCCGAGGCATGGCGCAGGCTGGCCCATTCGAAGCCCAGCCAGCGCACGTCGTCCTGGATGGCACGCACGAACTCGGGGTCTTCCTTGGCCGGGTTGGTGTCGTCGAAGCGCAGGTTGCAGCGCCCGCCGAACTCGGCGGCGATGCCGAAGTCCAGGCAGATCGCCTTGGCATGGCCGATGTGCAGGTAGCCGTTGGGCTCGGGCGGGAAGCGGGTCTTGATCGCGGTGTGCTTGCCGCTGGCCAGGTCCTCGCGGACGATCTGGCGGATGAAGTCGCGCTTCTCGGGAACGGCTTCGGTGGCGGGCGTGGTGGCTTCGGACATCGTGGCGGGGGCTGCGAAGGCAAACCGCAAGTTTAGCCGAGCACCGCGGTCCCCGGGCCGCGGTGCCGCGGCCGTTCAGGGCCGCCGGACCGGCCGGGCGTATGCTCGGGGCCAGCCCATCCCCCGGGAGCCCCCATGCAGGTCGCCTACCGCGCCCATAACCTGATCGACGCCCACCTGGCCCGGCACGTGCTGGAGGACGCCGGGATCCCGGCCTTCGTCTTCGGCGAGAACCTGCTGGGCGCGGCCGGGGAGCTGCCCCTGTTCGGGGTGCTGCGGGTATGCGTGCCCGACTCCTCGCTGCCCCTGGCCGATGCAGCGTTGCGCGCCGCCGGCTTGCGGGCCGACCCGGAGGACCCCATCCCGGAGGCCGACCCCGGCCTGCTGCCGGCCTGAAGGAGACCCCATGAGCCTGGAATCCCTGCTTGGCATCGGTGCCTGGAAGCAACGCATGCCGCGCCCGGAGGACCTGCTGCCGGGCCGCCCGGACCCGCTGCCGTTGCACAACGTCCACCACGTCCACGGCCGCCCGCTGCGCGGCGAGTTCCCCGGCATGGAGCAGGTGGAGTTCGGCATGGGCTGCTTCTGGGGCGCCGAGCGCAAGTTCTGGCAGGTGCCGGGGGTGTTCACCACCGCGGTCGGCTATGCCGGCGGCGGCACGCCCAACCCCACCTACGAGGAGGTCTGCTCCGGCCGCACCGGGCATGCCGAGGTGGTGCGGGTGGTCTACGACCCGGCCCGGGTGGACTTCGCCAACTTGCTGAAGCTGTTCTGGGAAAGCCACGACCCGACCCAGGGCATGCGCCAGGGCAACGACGTCGGCACCCAGTACCGCTCGGCCATCCACAGCCATACCGCCGCCCAGCACGCGGCGGCGCAGGCCAGCCTCGAGGCCTACCAGGCGTCGCTGGCGGCAGCCGGCTATCCGCCGGTCACCACCGAGCTGCTGTACCCGGCGCCGCCGTTCTACTACGCCGAGGACCTGCACCAGCAGTACCTGTCCAAGAACCCGAACGGTTATTGCGGGCTGGGCGGGACGGGAGTGTCCTGCCCGATCTGAGCGGTGCCGCCCGCGGACGACGGCAAGCGCGGGCAGCCGGCTTGGGAGGGGCTGCCGTTCCGGGCGGGCATGGGCATGGCGCGGCGTCCAGGCGCGGCTCCGACCGGCCGTGCCTCCGTGGCGCCACCGCGGTCGTGCAGCCCGATGCACCCAAGGAAAAAGGCCGCCCTGGGGCGGCCTTTCCGGTTCGGGCCGGGGGCGGCAGGGCCGCCGTGGCGATCAGGCGCCCAGGCGGGCGCCGATGTCGGCGCGCAGGGCGTCCAGGTCCTTGGCGAAGGCGGCGATGCCTTCGGCCAGCTTCTCCGAGGCCATGGCATCGGCGGCCAGGTCGGCGGCGAAGCTCTCGGCGGTGACCGGGGCCACGGCGCGGTCCTCGCGCGGCAGCGGCGACAGCTTGCGCTCCACCACGCCGGTGGAACTGGCCAGCTGCTCGAGCAGGTCCGGCGAGATGGTCAGGCGGTCGCAGCCGGCCAGGGCCAGCACCTGGTCCACCGAGCGGAACGAGGCGCCCATCACCACGGTGGCGTGGCCGCGCTTCTTGAACTCGTTGTACACGCCGCGCACGAACTTCACGCCCGGGTCCTCGTCGATGCTCGCCGGCACCTGGCCGCGGGCCTTGTACCAGTCGAGGATGCGGCCGACGAAGGGCGAGATCAGGAACGCGCCGGCCTCGGCGCAGGCCAGGGCCTGGGTCGGGTTGAAGATCAGGGTCAGGTTGCAGTCGATGCCCTCGGCCTGCAGCTGGCGCGCGGCCTCCACGCCTTCCCAGGTGGCGGCGACCTTGATCAGGACCTTCTCGCGCGGGATGCCGCGCTCGGCATACATCTGGATGAACTTGCGCGCCTTGGCCACGGTGGCGGCGGTGTCGTGCGCCAGGTCGGCGTCGACCTCGGTCGAGACCCGGCCCGGGATCAGCTCGCTGAGCATCGCGCCCACGCCCACGGTCAGGCGGTCGGCGACCTCGTCGACCACGGCCTTGCCGGGCGCGCCCTGGGCGCGGGCCCATTCCAGCTCGCGCTCGATCAGCCCGGCGTAGACCGGCAGGTCCAGGGCCTTCTTCACCAGGGTGGGGTTGGTGGTGCAGTCCACCGGCTTGAGCCGGGCGATGGCGTCGTAGTCGCCGGTGTCGGCCACCACCACGGACAGTTCGCGCAGCTGCTGCAGGCGGGACGGGGAAGAGGTGTCGGTGCTGGTCATGTCGTTTCCTGGGATCGGGCAACGGTTGTGCCGCTCCTCCGCGGGGCGGGGATGGGCGGGTACACCCCGATTATGCGATGCTGTGGATGGTAGCGGTACCAACACGCTGCGTCCCATTCTCCGGCGTATGTGACATGCGCCGGGAAATCCTTGCCCCATGCGTATTTGCGCCATTGACAGCGCTGCCGTCGGGTGCGCCCTTTGTGATAGTTTTCCCTGCCTTTTCGGAAGCCCCTGCCAAGATGACCGACCGCCTGCGCCGCACCAAGATCCTTGCCACCCTCGGACCGGCCACCGACCCGCCGGGGGTCCTCGAGGCGCTGTTCCGCGCGGGCGTCAACGTCGTGCGGCTGAACTTCTCCCACGGCGATCCCTCCGGCCAGGCCAAGCGCGCTGCCGAGGTCCGCATCGCCGCGCAGAAGGTCGGCGCCGAGGTCGGCATCCTGGCCGACCTGCCGGGTCCGAAGATCCGCATCGAGCGCTTCGCCACCGGCAAGGTCAACCTCAAGGCCGGCGACCGCTTCGATCTGGTGGCCGAGGCCGACTTCCCGGCCGGCGACGCCACCCAGGTCGGCGTCAGCTACCTGGGCCTGCCCGGCGACGTGAAGCCCGGCGACGTGCTGCTGCTGGACGACGGCCTGATGCAGCTGCGCGTGGAGCAGGTGCAGGGCACCCGCATCGTCTGCACGGTGCTCAACGACGGCGTGCTGTCCGACCGCAAGGGCCTGAACAAGCAGGGTGGCGGCCTGTCCCTGGGCGCGCTGACCGACCGCGACCGCGAGCTGATCGGCGTGGCCGCCAAGATCGGCGTGGACTTCATCGCCGTGTCCTTCTGCCGCAACGCCGAGGACATGAACGAGGCCCGCCGCATCGCCCGCGAGCACGGCTCCGACGCGGCGCTGGTGTCCAAGATCGAGCGCACCGAGGCGATCGAGAACCTGGCCGAGATCATCGAGGCCTCCGACGTGGTCATGGTCGCCCGCGGCGACCTGGGCGTGGAGATCGGCGACGCCGAGCTGCCGGGCCTGCAGAAGAAGATCATCCGCGAGTCGCTGGCGCGCAACCGCGTGGTGATCACCGCCACCCAGATGCTGCAGTCGATGGTCGAGAGCCCGATCCCGACCCGCGCCGAGGTGCTGGACGTGGCCAACGCGGTGATCGACGGCACCGACGCGGTGATGCTGTCGGCCGAGACCGCCGCCGGTGCCTACCCGGTCAAGGCGGTGGAGGCGATGGCCCGGATCTGCCTGGGCGCCGAGCGCCAGTTCCAGACCGAGACCGACTTCAGCAAGGCCCAGCGCAACCTGGAGCGCGCCGACCAGGCCATCGCCATGGCCACCATGTTCCTGTCCGAGCACATCGGCGTGCGCGCGATCGTGGCCATGACCGAGTCCGGCGGCACCCCGCGCTACCTGTCGCGCTTCCGCGCCAAGGCCCCGATCTACGCCATCACCCGCCACGACGGCGCGCGCCGGCGCATGGCGCTGATGCGCGACGTGTTCCCGATCAACTTCGACAGCCGCGGCCTGACCCCGCGCGAGGCCGCGCGCGGCAGCATCCGCGTGCTGGTCGACGCCGGCATGCTGGCCGGCGGCGACCGCGTGGTGTTCACCTCCGGCGAGCACATGGAAACCCACGGCGCGACCAATACCCTGCGCCTGCTGGAAGTCGGGCCCGACGGCCGCGCCAGCGGCCTGGGCGACCTGTAAGGGTCGGCCGGAACCTGTCGCGACGGACGGGCGCCTGCGGGCGCCCGTCCTGTTTGCGGGCCTTGCCGGCGCGCCGGGCTGCACGGGGCGTGGCGAGGGCGGCGGCTATACTTCACAGCCCCCGTCCCCCGCGCAGGACCCCCCATGAGCATCGAACAGCTGGCCGAAACCGCGCAGGCGCTCGTCGCCCCGGGCAAGGGCATCATCGCCATCGACGAGTCCACCGCGACCATCGGCAAGCGCTTCGCCGCGGTCGGGATCGACAACAGCGGGGAGAACCGCCGCGCCTACCGCGAGCTGCTGCTCACCACGCCGAAGCTGTCCGAGCACATCTCCGGCGCGATCCTGTACGACGAGACCATCCGCCAGGCCACCGGCGACGGCGTGCCGTTCCCGCAGTACATGGCCGGGCAGGGCATCCTGCCGGGCATCAAGGTCGACAAGGGCACCGTGCCGCTGGCCGGCTACCCCGGCGAGCTGGTGACCGAGGGCCTGGACGGCCTGCGCGAGCGCCTGCAGGAGTACTACCGGCTGGGCGCGCGTTTCGCCAAGTGGCGCGCGGTGATCACCATCGGCGAGGACATCCCCACCGGCACCTGCATCGACGTCAACGCCCACGCCCTGGCGCGCTATGCGGCGCTGTGCCAGGAGCAGGGCCTGGTGCCGGTGGTCGAGCCGGAGGTGCTGATGGACGGCGGCCACGACATCGAGACCTGCTACGAGGTCACCGAGGCCGTGCTGCGCTCCCTGTTCGGCTCGCTGTACGACCAGAACGTGCTGCTGGAAGGCACGATCCTGAAGGCCTCGATGGTCATTTCCGGCAAGGACTGCCCGGAGCAGGCCGACGTGCAGGAAGTGGCCGAGTCCACCCTGATGTGCCTGAAGACCACGGTGCCGGCGATCCTGCCGGGCATCGTGTTCCTGTCCGGCGGCCAGGACGACGAGCGCGCCACCGCGCACCTGGACGCGATGAACCGGCTTGGCCCCAACCCGTGGACCCTCAGCTTCTCCTACGGCCGGGCCATGCAGCAGGCCGCGCTGCAGCTGTGGGCGCGGGACATGGAGAACAACCTGCGCAAGGCCCAGGACCTGGTCTACGCCAGGGCCAGGGCCAATGGCCTGGCCGCGCTGGGGCAGTGGCAGGGCGACTGAGCCGCCCGCCCCGCGGTGCACCCGGGAACGCCGGCCATGGGCCGGCGTTTTCCCGCTTGGCGGGCGGGTGGCGGCTTACTCGGTGTGCAGCTCGCCGCCGGGCTTGAACACCCAGGTGCGGGTGACGTGCAGCACGTCGACCCCGTCATTGGTGTCCGGCAGCGGCGGGAACGGTTCGGCCAGGCGCACGATGCGCTCGGCCGAGGCGTCCAGCAGCGGGGTACCGCTGGAGCGCAGGATGCGGGCGCTTTCCACCGTGCCGTCGCGGCGCACGCCGACGCTGATCACCACCTGGCCGCCGAGGCGGCGGCGCCGGGCCTCGTCCGGGTAGTTGAGGTTGCCGATGCGCTCGGCGCGGTCCACCCAGGCGCGCAGGTAGTTGGCGTAGGCGTACTCGCGGGTGCTGGCGGAGACGAACTTGCGGGTCGGGCGCTTGGCGTACAGCTCCGAGCGCAAGTAGACCTCGGCCGCCAGCCGCGCCATCTCCGCGTCGCGCGCGGCCTTGGCCGGGCTGACCGAGGGCAGGGTATCGGCCTGCTCGCGCGGCTGCGGCTCGGGCACCGCGTCCTCGCCGCGGCGGCTGGCCACCACCCGGGCCTGGGTCTCCGGGGCCGGCGCCGGGTCCTGGCGCTGCTGCGGCAGCGGCGCCTCGCCCGGCTCGGCCCGTGGCACCGCGCCGGCCTGGCTGTCGCGCGGGCGCTGCGCACGGTCGTGCTCGCCGCCACCACGGTTGTTGGCCTGGGCCAGGAAGTCGGCCTGTTCCGGGGTCAGCTCGGTGCTGGTGTTGCTGAAGATCACGTCCAGGGTCGGCACCAGCGGGGCCTCGCCGCGGAAGGCGAAGCCCAGGCCCAGGATCAGGATCCCGTGGACCAGCGCCGACAGCACCAGGGTGGCGCTCAGGCGCTGCCGCTCCCCGATCCGCGGCGGTGCCACCTGGGCCGTGCTCATGCCGCCGGCCCGGCCTCGATGGCGTCGAACAGCAGCCCGGCGATGTTCAGGCCGAACTGCGCGTCCAGCTCGCGCACGCAGGTGGGGCTGGTGACGTTGACCTCGGTCAGGTAGTCGCCGATCACGTCCAGGCCGACGAAGCGCATGCCGCGGCGGCGCATCTCCGGGCCGACCTGGGCGGCGATCCAGCGGTCGCGCTCGGACAGCGGGCGGCCCACGCCGCGGCCGCCGGCGGCCAGGTTGCCGCGGAACTCGTCGCCCTGCGGGATCCGCGCCAGGCAATAGTCCACCGGCACCCCGTCGACCAGCAGGATGCGCTTGTCGCCGTCGGTGATCTCCGGGATGTAGCGCTGGGCCAGGGCCAGCTTGCGCCCGCCCTCGGTCAGCGTCTCCAGGATCACGTTCAGGTTGGGATCGCCGGCCTGGCTGAGGAAGATCGAGCGCCCGCCCATGCCGTCCAGCGGCTTGAGCACCACCCGGCCGTGTTCGGCGGCGAAGGCCTTCAGCGCGGCCGGGTCGCGGCTGATCCGGGTCGGCGGGCAGCACTGCGGGAACAGCTGGGCGGCAAGCTTCTCGTTGAAGTCGCGCAGGCCCTGCGGGTTGTTCACCACCTCCGCCCCGGCCGCGCGGGCGATGTCCAGGATGTGGGTGTCGTAGAGGTACTCGCCGTCGAACGGCGGGTCCTTGCGCATCAGCACCACCTGGCCGGGGCCGAATGCCAGCTCGGCGTAATCGCCCAGCTCGTACCAGCCGGCCTTGTCGTCGCGCACCCGCAGCGGGGCGGCGGTGGCCACGGCGCGGCCGTCGCGCAGGCCCAGCCCGCCGGGGCGGACGTAGTGCAGGCGGTGGCCGCGCCGCTGCGCCTCCAGGAGCATGGCGAAGGTGGTGTCCTTGGCGATCTTGATCGACCCGATCGGGTCCATCACCACGACGACGTCCAGGGGCATTGGGGCGGGCCGCACACGTAGGGAAGGCAGGCCGGTGATGTTAGCCCATCGTCCGCGGCCGCGACCGGCCCGGGCGGCCCCGGCCCGCGCGGCGTGCCGGCGGTCGCGCCGCGCCGGTGACGCAGGTGCACAAACCCACGCCGGGCTTGACAGGTTTTCCCGGTACTGGGATATAGACACCCAAGCAGCGGTGCCGGGAATGAAGAAGCGCCGCGCGCAAGGGGAACCAGGGTAATGACTGACAACACGGCCCCAGCCGGGGCATTGGGTGGCCTGCGGGTACTGGTCATCGACGACTCAAAGACCATCCGCCGCACCGCCGAGACCCTGCTCAAGCGCGAGGGCTGCGAGGTGGTCACGGCCAGCGACGGCTTCGAGGCGCTGGCCAAGATCGCCGACCAGCAGCCGCAGATCATCTTCGTCGACATCATGATGCCGCGGCTCGACGGCTATCAGACCTGCGCGCTGATCAAGGGCAACCAGAAGTTCAAGTCGACGCCGGTCATCATGCTGTCCTCCAAGGACGGCCTGTTCGACAAGGCGCGCGGCCGCATCGTCGGCTCCGAGCAATACCTCACCAAGCCATTCACGCGGGAAGAACTGCTCGGGGCAATCCGTACGTACGTCAACGCCTGACCGGGGGGCAGGCAAAACATGGCTCGAATCCTGCTGATCGAAGATTCGCCGACCGATCGTGCCGTCTTCACCCAGTGGCTGGAGCGCGGCGGACACCAGGTCCTGTTCGCGACCAACGCCGAGGACGGACTTGAACTGGCACGCAAGCAGCTGCCCGACCTCGTCCTGATGGACGTGGTGCTTCCGGGCATGAGTGGTTTCCAGGCCACCCGCGCGCTCAGCCGCGACGAGGCCACCAGCAAGATCCCGGTGCTGATCGTCAGCACCAAGAGCATGGAGACCGACCGCGCCTGGGCCATGCGCCAGGGCGCGGTGGACTACGTGGTCAAGCCGCCGCGCGAAGAGGACCTGATGGCGCGCATCAACCAGCTGGTGGGCGCGGCCTGATGCGCACTCCGTTCGACATCCTTTCCGACTACGAGCGCCGCAGCCTGGCGCACGCGGTGCAGCTGCCGGCGCGCGAGCTGGGCCCGGAGACCTGGCGCGGCGTCGGCTACCGCATCGGCCGGCAGCGGCTGGTGTCGCAGTTCGGCGAGGTGGTCGAGATCATGCCGATGCCGCCGGTGACGCCCGTCCCCGGCGCGCAGCCGTGGCTGCTGGGCATCGGCAACCTGCGCGGCAACCTGTTCCCGGTCATCGACCTGAAGCTGTTCCTGGAAGGCGAGCGCACCGTCCTGCACGAGGGCCAGCGCGTGCTGGTCATGCGCCAGCAGGGCGGCGACGTGGCGCTGACCATCGACGAGCTGTACGGCCAGCGCGCCTTCAGCGAGGACCAGGCAATCGACCCGGCGCCGCTGGCCCGCGGCCGCTACGCCCACTTCGTCGAGCGCGCGTTCCACAGCGAGGGCGCGGACTGGGCGGTGTTCTCCCTGTCCAGGCTGGCCCGTACCCCTGAATTCAGGCAGGCCGCGGCGTGAGCGGCGGCCCCTCCAAGAATCCGATCGAGGCAATACGCGAATGAGCACTGCACCGGAATCCCCGAAGACCAGCCGCCTGGGTGGCGTGAGCACCGGGTTCTGGCTGGTCCTGCTGGTGCTGTCGGTGGTGGTGTTCGCCACCAACACCGGTGTGGCGACCTACCAGGGCAGCCGGCTGGCCGGCGCCAGCACCGGCGCGGCCGACCTGCAGGTGCTCTCGCAGCAGCTTGCCAACCAGGGCCGCGACGCGGTCGGCGGCAACGCCGAGGCGTTCACCGCCTTCCGCCAGACCCGCACCCGCATCGTCAGCACGGTGAGCGGGCTGCAGCAGCGCTTCGGCGGCGAGCCGGGCGTGGCCGCGCCGCTGCAGCAGCTGGGCCGCACCTGGAACCCGCTGGCCCAGCAATCGGCGCAGATCCTTGAGTCCGAGGAGGCGGTGCTGGCCCTGGCCGGCAACGCCGACCGCTTCGTCGGCCGCGTGCCGCAGTTGCAGGCGCAGCTGAACGAGGTGGTGCGCGCGATGACCGCCGGCGGCGCGCCCGCCGCGCAGGTGTTCAATGCCCTGCAGCAGGTCGTGGTCGCCGGCACCATGGCCCGCCGCGTCACCGAGATCCGCGCCGGCGGTCCCGGCGCCAGCGCCGCCGGCGACGCCCTGGCCCGCGACGCGGTGGTGTTCACCCAGGTGCTGACCGGCCTGATGGAGGGCAACGAGGAACTGGGCATCGCCCAGGTCCGCAACCCCGCCGCCCAGGCCGCCCTGCAGCAGTCGCAGGAACAGTGGAACGAGATGCGCAAGGACGTCGAGGCGATCCTGGCCAGCTCGCGCAACCTGTTCGCCGCGCAGACCGCGGCCGCCAGCCTGGTGGCCGGCTCGTCGCAGATGCTGGAGGACAGCAAGCGCGTGTTCGAGGCGTTCGCCGCCTTCGGTTCGGCCCGCGACACCCGCGTGTTCCCGAACTTCTGGATCGGCGTGGTTTCCGGCGTGCTGGCGCTGCTGTCGCTGATCGGCTTCGTGTGGAGCTCGGTGCGCAACCGCCAGCGCGAGCAGGAGCTGCGCTACCAGGCCCAGGTGGAGTTCAACAGCCGCAACCAGCAGGCGATCATGCGGCTGCTGGACGAAATCAGCTCGCTGGGTGAAGGCGACCTGACGGTGAAGGCCTCGGTGACCGAGGACATGACCGGCGCGATCGCGGACGCGATCAACTACGCGGTGGACGAGCTGCGCAACCTGGTGACCACGATCAACGACACCTCGGTGCAGGTCGCGGCCTCGTCCCAGGAGACCCAGGCCACCGCGCTGCAGCTGGCCGAGGCGTCCAACCACCAGGCCGAGCAGATCAACGCCGCCTCCCAGCGCATCGCTGAAATCGCGGCCAGCATCGAGCAGGTGTCGCGCAACTCCACCGAATCGGCGGAAGTGGCGCAGCGCTCGGTGGTCATCGCGGCCGAGGGCGCCGGCGTGGTGCGCGAGACCATCAACGGCATGGACCAGATCCGCGACCAGATCCAGGAGACCTCCAAGCGCATCAAGCGCCTGGGCGAGTCGTCCCAGGAGATCGGCTCGATCGTGGAACTGATCAACGACATTTCCGAGCAGACCAACATCCTGGCGCTCAACGCGGCCGTGCAGGCGGCAGCGGCGGGCGAGACGGGCCGCGGCTTCGCGGTGGTGGCGGACGAAGTGCAGCGCCTGGCGGAACGCACCTCCAACGCGACCCGGCGAATCGAAGGCCTGGTCCAGGCGATCCAGGCCGACACCAACGAGGCGGTCAGCTCGATGGAGCAGACCACCGCCGAGGTGGTGTCCGGTGCCCGCCTGGCCGAGGACGCCGGTACCGCGCTGACCGAGATCGAGCGCGTGTCCAACGCCCTGAACGAGCTGATCAAGAACATCTCGGTCGCCGCCCAGCAGCAGGCCGGCGCGGCCGCCGACATCACCAAGACCATGGAAGTGGTCCGCCAGATTTCCGCCCAGACTTCGCGGGGCGCGGGCCAGACGGCCGAATCGATCGGACACCTGGCGCAGCTGGCTGCCGACCTGCGCCGCTCGGTCGCCGACTTCAAGCTGCCTGGCTGATCAGATGGGCCTGACGGGGGATGATGGAATGAAGATGGCCCGGTATCCGCGCCTTGGCTGCCCGGCGGCATGGGGGCAGGCATGAGTGCGCTGCGCGACGCGATGAGCCACGCCGTACTCGGCTGGGTCAAGCCCGAGCTGGACGAGACCCTGCGCCAGGCGCGCGGGGAGATCGAGGCGTTCGTCGAGAACCCCTCCGACAGCAGCCGCATGCGCTTCTGCGCCGGCTACCTGCACCAGGTGCAGGGCACGCTGCGGATGGTCGAGCTGTACGCCCCGGCGATGGTCGCCGAGGAGATGGAGCTGCTGGCCCAGGCCCTGCAGCAGGGCGCGGCCAACGACCGCGACGAGGCCTGCGCCACCCTGATGCGCGGCACCGTGCTGCTGCCCGACTACCTGGAGCGCCTGCAGAACGGCCATCGCGACATCCCGATCGTGCTGCTGCCGCTGCTCAACGACATCCGCGCCGCGCGCGGTGCCGCCGGACTCAACGAGAGCGTGCTGTTCGCCCCGGACCTGAGCGCGCCGCTGCCGGCGCAGCTGCCGGCGCCCTCCGCGCTGCCGTGGGCGCAGCGCCAGGACCTGGTCGCCGCCGCCCTGCGCCGTTTCCAGGAAGCGATGCTGGCGTGGCCGGAGAACGGCGCCCCCGGCGACACCGCGATGCTGGCCGAGGCGACCGCCGAACTGCTGCGCAACGCCAGCCACGAGACCACCCGGCGCATGCTGTGGGTGCTGTCCTCGGTGACCGCCGCGCTGCGCGACGGCGCCCTGGCCGGCAACGAGAACCTGCGCGGCGCCTTCGCCGCCGCGCTGCGCGCGTTGCAGCAGGCCAGCGAGAACGAGGCCCTGCCGGCCGCCTCGCGCGGCGTGTCGACCCAGGAGCCGACCCGCCAGCTGCTGTACGCGGTCGCCTACGCGCGCACGCCGCACCCGGCGCTGGATGAACTGCGCCGCGCGTTCGACCTGGACGCGCAGATGCCCAGCGAGGCCGAGCTGGACCACGCCCGCGGCAGCCTGGCCGGCCGCAACCGCGACCTGCTCAACACCGTCGGCGGGGTGGTCAAGGAGGAATTGCTGCGGGTGAAGGACGCGCTGGACCTGCACCTGCGCACCGGCGGCGACGTCGCCGCGCTGCAGCCGCAGGCCGCCGACCTGACCCGGGTGGCCGACACCCTGGGCATGCTCGGCCTGGGCGTGGCCCGCGACGTGGTGCTGCAGCAGCGCGACGCGCTGCAGGCCATCGCCGCCGGCAACGCGCCGGCGAGCGAGGGCGCGCTGCTGGACATCGCCGGCGCGCTGCTCTACGTGGACGCCACCCTCGACGACCAGGTTGCCAGCCTGGGCGCGGGCGAGGAGGGCGCGGAGGACGCCGCCGCGGCCGAGGCCCGGCGCACGGTGGAGGTGCTGGCGCACGAGGCGCTGGCCAACTTCGCCGCCGCGCGCGAGGACTTCGTCGCCTTCATCGAGACCAACTGGGACCATGCCCGGCTGGAATCGGTGCCGCGCCTGCTGGAGGAAGTGGCCGGCGCGCTGCGCATGCTCGAGCTGGGCGAACCGGCCGATTACCTGGAAGGCGTGCGCCGCTACATCCTGACCGAGCTGATCGGGCGCCGGCGCGTGCCCAGCGGCCGCCAGCTGGACACCCTGGCCGACGCCATGGCCAGCCTGGAGTACTACCTGGAGGCGCTGCGCGACCGCCGGCCCAACCGCGCCGAGATCCTGGAGATCGCGCGCAGCAGCCTGGAAAGCCTGAACTACTGGCCGCTGCCGGACGCCCACGCCGCCGAGGCCCCCGCGGCCGCGGCGCCGGCGAGCACCCCGGCCGCCGCCGTGCCGCCGCCGCTGCCCGCCGCCCCGGAACCGGTTGCCGCCGCGCCGCAGGCGCCGGCCGCGCCGGCCGGCCTGGACTGGGATTCGGTCGAACTGTCGCCGGCCCCGGTCGCCGCACCGGAACCGGCCGATATCGCCGGTCCGGTCCGCGAAGTGCTGGAAGCTCCGGCGCTGGAGGTCGAACTGCCGCCGGTGGTGCCGCAGCCGCCGGCGATCCCGTCGCTGGGCGACGCTCCGCGCTTCGTCTACGACCCGGTGTCCGGCGAATACATCGCCGAAGCCGCCGCCGCTGCCCCGGATGCCGGTACCGCCGCGGTGCCGCCGCCGCTGCCGGCGGATGGGCCGCTGCCCGGCGCGGGCGAGCCGTTTGCCGTCGCCTCCGCGCCGGTGCCGGAAGCGCCGTCCCTGCCGGCCGGCGGCCCGCCGCCGCTGCCGGCCGACGAGGAGCCGGTGTTCGTCGCCAGCGCGTCCGAATCCGCGCCGGCCCCGACCGCCCCGGTTCCACCGCCGCTGCCGGAAGCGCCCGCCGTGGTGCCGCCGGTCGCCCCGGCCGAGCCTGCCGCGGCCAGCCATGGCCAGTGGCTGGACCTGACCGTGCACATCCGTCCGCGCGTGCCGGCCGAGCCGCCGGCCGCCGAAGCCGCGCCGCCGGCGAGCGCGCCGGCCGCCCCGGCCGCTCCGGCCGCTCCGGCTCCCGCCAGTGGCGAGGCCGCTCCGGCCGCCGGGTCCGTCGATCCGCTGCTGGCCGAGATGGCCGCCGCCGCCGCGGCGATCCCGCCGGCCTCGGTCGGTGCCGCCCCGGCCGTGCCGCCGGCGCCGCCGGGGGTCGTGCCGGCCGCACCGGCACCTGCCGCCACCCGCAACGGCGGCTTCGACGACAACCAGGACATCGACGCCGACATCCGCGAAGTCTTCCTGGAGGAGTTCGAGGAAGAGCGCGGCAACCTCGCGCGCCTGCTGCCGCTGTGGCTGCGCGCGCCGGACGACCTGGAACGCCTGCGTCCGATCCGCCGCGTGTTCCACACCCTCAAGGGCAGTGGCCGCCTGGTCGGCGCCAGTGCCCTGGGCGAGTTCGCCTGGAAGATCGAGAGCATGCTCAACCGCGTGCTCGACGGCACCCGTCCGGCCAGCCCGGCGGTGGTCGCGATGGTGCAGCAGGCCACCGAGGTGCTGCCGCAGTTCGATGCCGCGCTGCGCGGCACCGGCGCGCTTGCCCTGGACCTGCACGCGATCGAGTCGGTGGCCGAGCGCATCGCCGCCGGCGAGGAAGCGTTCTACTCGATGCCGGCGCCGCCGGCGGCCGTGGCCGCCGTGGTGGACGAAGGCACCCCGGCCTCGGTCGACAGCGTGCTGCGCGAGATCCTCGAGACCGAGGTCGCCACCCACCTGGAGACGGTGGACGCGTGGATTGCCGCCGCGCGCCAGGCGCCGCAGGCGGTCAACGATCCGCTGCTGCGCGCCATGCACACCATGAACGGCGCGTTCGCGATGACCGACGTGCCGGAGATCACCGCGGTCACCGACGCGGCCGAGACCTACATCAAGCGCGGCATCGCCGCCGGCCACGTGCCTTCCGCGGAGGAAGTGCAGACCCTGGCCGACACTGCGGCCACGATCCGCGCCTGCATCCAGGCGCTGCAGGCCGAGTCGCCGCGTATCCCCAGCTATGCCGCGCTGGCCGCGCGCCTGCGGGCGATGGCCGACACCCTGCCGGAGGCGCGCTGGTCGCAGCCGGAAATCCTCGAGGACGAAGCCGCGGCCGTGCCGGCGGCGCCGGATCCGTCGATGGAACTCACCGGCGTCGACCTCAGCGGCTTCCTGGTCGACGCGCTGGGTGGCGACGAGGCCCAGCCGGCCGCGGTTGATGCCGGCAGTGCCGCGCCCGCGGCACCCCAGGTGCCGGACTGGAACCTGGACGCCGCCGGGACGGCGGCCCCGGAAACCAGCGCCCCGGCCGTCCCGCAGTGGGAGGTGGAGCAGCCGCTCGCCGGCGCGGACGCCAGCGCCGCGTCCGATTTCGCCGGCGAGGCCATGCCGGCCGCGCCCGCGGGCAGCGAAGAGGCTGCGACCGATGCGGGCGATTTCAGCTTCGACTGGACCCCGCCCGAGGTCGCCGCGGAGCCCGCCGCCCCGGCGGCCGAACCGCCGGCCATCGCGCAGGCCACCATCGACCCGCCGGTCGCCGTGGAGCCGGCCATCGAGCCGGCGGCCGCGGACTGGAACCTGGAGCCGGTGGCCGACAGCGGCGCCGTGGAGCCGGCCGGCATTGCGCCGGTGGCGGAAGAAAGTCCCGCGCCGGCCGTCGACGACGCCTCCATGGCCGCGGCCGGGCCGGTGGCCGCGAGCCCGGACCCGGTGCTGGCGCCGCTGCACGAGGCCATCGAGGCCGCGCTGGAAGCGGCCGCGCCGGAAGTCCCCGCGACCGCAACCACTGCGGCCCCGGACGAGCCGGCCGCGGAAGCGCCGGTGCAGCCGGAGGTGGCCGAGGCGCCCGCGGTTGCCGCCGAGGCACCCGCCGCCGCCCCGGTACTGCCGGCGGAAACCGAGGGGGCGCCGGCCGACGCGCCGATGCTGGACTTCAGCGAGCTGGACCGCGACCTGGTCGACATCTTCGTCGAGGAAGGCGGCGACCTGCTCGACCACATCGACGCGCTGCTGGTGGAACTGCGCGCCGACAGCACCGCGCGCGAGGCGATCATCGGCCTGCAGCGCGACCTGCACACGCTCAAGGGCGGCGCGCGCATGGCCGGCATCGCCACCATCGGCGACCTCGGCCACGTGATCGAGTCGCTGCTGGAAGCGGCCGCCGAGCATCGCACCGAGCTGGGCCGCGGTGACGTGCAGCTGCTGGAACGCGGCTTCGACACCCTGCACCAGCTGTTGGTGCAGACCCGTGCCCACCGCGCCACCGCCATGCCGCACGCGCTGATCGCCGCGTTCGAGGCGCGCATCCGCGGCGAGGCCGTGCCCGCGGTCGCGGACGACGTCCCGGCCGCTGCGCCGGCCGCCGCGGCGCCCACCGAGGCCGCGCAGCCGCACGCCGAGGCCGCTCCGGCTGCCGCGCCGCCCACCGAGGCCGCGCAGCCGCACGCCGAGGCCACTCCGGCTGCCGCGCCGCAGGCACAACCGCAGCCGCAGCCGGTGCATGTCGCCGCCGAGGTCCAGCTGGCCGCCACCGCCGCGGCGCTGCCGCCGCTGTCGGCCCCGGTGGACGAGGAAGCCGAAGCGCCGGCCGAGGAAGCCATCGCCCCGCGCGCCCCGCAGGAACAGGTGCGCGTGCGCGCCGACCTGCTGGACAACCTGGTCAACCACGCCGGCGAAGTGGCGATCTACCGCGCCCGCCTGGAGCAGCAGCTGGGCGCGTTCCGCGCGGCCATGGCCGAGCTGGACCGCACCAACGCCCGACTGCGCGACCAGCTGCGCCGCCTGGACCTGGAGACCGAGGCGCAGATCGTCGCCCGCTACCAGCGCGAGCAGGACAGCGCCGACCCGACCTTCGACCCGCTGGAGCTGGACCGCTTCTCCACCCTGCAGCAGCTCAGCCGCGCGCTGAACGAGTCCGCGGCCGACCTGACCGGCCTGCAGGGCGTGCTCGACGACCTGGCCCGCCAGTACGACGTCCTGCTGCAGCAGCAGTCGCGCGTCAGCTCGGACCTGCAGGACGGCCTGATGAGCGCGCGCATGGTGCCGTTCGACAGCGTCGTGCCACGCCTGCGCCGCGTGGTCCGCCAGGCCGGCCACGACACCGGCAAGCAGGTGCAGCTGCGCCTGGACGGCACCCACGGCGAACTGGACCGCAACGTGCTCGACCGCATGGTCGCGCCGATCGAGCACATGCTGCGCAACTCGGTGGCGCACGGCCTGGAGACCCCGGCCGAGCGCGTGGCCGCGGGCAAGAGCGAGGAAGGCACGATCACCATCGCCCTGCGCCACGAGGGCTCGGAAATCGTGCTGCAGGTGTCCGACGACGGCCGCGGCCTGGACCGCGACGCGATCCGCCGCCGCGCCGAGCAGCGCGGCCTGCTCAAGCCGGGCGCGGTGCTCACCGACACCGAGCTGGATTCGCTGATCTTCGAGGCCGGCTTCTCCACCTCCGAGCAGGTCAGCCAGCTGGCCGGCCGCGGCGTGGGCATGGACGTGGTCCGCAACGAAGTGCGCCAGCTCGGCGGCACCGTGGAAATCCACTCGGTGGTCGGCCGCGGCGTGACCTTCACCCTGCGCCTGCCGCAGACCCTGGCGGTCACCCAGGCGGTGTTCGTGCAGATCGGCGAGACCACCTACGCGGTGCCAGTGGCCTCGGTCAGCGGCATCGGCCGGATCTCGCGCGAGCGCTTCGAGAGCGGCACCGGTGGCTACCGCTACGCAGGCGAGGAATACGCGCTGCACGACCTCGGCCTGCTGGTCGGGCAGGGCCCGGCCAGGGCCGAAGGCCAGGCCCAGGTGCCGCTGCTGCTGGTCCGTGCCGGCGACCTGCGTGCCGCCGTGGCGATCGACCAGGTGGTCGGCAACCGCGAAATCGTGGTCAAGCCGGTCGGCATGCAGATCGCGTCGGTGCCGGGCATCTACGGCGCCACCATCACCGGCGACGGCCGCGTGGTGGTGATCCTCGACGTCGCCCCGCTGGTGCGCCGCCATCTGGCGCAGCCGCAGCGCCCGGCCGCCGAGGCCGAGGCGCAGCAGCAGCGCCACGTGCCGCTGGTGATGGTGGTCGACGACTCGCTGACCATGCGCAAGGTCACCGGCCGCGTGCTGGAACGCCACAACTTCGAGGTGGTGACCGCGCGCGACGGCATCGAGGCGCTGGAGAAGCTGGAAGAGCGCGTGCCCGACCTCATGCTGCTGGACATCGAGATGCCGCGCATGGACGGCTACGAGCTGGCGACCGCGATGCGCGCCGACGCGCGCTTCCGCGGCGTGCCGATCGTGATGATCACCTCGCGTACCGGCGAGAAGCACCGCCAGCGTGCGTTCGAGATCGGCGTCCAGCGGTACCTGGGCAAGCCGTACCAGGAACTGGACCTGATGCGAAACGTGTACGACCTGCTGGGGATCGCCCGTGCCCGCGACTGATTCCTCGAAGACGGTCGCATTGCTGGCCCGCCAGGGCGCGGCCCGGGAGCGGCTGCGCCAGGCGGTGGACGCCGCCGGCGGCAACGTGGTGCTGGAAGCCGACCCGGTCGAGCTGGACCTGGCCACCCTGGCCGGGATCGGCGCGCAGGCGGTGCTGGTGGCGCTGGAGCCGGCGGTGGAGGACGCGCTGGTGGCGCTGGAGCCGGTGCTGGAGTCGCCGGACCTGCTGGTGATCTTCGACGAGGCCGACCTGGCCGCGCGCCGCGACGGCTGGGAGGCGCAGCGCTGGATCCGCCACCTGGCGGCCAAGCTGCACGGCCACGACGACGTGCTGCCGCCCGGCCGCGAGCACGACATCGACTTCTCGGCGCAGCTGCAGCCCGGCCGCCCGGCTGCGTTGCAGCAGGCGCATGCCGGCATCGACGCGGACCTGGCGCTGGGTGGCGAAACCGTGGACCTGGCCGCGCAGCTGCCGCCGGACCTGCCGCCGCCGCTGCCCGCGGTGGAGGCGCCGCCGGCGCCCGCGCCGTGGGAGGACGGCAGCGCCGCCCTGGCCTGGGACGAGCCCGCGCCCTGGGAGCGCGCGGCCCCCGCGCTGGAGCCGGAGGCCCCGGCCGCCGCGCCCGCGGTGCCGCCGCCGCTGCCAGAGCCCTCGGCGTGGACCCTGGCCGACGACGCCCCGGCCACCCCGGGCCCGGCCCCGGCTGCCGCGCCGCCGCCGTTGCCGGACTTCAGCAACCTCTCGCTGGTTGAGCTGGAGCCGGTCGATACCGGCGCGCCGGTGGCCAAGGGTGCGGTGCTGGTACTGGCCGGCATCGGCGGCCCGGACGCGGTGCGCAAGCTGCTCGGCGCGCTGCCGGCCGGTTTCCCGCAGCCGGTGCTGGTGCAGCTGCGCCTGGACGGCGGCCGCTACGACAACCTGGTCAAGCAGATGGCGCGGGTCTCGCCCGTGCCGGTGGCGCTGGCCATGCCCGGCGACGCCGTGGCTCCGGGCTCGGCCTACGTGCTGCCCGACGGCGTGGGCGTGGAACCGGCCGGCAATGGCCTGCGCTTCATCGACGCCGGCCCCGGCCACGAGCCGGTGGAGGCACTGCCGCCGACCGAGAGCGCGGTGCTGGTGCTCAGCGGCGCCGAGCCGGCGCGCATGGACGCGGTGCTGGCGCTGGCCGCGCGCGGCGCCTATGTCGCCGGCCAGGCGCTGGACGGCTGCTACGACCCCACCGCGGCCCGCATGCTGGAGGCCGGCGGCGCCCCGCTGGCCGCGCCGGCGATGCTGGCCAACCAGCTTGTGGCGCGCCTGGGCTGAGCCCGGCGCGCGGAGGAAGACCTGCAGATGGCATTCAAGAGCGACGAAATCCGCGGCGTCATGATCCAGTCGGGCCAGGAGCGCCTGCTGCTGCCCAATGCCACCGTGGCCGAGGTGCTGGCGCGGGTGGAGGTGCAGCCTCTGGAAGGCACGCCGGGCTGGCTGCCGGGCCATGTCGCCTGGCACGGCTGGGACGTTCCGCTGGTCGACTTCGCCCGCCTCGCCGGGCTGGGCGGCGATCCGCCGGGGCGCATCCGCGTGGTGGTGCTCAAGGCGCTGGGCGGCGACGAGGGACTGCCGTACTTCGCGCTGCAGACCACCTCGTTCCCGCAGCTGGTCTCGGTGCCGCGCGACAGCCTGCTGGCCGACGCATCCGAGGACGAACTGCCGCGCGGCGTGCAGATGCGCGTGCTGCTGGGCGAGCAGGGCGCGCTGCTGCCGGACCTGGAAGGCATCGAGCAGCTGGTGGTCGACGCCCTGGGCGCGATCGCCTGACCCCTGGCGCCGGCCGTGGTCGGCGCATGCAGGGCACGCAAGGAAACGCCGGCCTCGCGCCGGCGTTTTTCCGTGTCCGGGTCAGAGGTCGCCGAAACGCGCCTGCAGCGCGGCGATCGCCGCCAGGCCCGCGGTCTCGGTGCGCAGCACCCGCGGGCCCAGGCGCAGGCCGCGGAAGCCGGCGGCGTGCAGCACCTCGCGGTCGCGCGGCGACCAGCCGCCTTCCGGGCCGATCGCCACCACCACCGTGTCCGTGTCCTGCAGCTGCAGCTGCAGCGAGGCCAGGCGGTGTTCGCCCTGCGGATCCAGCAGCAGGCGCAGGGCATTGCCCGGCAGCGCCGCGGCAGCCGCGTCCAGCGCCGCCGGCGCATGCACCTCCGGCACGCGCGCGCGGCCGGATTGCCCGCAGGCCGACCCGACCACGCTGCGCCAATGCGCCAGCCGCTTCTGCGCGCGCTCGGCGTCCAGCCGCACCTCGGTGCGCTCGCCGTTGACCGGCACGATCGCGGCCACGCCCAGCTCGGTGGCCTTTTGCAGGATCAGGTCCATCTTCTCGCCGCGGGCGATGCCCTGCAGCAGCACGATGCGCAGCGGCGACTCGTTGTCCACCGTGCTGGCCGACACCACCTCGGCGCTGACTTCGCGCTTGCCGACCGCGGCCAGGCGCGCCGCGTAGTCGTGGCCGTCGCCGTTGAACAGCACGCAGGGGTCGCCCTCGCGCAGGCGCAGCACCCGCGCCAGGTGGTTGCCGGCGTGTTCGGGCAGGACGACGGTGGTGCCGGGCTGCAGCGGCAGCTCGACGTGGCAGCGGGTCAAGCGCATGCGGTGGCCTCGGCGATGGCGGCGGCGGTGGTTTCGGCCAGCAGCTGCAGCTGGGCCTCGTCGATGCAGTACGGCGGCATCCAGTACAGGACGTCGCCCAGCGGGCGCAGCAGCACGCCCCGTTCCAGCGCGGCGCGGTAGGCGCGCAGGCCGACCCGCAGCGCCGGGTCGAACGGCGTGTCGCGGGCGCCGTCCCGGGCGAGTTCGAAGGCCACGACCATGCCGGCCTGGCGCACGTCGGCGACATGCCGGCTGCCGGCGCCCACCTGCGCGGCCAGGGTGGCCATGTGTGCGGCGGTGGCGCGGTTGTGCTCCAGCACGCCATCGCCTTCGAAGATGTCCAGCGAGGCCAGCGCCGCGGCGCAGGCCAGCGGATTGCCGGTGTAGCTGTGCGAATGCAGGAAGGCGCGCTCGCGCGAGTCGTCGAGGAAGCCCTCGTAGATGGTCTCGCTGGCCAGCACCGCGGCCAGCGGCAGGAACCCGCCGGTCAGGCCCTTGGACAGGCACAGCAGGTCCGGTGCGATGCCGGCCTGCTCGCAGGCGAACATCGTGCCGGTACGGCCGAAGCCGGTGGCGATCTCGTCGGCGACCAGGAACACGCCGTTGGCGTCGCACAGCTCCCGCGCCCGGCGCAGGTAGGCCGGGTGGTGCATGCGCATGCCGCCGGCGCACTGCAGGCGCGGCTCCAGGATCAGGGCGCAGATCTCGCCCGGGTGCTGGTCGAACAGGTCGGCCAGGGCGTCGGCCGCGCGCAGCGCGCACTGCTCGTCGCTCTCGCCGGGGCGGGCCATGTAGGCGTCGGGCGAGGGCGCGAACAGGGCCTCGGCCAGCAGCGGCGCGTACACCCGCCGGTACAGCGGGATGTCGCCCACCGCCAGCGCGCCCAGGGTCTCGCCGTGGTAGCCGTTCTCCAGGGCGATGAAGCGGGTGCGCGGCTCCTCGCCGCGGTTGCGGAACCAGTGGAAGGCCATCTTCAGCGCCACCTCCACTCCGGCCGAGCCGTTGTCGGCATAGAACACGCGCGACAGCGGGGCGCGGCCGGGCTGGCGCGGGGCGATGGCCAGCAGGCGCTCGGCCAGCTCGATGGCAGGGGCGTGCGAGAAACCGGCCAGGATCACCTGTTCCAGGCTGCGGGCCTGGCGGGCGATGGCCTCGGCAATGCGCGGTTCGGCATGCCCGTGCAGGTTGGTCCACCAGCTGCTGACCGCGTCCAGGTAGCGGCGTCCGTCGTAGCCGTGCAGCCACGCCCCCTCGCCGCGCTCGATCGGGACCAGCGGCAGCACGTCCGGATGCTCGCGCATCTGCGTGCACGGGTGCCAGAGCACGGCCAGGTCGCGTGCGCGCCAGGGCGCGTCCGCTGGCACCGGTGTCTCTGCTAGCATGGCCTGCTGATGAATACGTTCCTGCATCCGTCCATGATAACGGTCGCTCCCGGGCCGGATCGCGGAGCGTTGCCGTGAGCCGGCGGCTGCCTGTCATCCACGGCATCACCACGGAGGATGCCGGCCCGTACCGCCTGGAGCGGCTGGACCTGGAATTCTCCAACGGCGAGCGCCGGCGCTTCGAGCGCATGGTGCCGCGTGGCCCCGGCGCGGTGGTGGTGGTGCCGCTGCTGGACGAGGACACCGTGCTGCTGGTGCGCGAGTACGCCGCCGGCGTCAACCGCTACGAGCTGGGCCTGGTGAAGGGGCGCATGGATCCGGGCGAGACCCCGGAACAGGCCGCCAACCGCGAGCTGAAGGAAGAGGCCGGCTACGGCGCACGGCGCCTGGACGTGCTGCGCCAGCTGACCCTGGTGCCGACCTACATGGGCCACGTCTCCTGGCTGGTGCTGGCGCGCGACCTGTATCCCGAGCGGCTGCCCGGCGACGAGCCGGAGGAGCTGGAAGTCATTCCCTGGAAGCTGCAGGAACTGGACCGACTGATGTTGCGAGAGGATTTCTCCGAGGGGCGCTCGCTGGCGGCGCTGTTCGTGGCACGCGAGTGGCTGGCGCGGCGATGACCCGGATCACCGTCGACCTGCGCGAGACCGTCATCGCCATCGCCCGCCAGGCAGGCGAGGCGATCATGGAGATCTACCGGGAGGGCTTCGAGGTCACCCACAAGCAGGACGCCAGCCCGCTGACCGCGGCGGACATGGCCGCGCACCGGATCATCGTCGAGGGGTTGCAGCGCCTGACCCCGGAACTGCCGGTGCTGTCGGAGGAATCGGCGGAAGTGCCGTGGGAGGTCCGCCGCCTGTGGCAAAGCTACTGGCTGGTCGACCCGCTGGACGGCACCCGCGAGTTCGTCAAGCGCAACGACGAGTTCAGCGTGAACATCGCCCTGGTGGTGCAGGGCGCGCCGGTGCTGGGCGTGGTCCAGGCGCCGGTCGGCGGCCAGGTGTGGCACGCGGTGCGCGGCGAGGCGGCCTACCGCCGCGACGGCCAGCGCGACGAACCGCTGCGCGTGCGCTCCCCGGCCAGCGCGCCGCTGCGGGTGGCGGCCAGCCGCTCGTACCGCGACGCCCGCACCCAGGCGGTGCTGGACCGCATGGGCGAGATCGAGGAAGTGGCGCTGGGTTCGTCGCTGAAGTTCTGCCGCATCGCCGAGGGCCGGCTGGACGTGTACCCGCGCTTCGGCCCCACCTCGGAGTGGGACACCGCGGCCGGCCAGTGCGTGCTGCACGCCGCCGGCGGTGCGCTGCTGGCGGCCGACACCGGCAAGCCGTTCCGCTACAACCGGCGCGAGACCCTGCTCAACGGCGACTTCATCGCCCTGGGCGACACCGACCTGCCGTGGCAGCAGTGGCTTTGATCCGTCCGATGGGGCGCCGGTAACGGTCCGGCGCCGGTTGCGCCGGGTCGCGCCGCCTGCCGGGTTGCCCGGCCCGCGCGACCCGCGCCAGTCAGCTCAGCGATGCAGGTCGCCGGCGGCTTCGGGCTGGTAACGCACCGCGGTGACCCGCAGCCGCAACGGGCGCCCGCCCGGTGCCTGCCAGTCGATGCTCTGGCCCACGGACAGGCCAAGCAGGGCGGTGCCGACCGGGGCCAGCACGGAGACGCGGCCCTTCTCCACGTCCGCCTCGTTGGGATAGACCAGGGTGAGCACGTGCTTCTCGCCGCTGGCCTCGTCCTCGCACTCGACCTGCGAGTGCATGGTCACCACGTCCGCCGGCACCTGTTCCGGCGGTACCACTTCGGCCCGGTTGAGCTCGTCCATCAGCGCGATCGCGGCGGGATGGCGGCTCAGGACCGGGGAGTCGAGCATGGCCTCCAGGCGGGCCATGTCGCGGGCGGAAACGATCAGCGAAGGGGGCAGGCCGCTGACGGGCTGGGTTGTCGACATCGGTATACCTCACGGTTGGGGGCGCGCCGGGCGCGCATGAAGAAAAGGCGGGCGCGTTTCCGCATCCGCCTCGGGTCATCGGGTTTGTGCCTGCACCGTAGCCGGTAACAGGAATGGTTTCAAGCGCCCGCAGGCGCGGCGCCGGGGGTGTTCAGGCGCGGGCCGTGGTCCCGGCCGTGGCGGCAGGGGCCGCCGGCAGGCCGCACTGGGGCGCCAGCAGGTCCGGCGGCAGGTCGCCGACCACCGCCGCCAGCCGCACCAGGAAGCTGCCCATCGCCGAGCTGCGGCGCCAGACCATGGCCAGGCTGCGGCTGGGGTGGGAGTCGGAGAAGCCCAGCAGGTGGATGTTGTCCGACTGCGCCACCGGCGGCTTGACCGCCAGCACCGGCAACAGGGTCGCGCCGACGTTGGCGGCCACCATCTGCCGCAGGGTTTCCAGGCTGGTGGCGCGGAACCCGGTCTTCTCGTGCGCGCCGGATACCCGGCACACGTCCAGCGCCTGTTCGCGCAGGCAATGGCCGTCCTCCAGCAGCAGCAGGCGCTGCTCGGCCAGCTCGTCCAGGGTCACGTTCGCGCGCCGCGCAAGCGGGTGCTGCCCGGGCACTGCCAGCACGAACGGCTCCTCGAACAGGAACTCTGCGTGCAGCTGGTCGTCGTGCACCGGCAGGGCCAGGATCGCCGCGTCCAGCTTGCCCTCGCGCAGGCGCGCCAGCAGCTCGTCGCTCTTCTCCTCCACCAGCAGCAGTTCCAGGTGCGGGAAGCGCTCGAGCACGCGCGGCACCACGTGCGGCAGCAGGTACGGCGCCAGGGTGGGGAAGATGCCCAGCCGCACCGTGCCCGCTTCCGGGTCTTGGCTGCGGCGTGCCGCTTCCTTCATCTGCTCGACCTCGGCGACGATGCGGCGGGCGCGTTCGGCGGCCTCGCGCCCGGCGGGGGTGAGCATCACCTTGCGCGGCGCGCGTTCCACCAGCGGCACGCCCAGCTCGTCCTCCAGCTTGCGGATCTGGGTGGACAGGGTCGGCTGGCTGACGTAGCAGGCCGCGGCCGCGCGGCCGAAGTGCTTGTGATCGGCCAGGGCCACCAGGTATTTGAGGTCGCGCAGGTTCATCGCTTCGTTCCCGCCGGGGGACGGGCGGGCGGGGCCCGCCCGCCGCGTCAGGCGCCGACTTCCTCCGCCGGGATGGAGGCGGCCGGGGCCGAGGTGCGGATCAGGTGGTCGAACGCCGCCAGCGAGGCCTTGGCGCCCTCGCCGACCGCGATCACGATCTGCTTGTACGGCACCGTGGTGCAGTCGCCGGCGGCGAACACGCCCGGCAGGCTGGTCTGGCCGCGCTCGTCGACCACGATCTCGCCGCGTGGGCTCAGCTCCAGCGTGCCCTTGAGCCACTCGGTGTTGGGCAGCAGGCCGATCTGCACGAAGATGCCCTCCAGTTCGAGGCGGTGGCTGTCGCCGCCGACACGGTCCTTGTACACCAGGCCGGTCACCTTCTGCCCGTCGCCGAGCACCTCGGTGGTCTGGGCGCTGGTGATGATGGTCACGTTCGGCAGGCTGCGCAGCTTGCGCTGCAGCACCTCGTCGGCGCGCAGCTTGCCGTCGAACTCCAGCAGGGTGACGTGGCCGACGATGCCGGCCAGGTCGATCGCCGCCTCCACGCCGGAGTTGCCGCCGCCGATCACCGCCACGCGCTTGCCCTTGAACAGCGGGCCGTCGCAGTGCGGGCAGTAGGCCACGCCGCGGGTGCGGTACTGGTCCTCGCCGGGGACGTTCATCTGCCGCCAGCGTGCGCCGGTGGCCAGGATCACGGTCTTCGACTTCAGCGAGGCGCCGTTGGCCAGCTTCACCTCGACCAGGCCGTCGGCGCCGGCCGGGACCAGGGCCTGCGCGCGTTGCAGGTTCATCACGTCCACGTCGTACTCGCGCACGTGCTGCTCCAGCGCGGCGGCCAGCTTCGGGCCCTCGGTGTACTGCACCGAGACGAAGTTCTCGATCGCCATGGTGTCCAGCACCTGGCCGCCGAAGCGCTCGGCCGCCACGCCGGTGCGGATGCCCTTGCGCGCGGCGTAGATCGCCGCCGCGGCGCCGGCCGGGCCGCCGCCGACCACCAGCACGTCGAACGGGGCCTTCTGCGCGATCTTCGCCGCCTCGCGCGCCTCGGCGCCGGTGTCGAGCTTGGCCACGATCTCCTCCAGGCCCATGCGGCCGTAGGCGAACAGTTCGCCGTTGAGGAACACCGCCGGCACCGACATCACCTGGCGCGCTTCGACCTCGTCCTGGAACAGGGCGCCGTCGATGGCCACGTGCCTGATGTTCGGGTTCAGCACCGCCATCAGGTTCAGCGCCTGGACCACGTCCGGGCAGTTCTGGCAGGACAGCGAGAAATAGGTCTCGAAGCTGAACTCGCCTTGCAGCGACTTCACCTGCTCGATCACCTCGGCCGCGGCCTTGGACGGGTGGCCGCCCACCTGCAGCAGGGCCAGCACCAGCGAGGTGAACTCGTGGCCCATCGGCAGGCCGGCGAAGCGCAGGCTGATGTCCTGGCCGGGGCTGGTGATGGCGAAGGAGGGCTTGCGCTCGGCGTCGTCGCGGCGCACCTCCAGGCTCACCTGCGGCGACAGGCCCTCGATGTCCTGCAGCAGCTCGAGCATCTCCTTCGAGCTGTCGCCGTCGTCGAGCGAGGCGACCAGGTGCACCGGGCGGGTCAGGCGTTCCAGGTAGGCCTGCAGCTGGGTCTTGAGGTTGGCGTCCAACATCGGGGCGACTCCGGGAAGTGGAAAGTGGGTCCGGCGGCGGGCAAGCCGCCACCGTGGCGCCCGCCGCGGCGGGCGCCCGGGGATGGGGAAGTGGACCGGAGCCGACGCGGCCTGCGTGGCGTGCCGCGGCGCGGCGGCTGCGTGGGATGCGATGGCTCCGGTCCACTCCCCCGCCTTGGGCAGGGGAGGGATGCCCCGGCGCGGGCGCCGGGGCGGGTACGGCCTTAGATCTTGCCGACCAGGTCCAGCGACGGAGCGATGGTCTTGGCGCCTTCCTTCCACTTGGCCGGGCAGACCTGGCCCGGGTTGGCGGCGACGAACTGGGCAGCCTTCAGCTTGCGCAGGGTCTCGGAAACGTCGCGGGCGATGGCGTTGTCATGGACCTCCATGGTCTTGATCACGCCTTCCGGGTTGATGATGAAGGTGCCGCGCAGGGCCAGGCCCTCTTCCTCGATGTGCACGCCGAAGGCGCGGGTCAGCTGGTGGGTCGGGTCGCCGACCAGCGGGAACTGGGCCTTGCCCACAGCCGGGGAGGTCTCGTGCCACACCTTGTGCGAGAAGTGGGTGTCGGTGGTCACGACGTAGACCTCGGCACCGGCCTTCTGGAACTCGGCGTAGTTGTTGGCGGCGTCCTCGACCTCGGTCGGGCAGTTGAAGGTGAAGGCAGCCGGCATGAAGATCACGACCGACCACTTGCCCTTCAGGTCGGCATCGGTGACTTCGATGAACTCGCCGTTGCGGAAGGCATTGGCCTTGAAGGGCTGGACAGTGGTGTTGATCAGGGACATGGGTCCTCTCTCGGTTGGGGTGAAAACTGAGACGCCATGCTAGGCGCTCTTGATAGACAGGGCAAATCAATTGAAAGGATTGGATAGATAGGTTCCATCTATCGAATCCGGAGAATTCCTCTCCTGAATCATCAAGCTTGGCAATTCCCCTTGCCCTGCTTCATGGTGGCGCGATGGAACAAACCCAAGCTCCCACCCCCAGGACCCTGTTGCAGGAGGCCGCCGGCCGGCTGCCGCGCGAGGATGCCGAGCCCCTGTTGCTGCATGCATTGCAGCAGGACCGCGCCTGGCTGTTCGCCCATGGCGACGATCCGGTCCCGGCGGACCAGGCCGGGGCCTATCGCGCGCTGCTGGCGCGCCGCCAGGCCGGCGAGCCGGTGGCCTACCTGACCGGGCGCCGCGGCTTCTGGACCCTGGACCTGGAAACCACCCCAGACACCCTGATCCCGCGCCCGGAAACCGAGCTGCTGGTGGAGCTGGCGCTGGAACGCCTGCCGGCCGACGAGCCGGTGCGGGTGGCCGACCTGGGCACCGGTACCGGCGCCATCGCCCTGGCCATCGCCAGCGAGCGGCCGCTGGCGGCGGTGGTCGCCACCGACGTGGCCAAGGCCACCCTTGCCGTCGCGGTGCGCAACGCCCAGGCCAATGGCATCGGCAACGTCTGGTTCCGCCGCGGCGACTGGTGCCAGGCCCTGGGCCGCGACCGCTTCGACCTGGTGGCCAGCAATCCGCCGTACATCGCCGAAGGCGATCCGCACCTGGCCCGGGGCGACCTGCGCCACGAGCCGCCCCGCGCACTGGCTTCCGGGCCCGACGGCCTGGATGCGATCCGCATGATCGTGGCCACCGCCCCGGCGCACCTGGTCCCCGGCGGCTGGCTGCTGCTGGAGCACGGCTGGGACCAGGGCGCGGCGGTGCGTGCGCTGCTGGGGCAGGCCGGCTTCGTGGAAGTGGCCACGGCGCAGGACCTGGAACAGCGCGACCGGGTCAGCTACGGGCGCCGTCCCGGCTGAGGCGGGGCGTGCGCGGGACGCCCGATACAATGGGCGCTTTCCGCCGCAAGGAATCCGCATGCGCAGCCTGTATCCCGAGATCGAACCGTACGCGACCGGCACCCTCAAGGTCGACGGCCGCCACGAGCTGTACTACGAAGAGTGCGGCAACCCGGAAGGCAAGCCGGTGGTGCTGCTGCACGGCGGCCCCGGCGGCGGCTGCAGCCCGAAGATGCGGCGCTTCCACGACCCGGCGAAGTACCGCATCGTGCTGTTCGACCAGCGCGGCGCCGGCCGTTCCACCCCGCACGCCGACCTGGTCGACAACACCACCTGGCACCTGGTGGCCGACATCGAGAAGCTGCGCGAAAAGCTCGGCATCGAGCGCTGGCAGGTGTTCGGCGGCAGCTGGGGCTCGACCCTGGCGCTGGCCTATGCGCAAACCCACCCGCAGCGGGTCACCGAGCTGGTGCTGCGCGGCATCTTCATGCTGCGCCGCTGGGAGCTGGAGTGGTTCTACCAGGAAGGCGCCAACCGCCTGTTCCCGGACGCCTGGGAGCATTACGTCAAGGCGATCCCGGAGGTGGAGCGGCACGACCTGATCTCCGCCTTCCACCGCCGCCTGACCAGCGAGGACGAGGCCACCCGCCTGGCCGCGGCCAAGGCCTGGAGCGTGTGGGAAGGCGCGACCAGCTTCCTGCACATGGACCCGGACTTCGTCACCAGCCACGAGGATCCGCGGTTCGCCCTGGCTTTCGCCCGGATCGAGAACCACTACTTCGTCAACGGCGGCTTCTTCGAGGTCGAGGACCAGCTGCTGCGCGATGCGCACCGCATCGCCGACATCCCCGGCGTGATCGTGCATGGCCGCTACGACGTGGTCTGCCCGCTGCAGAATGCCTGGGACCTGCACGGGGCCTGGCCGAAGGCGAAGCTGGAGATCACCCCGGCCTCGGGCCACTCGGCGTTCGAGCCGGAGAACGTGGACGCGCTGGTGCGCGCCACCGACGCCTTCGCCTGAGGCGAGGCATCCGCGCGTCGGGCCGCTTCGGGCCGCCGGACGCGCGGCGGGTTCAGCCGCCCGCCGGCGGTGTCGCCGGCACCGGCTGCATCGGCGCGGGCGGCGCCGGCTCCGGCGCACCGGCGGGCTGGGCCGGAGCCGGGGAAACGGCCGGCGGCGGCGCAGGCAGGTCCTCGATCCGCACGCCCGGCATCAGCTCGCCCGGGGTCGGTTGCGGGTACTGCTGCACCGGGAACAGCATCGGCTGGGTCTGCGCCGCCGGCCGCGCGGGGCGCTCGATCTCCTCCGGCAGGAAGCGCTCGAGCACGGCGAAGAAGCGTTTGTAGAAGTTGGAATCCTGCAGGGTCTCGCTGGCCACCTTGACCAGCGAATCCTCGATCGAGCCGATCGGCAGCGAGACCGAGCCTAGCGCGCTCACGCCCAGGCTGGCGGAGGTATTGCTGCGGCGGAGCACGTAGCGGTCCTGGACCGCGTTCACGAACACCACCGTCTGCTGCTCGCCGCGCAGCTGCGGCATGCACACGGCGCGGAATTCCACCTGCTCGTGGTTGTCGTCGCGCTGGAAGTACTTGCGTGCCTCGACCACGTCGGCCTCGGCGCGGCCGACCACGAAGCCCTGGCTGAGCAGGGCGCGGCGCGCGGCCTCGCAGGTCTGCGCCGGGGAATGGTCGAAGCTGCGCGAGTAGGTGTTGGCGGACTCGAAGGTCTCGAAAGCCGAACGTTCCGGCACGCCACGTCCCATGGCGCAGCCGGTCAGCAGGGCCAGCAGGGCGAGCGGAGGAAGGAAGCGGTGGCTTGGCATGGTGACTCGGTGAAACAGGTTGGCCGACCGAGTATGCCGGAACCGCGGCGGCTTGGACGACCCGGATGGAAACGCTTTCCCGCCGGGCGTGGCTGGCGTTGCGGCCGGTTCAGCCGGCAAAGCGCGGCGCCAGTGCGGCGAAGATCCGCGCCAGCCGTTGCGCCCACAGCAGCTGTCCGTCCTCGTCGGCGATCAGGTCCTGGCGGATCTCCAGTTCCACGTTCGGCAGTCCGCGCGCCTCGCCGTGCACCGGGATCGCGTAGTCGCTGGTCGCGGTGACCGCATAAGGCTGGTTGTCGCCGACCACCAGGTCGCCCTCGGCGCGCAGCGCCGCGAGCATGGCGTGGGGCAGGGCGGTGTGGCGGTGGTAGAGCACGCCGCAGTGCCAGGGGCGGTCGAAGCCGGCCATCGACGGGGTGAAGCTGTGCAGGGTGGCCAGCAGGGTCGGGCGGCCCTGGGCCGCGCGCTGGTCCAGGGCAGCGGCGATGCGTGCGTGGTAGGGCTGGAAGATCGCGCGCTGGCGCGCGGCGCGGGCGGCCTCGTCCAGGCCCAGGTTGGCCGGCACCGGGGTACCGTCGCTGGCCTCGACGATCGAGGTCGGAGACTGCAGCGGCCGGTTGCAGTCGATCACCAGGCGCGAGTACGGCTGCAGGATGGTCCAGGCGTCCAGCAGTTCCGCCAGCCGCCGCGCGACCCCGGCGATGCCGATGTCCCAGCCGATGTGGCGGTCGATCTCGCCCGGCGGCAGGCCCAGGTCGCCCAGCGCGCGCGGGATCGCCTGGCCGGCATGGTCGACCACGAACAGCCAGGGCGAGGTCCCGTCGGGGCGCAGCAGCTCCAGCGGCGCAGGGTCGCCGGCCTGCAGCAGCGTGGCGTGCCGGCCGTCAGGGGGCACGCGGGGTGCCGTCGAGTTCATGCTCGATCATCCACAGCCCGGCCCAGAGCTTGGAGTCCAGCTCGTAGCCTTCGCCCATCTTGCGCACCAGCCAGGCCGCGGCGGTGGCGCGCGGGACCTCGTGGACGGTGATGTCCTCGGTGCCGTCGCCGCCGCCCTCGCCGACCTTGCGCAGGCCGGTGGCACGCACGAACGCGACCTTCTCGCTGCTGGCCCCGGAGGAGGTGGGGCCGATCATCAGCACCTCGGCGCGCTCGGCGGTCCAGCCGGTCTCCTCCTCCAGCTCGCGGATCGCCGAGGCCTCGATCGATTCGCCGGCATCGATGTCGCCGACCAGGCCGGCCGGCATCTCGATCGTGCGCGCCTGCAGCGGCACCCGGAACTGTTCCACGAACAGGATCCGGTCCTCCGGCGTCACCGCGAGGATGATCGCGGCCAGCCCGCCGGCGTGGGTGCGTTCGGAGTACTCCCACGTCCCGCGCACGACCATGCGCTGGTAGCGGCCCTCGTAGACGACGCGCGGGGCGTCCTTGTCGGTGGTGTCCATGCGCCCGATCCTAAGCCGTCGGCGCCCGCGCGTCAGCCGCGCTCAGGCCGGGGCGCCGTCGCTCCAGGCCGGCGCCGGCTCCTCCAGCCCGGCGGCGATCCGCAGCCGGCGCCGGGTCATCGGCCCGAAGCGCAGCGCCGTGGCCAGCCCGTCCAGCATCTCCGGATCGGCCGCGCCGCGCGGCGTGGCCGGGACGGCGTAGTCCAGCGGCGCATCGCAGGCGATGGTGGTCAGCTGGCGGAACAGCAGTGCCAGCTCGCGCTGCTCGCGCAGCCGCGCCGCGACCTGGGCGGCGCCGCGCAGGCGCAGGAAGGCAACCTCGTCGACCCGCTCCAGCAGCGCGTCCAGGCTGCCGAAGTGGGATAGCAGCACCGCCGCGGTCTTGGCGCCGATGCCGCCCACGCCGGGGATGTTGTCCACCGCGTCGCCGGTCAGGGCCAGGTAGTCGGCGATCTGGTGCGCGTGTACGCCGTGGCGCGCCTTCACCCCGGCCGCGCCCCAGCGCTGGCCGCGGGCGAAGTCCCACTGCTCGTCGTGCTCGCCCAGCAGCTGCGACAGGTCCTTGTCGGCCGAGACGATCACCCCGCGGAAGCCCGCCGGCCGCGCCCGGTGCAGGGCGCTGCCGATCAGGTCGTCGGCCTCGTATTCGGTATGCGCCAGCACCGCCAGGCCCAGCGCCGCGCAAAGCGCCTTGCAGTGCGCGAACTGGCGGCGCAGTTCCTCCGGCGCCGGCTCGCGGTTGCCCTTGTAGGCCGGGTAGATGCGGTGGCGGAAACAGCTGTCCAGCGCCTCGTCGAAGGCGATGGCGATGTGCCCCGGGCGCTCGCGTTCCAGCAGCTCCAGCAGGAAGCGGGCGAAACCGTGCACCGCGTTGGTCGGCCAGCCCTGGGCGTCGCGGAAGGCATCGGGCATCGAATGCCAGGCGCGGAACACGTACAGGCTGGCGTCGACCAGGTAAAGCGGCGGCCGCGGCGCGGGCACCGCGGAGGCGGGCAGGCCTGGCCCGGCGGCGCTCACGGCGCCCAGTCCGACAGCAGGGCGCGGGGATCCGGACGCGGGCGTTCCGGCGCCTCGGCCTGTGGCGTGCCGATGTGGACGAAGCCGACGATGCGCTCGTTCGCCGCCAGCCCCAGCACCCGCGCCACCTCCGGGTCGTAGGCCATCCACGCGGTCAGCCACTGCGCACCGAAGCCCATGGCCTGGGCGGCCTGCAGCAGGGCGAAACAGGCGCAGCCGGCACTCAGCAGCTGTTCCTGCTCGGGCACCTTGTGCCCGGCCTGGAGGCGGGCGACCACCGCCACCACCAGCGGGGCGCGGGAGAACCTCATCCGGTCCTTCTCCACCGCCGCCGGCGGTGCCTGCGGGTCGCGCTGCAACGCACGCGCGGCAACGAACTCGCCCAGCGCGTGGCGCGCGTCGCCGGCAATGCGCAGGAAGCGGAACGGGACCAGCTTGCCGTGGTCGGGTACCCGTGCCGCCGATGCCAGCATGCGCAGCAGGGTGGCCTCGTCGGGACCGGGCTCGCCCAGTTGCATGGACGGGACGGAACGGCGCTGGTCCAGCGCCTCCAGGCTGGGGAAAGTGGGCATGGACTCCTGGCCGCGGGGGGCGGCGTATGTTGCCGAAGTCATTGATTATAGGTGAGCCGGCGCGGGAGGCCGGGGCGCGCGGGCGGCGTGGGCGCGGCACCGCAGGCAGGAGCCTCCACTGCTGTTAAAGTTCCTGACCGCCAGCCGCGAATTGCCGACCCGATCACGGTTGCTTCGCGGAAGCAGGACGTACGATGCAGGAGCGGTAGGGAGCCGCCCCCCATTCGTAATGTCCTCCGCCTTCGTGCCGGAGCCCCACGCGCATGAGTCCAGCCCAAGCCGAGTTCCACCGCCTGAAGGCCCCCGATGCCGCGCTGCTCGCGCAGGCGAAGGAAGCCTTCCTGCCGGCGCTGGGCGAGGCCTTCGCGGTGGCGGTGGCGCGCTACGACGACGTGCTGTTCGACCGCGCCGAGCGCGCCGGCTCCTCGCAGCTGCTGTTCCTGGACGGCATGCGCGAGCTGCGCCGCCGGCGCGAGGAGATCGCCGTGCGCTTCCGCGAGCACCTGGCCCGTGCCTGGCGCGCGCTGGAGCAAGGCGAGCCGCTGTCGGCCGAGGGCGCCCTGTCCGGGCAGCAGGGCGGGCTGAGCCTGGTCTCCGAGCAGGAGCTGGAATCGCGCCTGGCGGTGCGCAACCTGGCCGCGGCCCTGCAGCGCGAATGCAAGGACGTGCTGGCCCGGCTGGAGCGCCGCCTGGCCTGGGTGGCCGGGGGCGAGGTGCTGGACGCTGACAGCAACCCGATCGGCCCCGAGCACATCGGCGTGGCCGTGCACCAGGCCTTCGCCGCCTGCGAGCTGGCGCCGGAAGTGCGCCTGGTGCTGATCAAGCTGTGCGAGCGCGACCTGGCGCCGCTGGTGGCCCGGCTCTACGAGGGCCTGGACCAGCGCCTTGCCCGCGCCGGGGTGCAGGGCCCGGCCCCGGCGCGCCCGGCCGCGCGCCCGGCACCGCCGCCGCGCCCGGCCACCGCGCCCGGCGAGGACCTGTTCGAACGCGTGCCCGAGGAACCGCAGGCCGGCCAGGCCTGGGCCGAGGCGCCGGTGGAGGAGTATTCCCCGGCCTGGGCGGCGCGCTTCATGGAGCGCTGGGCCGGCGGCCAGCGCATGGCCGGCGAGCATTCCGCGCCCGGCGCTGCGGCCGCGGGTGCCGGTGCCGGTGCCGGTGCCGGCGGGCAGGGTTTCCTGCCCGGCGACCCGGCGGCCCAGGGCATGCTGCTGGAAGCCCTGCACCACCTGCTGGAGCACAGCCGCCAGCTGCGCGGCGGCGCCGAGCAGGCGGCCGGCACCATCCAGCAGGCGCAGGGCCAGCAGCGCCCGCTGACCCAGCGCGAGATGCTGTCGGTGCTGTCGCTGCTGCAGGCCACGCCCACCGCGACCCTGCGCGCGGCCATCGGCGACCAGCACGAGTCGCTGTCGCAGCGGCTCAAGAGCGAGGTCCTGGCCAATGCCAGCCAGCTGGGCGTGGACCCGGCCAGCACCCGCCTGGATCCCAAGGACGAGGACGCGATCGACCTGGTCGGCATGCTGTTCGACGTGCTGCTGGACGAGCGCGACCTGGCCGACCGCCCGCGCGAGCTGATCGGCCGCCTGGTGGTGCCGTTCGTGAAGGTGGCCCTGCTGGACCGCCGCATGTTCGTGCAGAAGACCCACCCGGCGCGGCGCCTGCTCAACGCCCTGGCCGAGGCCTGCGAGGGCAACCAGGGCGAGAGCGCGGCCGAGCGCACGCTGCTGGCCAAGGTCGAGGAGATCATCGAGCGCCTGGTGGCCGAGTTCAACGAGAACCTGTCCATCTTCATGACCCTGGAGGAGGAATTCCGCGAATTCCTCGAGCAGCACCGCCGCCGGGTCGAGATCACCGAGCGCCGCGCGGCCGAGATCCAGCGTGGCCAGGAGCGCCTGGAGCAGGCGCGCCAGCGCGCCCAGCAGGAGCTGGCGGCGCGCGTGGAGGGGCTGGAGCTGCCGCGGGCGATTTCCGAGTTCCTGCACAACGCCTGGCAGCACCACGTGACCCTGGCGCTGCTGCGCGAGGGCGACGCCGGCGCCGCCTTCGTCGAGGCCATGGCGCTGGCCGACGGCGTGCTGGACGAGGTGGCCGAGGCGCGCCGGCACGTGGTCGGCAAGCCGTGGCTGCAGGCCTGGCAGCCGGCGCTGCTGAAGGTGCTGGCCAGCGTCGGCCTGCACGGCGACGCCGCCAGCGCCGCGATCGCGGCGATGGGCGACACCCTGCAGGCGGTCGCCGCCGCCCGCCCGGAACTGGAGAAGGCCCTGCCGGAGCTGCCGGCAGTGGCCCTGCCGCAGCCGGCGCCGGTGGAGAACAGCCCGGTCGACCTGGCCGGGCTGGACGAGGCCCAGGGCTTCGACAAGGCCGATGTCGACTACATCCGCGGCCTGCCGGTGGGCACCTGGCTGGACTTCATCGACAAGGACGGCCGCGTGCAGCCGGGCAAGCTGTCCTGGATCAGCCCGATCTCGCAGCGCCTGCTGTTCGTCAACCGCCGCGGCGTGCGCTTCTGCGTGGCCTCGGCCGAGGAGCTGGCGGCGATGGTGCGGCTGGGCCGGCTGCGCATGCACGTGGCCGACGAGGGCGCGTTCGATGCCGCCATGCAGGGCGTGATCGAGCGCCTGGACAGCGTGGTCGCCGCGCGCGGCAGCGCCACCTTGCACTGAGTCCGGGCCGCCGCCCGGGTGCGCCCGCGGCGGGCGGATGCCGCTGAAACCATCGAACCGCCGCCGGCCGCGTTTGCTAGCATCCGGCCGGTCTGACATTGCGAGGGGACGCGGCATGACGGTGGAAGTGCTGGTGCTGAAGGAAGCCGCCGCTGGCGAGCGCCGCGTGGCCGCCACGCCGGAGACGGTGCGCAAGCTGGTCGCCGCGGGGGCCACGGTGCGGGTGGAGCCGGGCGCCGGGCTGGGCGCCGGCATCAGCGACCAGGCCTATGCCGAGGCCGGCGCGCTGCCCGCCGCCGCCGATGCCCGCGCCAGCGCCGAGGTGGTGCTGTGCGTGCAGCCCCCGGTGCCGGAACTGATCGGCGCGCTGCGCGAGGGCGCGGTGCTGGTGGGCATGCTGCACCCGCAGGCCGATCCGGCCCGCGCCGCGGCGCTGCAGGCGCGCCGGATCCGGGCGTTCCCGCTGGAGCGCCTGCCGCGCACCACCCGCGCCCAGGCCATGGACGTGCTCAGCTCGCAGGCCGGAATGGCCGGCTACAAGGCCACCCTGATCGCCGCGCAGCTGGCGCCGCGCTTCTTCCCCATGCTCACCACCGCCGCCGGCACCATCCGTCCCTCGAAGGTGCTGGTGGTCGGCGCCGGCGTGGCCGGCCTGCAGGCGATCGCCACCGCGCGCCGGCTGGGCGCGCAGGTGGAGGGCTTCGACGTGCGCCCGGAGACCCGCGAGCAGATCGAGTCGCTGGGCGGCAAGTTCCTCGACCTGGGCGTGAGCGCGGCCGGCGAGGGCGGCTACGCGCGCGCGCTGACCGACGAGGAGCGCGCCGAGCAGCAGCGGCGCCTGGCCGAGCATGTACGCAACATCGACGTGATCGTGTGCACTGCCGCGGTGCCGGGCCGGCCGGCCCCGAAGATCATCAGCGCGGCGATGGTGGCGGGCATGAAGCCCGGCAGCGTGATCGTGGACCTGGCCGCCGAGACCGGCGGCAACTGCGAGCTGACCGAGCGCGGGCAGACCGTCGAGCGCCACGGCGTGACCATCGCCGGTCCGCTCGACCTGGCCAGCATGGGCGCGGTGCACGCCAGCGAGATGTACGCGCGCAACGTCTTCAACTTCGTGGCCCTGTTCCTGAAGGACGGCGCGCTGTCCTTCGACTGGAACGACGAACTGCTGGCGAAGACCGCCTGGCCGGAACCGCCGGCGGCGACCGCCGCGGCCTGAGCCGCCGGCCGCTGGCCGTCCCGCGCGACTCAGTGCGCGTCCCTGGCCGGATGCGCGCGCAGCCATTCCTGGCGCTGCGCCGGGCTCATCTGCTCCCACTCCTTGCGGAAGCGCTCGCGCTGCTCCGGCGTCATCTGCCGGGTGGCCTCGAAGATCGCACGCGCGCGCTGGCGCTGCTCAGGGTCCATCTGCTCGAAGCGGCGCATGCCGCGGCGGGCGCGTTCGCGCGCCTGCGGCGGCAGTTCCTTCCAGCGCTGGGCACGCTCGAGCATGCGCGCGCGCTCCTGCGGGTTGTCGTTCCAGCGGTCGCGCAGCGGCGCGACCAGCAGTTCGCGCTGTTCGGCGCTCAGCTGTTCCCAGCGCGGCAGTTCCGCCTGGCGCGCGGCGGGTGCCGGCGCGGGCGCGGGTTGGGCGGGCCGGGCGGCGGCCACGGTCGGCAGCAGCAGCGCGGCAAGGCAGAGGGACAGGCGCAGGTTCATGGCGGTTACTCCAGGGCCAGGGCGGTGACGTCGGCCGAGGCCAGCCACAGGTAGAAGCCGGGATCCTCCTCCAGGTGGACGGCCGGATCCTCGAGCGTGGCGGCGGCCACGCCGGCGGCGGGGAGGGCGTCGGGTTGCGGCGGCGCCGGGTCTGGGCGCAGGACCACCGCCAGCACCAGGGCCGCGGCCATGGCGCCGCCGGCCAGCCACGAGGGCAGCCGCCAGGACGGGCGCGCCGCACCGGCGGAGATGGCCTCGTGACGGGCCCGGCGCAGGCGCGCGCGCACCTCGGGGGAGACATGCGCCAGCGCTTCGGCGTGCAGCTGCCGGGCACGGCGGTCGAGGGAATCGGGTGCGGTCGTCACAGGACGTCCTCCAGTCGCGAATTCAGGGCCTGCCGCGCACGCGACAGGTGGGTCTTCACCGAGCCTTCCGAGCAGCCCATCACCTGCGCGGTGGTGGCCACGTCCAGCTCTTCCAGCACGCGCAGGGTGAACGCCTCGCGCTGGCGCGGCGGGAGCTGGCGCAGCGCCTCCACCAGGCGCGCGTAGGTCTCGCCACGCTCCTGGGCCTCGGCCGGGCCGGGGCTGGTGTCGGCCCAGTCGATGCCGGTGTCTTCGCCGCGCGGATCGTCGCTGGCCACCGCCGGCAGCATCCAGCGCAGGCGGAAGCGCGAGCGCCGCTGCAGGTCGATGATCCGCCGCCGCAGGATGCTCCAGAACAGCGGCGTCCATTCGGCGGCCGGGCGGTCCTGGTAGGCGAGCATGCGCATCATCGCGTCCTGCACCGCGTCCAGCGCATCGTCGCGGTTGCGCAGGCCGGCCTCGGCGAAGCGGAACGCGCGCGTGCCGATGTCGGCCAGGAACGCGTCCAGCGAGGCCCAGGCCGGGGTGGCGGGCGCGTCCGTGTCGGGCGATGCGGGCGGAGTCACCAGCACAGCTTAACGGCCCCCGGTGCGGGTACCGTGGATCCGGGCGGACGCCACGGCCATGGCGGGCAACGGCGGCGGGATCGTCGGTTTCATCTGCACCCGTTCGTGGCGGTTCGATGCACCAGTAAACGCCCGCCGCGGGCCGCGGTTGACACGCGCCAGCCGGGTTCAGCCTGCGGTTATCATCCGGGCGGGCACGTGCCCGGGGAGGCAGGACGCAATGAACGACGGTTTCGTAGCGCTGTACATCTTCATGCTCGCGGCCATCGCGGGCCACGTGATCATCTCGCGGGTGCCGGTGATCCTGCACACGCCGCTGATGTCCGGATCCAACTTCATCCACGGCGCGGTGCTGATCGGCGCGATGGTGGTGCTCGGCCACGCCGACACCACCCTGGAAAAGGCGCTGGGCTTCATCGCCGTGGCCCTCGGCGCGGGCAACGCCGCCGGCGGCTACGTGGTGACCGAGCGCATGCTGGAGATGTTCAAGTCCTCGAAGAAGCCCGGGGGCAAGGCATGAGCGGCGGCTTCGACCTGCGCCTGTGGCTGGTCGGCGCCAGCTACCTGGTGGCCGCCACCCTGTTCCTGCTCGGCCTGCAGCGCATGGCCTCGCCGGCCACCGCGCGCAGCGGCATCCACTGGGCCGGCGTCGGCATGCTGCTGGCCACCGCCGCGACCTTCCTGCTGCCGGACCTGCACAACCTGGCGCTGATCGTCGCGGCGCTGGTGCTGGGCACGGTGCTGGCCTGGGTCTCCGGCAAGAAGGTGGCGATCACCGACATGCCGCAGATGGTCGCGCTGTACAACGGCATGGGCGGCGGTTCGGCCGCGGCGATCGGCGCGGTGGAGCTGCTGCGCTACTCCGGGCTGGCGCAGGCCGCGCCGGCCGGGGCTCCGGCGGCCGGTCCGGGCGCAGTGGTACTGGCGCTGGCGGTGCTGGGCTCGGCGATCGGCGCGGTGTCGCTGTCCGGCTCGGTGGTCGCCTGGGCCAAGCTCGACGGGCGCCTGGACAAGCGCGTGGCCTTCCCGGGCCAGCAGGCGTTCAACCTGCTGGTGGCGCTGGCCATGGTGGTGCTCGGGGCATGGGCGGCCACCAGCCTGCAGCCGGTGGCGATCATCGCCTTCTTCCTGGTGGCACTGTTGCTGGGCGTGCTGATGACCCTGCCGATCGGCGGCGCCGACATGCCGGTGGTCATCTCCCTCTACAACGCCTTCACCGGGCTGGCGGTGTCGTTCGAGGGCTACGTGCTGGGCAACGAGGCGCTGATCATCGCCGGCATGATGGTCGGCGCGGCCGGCATCCTGCTGACCCGGCTGATGGCCAAGGCCATGAACCGGCCGATCCGCAACGTGCTGTTCGGCAGTTTCGGCGCCGCCGGCCAGGCGCAGGAGATCAGCGGCTCGCAGAAGCCGATCGAGGCCGGCGACGTGGCGGCGATGATGGCCTACGCCGAGCGCGTGGTGATCGTGCCCGGCTACGGCCTGGCCGTGGCCCAGGCCCAGCACAAGATCTGGGAGCTGGCGCAGCGGCTGATCGAGCGCGGGGTGAAGGTGAAGTTCGCCATCCATC
>Ga0182748_1000041_pt1 | contig 186095 bp, 165 predicted proteins | sample eDN3rd37CKraftOP_FD_128877 | JGI IMG/M metagenome (GOLD analysis project Ga0182748, IMG submission 128877) | Enriched Organic Plus compost microbial communities from Emeryville, California, USA - eDNA 3rd pass 37_C Kraft OP (version 2) (version 2) ... | reverse complement strand
TTTGGTTGTGATTTGCTTTCGCTAACTTAGTTCTTACAATTTCCAAACGAAGAGCCGGAGGCCGAAGAGGTTGTGATTTGCTTTCGCTAACTTAGTTCTTACAATAAAAGTTCTTTGCATCAATGCCGCAGGCAAGTTGTGATTTGCTTTCGCTAACTTAGTTCTTACAATTTCTTGCAGGTTGATCGGCTATTTTACCAAGTTGTGATTTGCTTTCGCTAACTTAGTTCTTACAATCCAAATACAGTCGAGGGATGCACCACGCTGTTGTGATTTGCTTTCGCTAACTTAGTTCTTACAATGAAACAAGGATGAAATCATCCACCTTCTGGGTTGTGATTTGCTTTCGCTAACTTAGTTCTTACAATTGTTAATAGTAAATTTTCGCTCAGTATGCAGTTGTGATTTGCTTTCGCTAACTTAGTTCTTACAATAATTTCCAGCTCAGCCTGAACCGTTCCCGGGTTGTGATTTGCTTTCGCTAACTTAGTTCTTACAATTGGCGCCGGTAATGGGACCACTACTTTTAAGTTGTGATTTGCTTTCGCTAACTTAGTTCTTACAATGTCCGTGCCATCAACAAGGCCCGCCGGCGTAGTTGTGATTTGCTTTCGCTAACTTAGTTCTTACAATTCTTATTTGCGGGGCTTTTTGCTGCAAAACGTTGTGATTTGCTTTCGCTAACTTAGTTCTTACAATGTTGCCGATGCTTGCCTCGTAGCCGATTTTGTTGTGATTTGCTTTCGCTAACTTAGTTCTTACAATAGTCTGGCGCGCAATAGGCAGGAGGATACATGTTGTGATTTGCTTTCGCTAACTTAGTTCTTACAATCTATAAATTCAAATCGCCAGGGACGACCGGGTTGTGATTTGCTTTCGCTAACTTAGTTCTTACAATAGCGCAGTGGATAACCCGCAAATCCGCATGGTTGTGATTTGCTTTCGCTAACTTAGTTCTTACAATTATATAGCCAATGTGTCGGATCAGCTCGTGTTGTGATTTGCTTTCGCTAACTTAGTTCTTACAATCCCGCCTCTGTAATCGCTACGGAGCGGGGGTTGTGATTTGCTTTCGCTAACTTAGTTCTTACAATTAATAGCGCCGTCTACCAGCTGTTCCGTTTGTTGTGATTTGCTTTCGCTAACTTAGTTCTTACAATGTCGAAGCTCTTTAGCCCCTCAAACCGAACGTTGTGATTTGCTTTCGCTAACTTAGTTCTTACAATACAAAGGTGTCCTGGGCTAATTCTTCTGCCGTTGTGATTTGCTTTCGCTAACTTAGTTCTTACAATTCCAAAAAAATTTTCCGCTTCGCGGAACCCTGTTGTGATTTGCTTTCGCTAACTTAGTTCTTACAATTGTTGAAATGGCAAACCGTAATTTGTACATGTTGTGATTTGCTTTCGCTAACTTAGTTCTTACAATGGCTAATCATTACAGCAAGCAAGTAGCAATGTTGTGATTTGCTTTCGCTAACTTAGTTCTTACAATCGATAAGGCGCAATTTCAAGATTTGCCGCAGTTGTGATTTGCTTTCGCTAACTTAGTTCTTACAATTTATATGACTAAGATTTGCATTTCTAATACGTTGTGATTTGCTTTCGCTAACTTAGTTCTTACAATACAACAGCTGTAAAGCATTATTTAATAAGCGTTTATGTAAGAAACAGGTTATAAAAAGCGGGGAAACTTCCCCGTTTTTTTTACTGTTATTGCAATTTTTGCTGATCCTGAAAGTAGTGTTTATTAAAATAACTCCAGCTGCTGCACAGGCGGTTGGGCAACAACCCTTTCTCTTCCATGAAACAATTCCATCATTTCAAACTGTTTATCTGTAATGCATAATATTCCTACATGTCCGTTGGGAGGAAGGTTTGCTTTAGTACGCTTTATATGTACTTCTGCATTTTCCCTGCTGCTGCAATGCCGAACATAAATGCTGAACTGGAACATCTGGAACCCGTCGTGCAGCATTTGCTTCCGAAACTTCGCATAGTTCTTAATATCAGTTTTGGTTTCGGTGGGGAGGTCAAATAATACAAATACCCACATGATCCTATAAGCGTTTAAAGCTTCTGCGCCTCCTCCGCCATAATGGCGGGCATGCTTGAATGATGGAGAGGTAAAAGGAAGCATCTGCTACATTTCAGGATAAATTATTTTCCGTCGTTTTCCTTCAAAACATTGTGCCAGGGAAGCTGTGGTGCGCTGAACGCCATTCATTAGCGGTCCCTTTTTCCCTTCCTGCATTATATCGATCGCTGGTATTCCTAATAATTGCTTTTTCATGTCCTGTGTCATTTGCAGATACTGTCCGTTCATCCGTACAATATCGCACACTATTTTGTCTACATACGGCCTATAAGGCTCCATAATATCGTCGGCTAGGCAGTATGCATTATATTGATTACGGTGAAAGATTCCTAACGTGGGCAGCAGGCCGGAAGCAACAAGGCTCCGGGCTACTACGGCCCTTAGAATGGCATAGCCGTAATTGAGCAGATTGTTTGGAGGCGGGCCATAACGTTCGCGCCTGAATGCCAGGAAGGCAGGGAAAAGATTTCTCCAGTAATAACCGGCTGCTTTGGCTTCACAATTTTCGCTATCACCGCTTTTTACAGCCTTTGCCAGCTCATGGAGATATTTTGCTTCGACTCTTTCTGCCGACAATACCGACGCCTGGTTCCTGATTTTAGCTTCAACAGTTTGCTGCCACAATTGCTTTTTAAGGGGGGCCGACGCCTCCAGCTGTGCCCGGAATTTCTGGCTTTGCAAGGTATGACCATCCAGGTTCAGCATCAGGCCGACAGGATGATGTGCATCGTCGCAGCAGATCAGGGCCACATTTCCTGCAAGCAACTTGCCGATCAGCGCCTGCGACAGGGTGATCTGCTTATGATCAAGGATGACAGTACCGATGTCTTCAATAGGTGCCTGATGCAGCTCGCCGCTTTCTTTCAGCTCGATCACCAGCTGATCATGCTGTGTTTTCAGGTGAGCGGGATTGCCAAAGTAAAGTGTACGTTTGATCATGCTGATGTATGCGGGTAAACTATTTTTCCTAAAACATCTAATTTCAGCTTGTACGGATTCAGCTCATAAAAAGCGCTTATACTTTTGCATCGGTAGTAGCGTTTGCTCTCCTTTGCCCCGATGGTTGTTTTCAGCTCGCTGTTTTTGGTTTCCAGATGATGGCGGAACCAGTAATCGTTTTCAGATATAGACCAGACCAGGTAGAGGTGCTTGCTTAAAAGCGTTGTGTCGCCTGCAGACAGCGCCTTTTCTACTTCTTGAGCCGGCAGTCCCATTACAAACATCTCCTGCTGCTGCAGGCTTTCCGCAAACTGCCATTTGTCGCCCGGCAACTGCGAAAGAAAGCTCTCGGGGAAGGCCTCGGGGCTGTTCAGCACTTTATTCCACACCTCGGCAGGGTTATCGATAATTACGGGAAACCGATAGCGCTTTCTTTCTACGGCATTCCAGAATGAGCAGATGTGCTCCTGCCTTTTGCCTTTTTCGTCCAGGTATATAGCCACATGGTGATTGCTGCCCGGCTTTACAAAACTAATTGCCCTGCCTGTCTGATCTTTTTTTATCGGCACTACTGCCGATAAACCAGTGCGGCAGCGTATGGAAGAAACGGGTATCTGCCGGGCTTCATCGAACCATAAGGTTGTCTTAAAGGCTTCCTTCTCGTTATTACCAAACGCCTGCAGGCGGCCGGCCACGAGCTCGCGGAGCTTTTTGTCGATAATATAAGGCACGTCTTTTGCCTTGATGCCCGCAAGCGGGTATTTAATGACGTACTCCTCCCGGTAGCAGGTACCATATTCCAGGGGCTTTGTTTTTTCCTTATCAAGGAAAAGGGGATCTTTCTTTAGTGAACCTAATGCTTGCCTGACATTATGGTCAGATGCTGCCAGCCGTTCCTCGACCAGGGCTTTTATATAAGGGTTAAAAATAAGATCGGGGTGCTCCAGCAGATATTTTACAGGCTTTTTTTGATCGAGGACCTTAATTTTTCCATAAACGCTTTCTTCGCTTAGCGGCCCTCTGGGAACCAGCACGCCCGTATGCACATTTTTACCCCTGGCTTTGTACCTGGAAATTGTAGCTACTTTTTTGCCGGCTTTAAAGGAGATAAGAATGCCCGCCGCCGCCTCCTCCACCTCCCTGGTGGTAAACGGCTTATGTGCGTAGATATAATTTTCAAGAAGGTTTTTCCTGGCGTCGTACTGCCTGCCCGCCGATTCAACCTGCCGGCGCATTTCGTCCCGGGTCTTGCTGGCATTAAGCGTATTGATCCGCTGTATAAAGCCTTGTTCCGTACAGGCTATTACCAATGCATCGATGGCATGGTGCCTGTGGTCATCTCTTTTGGACCATCCTTTAATCTCTTCACGTATGTGCACCTGGCCGTCCCGGGTTTGCCATTCCCTTTGCTCTGTGAGGCCCAGGTCCCTGTACCGGGGCAGCTGCAGGTTCATCAGCACCTCGTTCCAGCCCCATATCCGGCGCAGGTATTCGGTAATGTTGCCGCTTGTGCTCCATACATTATAGCAAACATTTTCCAGCAGCTCCTTTGCCTTCCGGGCTATATATTGCGTGGCCCGGAGCTGGCGGTCTATAAAGTCTTTGGGTATCTTGTCCGAAGAAAGCAGCAGCTTATCCCGTTTGCCTTTCCCTATTACTCTGTTTTTATATAAGGTGTCTACCGTTTCAAGGTACCGGCTCAGCACTTCCGCTCCCCTGCTTTCCATAAAATCATATGCGGTACGGTCGCCTTTATCTTCATTGCATCTGCGGTGCACCAGCGTTTTATTGCTTTGCGAATCGTCGAACAGACGGGATCGCGGTATAATATGCTCTATGTCCACGCTATTGCCCGACAGCGCGTCGCTGATGCCAAAGGGCTGCCCGCAATAGATGCAGGTAGCATTCACCTTACTTTCCTGGTCGCTGATCTCGTGAAACAGGCGCCATTTCAGAATGGTATTGCGTGTGGCCCTTATACCCAGGTGCCTGTATTCCGTTTCAATGCGCTCGGTAATGGCTTTGTTTTCCCGCTCTCTTTTATTGAGCGCCGCAAAAGTGTTATTCCGCTCTTCCTGGCTCTGTTTAAGCTCCCGGGCCAGCTCGATCCTTATCTCGTCCGGCCTTCCATGCCGGTCGATAATCGCATTTACCACGTGAATGAGCTGGTTCAGTATTTTTTCAACAACGGGCTGGCGGAGGCTGTTCTTTTTCAGCAATTCCAGGCGGGGCAGCAATGTCTGCTTGAGTCTTTCTTCCCCGGTCCATGAGCGGGAATGATTGTACCCGGCAAAGCTGGAGGCATCGCTGTATGCATACCCTTCCTGCAGGTAAGGCAATATTTTGCGTATGGCCCTGGCAGACTTGTTTCCAAAACCGGATCTGGTAAAGTCAATTCCGGCCAGATTCGCGGCAACATCCGGCGCCATATTAAAAGTGCGCTGCAATGCTTTGCTGCACTCTTCAGCATCGGGTATGGAGTAAATGGTATGCCATAGCCGGTAAAGGGGCTGCGCCTCAAAAGACGGATCTATCAGCATTTTTTCCCGGGCATCCTTCACCTCGCCGGTATCTTTGTCAGTCAGGAAAACTTCCTCTCCTGCATACCGGGTGATAAGCTCAAATTTTAAAAGGTCTGTATCGCCGAGGTGTTCCTTGATTGCGCATTTGGTAAGGTTGCCCTGTATTCCTTTGGCTGTTTGCTTATTACCATACCATCCGTCGCTCTTTTTCAGGCCGAGGATACGGAAGAGCTCTGCCTCGGAAAGGGCCTTGTTATTGTCCAGGTAGTTAAACAGGGCATAACGCTGCTCGGGAGTGATTGCAAATGCTTCTCCCCTCTTGTTTTTCAGAGCGATAGTGTTGATACTTTCCCATATTTTGCCTACCTGAAACAGCGGTGAGCTCCTGGGAGCCACTTTAGGTCCTGCAAAAACATCCTTGCCGGATTTGTCCTTTTTCCACTCTCCTTCAAACTCGCAAATACTTACAAGGTCTTTTTGAGATTTAAGCCTTCTTTGATAGTAGATGATTTCGTTCCGTAAGGTATGGATCGCCTTTTCGGAAAGTACTTCGGGATAATGCTTGCACTGTTCGGCAATGATTGTGTCGAACTCCTCTATGTAAGCTTCTCTTGGAAAAACCTGTTGTTTGATCCTGTAGTACCCTTCCTGCCGGAGCCCCTCCAGGAAATACTGGCCTATGGTTTGCCCCGCTTCCCGGATCAGCTGGTGCCTGTTTTTTACTTCGGCTACATAAGCTGTATCTTTTTTATCAAGATTGGCATCGGAGCGGCTGCTCTTATAGCCTCTTTTCTGGTTCAGATGATATAATATCCTGCCCAGCTCCGGCAGGGAAACCTGCTGCACTGCAGCCCTGGCCCGCAGACCGAAAAGGGTGGCTGCAGTACAGTGCATTAAAGCATCCGGAAACTGCATGCCGTTCTGCTCCAGGAAAGCCTTCAGGTTGCTGCGTCGTAGTTTGTAGCGGAAATAACCTTTACGCTGTGTGCGCCGGGCAGTACGTTTCTGGTTTTTGGATATGGCATTGCCCTTGCTGAATTCATCTTTATCGTCTGTGCTCAGCGGAATAATGCGGCTGCCCATGTCCACAATTGATTTATTGCCGGCGGCATCAGTGGAAACAAGGGCCCAACCGATACTGGTTATCCCGAGATCCAGGCCAAGGGTAAATTTTTTCATATGGAATAGAAATTTTTAGGTGTATTGTGGATTTATTTCTATATTTGCCATGAAGCAAATCACAATAATGGTTCTCCTGTTGAGCAATCATTTAAGCCGCCTCGCCTTACCATGCGGGGCTTTTTTTATTTTAGTCCCTTTCCCGACCGCATTACCCACTCAAAGATCATAAATAGCTAAGTTTTATGCAAGGGGAAAAACACCCCTTTTCCCCGCTTCTTGAGCATGGAAAATAGTATGAGTCCGCCCGGAGGGCCTTTCATTCAGGCCAGGTAAAGCAAAAGGAAGAGCATACCCCCTTGACAGGCATGATTTCCGCTGCCGGCTCATTTCTTAATCCCCTTCTGCCAATTTTATGACCGGAAGGGATTGTTGAAATATAAGTAGTTGATATTCAATTCATAAAATAATTCTAACATTAACCATCCGGCGCCAACCATTTATTAACAAATATGTGTCTTTTAGTATAAGACATATAGGGTAAAGCTGAAAACCTTTTCAGAGTAAGCAAAAAACAACAATGTAGCATGAGTAAAATGTACACAGGGTTACCTGGTAAGCTTCTTGGGTTTTGTATACTATTCCTTGCCTGCCTTTACCAGGTAACTGCCCAGACCACTATTTCGACGCAACCTACGTTCTCGAACAACAACGGAAGCGGACTGGTTACATTCAACTTTCAGAATACCAACGCTTTCCCGGTCATCATTACCTCGGTAGGCGCGGTATCGGGCAGTACCAACCCCAGTACCTGGAAGCTGTGGTACCGCACTACCCCTGTATCGGGGCCTCCCGGCGCCGTAACCGCCGCTAACGGCTGGGTGCTCGCCGCCACGAACAATTTTACTTCTGCGATCGGCAGCGCCTCCAATAATGTACAGGAAACCGTGATCACGGGCGCTACGCTTACAGTGCCGGCCAATACTACCTATGCTATTGCCGTATCGGGCTTTGCAACAAGCGGCGGAGCCGGTACACAACGATATATGACCATACCCTCGGCCAACCTGCCTACCACCACTTTCCCGGGCGGAGGCTGCAATATCATTACCGGTACCAATATCAGCTATGCATCTACTACCGAAACAGGCAATCCTACCAATACACCCCGCGGCTTCGTAGGCTCGCTTACCTTCATTTCCGGCGCCACGGCCCAATGCGCTACGGCTACCTATCCTGCCGCTTCGGCTGCTACGGTATCTACTACCGATATCTGTAATACCGGCAGCGTGAACCTGAACATTACCGCCACCATGCCTTCCGTTGTGGGCCTTACCTACCAGTGGGAATGGTCGCCAACGGGTGCCGCGCCCTGGACCCCCATCGGCACGCCGGTCACCAACCCCGGCATTACCGCCACGGGAGTCAACTCTACCCGTTTTTTCCGCTGCAGGGTCATCTGCAACGGCAGCAACACTGTATGGACCTCCAACAACTCGCCGCAGGTTACCGTTAATAACCCTGCGCTGACCAGCACCACGCCCGGATCGCGTTGCGGCCCCGGTGTGGTAAACCTGGCTGCAGTCGCGCCCTCTGGCACTACCATCAAGTGGTACACTACGCCTACGGGCGGCGCGCCGATCGGTACCGGCCCTGCTTTTACCACGCCTTTTATACCGGTTACCACCACGTTCTATGCGGCCGGCACTTCGGGCAGCACGCCCGACTCCATAGCCGTACCCCTGGGTAATGGCACCACTACCGGCGTATACCACCATATGTTCCTGGTAGAAGCGCAGAACAGCATTACAGTAAACGGCCTCAGCATCAAATGTAACAACGCAGCCGGCACCATGACCTCCTGGGACATCTACTACCGGCCCGATAATTACCAGCTGGTAGCAGGAGCCAACACTTCCTCGACCGGGTGGACGCTCGTAGCTTCCGTAACCAATGTGCCCTCGGCCGGGCCGGGCGACTATACCCTGCTTACCAACAGCCTGGGGCTCAGCATTCCGGCCGGCGCTACGCACTCGCTTTATATTGCGCCCGTAGGCAGCGCCACCCACCAGTATGCCACCAACGCGATCGGTACCGTAACGGCTACCAACCTGAATGCAGAGCTGATCGCGGGCAACAGGGGAAGCGCTTTGTTCAACTGCACTACCTCCGGCGGCATGGCCGTGGTAAAGCTGCACTACAGCACCGGCTGCGAAGGCACACGCCAGCCCGTGGTGGCCACCGTAAATACCAGCCCGGCTGTTACCACCACCGCACCCCAGATCATCTGCGGCAACGCGGTCGGCGCCATCAGCCTCAGCACGCCCAACCCGCCTTATCCCAACTATAACTGGAGCCCTGCTACTGACCTGTATACCGATGCCGCGGCTACCGTGCCTTATTCGGGCGGCAGCGCCAGCAATGTGTACCTGCGCAGCAGTACCGCAGGCCCCCACACTTACTATATGATGGCAGGAAACCCCAATGTGACCACCGGCTGTACTTTTGCCGATACGGTCAGCATCTGGGTGCAGCCCGATTCCGTAACCATAACCGGCCAGCCCGATACGGTGTGCGTAAGCGACTCGACCAAGCTGTCGCTGGTACCCAATACCGGCTATGCCCCCGGCAGCATCCAGTGGCAGGAATCGGCCGATGGCGTCACCTTTGCAGATATACAGGGCGCTAACGGGGTTACCTACACCACCCCCGTCATCAGCGCCGATCATTACTACCGGGTACGCATCAGCAAGGACAACGGTTTTTGCGAAACACCGGTAAAGCATGTACTGGTGGTCAACCCGCAGGTCCTTTCTACGAAAGACAGCTTCCATTGCGGTCCCGGCCAGGTGGTGCTGGAGGCCTCCGTAAGCACCAACAGCCAGGTACGCTGGTTTGAGGATGCGCAGGGCGGACTGCCGGTAGGCACGGGCAGCCCTTTTATCACGCCTTTCCTCGGCCAGACAGATACTTTTTACGTAGCGGCCGGCACCGGTGCGGGCGGTAGCGGGCAGGACACGGTTTCCGTGCCCCTGGGCAACGGTACTACCACCGGCGTGTATCACCACATGTTCCTGGTAAGGGCCATCAACGAAATACAGCTGTCGAGCCTGGGCATTAAATGTAACAATGCTGCCGGCAGCATGACCTCCTGGGATGTATATTACCGGCCGAACAATTACCAGACGGTGGCCGGCGCCAACACCTCGGCCGCCGGGTGGACCCTGCTTTCTTCAGTAACCAACGTACCTTCGCAGGGCACCGGCAACTATACCATCATTGCCGACGGACTCAGCCTTATAATACCTGCCGGCGCCACTTACTCATTCTACATTGCGCCCGGATCGGGCACTACGCACCAATATGCCTCTACTGCCATCAATACCGTGACCGGCTCCAATGCCGATGCAGAAATAAGAGCCGGCAACCGGGGCAGCTCACTGTTTAACTGTACAACTTCCGGAGGGCAGGCGGTAGTAAGGATCAATTATGCATTGCCCGGTTGCGAAACGCCCCGCGTTCCGGTAATAGCTTCCATACACCCCGTACCGGAAGTAGACCTCGGACCGGATATCAACAAATGCATAGACGACGGTACACAGGAAGTGCTGGATGCCGGAACCCAGCCCCATATGGGACAATACCTGTGGGACAACGGCAGCACCCTGCAGATACGGCCCGTGAGCGAAAGCGGAACATACTATGTACGGGTTACCAACCAGTACAGCTGTGAAGATTCGGACACCATATCGGTAGTGCTCCGCACCAACCCGGAAGTGGATTTAGGCAATGATACTACGGTATGTAACGGGGTAACCCTTCACCTTGATGCCGGCGACGAAGGCATAGACTACTTCTGGAATACGGGCGCCGTTACAAACGAGATCGACGTGAATGCTCCCGGCTCCTACAATGTATTTGTAACGAATACCCAGGGCTGTACCGGTACCGATACGATCACGGTGAACATGCAGGGCCAGCTGCCCTCCATACAGGGGATCATGGTCGATAACAACGGCGTGAATACCTTTACCTTCTCAGCCGTAAACCCGCAGAATGTGATCGGCTACGAATGGGACTTCGGCGATAACTCGCCTCCCAGCTACCTGGCTGCGCCTACGCATACATACAGCAACTCCGGCAATTACCTGGTAACGCTGCGCCTGAGCAGCAGCTGCGGCTTTACGGTAGATACCGTAGCAGCGCACATTGTAGGCATACCCGGCCTGCAGCCCGGCAGCGAAGAGCTGACGGTGTATCCCAACCCTGCCCGCGACCAGGCGGTTATTCTGAACAAAGGATCCTTTAAAATGGAAAGCATCCGGGTGTACAATGTACTGGGACAGCTGGTGCTTGCCGCACCTGCCGATGCGCCGGGCAAGCATACCTTGCGCCTGGAGGAGGCGGCTTCGGGCATCTATACCATAGAGGTGCTTACCGATAAAGGTACCATCGTCAGGAAGCTGGAGCTGCTGCGTTAGCACATCATCATCCATAACATAAGCACAGGGCCGCCTTCGCAAAAGGCGGCCCTGTGCTTATGTACCCGCCCCTTGCTATCTTTGTATTGCCAAAAACCGTTCCTATACTATGGCTGTACACAGCGCGGGCATCCTGCTATACCGGGTACTTAACGGGCATGCCGAAGTGTTTCTTGTTCATCCGGGAGGCCCTTTCTGGGCAAGGAAGGATGAGGGCAGCTGGACCATTCCCAAAGGAGAGTATGCCGAAGGAGAGGCTCCCCTTGCCGCCGCTATCCGGGAGTTCCGGGAAGAAACGGGAGCGGATCTTGGTTCCCTCGAATTTACGGCGCTTAAGCCGGTTACGCAGCGGGGCGGTAAGGTAGTGCATGCTTTTGCCGCAGAAGGAACGCTGGATGCGGCAGGCATCGTGAGCAATACTTTTACGCTGGAGTGGCCTCCCCGCTCCGGCAGGCACCGGAGTTTTCCCGAAGTGGATAAGGCGGCATGGTTCCGGGTGGATGCAGCCAGGACAAAGATTAACCCGGCGCAGGAGGCGCTCTTGTCCGAGCTGGAGGCGCTTCTGCGGAGCCCTGAGTAGCGGCGGCGCTATCTTTTTTTACAGATATGCTATACCGTGCCGGTTTCCTTTTTTCTCCGGCCCAGCTCCTCTTCATGGGTCAGGTCGAGGCGGAGCGGCGTTACCGAGGTATACCCATTTTCAAACGCCCAGCGATCCGTACCTTCTTCAGCGGGTTCCAGCGCCTCTACGGTAATCCAGTAATGCTTGCGGCCCATCGGGTCCATGCCGGGCACTACACGGCCGTCGTACAGGCGTACGGACTGCCTCGTCCACATCCAGCCTGCGGGCTGCGGCGGGAAGTTGACATTATAGAGGCCGAGGCTGCTGTCGCGGAGCAGCAGTTCCAGCACTTCTTCCACATGGGGCCGGAGCAGTTCAAAATCAGGTTCGGACTTCCCTACCGGGGTGCTGAGCGCAATACCCTTGATGCCGAGCAGCACCGCCTGTTTGGCGGCGGCCAGCGTACCGGAATGCCACATGGAGTTGCCCAGGTTGGGGCCCATATTGATACCCGAGAGCACCACATCCGTTTTGGCCCAGAGATGCGTGCCCAGCGCCACGCAGTCGGCAGGCGTGCCGTTGACCCTGTAGGCTTCCGTTTCCCCGAAAGATACCGGCGACTTCTTGTACGAAAGCGGCCGGGCATGGGTAATGGCATGCCCCATGGACGACTGCTCCACATCGGGCGCTACGATCCGCACTTCGCCAAAGCGGGAGGCAATGGACGCAAGGGCGGCAATACCGGGGCTATAAATGCCGTCGTCGTTCGTGATCAGTATTTTCATATCCTGTTTTAACCTTATCCGGTCTGTTTTGTTACTCCTACTAACAACCCCTAACGGGTATCGTTCACTATGCGCAGGGAGAAGGAAACCGTAGCCTTATACTGTAATCCCGGCTCGGGACACGGGAAGCACAATACCGAAACGCTCCGGAAGCAGATTGCCAGGGCGGGTTTTGCATGCAGGGTGTTGCCCCGTGGAAAGCGGCAGGCGGGCCAGCTGCGGAATGCCGATATATTCGCAGTGGCCGGCGGCGATGGCACCGTAAGAAAGTTTGTGCTGCAGCTGCTGCAGGCCCCTCTTGGCGTTATACGCCCTATAGGGCTGCTGCCGCTGGGCACTGCCAACAATATTGCGGCTACCCTGGAGATAGACAGGGAGCAGGCGCGGGGAGCAATGCTGGCTGCCTGGAAAAGCAGCAGCCGGAAGCCTTTCGATATAGGATACGCCGCAGGCAGGAACCGCGAAGCATTCTTCCTGGAGTCTATGGGCTACGGGATATTTCCGAAACTGATCCGCGGCATGAAGCGGCACCCGGATGCCCAAGCCCATACGCCGGAAGAAGAGTTCGACGCCGCTTTCCGCATGCTTTCCGGTATTGCCGGCGCCTATGAGGGCGCCGCCTGCGATCTTGTGATCGACGGGAAAGACCATTCGGGAACCTATCTTATGGTGGAGCTGATGAATATCCGGTTACTGGGCTCCAATATGGTCATCGCTCCCAAAGCAAATCCGGGCGACGGGTGCATGGACGTAGTGCTGGTTCCTCCCGCGGGCCGGGACCGCCTGCTGCAGTATCTCGAAAAAGCCCGTGAAAAAAGAAATGTGGCTTTTCCTTTCCCCGCCATAAGGGCCCGGGAAGTGCTGCTGCGCTGGAAAGGGAAAGATATGCACGTCGATGATGAGGTGGTCAGCCCCGGCAAGGGATTGCTGAAGGTCAGGATGCTGCAGCAGCTGCTTCACTTCCTTTAAAAACGCTATAAAGCGGCAGCAATGCCATTTGCCTGCAGGCAGCCGGAATTCCCGGACGGGCCCTGTGCATGCTTCTCTTACATAAAACGCAGCTTCTCCTCTTCCAGGTCCAGATAGAGCAGGTGCCTGCGGATGATCTCTTCATCCAGCATCTCCTCGGTCCTGTTTTTGTGCAGCAGCCAGTTTCTTTGCCGGTTCAGTATGTCCAGGTAAATATATTTACACTCTTCGCTTATGGTTATATCGCCTGCTCCCGGCCCGTTGTCTTCCCACTTCCGGGCTATCTGCTGCAATGCCGGATGCCGGCCGAGCTCGGCGCCGTAGTTCGTTTTCAGATGATCCAGCGCATAAGCCGAAAGCTGCTTCCGTATCTGGCTGTGCAGTTCCTCTTCCGGGAGGGTTTCGTCGAATGCGGGTAATTTGATCTTCCTGATCAGGAACGGCAGGGTCAGCCCCTGTACCAGCAGGGTCAGCAAGATCACCACGAAAGTGATAAAAAGAATAAGATTGCGCTGGGGAAACAAGGCCCCGTTGTCCATTTGTACCGGGATGGATAATGCTGCAGCCAGGGAAACCACACCGCGCATCCCGGTCCAGCCCAGCACCAGCGGCGCCTTGTAGCCGGGATTCCTGCTGTCGGCTACCGTTATGAAATTGCGCGCGATGAGCGTAACGATAACGGCGCCATAGGCGGAGAGTATCCTGCCTACGATCAGTACCCCCGTAACCAGTACGCCGTAGCCGATCGCTGACCAGGTGCTTACGCCCTCAAGCCCCGAAATGATCTCGGGCAGGTCGAGCCCGATCAGCAGGAATACCAGCCCGTTCAGCACAAAGCACAGGCTTTCCCACACGTTCACGCCGCGGAGGCGGGAGCTGCCGCTCAGGAAATAATGCCTCCTGTTGGACAGCAGCAATCCGCCGCTTACCACTGCCAGCACGCCCGAGCTGTGCACTTCTTCCGCAGCAATGTACATCAGATAAGGGGCTACAATGGTCAGCACGATGTCGATATTGGCATCGGTAGGAAGGTGTTTGTGCGCCTTCATGAAGATCCAGCCGATCAGCAGGCCGATGCCTACCCCGCCTGCCAGCATCCAGCAGAAGCTCAATGCCGCCTGGTACCAGATAAACTGTCCGGTGGCCAGGGCTATCATCGCAAAACGGAAAATGATCAGCGAGGAAGCGTCGTTAAGCAGGCTTTCGCCTTCCAGTATGGACTGCAGCCTCCTGGGCACTTTTACAAACCTGAGGATCGCGCCGGCGCTTACCGCATCGGGCGGGGAAACGATGCCGCCGAGCAGGAAACCCAGGGCCAGCGAAAACCCGGGGATAAAGCGATTGGCCACGAAGGCCACCGAAAGCGCCGTAAGGAATACTACCACAAAGGCAAAGCTGCCTATAATGCGCCGCCAGCGCCACAGTTCTTTCCATGAAATGTTCCAGGCTGCTTCGTACAGCAAGGGCGGCAGGAAGATGATAAAGATCAGCTCGGGGTTTATGCGCACGGCAGGCACTCCCGGCAGGAAGCTGATGAGCAGCCCGGCCAGCACCAGCAATACAGGGTAAGCAACCTTTATCTTATTGGCCAGCATAATAAGCAGCAGGATAGCAATGACAAGGCCCAGATAAAAGGGAAAATGATCCAGCATACAGGTAAAATATTTGCAAGACGCGGCCGGTATGTTGGTTAAGGCTTCCGGCCGGCCCGACAATTTAGCAATATTCTTCATTTTTTTCCCTCCGGCTGCCGGGCGTTCATAAGAGAGCGGGCTATAGCGCCTGTCCCCGCTGTTGTTTTATTTGCACAATAAGGGTAGTTCCTTGCTCGCGCCCGTGAGGGGATGCTATGCGCCAGTTTGCCTAAGCTGCAGAAAGCCAGCGGTTTTTAAAGGCATGGCGCCTGCAGGAGCGCATTTTGCATTGCTTACAGGGAAAGCAGGCACCGCTTTGCATGGATAAATGCGCGCTGCCGGCCATCTCTGCCTTTGCTTTACCGTTCCCTTGTCGCCGGTTAAATGCAAAGGATCATGGCAAGGATCCAAACGTAATTCCCGATAAGGACGGCTGGGCGGTGAAAGAAGAGCGGAGTCCGGTCAAGGTGCTCCCTGCTACCCAAAAAGAGGCCGTGGCCGATGCCAAAGAAAAGCGAAGGCGCACGGCGCTTTCGTAACGGTACAGAAAATACGAGGAGCTGTATGTGCCTAAGTTTATGAGCCGGACCTGCCGACCTTTCGTGTGCCGATTTAACTTTTGCATGTAAACAAAACAGTAAAACAGTAGTTATTTTTTCAATTTTAAAAACAGGTATACACATGGCACAATCAACCACAACCTCCAAAAAAGCAACCACCGGGAGGAAACGCACTCCCAAGGAAGAAGGGGCGCTCATGGAATTATTCACCGACTCGCTGAAGGACATAAACTGGGCGGAAAAGCAGCTGGTAAAAGCACTGCAGAAGATGGCAAAAGCGGCTTCGTCCGGGGATGTGAGCAGGGCATTCGAGATCATATGGCCCAGACCGAAGTCCATGTGGAAAGGCTGGAGCAGGTCTTTCAATCCCTGGGCAAGAAACCAACCTCCAAAAAATGTGATGCAATGGAAGGCTTGATCAAGGAAGCCGAAGAGCTGATAGAAGAAACCGAGGAAGGTACGGAAGTAAGGGACGCAGCCCTGATTGCCGCCGCACAAAAGGTAGAGCACTACGAAATCGCCACATACGGTACGCTGAAGACGCTTGCCGGGCACCTCGGGCTGAAAGAGGCGCAGAAACTGCTGGCACAGACGCTGGAAGAAGAAAAGCAAACGGACTACCTTCTTACCGAGATCGCGGAAGAATACGTGAACGAAGAAGCCGCCCAGGAATAGATTAGGCGAAAGATGCAAACAGGGGGAGAACATTGTTTCTCCCTTTTTTAAGCCGGGTACCGGGGGCTACTGAAGCGCTGCGACAGGTTGCAGTAAAAATGAAAAAACGATGGATTATAAAGCACTGATAGAAGAATGCAGCGGGCTTATTGCCGGGCAGAAATGGACCATTGCCTTTGCGGAAAGCGCCACGGCAGGTAAGCTTGCTTTCGAATTTTCGCAAACGGAATATTCGGGGGCCATTCTCAAGGGAGGCCTTGTTTGCTATAATGCCTGTATCAAGGAAGCAGTTCTCGGCATTTCCGGGGCCACGATTGAGGAATACACGCCCGAATCGCCGGAAGTAACCAGGGAAATGGCCGTGCGGTTAGCGAAGCTCATGGACTCGGAGGTTACCGTGGCAGTAACGGGCCTTACTACTCCCGGGGGCAGCGAGCAGCCCGGCAAGCCGGTAGGCACGATGTTCTACTGCATACAGCTCCCGGGTAAAGTGCTGGAACGTAAAAAGATCTTTACCGGTTCGCCGGAACAGATCATCGACCTTACCATCGAACAAATCGCCAAAACAATCATCCAGACGTTAAAAGAGCATCCATGACCAACAAAAAACAAAGTTTCTTTTACAGGAACAGCCTGTCGATCGTCTTCATCGCGCTGTTCCTTCTGGCAATGATCGCGCAGGGCTTTTTTGGATGGCGCGAGCATAACGAGGAGCTGAACGAGCTGGGAGCGGCGGGCATAAGCTTTGCCGCATATCTTACAAGCGGGCATTTTCTTGCGGCTACCTTCGAGAATTTCCAGAGCGAATTCCTGCAGATGGCGCTTTATGTAATCCTGACCGTTTCGCTGCGGCAGGTAGGGTCTGCCGAATCCAAAGACCCCGAAAAGCAGGAGGAAGTAGACCGTGTGCCGGACCCTACCAGGAAAGATGCGCCCGGGCCGGTAAAGAAAGGCGGCTGGCGGCTGCTTGTTTACCAGAATTCCCTCTCCATCGCCTTTATACTCCTGTTCCTGATCAGCTGGGCTGCCCATTTGTACGGCAGCTTTAAGGAATTCAACCTGCAGCAGGTGCTGCACGGAAAACCCGAAAAGCAGCTGGGTCAGTTCCTGGCCGAACCGCAATTCTGGTTTGAAACTTTCCAGAACTGGCAGAGCGAATTCCTCTCCGTAGCTTCCATCGTGATCCTTACCATTTTCCTGCGGCAAAAGGGATCGCCGGAATCCAAGCCGGTAGATGCCGCGCACTCCGAAACCGGTAAATGACCAGGCTGGCACTCGCTGCTGTTTCTGCAAAAGCGTACATATCTTGTCTGTCTGCACCGGTCTTGTGCCTAAGGCTGGCGGAGCCGGATCATTGCTTGAACTGAAGCGGCTTTTCCCCGGGGTCTTCATTGTCGGCATCCCCGTTGAAATTGGGTCTTTTGGTAACCTCCCCGCTTTTTTCCAGCTCTTCCCGCTTTTTTTTACGCGCTTCGGAAGGAAGAATACCTTTTTCCTCGTCGGTCTGCCCGATCCCGGCTTTATCCTTTGCCTTGTTCTCCGGTTGTTCCGAAGGCTTTTTGTCCTGGTCCATTTGTTTGAGTTTTTAGTAGGTAAACGAATGTTGTACGGGCTACAGCAGGTTAAGTGTTGGGAGAGCGGATATCCGGTTCGGTCCCGGCCTGCAGGCCCTTACCTATCCGGGGCAATTAACGTACCAGTGTACCGACTGTGCCTAATTCGCTGACAATCATATTTCCCGCTATAGGTATATGCTCCTCCTGCGCCCGGCAAACGGAATATAATTCCCGTTTCGTGGATTTTTCAGGACTTCCTGCTCCGGGTACGGAACCCGCTTCCGGTTACACTGCCGAGCGATTGCCGGGGAGGAGCCTGCCGCTTTTATGCAGCGGCAGGGAAAACCAAAATGATGAGCCCTTGCCGTCGTTGCTTCGTACGCCTATCCGGCCTCTATGCCTCTTGATGATCTCTTTTGAAATATACAGCCCCAGCCCCAGTCCGGGAAATCTCTTGCCGGATTCATCCACCCGGAAAAACCGCTTAAAGAGCAGGGGAAGCTTGTCTGAAGGAATGCCGATCCCTTCATCCGTTACGGAAATACGAAGGCAGTCCTGCAGCTTTTCGACTTCGATATAAATAGTATCCGCATCCGGTGAATATTTGATTGCATTGGAGATAAGATTGTTCAGCACCTGCTCAAGCCTGCTCCTGTCTGCTTCCACGGTAATGGCGGTATTGCCCTGCAGCACTATCCGGTGGCTGCTCTGCGACCGGTGATGCTGCTCTATGATGTCCTGGAGCATATCCTGCAGCAGGAATTGTTCGGGATAGAACTTCATCTTGCCTGCCTGTATACTGGATACATCCAGCAGGTCGGAAACGAGCAGGGTCAGCCGGTCCATCTGCCGGGCAGCCTTGCCGATAAAGCTTTGGATCACCTCATCTCCCATTTCCATCCCTTCCAGTATCTGGATAATGGCTTTCATGCTGGTAAGCGGCGTTTTAAGCTCATGGCTGGCAACGCTGATCAGCTCATCCTTCTGCCTCACCAGCTCGCGCATTTCTGCCGCATTCTTTTGCGCCCTGCTGCGGGCGTCTACCAGGTCGGTTATTTCATGGGCAAGCATAATCACGCCCGATACGGAGCCGTCCGGCTCCCGGAGCGGCTCATAGATGAACTTCACAAATATCCTATCCAGCTCGCCTTTGCGCCTTAGTTTAATCTCCTGCTCGTCTGTAATGTAGCGCTGGCCTGTATGGTATACCTGCTGCAGCAGGGCGAACGGCTCCTGCTCTTCCAGCTCGGGCAATGCCTCCAGTATCGGCCTGGAGACTACCTGCTTCGGCTTGCGGCCCCATATCCGGAGCATCAGCCCGTTGGCCAGCTCGGCAATGAACTGGGGCCCGCGCAAAATAGCAATAGCCATAGGGGCATTGGTAAAGAGTTGCCGCAACAAGCCTTCGGTATGGCTTCTTGCTTTTGCGATACTGATCTGCGATCGTACTTTGGCCAGCAGCTCCTTTGCCGAAAAAGGCTTTACCAGGTAATCGTCTGCGCCGCTTTCGAGCCCTTCGGCCTTGGCTTCTTCGCCCGCTCTTGCAGACAGCAGGATCACTGGCAGGCGGAGCCTGGTCGCATCCGATCTTATTTCCTTTATCAATTGGCGGCCGTCGATGCGGGGCATCATCATATCGCTGATGACGAGATCCGGCCGGACGCTGTCCAGTTTATCCAGTGCTTCTTGCCCGTTTCCGGCGGTAAATACAGTGTAATGGTCTTCCAGCAGGCGCCTCAGGTAGAGCTGCATATCGGCATTGTCGTCCACCACCAGTATGCGTACATTTTTATCCGCCGGGCCGTCCCTGCCGGTATGCGGCGCCGGCGGCGCTTCGCTTCCGGAAAGAATGGACACTGCTTCATTGACGAAGGTGCCGGCCAGCATCGAATTCCGGGGCTGGCTCATTGCCGGCACATCTTCAGATACCTGCTGCGGGGACAGGTGCTCTTTGCCCGTCGGCAATGTTACAGTGAAGGTGCTGCCCCTGCCTTCTTCGCTGCTGACCCCGATCGTTCCCTTATGCATTTTGACCAGCTCCTGTATGAGGGACAGCCCGATGCCGGTACCTTCGTGCGTGCGCCCCGCATTGCCTTCCACCCGGTGAAAACGCTCGAACATGCGGGGCAGCTCGGACCGGGGAATACCGATACCGGTATCTTCGACGGTGAGCACTACCTTGCCGGCCTGTTCCGATAGCGTAAGCGTAACGCTGCCCTGCAGCGTATATTTAAAAGCATTGGACAGCAGGTTCAGCACTATCTTTTCCCACATCCCGTAATCGATATACACCGGCTGGGTTACCGGCTGGCACCGGACCTGAAATGCCAGGCCGGCTCTTTCCATTACAGAGCGGAAGCCGCTGGCCAGGTCGCAGGTAATGGCGCAGATATCGGCCGGGCAAAAGCGCGCTTCCACCCGCCCCGCTTCAATCCGGCTGAACTCCAGCAGGCTGTTTACCAGCTTCAGCAAGCGCAGGGCATTGCGGTATATGGAATCTGCATGCTCCCTGAATAGCGGGGGCAGGGCATCGTGCTTCAGCTTCATCAATTCTTCGACGGGGCCAAGCATCAGGGTAAGGGGTGTGCGGAACTCGTGGCTTACATTATTGAAGAATACAGTCTTTGCGCGATCGATCTCCATAAGGGAAGTGATGCGCCTGCGTTCTTCTTCATAAGCGCGTATGTTGCTGATGCCGGTTGCTATCTGGTCGGCAAGCAGGTTGAAAAAGCTGGCATACCTTTCGTTGAGCAGCCTGTAGGGGTTCATGCCTACCACGAGCGCGCCATAGGCCTGCTGCTTCCCTTTCTGAGCAACCGGCAGCACCAGTACCCTGCCGGGCGGCACTTGCCAGGCCCCGCCCGGCAGGGACGGATCGTCTACTTCTATAACCCTCGCTTCCAGGCTTGTTATTACTTCGCCGATATGCCAGGACGAGGGTTCGTGTAAGGATATTTTTTCAGGGAAAGTTCCGCTCCCGATGTTTTCGGTATGCGCCGCCAGCACTGCCTCTTCTCCCCTTACGCTGTACAGCATGGCAAAGGGAAAGTCCCGCGCATTGTCGCGGAGCACTTTAATAGTACGGTCATAAATATCCGCGTCGGTCTTGCTGTCGATGAATACTTTGCCCAGGTCTTTGAGCGTACGGAGCTCGCGGTCGTTCAATATTCGTTCGGTGTCGTCGGTATTGGCGCAGATAATGCCTTCCGGGTTCCCGTCATCGCCGGGAACAGGGCTGTAGGAGAAGGTGTAATAGGTTTCTTCCGGATAGCCGTTCCGATGCATGATCAGCAGCAGCGATTCGTCGTAGGTGCCTTCGTTGGTGCTGAGCGCTGTCCGGGCCCTGGGGCCTGCCTGGTCCCATATCTCGGCCCATACCTCCCTGGCAGGCTTTCCCATGGCCCAGGGATGCTTGCCTCCTACAATGGACTGGTAGGCATCGTTATATATATTGATCAGGTCTTTGCCCCACCATACAAACATGGGTTGCCGCGAGGTGAGTATAATCCGTATGCAGGTTCTTAAGCTCTGGGGCCAGTATAAAGGATGTCCGAGAGAGGTCTGCTCCCAGTCCAGTGTGCGCAGGAGTTGCCCTGCTTCTCCGCCCCCCGTAAGAAAATTTAACCGAGGATCTGTTTTTTCCATATAATTCACTGCCTGTGCCCGGGTTTTGATACGCCGATGGGTCGTGGATATTCATTCGATAACAGAAAAAGGCTCTTTTGGTTGAGGCCCTATCCTTTACGATAAGCGGGCAGCGGCGCCATGCGGCACCCTGTACCCACGCTCTTCCCGTTTGCGGCGGGGCGATAAATCCGATAAATTATAGATATGCAAAGGATAAAAAAATCCCGGGCAGGGAACGCCCGGGATTGGAGCAGAAGACGAGGTTCGAACCCGCGACCCCAACCTTGGGAAGGTTGTGCTCTACCAGCTGAGCTACTTCTGCCTATGAGTGCAGGTTTCCCCTTTCAGGGAGGTTACGAAGATAGTAAAATGATCTGTATCCGGCAACAGGCCAGGACTATTTTGAATCTCCCGGCGGCTCTGGTCGTTCCGGCTCCCTTTACTGAGAATACTCCTGCAGTAGCCGGCGGTAACCTGTTAACACCGCAGACTTCGATATAAACCCGACGAAGGAACCGCTGGCATCTGTCACCGGTAAATGCCATACGCCTGTTTCGTCAAAGATCCTGATGATGCCGGGCATATCATCTTCCGGGTGAACGGTGGCAACGGGAGGCTTCATCAGCCTGCTGACGGGGATGGTGGTATCTGTGTCCCTGTTGAACAGCAGCGGACGTATATCGTCCAGGGTCAGCACTCCCGCCAGCTGGTTATGTTCGCCTACGATCGCATAGGTATTCCTTGTCCCGTTCTTGATAAGATCGATCAGGTTTCCGAGCTGCGCGTCCTGCCTGATGGTACCCGGGCTGTGATCGATAAAATCTTTCGTATGCAGCAGGGAGAGGAGGTTCCTGTCGTGCGCGCGCGTGAATATTTTACCCTGGTCGGCAAGGCTCTTTAAATCGGGCGGGACAAGAGAGAACCACCTTGCCATGAGGTATGACATTACGGAAACAATCATCAGCGGGATAAGCAGGTCGTAGCCCGAACTGGATTCCGCAATCAGGAATATAGCCGTGAGCGGGGCATACAAGGCGCCACTCATAACTCCTGCCATCCCCGCCAGGATAAGGTTGGTAACCGGCACACCGGGAATACCCAGCTGTACGCATGCAGTTGCAAACAGGAACCCGAGCGTTCCTCCTGCAAAGAGAGATGGAGCAAAGTTGCCCCCATTGCCGCCGCTGAAAATGGTGACCGATGTGGCGAAGGCTTTGAGCAGGCATACCAGGCCGAGAAAAACAAGGATCGTCCAGTCTTTCAGCTCAAAATAGCGGAACAGGCTGTTGTGAATAATGGCAGGAGCCTGCCCGTTGGTAAAGGCTTTAATGGTATCGTAGCCTTCGCCGAACAGCGGCGGGAACAACAGGCACAATGCGGATAATATGGCGCCGCCCAGCATGGCCTTTTGCAGCTTTGAGAATTTAAGCCCGTGAATAAAGTGCTCCACCCGTTGGGAAACCACAACGAAATAACGGGCATACAACCCGGTAAGGGCTCCTAATACAAGGTAATACGGAATATTATGGTAATTGAAGACTTCCCTGGCATGGAACCGGAAAAGCACTTCTTCCTGCAGCACGATTCTGGACACCAGGCTGCCGCACACCGCGGCAACTACCAGCGGGATAAAATCGGAAAATACCACCCCCGTAAGCAATATCTCGAAGGCAAACATAATGCCTGCGATGGGAGCATTGAATGCCGAGGCAATGCCGGCCGTAGCGCCGGCCGCCAGCAATAAGGTACGTTCCCTGTAATCGAGGCGGTAGGTCTGCGCGAAGTTGGAGCCAATGGCAGCGCCCGTAACGGCGATGGGGCTTTCCAAGCCTGCCGAGCCGCCCAGTCCCACCGTAACCGCGCTCTGGATGATCTGGGAGTACATCTTTACGGAGGAAACAATACTGGAGTTTTGTGCAATCTCGTACAGGATGGCGCCTATGCCCTTCCTGTCCTGCCCCCTGAAAAGAGAGAGCACGATGGCGGTCGTAAGCACGATGCCCAGGAAGGGAAAGACGATATAGAAAAGGATCTGGTATTCGAAATGGACCTTGTGCGTGATTAAATAGTGGATGTAGTGCACCAGCGACTTGAGCAGCACGCCCGCCAGCCCTGCAGTGCAGCCAACGAGGATGCCGGACAGTATCAGGAACTGGTTACGGTTGAGCCTGCTTTTCAGCCAGTGAAGAACGATCTCGTAGCTTCTTACTTTTCGGATGCTGTACCGCCGGAAATCTCTTCTGAACTTTAAAAAATGATGGTACTTCTTTTTTGTGCTGGTCTTCACAATAAAAGCAGTTTTAAAAATGATGCAAATATTGGTACGCGCAGGGAAGCGGGGAAGGGGCATTAACGCTCCCGTTCCGGAACCCGCATGTAAAAGTAAGACATGAGGCTCCAAACGGTAAATAAAGACCGGAATCTTTGCCGGACTTTGTGCCACTTTTGCTACCACCACATAACCGCGCGGCTTCAACACAAAGGATATGCATGTTATGGATCGCCGTACCATCGGGCGACCGGACAAGCTGCGGCACAGTCCCGCCGCATTGCGCGCCATCACTTTCCGCTCTTCCCACGCAGCTGCTCCCGCTGCTGTGCGAGCTTGCCGGGCCTGCACCAGGAGGCCGGGTATCGGGAAGCAAAGCATATCTACAATGGCTGATACTGGTAGAGGCAGAGGCTACGCTGCTGCGGTGGAGGCAGGCACTTAGCCTTCTTTCTTACTCTGCTGCTGCGCCGCGTAGGCCAGCATCTTCTGGTACAGCGCGCGCCATCCGCGGCTCTGGCGGCCGGCGCCCAGCAGGTGGTTGTGCCAGATGCCGGTAAAGGTGCCGCTTGTCCTCTTTACGGCATGCCAGAGGCGCTCCCACTCCAGCCAGGCCTCGGCAGGCTTGTGCCGGTGGTAAAACCGGCTGGTGGCATCCATGTACACGAAGGGGTGAATACGGAGGCCGGTGGCCTCCTCGGCCGGGAGGTTGTACCAGGGAAAAGACCGGGAGGTGCCGGCCCGGAAGCCGTTGTCTGAAGCATAGCCCATGGAATAATCGTGGGTAATGCCGGCCGCTATCAGGCGCTGGTAGGTATGGGGCAGGGTAAGCTTGATATAATGCTGCCGGCTGCGGGTTACTTCCTGGCCGGTATGGGCAGTGAGGATGCGCCGCTCCTCGGCCAGTATGGCCTCATCCTGGTGCGACCGGTAGGAGGGGTGCAGGCCCGTAGGGTACCGCTGGGCTGTGCGGTGCATAAGGCGCTGCATGGACCCGGAACCGGGGGGCAGGTTACGGTCGTACCGGCTGCCCGAGCTTACCAGGAAGAAGTACAGGGGCTGCAGGCCGTAGCGGACATGCAGCGCGTCGAGCCAGTCGAAGCTGTAGTAAGGGTCGGGGCGTATGCCCATGCCGGCGGCAATGCGCGCAGGTATGCCGGCCCACCGGAGCTGCAGCAGGTCCCTGGCCAGTCCACCCCAGTAGCGCCGGGGGCCTTTGTGCCGGTATTTCCAGGCTATATCTACATCGTAGGTAGGCTCAAAGCGGAACGGCTGTTCCGGCAGCTCCAGGCTGAACCTGCGGACCAGCATAAGGCGCAGCTGCTGCAGCCACTGGTCTACCACCGGCTCCTGCAGGAAGGCGTAACGGGCAGCTGCCGAGGCTGCGGCGGGGTAGCGGCCGTGGCGGTCGGGCTCATGGGGCAGGTACTCCTCGTACCGGCTGATGAGGTAAAAAACGGCGGCCAGTATATCGAAGGGCAGCGCCGCGCCGGGCTGGTTGTAGTATAATATGGTGCTGTGCTTCCAGCGGTTGATCCGCAGCTGCTGCGGCCGTATGTCCTGCTCCTGCAGCAGGCCCTGGGGCAGGATGCGGAGGTCGCCGGGCGGTGCGGGCTCGGTGGCATACCAGAGCCTGGGCCCGTGGTAAGCCTTCCAGTAAGCTGCATCGGCGGTGAGGATGCAGGGTATGCCCAGCCGTTCGTCAAATATCCACCGGCATACGTAGCGCAGCCTGGGCGTATGGGCAGGTGTGTATAACAGCAGGGAGGTCAATGGGAAGACGGCTTGTTTTTTTCCGGCTCAAAGATAGCGTTTCCGGCCAAAGCCATAGCCTGGGCAGCGAAAGAGACCTGCAGGCCAGAAGCTGTTATTCATACTTACTTTTAACTTTGTTAACCATGAAATAGTTATGAATTTTATTTTATTCAATGTGGCGCGGCGCGACATCTTTATGGATTTTGCTCCCATGAATATTTTTCTATCTTTGCGCAAATACATGCCGAAATGAAGCAGACCACTACTATCTTATCGACATGCATCGCATTGATATTCATGGTTTCATGTGCTGCGCCCAAACCTATGGGCAAGACGGCGGCTACTTCCAGAACCCCGGAGTTTATCGACGGCGTAACCCTTAGCGGCGGCAGCAACAATGTTAAACTTACTCAAAAAAAACAGGTGTATTCCAGCCTGAAGCCGGGCAGCATTCCTGCCGAGCTGGAAACGACCGAGCAGCGTACCCTGGCCCTCAACAAGATCAACGAGGGCAAAAAAAGGAACAAGTCGCTGTATACATTTATTGAAGAATGGTATGGCACTCCTTACCGCTTTGGCGGTACCGGCAAAAACGGGATAGACTGTTCGGCTTTTACCCGCCTGCTGTACGAGGAGGTATATAATATGGACCTGCTGCGCACCTCGGTAGAGCAGTTCTCAAATGCCCTCTATATCCGCAGGGACGAGCTGAAGGAAGGCGACCTGGTATTTTTCAAGATCCGCAGCAAAAGGATCTCGCATGTGGGGGTATATCTGTACGACGGCAAATTTGTGCATGCATCGGTAAGCCAGGGCGTGGTGATCAGCGACCTGAACGACGCCTACTGGACCCGGTACTACGCAGGCGGCGGCAGGGTGGGTTAAGGGGCCTGCAGGCTGACTGCAGGGACTTATATGCCGAAAAAAATTCTTTGAAAAAAAGCAATTGATTTTTTGGAAGGGAAAAAAAAGATATTACCTTTGCAATCCCAAAGCGGAACACAGTTCTTTTAAACCGAATGCAGAAGTAGCTCAGCTGGTAGAGCACAACCTTGCCAAGGTTGGGGTCGCGGGTTCGAATCTCGTCTTCTGCTCAAAATAAATTCCAGGCTCCCCAGAGTTTGGAATTTTTTTTTATCATTGCTGTATTTTTGCAGCTACTGCCCTGGTGGTGAAATTGGTAGACACGCAGGACTTAAAATCCTGTTCGCAGCAATGCGAGTGCGGGTTCAAGTCCCGCCTGGGGCACAGAGCATCAGCCCAACTAAGGTTCGCGAAAGCGAACCTTTCCTGTTTTATTCTTTGATATCTTATATATCGTTGCGCCGATAACGGTCAATTTCCGTACACTTCAAATACATAGCAGGGCCAGGTAACTTTGTTCTGATACAGGCCCTTAAAGCCCCAGGGGCTGAAGGTGGCCGTTATATAAAGGTTCTTGCCCCGGTACTGCTCAGAAATGTATCGCTGCTGCTTGCTTTTTATTCCCAGGTAATAACCTTCGCCGGCCAGCCGGAAGCCTAAATTTTTAAATTCGTTCAGCAAGCTGTCGCCCTGCTCCCTTGTATGAACAGTATGGGCGGCACGCCAAGAGGCCTGGGGATTTACGTCTACATAAAAGGTAGAAGCGGGAAGGGTCAGTTCGCTGCCGGAGGTATCCTTTATGGATATGTGGCGCTGCGCTGCCCATTCGCCTTTTTTTGCGTACACAAAATCGGGCGAGAGATTCTTCATATACTGCTGTACGCAGTCGAGGTCTTTACAGTCAGATAAGGCCATTATTTCGGCCGCGGTGAGCATGTCCCGTTTGGCGGTGGCTGCTTCCAATTCATGCTGGTACTGCGCCTGCACCTCATCCAGCTCATCGGGGCTTACTCCTTTTCTGGAAGTGGGATTGCCGCAGGCTACCATGCCGGACAATGCAAGAAAACAAAAGAGCCGATTAAGCTGCTGCATGTTCTTATTTATTTCAACCTGAAAAATGTATAGCCCGTAGTGTCATTCCTCCCGTTTGCCATCAATACCATGCGATCGGTTTTATTAACCTTGGAACCGTAAGGCGTAATGTAGGCAACGTAATAGTTGAAGATAGTATCGCCGCCGGCATCGCGGGCAATAATGCGCGGATAGTAGCTGCTGCTGCGCGTACCGGTGAGTGGCAGCCATTGGTAATGCCCGGTGCTGATGGCCGTATCCTTTGCGGAAGCCTCCTTCAGCTTAAACGTGAACGAGCCGTTACGATGCAGGCGGAAAATCATCAATGCGGCAGCCGATTTATGACCCCAGGTGCCCAGATACTCCTCTCCTTCCCGGACAACTTCGGTATCTTTTACTTTTTCCGTTCTTCTGTCTGCCAGTTTCCGGATGAAGAGATAGCTCCCTGCTATCACAAACAACAGCAATGTGCCCGAAATATAGGGTGATGCCAGCAGCCGGGCAACAACAGAAAAAATAAGCTTCCGCATTGTGGGTTGTTTTAGCAATAAGGATTGTCCCCAAAGGCGTTACAACGGCAGCCCGGCGTTTCATTATCTCTTCACCCGGCTGTCAATATCTTTTGAATGAATTTATTTGTTCATTTTTTGTTTTTGGTTCTGCCGGGGGTTTCCAGGTCCTCATAAAACTTATTTTTCCACAGGAAAAAAACGGTGCCTACTTCCGTAACGGCAAAGAGCCTGAGGGGCCAGCTGTACTCCCTCCCGCTCAGGGGAGCTATTGCGATAAACAGCAATATGCCCACAGCTGCTGTTCCTGCCAGCAGATGCCGGGCTGCCTTCTCCCTTTGCTCCTTTTCCATACGCTCCAGGGCCGAACTGAGGCAGCATACGCCTGAAAATACGCCCGCTACGGCAAAGCAGGCAATAGTTAAGGCATAGGAAGCAAACCGGAGCATCAAGGCAGACAATATAATATCAAGGACCGCCGCCGCCAGCAGCAGCAGCAGCTTAATGCCGGTGCATCGCAATAAGGTCAGTGTATTGCTTTTCAGGCTCATGGATTGTTTTGGCGAAAGTGTACTTCTTTTTCCATGCAGGGCTTTATCAGGTTAAGGATCGAATCCCTTCTTTCCGGATTGGACTTAAAGCTTTCGTCCATGTTCTTTTCAAAGATCACTTTGACGGTTACTATGTCTTTTAACGCTGCATCTCCCCCGCTTTGCGCAGCGGCGATCGACTTGTCCACGAGGGCACAATAGTTGTTTGCCACAGACACGGCGTCACCGTAAGCAGATGGCATGTCTGCACCGGAGCTGCTTTCCGGTACGGCGGCAGCCTGCGCATTCCCGGCATAGGCTTCGTCGCATTTTTTCATTCCTTCTATAATGAGTTGATAGGTTTCGTGGTCCCTGAAATATTTATCGTCCACTTCACTTTCATAAGCCTTTTTTTCCGCTGCTGCCGCTTCTCTCTCAGCTCCGGCCGGAGCGTTATGCTCTTTCGTATTCAGCTCGCAGTACTTATCTATGACGCGCTGGATATCGCCGGAGCTGCTGTTGCAGGAAGCCAGCAGTACAAGCAGGGCCACCGGCAGTAATAAGGAGTTCTTCATCTGGTAGTTTTTAATTGTTAGTGATTTTATTTTATGGCGCTGCAGTCAATATACTCGCCGCTCAGCCCGGATATGTAAGGCGATCCGTACGTGCCGCCACCGGCGTAAGCCTCGTCAATCAGCGCTACGGCGAAGCGGCAGCGGCCATTTTCATCTTTGTACAGTGTCCAGGCCTCGGCGTTCAGCCTGCGCGATACCGGCAGGCCGGTCTGGCTGTCCGTATAAATGGTCCATCCGGCGGAGCCGCTGTAGGGATATACTTTGTGGCTGATATAGGTCAGTCCGTACCTGCTGCAGTAGTTTTTTATCATAGGCGTGAGCGTTGCCGGTTTCAGCAGGCCGTCGGCCGGGGTAAACGGTTTACCGTTCCACCAGTCGGGCAGCCTGGTATATCTGGTCTTCATTGCCTGCGCCAGCTGTACGCCTTCCAACCTTTTTTGTGCGTTGGCTATAAGCGCAGGAGCATCTTTTGTGCTAAACCGGTAGGTAAATGTGCCCATGCTTACAATGTTCTTTTCGTATTCCTGAACCCTCCCCCAGTCGTCAAAGGAATGATTCCACAACAGCAATTGCACTGTGTAGTCGCCGTTGGAAGGAAAGAATTCCGCCATCCTGTCGTTCGTATAAAAGCCCAATCCGGCGTCAAACTTGAATTCGCCGATATGCTCCGGGCCCGGCGCGGCCGCCTGCAGCGTGGAGATCTTATCCGGCTCCGGAAGCACATCGAAATTGAGCCAGGTATTCTTCATTTCTTCTTCCCTGATCAGAATTGGCCTGCTGCGGTTGTAAATGGTATATTCTACGGTCTGGTCAGACCGGGCCTCGCTTTCGCTCTGGCCCTTTGGCGTTATCACAATACCGTAGTTCAGGTAATGAAAACCTTTGGCCGGCTGTGCGTCCAGTTTAAAGGCTTCCGAAACGGTTTTGCCGCCGAGCTCCAGCCGCCCGTAAATAAACTCTCCGGAGGTGAAATCTGCTTTTGCGCCTGCGCTGCTGTGCGTAAAGGGCTTATCGGAAAAGTAGAACTTCGCATCCGATAATACAATAAAGGGGTGCTCCATTACAGTATTGTTTAAGGGTAATGATGATGTGCCGGTTTCCGCAGAACCATCCGGTGTGGTGCTTTGCGATGCGGGAGATGCTGCCTTATTAACGGCCGATTCCGCTTTTTGCTTTACCTTTTTGATTAGCTGGGCATGGCCGCTTACTGAAGCGGCAAGGCTGAAAACAAGAAACAAAGCAATAGTTCTCATACAAAACATTTTTTCAGTAAAAAGAAACATACCGGTTAGCTGTTCTGGATAGCCGCTACCAGCTTGTCGATATTCATGACCCCGTAGTTGAATGTATGCACGGAATTGTCGGGCATGGTTACCAGCACTTTTTTTGAAAGAAAGCTCTTTTGTGTGGCAACCTGCCGTATGTCGGGCTTATTGAATGCCAGCAGCCCTTTGCGGTTGTAAACGGATAAAGACAGTGAGCTGTCATCGTGCTGCGGCAGGAACAGGAGCCGCTGGTTGGTAACAGTGAGCTTGCCGGCAACAGACCTGCCCCCGGGCGGTATGTAATAGATAGCCCAGGTGTCGATGATGGTTTCTCCGGGTTGTAGATCTGGTTTCATGGGTTCTTGTTTTTAGTTTTTTAATCGGTTTTTTTATCGCCCCGGCTACGGTCTGCCGGCCGTAACTCTTTTCCATTGCCCATCCGGCTTTTCCAGTATGGGTCCAATAAGCTTGAAACGGCAGGGACCTCTTATAGACCGGGGACTGCTCAAAGCCAGGGCGGCTATAAAGCAGGTCCCGCATCCATGCGGCACCATGTTGATATAGCGCTGTCCTTTACCATTGCGATATAGCATCATTATATGCCGGTGAACGGGTGAATTGCATACCGCTTTAAAGGCTCCAAACAGCGAATCGTCTTTTACAATAAGCACGATGCGCTTGCCGTTGTAATCTGTAGCATGGTATTTTTCGCTGATCATTACTTTGCCGTTCCGCAAACAGGTCCCTTCAGGAAGCGGCGGCGCCTTTTGTCCGCATACGATGCCTGGTATCACCAGCCTGCTGATAAAGAGCAACAAGGCTATTTTAAGGTTCATCGCAACGGTATTTATAGCTGCAGGTTCTCATGTCGCGCTCTTCGGTTTCTTTCATGCCTGTAATCTTTCCCCGGACGTCAAAGACATAGCTTATATGCGTGCTTTCCGCTCCTCCTACGCTCTTTACAAGGTTTTTGGGGCGGATGGATTCCATGCCCGTCAGTAAGGTTGCTTCGTTCCAGTAATCGCCGGGCCGCCACGGTTTATCCGTATAATACTGCAGGCTGGTTGCTCCGTCCGGCTTTTGATGCGCATCATAAAACTCGATCTTTACCGGGTTTCCGTTGTGCCAGGTATAGACCTCATAGTAAGTATTGGCTGCACCGGGATAATCTGTATGGGTGACTTTCCGGAGCTGTGTGCCGTTGTATTCATAAGAGCGGATATGCCAGCTGCCGCCATCCGCCTTCTCTTCTTTAGCCCAGGTTACCAGCCCGTAAGGGTTTACCACATAAGTTACCTTCCCGTCCGGAAGCCCGTTAACGCTGCTTTCGGAAACTACGGTATCGCCCTGGTAGGAAAACAGGCTGATAAAGTTCCCTTGCGGTTGGGCTACTTCCAGCAGCCTCCCCGCGGCATCGTAGCGAAGCAAGTATTCGTCACCGGTTGAATAGCTCACTTTAACAATAGGGCATGCAGGCGGATCGGCCGGAATGCCTTGCATCCGGGCTGCAGGCAGCATGAGGCCTAACCATAAGGGATACAGGGGCATCATTTGCATCTCATTTTATCATGTACAATATTACCCGCACCGGCGGTGCTATGCAACCGAAGTTTTGTTTCCGGCGGGCCCGGTTTCACAGATGGCGGTTTATGGGGCGAAATGTGATTTGTCTGATTGTTTTGATTGCATTAATTTCATATTATCAAATTACCAAAAAATAAATACGACATCGGGATTTTCTGAGTGGCAGGCAGTGTTTAAATAATGGCGGCGGTCCGTTTGCAGACGGCAGGGCAGATCGCATAAAGGCTCCAACTATTTTTACGAGGGTTTTAACCAGCTAACTTTATAGCGATGACACGTCCTGTGCTGTTACTGATATTATGGATGGAGGCCGTAACACTTTGCGGCCAGCCTCTTTTGCTTGAAAACTACTCATCCCAACAGGGGCTTTCGCAAAACAGCTGCTTCAGCATTGCACAGGATGCCAGCGGTTATATGTGGTTCGGCACGCAGGACGGGCTGAACCGGTATGATGGAAGGGAGTTCAAGGTGTACCTGCCGCAAGCTCCGGAAGGGAAGAAGCTCCCCTCCAACTATATTTCTTCCTTATACTTCAGTGAAAGCGAAAAATTACTCTGGGTAGGCACCATGGGCGGCGTATGCCTTTATGTGCCCGGCGGGGATTCGCTGGCCGCAATTGACGAGATATTTCCCTTTGCGGCTTCCTTAAAAACAACAGCGATAAAAAAAATAGCTTCGTTTGCCCCCGGCGAATATTGGATCGCAACCTATAACAAGGGACTTATCTGCCTGGACATCCGGGCAAAAACCCTCCGTACCTATTTTGACCAGGCTTCTTACAGGCACCAGGTAAGCAGCGTGGTGCTCCACCAGGGAAGAATTATTGCCGCCACATTGCATGACCTCTTCGTGCTCCGCAAAACTGCCGGTGGCTTTCGGCCGGAAGCACTGCTTCCCTCATATCATTTTCCCGAGATAAAGGAGCTGTACTCTTTCAACGGGGCGCTGTGGATCGGTACTTTAACAGGCGGCTGCTACTATGCCGAAGCGCCCATAAAGGCGGCTTCCGATATCAGGCATTTTGAAACAGGCGCCGGGGGCATCGGATGCTTTGCCACGGATGCATCCGGCAACCTTTGGATAGGGTCGCGCGGCTTCGGCATCATGCGCTATACGCCGGCCAGCGGGCAGCTTATTAAGGCTGTGCACAATCCGTATGACAGCCGGTCGCCGGGGAAGAACTTCGTATTGTCGATTTTTAAAGGCCGCGAAGGCATTATGTGGTGCGGCCTTAGCGGCGCCGGTCTGGCGAAATACGACCCGCTCAAATACCAGATTCACACCATCCGGAATGAGGCTGCAAACCACCGTTCGCTGCCGGATAATATGGTATTTGATATTTTCAGAAGCAGCAGCGGAATTTACTATGTAGGTACCCAGAATAAGGGCATCGTGGAATGGGACAGGCAATCGGGCTCCTTTACCCAGTTTCCGGGCACTTCGGCATTTGGCACTTCGGCAAATACCATTTACGATATTACCGAAGACGACCGGAAGAATTTATGGATCGCAAGCTGGGCCGGGCTGATGGAACTAAACCCCCGGACCAGGAAGATTATTTACCACAAAGGCGATAAAAACCTGCCTGCTGAAAAATTTTATGCTATCGTCAAGCTCAGAAATGCAGACAGCCTTTTCTTAACGGGCGAGGGGGGCGCCGTATTTTTTTCATTAAAGAGCCACAGGTGGTTTCCCTGCCCGGGGCAAATGCTGCAGCGCAACCTGTTTACCGGCAGGTATATTTACGAAGACAGCGCAGACGTATTGTGGATATGCACTACAGGCGCAGGGCTTTTGAAATATGACGTAAAAGCGCACTCGGTGGAAATAGTAGAGCCGGTACGCCGCATCTCCGTCAACACAAGGCACCTGCTGCACGACGGCTCGTTTTTCTGGATAGCCACCGATAATGGCGTGGCAGTTTACGATACGAAAGCCGGGAAAGTGGTCAGTCACATCATTCCCGGCAGCAGGAGCTCCTCCAAAGTATGCTATGCAATTCAAAAGGACAGGCACGGGGCATTTTGGGTAAGCGCCAATACAGGGCTTTACCGGATAAACGCAAGAACGTTCGGCGTAGAAAAAAACTACAACCTCGGCAACGGTCTTAGCTTTCTTGAATATAACACCGCCTGTGCCATTACCGGCGGCGACGGCACGCTGCTATTTGGCGGCGTTGACGGTATTACAGAGTTTAATCCCTCCCTATTAAAGGAGAATATGTTCAGCCCCGCCCCCCTTATTACTGGCATAAAAGTAAATGAAGCGGCCTATACCCTTAAATCGGGCTCAGGGCTGGCGCTGAAACATAATGAGAATTTCCTGACCATTAGTTTTGCGGCGACCAATTTCTCCAACGAGGCAAACAACCTTTTTACCTGGCGGATGAAAGGGCTTAATGATAACTGGACCACCCCCTCGCAGGCCAACAGCGCTACCTTTTCCAGCCTGCCCCCGGGTAAATATACTTTTGAGCTCCGCGCTGCCAACAGCGACGGCAAATGGGCCGATGGCATCACGTCTATGCCGGTTACCGTTCGGCCTCCGTGGTGGCAAACCTGGATCAGCAGGGCAGCAGTAGCCATACTGCTTGCCGTGCTGGTATCCTTTTTGGTAAGTAAAAGAGCCCGGGCAATCCGGAAAGATGCCGCGCTGAAGCAGCAACTGGCCGAGCTGGAGATGAAGGGCCTTCATGCGCAGATGAACCCGCATTTCATCTTTAACTCGCTCAACAGCATTAAAGAAATGATATGGAACGATGATAAGACAAGCGCCAGCCGGTACCTGAGCAAATTTGCACAGCTCATCCGCACCAGCCTGGAGCATTCGCGCCAGACTTTCATCAGCGTGGAGCAATGCGTAGACCATCTCCAGCAATACCTCGAAATGGAAAAATTAAGGTTTGACGGATTCTCCTATGCCATCAGCATAGACGAAAAACTGGACGCAAACGAAGCGAAAATAGCGCCTATGCTGGTGCAGCCCCTGGTAGAAAACGCCATCTGGCATGGTCTGCATGGTAAAGAAGGCGACCGGTTGCTTTTTATCCGCTTTTCGGGGAACAGCCAGCGGCTTATCTGCGAAATTGAGGACAACGGCATAGGCATTAAACAAGCAATGCAGAAAAAGCATACGATCCGCACCCACCACCGGTCATTAGGCATCCTCAACATTCAGGAAAGGCTGGCCGTGCTGAACGAAAAATATAACATGAAATGCTCCCTAAGCATATCCGACAAATCGGATCTTACAGGCGAGCACCGTAACGGGACGCTTGCCGTATTTCAATTAATCAACTAAACAGGATCAACGTGATACGTACAATATTAATAGATGATGAGCCCAGGGGACTGAATGCTTTAAGCAGTATGCTGGAGGCATATTGCCCCGAACTCGAGATTGTGGCAGCATGTACGGAAGTGGCCGACGCAAAAGAAAAAACGAAACTGCTCCGCCCCCAGCTGGTCTTTCTCGACATTTCCTTACGTGGAAAGACCGGCTTCGATCTGCTGGCCGAGCTCGAGCCCGTTAATTTCGAGATTATTTTTGTTACCGCGCATAACCAGTATGCCTTGCGGGCTTTCCAATACAGCGCCACGGACTACCTGTTAAAGCCTATTGATGAAGACTTGCTGGTAAATGCCGTAAAAAGAGCGGTAAAGCGCATTGCCGGCAGCGCGTCCAGCAATGTATCCACGCTCCTGTACAACCTGAGCAGGCTGCACTCGCAAAGGGAAATGAAGTTATGCATCCCTTCGTTAAAGGGGTTCGATGTAGTGGATATCCAGCACATTCTTTATTGTGAAGCAGCGGGTGTTTACACCAATATCCATTTTGAGCACCAGCCGCAGATATGCTCCTCAAAAGGGCTTTCCGATTATGAGAAGCTGCTTGCCGACTCGGGTTTCGTAAGGGCTCACAACTCGTACCTTGTCAACCTGCTTCACATCAGGCAGTATGTAAAAGGCGAGGGCGGCACCCTCATCCTGTCCAACAATGAAGAAATAGCAGTAAGCCGCCGCCGGAAGGAGCATATTATTAAAAGCATGAAGGAGATCTACAAATTTTGAGCTGCAGCAGGACCGGTTTTTACCGGAGAAGCAGGGACCGGAGGGCCGCCCCATCCTGTAACGCGCATTGCCTGCAATTTCTTTTCCGGCACTAACTTAAACCAGCCTTTGTAGAGCGCTCCCGGTTAGCCGGCCATCCTTTTGTCGCATCCAATGAGGAAAGCGCCGTTTGTTTTGCCATTATGCGCCATAGCAGCTTAAGTTTTGAAGAAACTGCCGGTTTTTAATCCCATATCCCGTTCCGCTCCGTGAGAATGATCGGCTTTCCATCGGTCACCACAATGGTGTGCTCATGCTGCGCCATATACCCTCCCTTATCGCCGACCATCGTCCATCCGTCTTCAAGCTCCACGGCATAGGCAGACGATGTGGAGATAAACGTTTCTATGGCTACTACCGAATTCTTCCTGAACCTCCGCTGGTCAAAGCGGTTCCTGTAGTTCAGCAATTCGTCAGGATCTTCATGAAGGCTCCGGCCGATCCCGTGTCCCCCGAGGTTCTTAATGACCCTGTACCCGTGCTTCCTGGCTTCGGTTTCCATAAGATGCCCGATGTCTGCAATTTTTACACCACTCTTTATATTGTCTATTGCCTTATGCAGGATCCTCCTGGAAGCCTCTACCAGTTTTTGATGCTGATGCACATCTTTGCCAAGAACAAAAGAGCCTCCGTTATCGGCCCAGAACCCGTCAAGCTCGGCAGAAACATCGATATTTACCAGGTCCCCCTCCTGTAAAATGCGGCTGCTGCTGGGGATCCCGTGGCAAAATTCACCGCCCACGCTGATGCATGTCCAACCGGGAAAGCCGTAGGTCAGGTAGGGCGCCGACTTTGCCCCGAAGCCGGAAAGTATCCCGGCGCCGAACGCATCGAGCTCCTTGGTGCTCATGCCCGGCTTGGCATAGCTGATCATTTCCTTCAGCGTGTATGCAACCGCTTCTCCTGCTTTACGCATTCCCAGTAATTCCGATTCTTTTGTTATGGACATATCTTTTCTTTTTTCCGATTCAGGTATGCCGGTTTCCTCTTACGGCTGGCGGCAATATTTAACATTCGGTATACAGCCTGATGCAGGCCTGGTAACAAAGTTATGGAAATATTACAGGGGCGCCTTCAAAGGCGGGCCCGCTTCGGCCTGCCTGCCCATTTTAAGGTATGCGGTTTTGCAGGGCGGTCATCGTATGCAAACAGGGACTTTTATACCCCATTTACCGGTATGCCCCGGATAAGATGGCCGCGGCCTGAACCATAAGTGAAAGACGATGTTGATATTAAGTAAACAATCTTATCGATCACGATCATTAGGGCACGTGAAAGACAGGCCGGGGCCAAACGTTTAACCGGCGGTCTGCTGCGTGCCGGCAATGATGCCGGAACAAACAAAATCTGCAGCGTAAAGCATGAAAGCAGGGCTTTTTTCTTTTATATTGCTGTTGGGCAGCCTCTTTGCATTTTGCCAGGCTCCGGAAGATACTACCGGGGAGAAGCAAAAGACCGTTTATCTTTTTAGCGGCCTTGGCGCAGACGCAAGCCCCTTCACGAACCTGGACCTTCCTGGTTACCAAAAGGTGTACATCTCCTGGATACCGCCGCTGCCCGACGAATCCTTATCCCATTATGCGGGCAGGATAAAGAGCCAGATCACGGTCAGGAATCCATACATCATCGGGCTCTCTTTCGGTGGCGTAATTGCGGTGGAGGTCGCCAAGCAAATAGAAGTGGAGAAAATGGTATTGATCTCCTCGGCAAGGACCAGAAGCGATCTGAACCAGGTGCATTGCTTCTTCATGAGGCTGGGCCTGTACCGGATCATTCCCGGTGCGCTGCTGAGGCATACCAATTTTCTTACGTACAGCTATTTTGGCGCCCGGTCCGAAAAGGACAAAAAGGCGTTGATGAACCTGCTGCGCGGTACGGATATTTCTTTATTCCGCTGGGGCCTGAAGAGCATTGCCGGCTGGGATAACAGGGAACCGCCGGAAAGAACCATCCAGATACACGGAACAGCCGACAGGGTTATATCCTACAGGTTTGTGCACCCCGATTACAGCATTATCGGCGGCGGGCATTTAATGGTTTTTAATAAAGCCGATACGATCAGCAAAATCATTATGAACTACTTTAATGACCAACCTTAAAAAATGGCAACTGCTCCCATCCGGAACGGCCTGCAGGCTTACGGCGCCCGAACTTCAAAAAGAAAAGCAGCAGTCATTGCCGGCCTCAAAGCCAAAATAATGAAGCGCAAAAAGCCGGGCAATGGGTTCGCTTACCTGTTTCCCGCCACAGACGATACGATCGGCGAGGTAACGGCCTTTATTAACAGGGCGTATATGCTGCAATATTCTTAGTTTCAGTAATGTCGGTCATGGAAAATGATCTGTGGCTTACGGTTGCCGGCATGAGCGGGGCAAAAGCGTTTATTACAGTCGAAACAGGGTTATAGCGGCGCGGGTATAATACAATGCCAGGTGGCCATGCACCTGCCTGCCATAAATATAAATGCGCAACAGTCAACTTTACACATTAAATTTTGTTACGATGGTAATAAATTTTCGAACCAGATGCACCGCTATCCACGCTTTTTGTATTGCCAGAACGAGCTTTCCGGAACGGATGAATACGTCTTGCATACGGCAATGCCCAGGTTTCTTGCCCGGAAATTACATGACGGGGCAGATAACAAATTCGATATTGTATGGGTGGACCCGCCGCCCAGCGCCTGCGATGCAGACCGCCTGATCCAGCTAATGGACGACCTGAACAGCTGGTACCAAAACTATACCGCCTATCTTTCCAGTACCGCAGGATATATTTTTGCAGGCAATTAGCGCCGCTGCCCCGCCTGCGGTGCTACCGCGAAATATATTGCCCGTCGCTGCCATAGCGGCGAAGCCGGCGACCAGTTAATCTGTATTTTTGCACCATGTCAGACAACAGGAAGGAGCACTGGGAAACCGTTTATACCACCAGGCAGCCCGGCGAGGTAAGCTGGACGCAAGATGTACCCCGGACATCGCTCGAATTGATACAAAGCCTCCGTATGCCCCGGAGCGCGCGCATCATTGATATAGGCGGCGGCGACAGCAAGCTGGTAGATTTTTTGTTAGAGGAGGGATATGAGCACATAACGGTATTAGATATATCGGCTGCGGCGCTGGAGTGCGCCAAAGCAAGGTTGGGCGACAAGGCAGCGCGCGTGACCTGGATCGTTTCCGATATTACCGAGTTCGCCCCCGACGGGTCATACGATGTATGGCACGACAGGGCGGCATTCCATTTTCTTACAACCGCCGGCCAGATACAAAAATACATACGCACCGCAGGCGCTGCCGTTAAAGGATATATGATATTAGGCACCTTTTCGGAGAACGGGCCGGCCAGATGCAGCGGGCTGGAAATAAAACGGTACAGCGAGCCGCAGCTGGAAGAAGCGCTGGCTGCTGACTTCACGAAGATACGCTGCATGACCGAAGACCATGTAACGCCCTTCCATACGGTACAGAACTTCCTGTTCTGCTGCTTCAGGAAAAAAAATGCGCAGGCGCCGGAGGACCCGGCCCGCCGGTAAGGCGCATGAATGCCGAGGCAGACCTGTTCATTTACCTAAACACCGGATAATGACATTTTACGAAAGCGAGATAAACAGGATCAGGCGGATCGCCTATTCGAACCAGGAGCAGCTTGCCACCGTAATCGGAACCCGCAGCTATATCGACAGGCATTACGACACTGCGCTGAGCCTGGACTTGCTGTCGCATGCCCGCTTTGTTTCGAAATATCACCTGCTGCGCCTGTTCAAAAAATATTACGGGCAAACGCCGGGGCAGTACCTCACGGACAAACGGATCGTAAAGTCCAAAGAGTACCTGAGAAAGGGAATGAGCATATCCGAAACCTGCTTTGCCATTGGCTTCGAAAGCCCCTGCTCGTTCAGCACCTTGTTCAAAAGCAGAACAGGGCTAACCCCTACCGGATTCCAAAAAGAGCAACTTTCACAAAGCAGACCGGGTACAGGTTTTGCAACTTTGCATCATAAATCTAAAACCTGAACAGATGAAAGTAAAGATTGTAAGCATCCCGGTCCTGGACCAGCAAAAAGCGCTGGAATTCTACACGGAAAAACTGGGCTTTGTAAAAAAAACGGATGTGCCCTTGGGCGAAGACCGGTGGCTGACCGTGGTAAGCAGGGAAGAGCAGGATGGCCCGGAGGTCCTGCTGGAACCCGCGCCCAACCATTTCGAGCCGGCCAAAGCCTATCAAAAAGCGCTTTTGGACGCAGGCATTCCCTACACCCAGTTCTATGTAGACAATGTCCAGCAGGAATACGAGCGGCTGGTAAGCCTGGGAGTCGATTTCAGCATACAGCCAACGGAAATGGGCACTGTGAAGATCGCCGTTTTCAACGACACCTGCGGCAATAATATCCAGATGGTGGAAATGCGCTGACCGACGACAAGCACCGAGGCACAGGGCTGGCAGGGTTTCCGCTGTCAGCCTGTTTTATCTGCGCAGCATCGTATGCACCCTTTTCCGGGTTATTAGTGGATGGGGCTACAGGAGAAAGCAGAGCCCCTGTACGAATGCCTGCTCAAAGCCAGGCAGGAAAAGGTAGCCTGCCGGGAAAAGACGCCGGATAAAAATAGGGAAACCCGAAAGGTTCATAAAAAAAGACGCCCCGCCTGCAAATAGCAGGCGGGGCGTCTTCATGCTCCCGGCTCTTCGTCCTGCCGGAAGGGAGCAGCTCCTTTAGTTTGACCCTGACCCTGCATCGGCGCTGGGTCTATGTGTTTTTCATTTAGCCGCAAGAAGTTAAGGTTACACTTTTTAACACTATTTGGTTTTGATTAACATTAAGGAATTATTAATTTCACAATATCTAAAAATCGTTTTTATGAAAAGAGAATTACTTGCATTAACCATTGCTACCGGCATTGCCCTGTCGGCCTCTGCCCAGGTGCCTGAAAAGAAATCACGTTCGCTCGTGCTGAAATTTACCGAAACCTGGTGCGGCCCCTGCGGCGACTGGGGATGGAGCCTCGCAGAAAGCATTATAGGCGATATCGGCGACAAAGGCTATTATGTAGGCGTAATGGGCTCCAGCAGTCCCGCTACCATGAATGCCAACTGCTACGGCGCATTCGAGAGCAACTACCCCGTTACCGGTTATCCAACCTTTATCGTAAACGACGAAGACGGCGGTTATTACCTCTCTACGGTCCAGTCCAAGTACAATACCTTTGCCGGCACTGTGCCGCTGGCCAGCCCTGCGGGCATTGCCAGCATCAGCGGCAATACCATTTCGGTCAGCACCAAAACAAAATTCTGGTCGGCTGCCTCCGGCGAGTTCTACCTGGCCGCCTTTGTGGTAGAAGATAAGGTAATGGCCGAGCAGAACGGCCAGAGCGGTGTAGTGGAGCACCACCACCTGATGCGCGGCTCTATGATGCCCGATAACAGCCCCTGGGGCCAGAGCCTGGCCAATGGCACGGTAGCTGTTAATACCGAAATTTCGAAGTCCTTCAGCATGACCATTCCCAGCCACTGGAATAAGAGCAACCTGTCTGTAATGCTGGCCGTATACAAAAAGGAAAGCGGCAAGTACAAGTTCATCAATGCCATGAAGGCCACTTCCGGCACCACATCCGTTGCGGCAATAGCGGGCATGAGCGAAGTAACGCTTTACCCTAACCCCAGCCGCGACGGTAAGGCTACGCTGCGCGTAACCCTCGAAGCGTCGGCTTCGCTGCGTGTGGCTGTAACCGACCTTACCGGCCGTAAGGTATATGCTGCCGATGCCCGCACCTACCAGCAGGGAGTAAACGAAATTGCCATACCTGCGGCTACGCTGCCCAATGGTATGTATACCGTGTCTTTGTACAGCGACAAAGGCGTAAAAAACCAGCCGCTGGTTATTGCCAGATAAGCTTCTTTTCCGGGAAGGAAAAAAGCAGCCCGCGGGATAGCAGATTGTAAACAGTACGGAGAATGGGCTCATGTGCATAGCTTGGAATGTATCCTGCGGCGGCAACCCGGTCAGCTTTACCAGCTGGCCGGGTTTATTTTTGGGGGAGTATTTTCCCCGCCCCCGGCATACCGCACAAACCGCTGCCGGTAAGCAAAAGCGGCTGGCGTGCAAGCGCAGGCTTTACTGCCCTGCCTGGTACCATGCTTAGTCCAGCCGGATCCATACCGGCGCATGGTCGCTCGTCTTTTCCCAGCCCCGCACCGCTTTGTCTACCCCGGCCTCCTTCAGCCTGCCGGCTATGCCGGGGTTAAGCAGGAAATGATCGATGCGCAGCCCTGCATCGCGGCCAAAGGCATTGCGGAAATAATCCCAGAAAGTATAGATGGCCTCGCCCGGATGCAGGGTACGCAGGGCGTCGACCCAGCCTTTGCGGGTAAGCGTGCTAAAGGCCTCGCGTACTTCGGGCTGGAAAAGGGCATCGTTGAGCCAGCGTTCGGGTTTATACACATCTGCCTCCGTGGGTATGATGTTAAAGTCGCCGGTAAGGATCACGTCCTGCCCGGCGGTCAGCAACTCATCGGCACGGAGCATCAGCCTCCTGATCCAGGAAAGCTTGTAGTCGTACTTGGGGCCGGGAAACGGGTTGCCGTTGGGCAGGTACAGGCAGCAAATGCGGATATCGTTTACAATCGCCTCGATATACCGGCTGTGGGTATCTTCGGGATCGCCCGGCAGGCCGCGCTGCGCTTCGGTCATCTTATGCCCGCGCGCGAGAATGGCTACGCCGTTCCAGCTTTTCTGCCCGTGCCAGATGGCCTGGTAGCCGGCTTCGGCTATCTCTTTTTCCGGAAATTTTTCCTGCGGGGCTTTCAGCTCCTGCAGGCATACCACATCGGGGCGGCTTTCTTCCAGCCAGCGGAGCAGCACCGGCAGGCGGCCGTTAACACCGTTCACATTATAGGTAGCGATCTTCATGGATGCAGCTTTTTATTGTGTCAGCCGCACCAAAGATACCTGCTTTGGAGCTTTTCCGGGCCTGGGAGCGCGCATAAAGCAAACTGAGGCTTCCCTGCCGGAGCTGCGTGCTTGCTCCATCCGGTACACTGCGTGCAAATAAATTATTCAGTTCCCCCCAGCAAAGGATACAGGCCCTTTCATAAATAAACAGCGCCTTTACTTAAAGAATGATCTCCTGCAATACCGAAGGGCTATTTTTAATGGGATTTAAATGATATTTTTACGTAGCAAGGGGTGTAATCCCCTTTAAACCAGATTCCATAACCCCAATCCCATCCTGGAGGAGGCAGGCATACGGCACGAATACCCCAAGGCGTAGCGGCGCCCTCACTGTAGGAATTTGTTCAGCTCCACACAGGCAAAAAGGCTCCTGGTCCCCCTTTCGCCTGCATTTGCAAACGCCCGGCAGGTGCCTCCGGGCAGCTACAGGTTACCGCATCAGTAAAAACAACCCAGGATCAGGGAACCAACCAAACGATGTGAAATTAATTCCAAGTTTTTTTTCACTGCAAAAACCACTTAACTATGTTGAAATCTTTAAAAAAACTGGCTGCCATGCTGCCCTTGCTGGCGGCCCATGCAAGCTTTGCACAGGTATTTACCACTCCTACCGCCGATGAGTTCGTTTACAGCAATCCGGACATTCTGCGCCCTGTGAACACTTCCAGCTATTCCTTATCGGCGCCCAATGTAAATACCGGTTTTGGCAACCTGGATCTCTATATTTCCGGCTGGGGAACACCCACATTATTCAGCGAATTTATCTACCAGTTTACAGTACCCAACACTCCTACCGCGGTAGTATACCAGGGCTCCGTATTATACAATAACGTTGCCGACATGGAAGTAGGCCTCGTACACAACAGTACTACCAACAGGCTTAACCTGCTGGTAGCTTATTACAAGGCCGGCACCGGGCACTTTATGGATATTTATGAAGTAACCGGCTCTACCATCAACCCGGTAGTGTATAGTTCAACCATGATGCTGTCCAACTCGCCCAATTACGGCCGTATCCGCATGGACTGCCACAAGCTGTACGGTGTAGCCCTTGCCTGGCAGTATCCGGGAATAGGTATACAGACCCTGGTAGGCGACCTCGGCACCTGGAGCGGCGTAACCACCTTTTCCGGTACCGGCGGCGAGTCCGGGCCCGACGTAGCCTTCAGCCACAGCAGCGGGCCGCTGAATGTGCACTATGTGTACTACAACAACAGCACCGGCAATATGACGGAATCGGTATTTGACTGGTCTGTGCTGCTGGGCACGCCAGGCTCTGTTCCTCCCATTATCGAAGATGTCAACTTTGTAGGTGCCGGTATGGCGCTGAGGCCGGTGCTGGATTGCCCCGATCACTATGATGCGGAAAACTGGGCCTATACCTATGCCGACAACGGCGGTAAGATACTGGTTCGGTACATCGATTATCATACAGCCGCAACCCCGCTTACGGTTGCCGTCAACTCAGGGGCTTTGGGCAATGTACCTACTTCCAGCATTCATAAGGTATTCGATCCGGCCCTGCACTACGGCAACGGCGGCATAGGCGGCGGCACCGGCCAGATCACCGTGGGCTGGTATGCTACCAACGGCAGCTGGCTGAATGGCTATATGGCATTGGAGATGACGGAAGACGGCTCCGGGCTCATCAGCGCTCCCGATTATATGGCCCTGCCCAATGCCTTTACCCCTTCCTTCTATCCGTTGCGTAAGGGCATTGCCTTCAGCAAAGGAAGCGACGACCCGCTGGTTCCTCCTTTCCTGTATACCACCTTTTACGACCTCGACCCCGGAACTGTGCTGTACAACCTGCATCATGCCTTCCATAAATGGGGCATGCCCGTATTCAAAGGCGGCGGGTTTACCGATCCCCATCCCGAATGCGGCATCCATGCACGGCAGGCCCTGGCCGCAACTTCACGGCTCAGCGCCTACCCCAACCCTTTCCGGGAGTCGATCCAGACCTCTGTATCGCTCGAGGAAGACGGCATGCTGCAGCTGGAAATGTTTGACCTTACCGGCCGCCGCGTGTGGCAGCACCAGGCCGCTATGACCAAGGGCAGCCACCAGGTGAGCACCGGAAGCCTGAAGGCGCTCGCCCCGGGTACCTATGTCCTCAACGCCTCCCTGAACGGCAAGAAGATCGGAACCCAGAAAGTGACCAGGCAGTAAATCCTGCAGGCACCCTTACGAAAAAAGGCCGGGCTCAGCTGAGCCCGGCCTTTTGTATTACGGCGGCTGAAGCTGGTGCCGGTTTGTACGGCGTCATCTTTTTAAGGCAGCCAGGATCAGCAGCAGGAACGAAAGGACATTGGCCAGCATCCGGGCAACATTGAGCCGGTTCCAGGGCCCTTCAAAGTTCTTTCTTGCCGAAGCGATCTCCGCATCGGTAGCCGTTTGCAGCACAAAGCGGTCAAGCCTGCTGTTCAACGGTACATTGCCTGCCATGGTAACGCCGATCACTCCTGCGGCATAAAGCACGGCCGCCGCAAGAACCAGCCGGAACACAGCGGCCGGGAGATGCCTGTAAGCCGCAAAGGCGCAGGCCGGCAGCAATATCAGCGTGCCGAAAAGGAAAAGGAAGAACACGGGGTTTTGGATCTCCCGGTTCAGGGACTGCATAGCGCCTACGAACGCTTTGTCCTGCAGCTTGCCCAGGCCGTTCATCACCGAAAAGTTCCAGGCAAAGAACAAGCCCGCCATAATTCCGGTAAAAAGTGTAGTAAGGATCAGCAGGAAATTCATCTGTTTCATTGAGTATGTTTCTTGTACGACTGCGTGGGCCGCAGCCGTGCCGGCTACAGGTGCGACAGGATATTGACCAGCTTCCCGAAGGGGTCCCGTACATAAAAGCGCCGTACGCCCCAGGGCTCTTCCGTAAGCGGGTACTCGATACGGAAGCCTGCCTGCTGCATCAGCCGGTAAGCCTCGTCTGCATCATCCACTTCTATGGAAAGATCGGGCACGGGGGTGCCTGAGCCGCCCTCGCTCGCAAAGCTCAGCTGTACGCTCATCTTTGCGTCCGAACCACAAGTAATGATCCATCCGTGGTTCATAAGCTCTTCCAGGCCCAGGATCGCAGTATAAAACTGTTGCGCCGCCTGCGGATCGGCCGCATGGATATTGCAGACGATTCTTTTTACTTCCATAGTATCCGGCAACTGCTAAATTAGCCAAATTATCGAACCCGTTGCGCTCATCACTCCTGCCCGAAACAGGACTTTCCCTGGAATCCATGCCGATTTTTTCTTTCCGCACTCCCCTGCCGGTATTTATATAGCAAAAAGTTGTGTGCATATTGTTAACATTTATACCCACATGTAAAAAGTTTTACGGAACCATTTGCAAACCCTGTTGTTATTAATACGACGTAAAGAGTGTATGCGATGGAATTAAAGTATGATTATGAAAGCCAGGCTATTGAGGCGGCCAGGAAGCTTATCGAGATCCTGAAGAAGCAAATAGAATCCGGTATTCCCGATGAGCAGAAAATGCGCAAGCAAAACCTGATAATGCAGATAACGCAGCTATACGACCTGGATGATGTGTAATAGCGAGGCAGTGCAGGCTGCCTCGTTTTATATGCCGGATCGGTCATTTGCCGGGAGCGCCGGCCACCTGCGCCAGGATGAACCCGGCCCTTGCTTCGGGCGATAGCCTGGGCACCTCCGTTACCCGGTAGCCGTATGCTTCATATACTGCTTTCATTTTTTCCGAAGTATGCACCGCCTCTTCCCAGCTTTGCTTTCGCTCGGTATCGGTAATATAGATTTCTTGCCAGGCGGGAAAAAGAAAAACCTGCGTATTGTAACGATAAGTACGGGCCAGCCGGTCCATATCCTCCGGAATGCCCTGTCCTGCCAGTAGTGCATGGCACAGGGTGTCCGGTATGCCCCTGTCGAAAAATACAGGCGTCTTTGTCCCCGTACAGGCCGCCTGCCTGTAATCCTGTTCCGAATGGCGGAGCATCAGCGCCGTATAGCGCTGCTGGTCTTTCCAGGGCAGCGCTGTGCCGCCATTCTGCACCTGTGCGCGGATAATGGCCCTTGCGGCTTCGGGCACTACCCTGTGCCCCTGCTGCGACAGGATGTTCAGCACGCTCGTTTTGCCCGCGCCCGGTCCGCCGGTAAGGATATAAAAATGAGGGTGATACATACAGCGTATAGCAGTGTCTTGATAAGGCGGTTTATTCCAACGCATATACTGCAAAGGAGGCCAGCCAGTGCGCTCCGCCATAGTTGCCGGCAAAAAGCGTGGGCAGCGTACGAGCCAGGAAGGTATCGGCGGTATCGGTAAACAGTTTTTTCCATTTATGCCCCTGAGGCAGCCGGGCGGCAATCCCTTTCATGCACCACGCGCGGCTGAAGCTGAGCCCGTCGAGGTGTACGATCTGGTAATCGCTCCGGTCGCTCACTTCAGGCAAGGCGCAGATGCGCCTGATGCTGCGTTCTTCGTAAAAGCCGTTGAGCCATGTTACAAAATCCTGCGGGGACAGGATGCGGCGCATGAGGTCGGCAATCTCCAGGCTGGGCGAAAAAAAGTCGCTGCCGTCGGGTTCCAGGTAAGCCGGCGCAGCCTGGTTGTCTTTATAGAAATACAAAGACCGGGCAATCACCTGCCGTTCGAAGGCGGTATCTTTTACCGCCCTGGCCCAATCCAGCGCAAAGGCCATGGCGAAAGCGGTATTGGGATGAACGCCGGTACGGTTGGGATAGGTTTGCTTGGGCAGGTAGGCTTTCCACAGTTCCACGATCTTTTGCGTAAGCGGCTGCAGCGCGTCGTGCCATTGGCGGCCCTTCGGATCGTTCCAGGTAGCAAGCTCCTGGTCGAGCTTCAGCAGCCAGGCCCAGCCATAGGTACGCTCAAAATGCTTGCTTACCGTGTATTTGCTGAAATAGGCGGCTTCGGCTTCCATCTTTTCCGGCCGGAAGCTGCGGCCGAGCGCTTGCACGATCTCCTCGCGGTTTTCCAGTTCCGGAAATAGTTTAAGCAGGCGTACCAGCATCCAGTGGCCGTGCACGGAACTATGCCAGTCGAAGCAGCCGTAAAAGGCAGGATGCAGCTCGCTGGGCAGCAGGCGGGCGTCTGAGGCGCTGTCGGCCGTATGCGAGGTCTTGTTGGGAAACTCCTGGCCTATGCACCGCAAGGGCAGCTTCGAGAGCTGTACTGCAATAGCGGGCGTAAGCCGGGTTTGTGCCGGCTGGGCAGCAAGCTTTAAACAGGGCCCGGCGAGCAGCAGCAGGAAAAGCAGGTTTTTCATGGCCTAAAAATATACAATTTCCGGGCTATGGGACATATGGACCGTAAGGGGGAAGAAATGCGGCGTTTCGGACGCCGGTTGCTACAGGTCAATGCTGTACACAAGATTGATTAGCGGATTCAGCCGCAGCAGGCCGGCAAAGGTAAGGGTGGGATGGACGTGCTGCACCGCGCCGAAAGCCAGCACGGCAAGGCCGGCTACAAAAAAACAGATACCTGCCAGCAGCAGCAAAAACGTTTTCCGTCTTTTTGCGGTAGAGGAGGGCTTCATAGGTTTGCGGTTTAAAGAACGACCGTAAAATTAACCTATAAATAATTATTTTCCTAATGATTAACAAAGGGAATGGGCAGGCTGTCCTTTTCCGGCTCCCCGTAGTGGGGGCCCGCGGCCTGCTGCATCAGCCGGTTGATCTCTGCAGGGGCAGCCGGCCTGGCGGAAGGATACGCATCGGAATGCTGCACGGGCGCCATATCGGCTACCAGCCGCAGCAGCTGTATCCCTATAATGAGGAAGGCGCCTATCCCGAACACATTGACACCCCGGCTTTTCCGGGCCGTATACCGGTGGCGGTACGCACGGGTATCTTCCGGGGCATCGTCGTAATAATATACCGGGGCCCGTTCCTGCAGCGCCTCGCTCCGGTAGCGGTGGTCGTAGCTTTCCTTTTTCAGCGGGTCCGACAGTGTCTGGTACGCTTCCGTAATAGCCTGGAAACGGGCCGTATAATGTTCCGGGTCTTCGGGATGCAGGTCGGGATGGTACTCGCGGGCCATGCGGCGATAAGCCGCCTTGATTTCGGATTCAGTAGCGGGAAAGCTGATTTCCAGTAGTTTATAGTAGTCTTTAAATGCCGTGTACACCGTGTGCTGGTTTGCTGCTACAAACTTAGCAGAAAATGATAACCCGTACCTATAATTGTATTCAATCCGGCTATTGCTCTGATATCAGTTTCCCCTTACCTTTGTCTTTTCTTTGTAAAAATTAAAATTAAAATAAAATGGCAGCAGTATTCACCGATGCTAACTTCGATACCGAAGTTCTGCAATCTGCAAATCTATCCGTAGTTGATTTCTGGGCTCCCTGGTGCGGACCCTGTATCGCATTAGGGCCTACTATCGATGCGCTCTCCAAAGAATATGAAGGGAAGGTAAACGTGGGTAAAGTGAACGTGGACGAAAATCCCAACTTATCCATCAGCTACGGCGTGACCAGCATTCCCTGCGTACTGTTCATCAAGAACGGCCAGGTAGTGGATAAGCAGGTGGGTGCAGCGCCCAAGTCTGCTTTTGAAAAGAAGATACAGCAGCATCTCAGCTAAGAGAAGCACCGTATAAAACAGGAGCCGGGTTTAAGCAGCCCGGCTCCTGTTTTTTTGTCTGTATCAAAGGTCCAGCTCGGCATATACCGGGCAATGATCGGAATGTTTGACGTGGGGATAAATGGCGGCATCCCTGAGGTGCGGCTCCAGGCTTTTGCTTACGCTGATGTAGTCGATACGCCAGCCTTTGTTGTTGGCCCGGGCATTGGCCCGGAAGCTCCACCAGCTGTACTGGTGCGGGTGCGGGTTGAAAAAGCGGAAGGTGTCCACAAACCCGCTGTCGAACCATTTATCCATCCAGGCCCGCTCCTCGGGCAGGAAGCCGCTGCTGTCTTTATTGCTGACGGGATTATGGATATCGATCGGGCGGTGGCAGATATTATAATCGCCGGTAACGATCAGGTTGGGGCGGTCCCGGCGCAGCTTATGGATATAGTCAAAAAACTCGTCGAGCCACTGGTATTTGTAGGCCTGGCGGATATCGCCGCTGGAGCCGCTGGGAAAATAGGCGTTGATCAGGGTCACTTCGCCGAAGTCGGCGCGGATCACCCGGCCCTCTGCATCGCTCTGCATGATCCCGTTACCATACTGGACCAGGTCCGGCTTCCTCCTGGTAAAGATAGCGACCCCGCTGTAGCCCTTCTTCTCGGCCGGGTACCAGTAGGTTTCGTAGCCCAGGGCCTCAATGCTGGCAAAGTCCACATTTTCTTTATGCGCCTTTACTTCCTGCAGGCACACCACATCGGCCGGGTCGGTGGCCAGCCAGTCTGTAAAGCCTTTGGAAATGGCGCTGCGCAGGCCGTTCACATTATAAGAGATAATCCTCATTCTTTAGCAGTCAGTTCTTGTATCAGGTTGATTTTACAGGGTACCGATAATGTCGGCCACTTCCAGTTCCCGGCCGTTGTACAGCGGCACTACGGGGTGCTGGTCGGGCGTGGTGCAATATTCCATGTCGTGTACCAGCCCGAAGCCCGACAGCCTGCGGTAGTGGGAGCTGTCGCGCAGGAAATCGAGCAGCGCAGGCTGCTCGCTGGCCTGCAGGTACAGGTGCTCGGCGATCCGGGCGCTGTCGCATTCCACGCGGAAATGTTCTTTTATTTTATGGGTAACGGCGCCGGCAAAAAGCGTGTCTTCCATATTGACCCGGTCTTTCCAGGCGGCGCAGGCCAGCAGTACTTTCTTGTACCGGTGCACGAGGTACTCGCATACTGCTTCCAGGTTCAGGAAAGAGCCGGTAATGATGGAATCGGCATCCTGCACCATGTGCAGCAGCTTGGTGCCGTTGGTAGTGGTGAGGGCCAGGGTTTTTCCTTTAATGAAATCGGAAGGGTACTCCAGCGGCGAATTGCCGTATTGCAGCCCCGGCGCTACCTTGCCGTCGCGTTCGCCAGCGGTGATGCAGCTGTCTACGGTATCCTTCATGGCAATACATTCTTCTACGGATGCTACCGGTATTACTACACGCGCGCCATTGTGCAGGGCGGCGGCTATGGTGGAGGTAGCGCGGAAAACGTCAATGATCACGACTATGGTATCGCGGGTATCGTACAAGTGGAGTAGCGCCGGAGATAGGCATACCTCCAGCAAAGGCTTTTCTGTCATGCTGCAAAAGTAAATAAGATAGCCTGCAAAAATGTTTTCCGGGAGATGGTTAAATGCGGTGAAATATTAAGTATTAAATATTACTTTTATATTTCAGTCCCTTATCTATGAAAAACAAACTGCTCTATGGTGCAGCAGGTATATTATTGTGCCTTCCCGTTGTTCTTTATCAATATGTCGGTATCCTGTAATACGGCGACGTCTGGGCACAATATATACAGGATATACAGGAAGCTTTGAATCTGGCCCATGGCAGACCGTTCTATACCTCCTCTTACATCTTCAACCCGTATAATACCGAATGTGCACCGCCTTATTATCCGCCGGGATATCCGCTGCTGCTGGCGCCTGTGGTCAGGCAGACCTGGCCCTGTTTCCGATGTTCTGCCTCAATGCTGTTTTCCTGAGTTGTTTTTTGGAGTGGCGTGGTATTATTTCCGGTTGCAGAGGAGCAGGCTTTATGCTTTTTGTTTGGCCGCCCTTCTGGTCTATTCCCTGATCAGACAGGCCATCTTTTATCGGACCTGCCCTGTGCTTTGGCATGTCTGCTTTACCCCTCGATCCGTGAGCGGGTACAGCAGCTGAATTACCCGAAACTGGTGCTGCTTTGCTTTGCGGGTGCATTTTGCATGCTTATCCGTACACAGGCTGTACCCATCATTTTTAGTGAAGCGTTCTGCCAGATTTAGGGATCATACGTCCTGTACCGGGCACAGGAGGAAAGATAAAATATCCGGGACTTTTTCTGGTACCGGGTGTCCTGGTCGTTTTCGCACTTGTCAATTATGGCCTGTTCCCTGCTCCCTCAGGCAGGTCCTTTTATCTCCGTCCTTACCAGTACGTTACCTGCTTTATTGCCGGCATCTCAATATCCCGGTGGTAGACTCCTTCCTGGGACTGCATCCCAGGCCTTATACTGATTCCGTCTTCATCAACGAAGCATATACCTTGTTCCGGCTTAAGAGATAGGGGCAGGCGCATAATTTAAAACTAAAAATTTAGTTGTTTAACTAAGGAATTAGTTTATCTTTGGGCTGTAATCAACTAAAAAATTAGTTCACATCGTATGGCTACTTTCAAAACACTGACCAAAGCCGAGGAGCAGATCATGCAGGCCCTATGGAAGATCGGGCAGGGCTTCACCAAAGATATTATCGATGAAATGCCCTCGCCCAGGCCGCATTACAATACCGTAAGCACGCTGCTCAGGATACTGCTGGAAAAAGAATTCGTAACGGTGGAAGTAGTAGCAAAATCGCACCTGTACCGGCCCGCAGTAAAAAAAGAAGCATACAGCAGGCAATCTGTAAAGCAACTGGTAAAGGGTTACTTCAACGGGTCCTTTGCCAACATGTTCTCTTTCTTCGCCAAAGAAAAAGATATCTCGGCCGCAGAGCTGGAGGAGCTCCTGAAAGAGCTGAAAAAGTCAAAATAACCCTTTTAAAAACGGTTTTATGATACGTTATTTCCTGCTGGCCAACCTGTATACAGCGCTTTTCTACGGCTTATACCTGGTACTGCTCAAAGGGCGCCCTTTTCACAGCTGGAGCCGGTTTTACCTGCTGGCGGCCGTTATGGCCGGGTTGCTGCTGCCCTGTATCCGCCCCGATCTTTCCGGCTGGGCTGATATCAGGGCTATTCATCCCATACCGCAGCAATACCTGCCGGAGCTTTTCATCGGTACGGATACCATACAGCAAAAGCCGGGTATATCTGCTGCGCTTCCTGCCGCGGGCAGCATTTACCTGCTGCTGCTCTGTTTCCTGCTGGCCCGCTTTTTGTACCGTGTTGTCCGGCTGCAGCTTTTTCTCGGGCGGTTGCGCTTTACCCGGCACGGGCGTTTCCGCCTGGCGCTGGATACCGGTATGGGGCCGGCCAGCTTTGGTAAAACCATCATTTTTCCCGGCTCTACTGTGGAAAAAGCGATCCTCGAACATGAAAAAGCGCACCTGCGCTACCGGCATCATTACGACAAGGTGGCTATGCAATTGCTTCGCTGCTTCTTCTTCCCGGTTATCCCCTTGCTGCCCGTCAGCAGGGAGCTGGCACTGGTGCACGAGTTTGAAGCCGATGCCGATGCGGCTGCCGATACAGGAAGCTACATCGCGCTCCTGCTTGGTCAGCATGCGGGCGTTTTCCAGCCTTACTTCCTGCAATCTTTTTTTCATCACCCCCTAAAGCGCAGAATCATTATGTTACAGCAACACAGAGCTCCCGGTAAAGGCAGGCGCGGCATTTTACTTTTTTCCTGCATGCTGGCCATTGCCGCTATTCTTTTGGTGCAGGGCCATATACCCCTGGCGGCGCAGCCGGCGGCCGACCGGGATACAGAAGACCTGGCTACGGCCGCGGCTTACCCGGGCCTTACAGACAAGGCTGCCGCATTGCCCGGGGCCGGGCAGGAACCACAGCCGGAGGCAGCGCCTGCAGACCCTATTGCTCCTGCAGCTCCTTTAAATACGGAAACAACGGAAGCCCCGCAGGTACAGGAAAAAGAAGAGAGCGAAAAAATATACCGCAGCGTAGAGCGTTTACCGGCCTTTCCCGGCGGACACGACAGCCTGATGCGCTTCCTGGCGCATAACATCAAATATCCTGAAAGTGCGGGCAGGGACTCGGTTAGCGGCAGGATCGTTACCCAGTTTGTTATTGACGAAACCGGCAAGGTTACCAACGTGGAGCTTCTCCGCGGGCTGAGGGCCGATTGCGATGCGGAAGTGCTGCGGGCTATTAATATGATGCCGGCATGGGAGCCGGGCGAGCAGGATGGCAAAAAGGTAAAGGTGCTTTATACACTGCCGGTCAGTTTCTCGCTCAATGGCTCGGCCGGGCCCAGGTATAAAACAAACGAAGCGGGCGACCGCTAACCCGTAGAGCCACTGCTGTCAGCGGTCTACAGGTTTGGTCTGTGCAGCGCTTTGTTCTTTCCTCAGCTGCGGGCTGTTATGGATCCGGTCTTTATCCAGCTGGTTCATACCGCTGGTATTTACGCTGTTATTCCCGGCGGTCTGTGTTTGCTGCGGCGCCTTCGTGGCGCAGGAAGCCAGTACAAGGGCAACTGCAACGAACCCGATCCGTGTCTTTATCTTTCTCATACAACTACTGCTGTTTGTGCAAACGAAGATACGCAAATTGCTGCTTCCCGTTTCAGCGCAGTTCCAGCAGGGCCACATTCTCAATATGGTGCGTATGGGGAAACATATCGACCGGCTGCAGCCGGATCACTTTGTAGGCCTCGTCGAGCAGTTGCAGGTCGCGGGCCTGGGTGGCAGGATTACAGCTTACATACACCACTCGGGGAGCCCGCATGCGGAGCAGCTGGCGCACCAGCTTTTCGTGCATGCCGGCGCGGGGCGGATCGGTGATGATGACATCAGGGCGCCCATGTGTTTCAAAAAAGGCGTCTGTAGCGATATCAGAAACATCGCCCGCAAAAAAGCGGCAATGCTCCAGGCCGTTCCAGGCGGCATTCAGCCGGGCATCTTCGATCGCATCGGGCACCGCTTCGATGCCGATGATCTTCCCGGCTCCTTTCGACAGGAAAATACCGATGCTGCCTGTGCCGCAATAAAGGTCGTACACTACCTCCCGGCCGGTAAGGCCGGCAAAGTCGCGGGTGATCTGGTATAGGCGCTCTGCCTGGCGGGTATTGGTCTGAAAAAAAGACTTGGGGGAGATCTTGAAGCGGAAATCTTCCAGGTATTCCTCAATATAGCCTTTGCCGTGATAGGTGATCACGTCGAGGTCGTATATGGTATCGTTCATCTTGGGATTGATGGTATAGTGCAGCGAGGTGATCTCGGGCACCTCGCGCAGCAGCGCATCGAGGATCATGGTCAGCTCCTCCCTTTCCGACTTTACGATCAGGTTTACCATTACCTCGCCGCTGGTAGCCACGCGGATCACTACGTTGCGCAGCCAGCCTTCCTGTTTCCGGTGGTCGTAAAAGGGCAGCTTATGCTCCAGCGCCAGGGCGCGCAACAGATTCCTGATTTTATTGGTGGGCTCAGGCTGGAGGTAGCAGGTGGTAATATCTACCACCTTATCAAAAAGCCCGGGTGCATGAAAGCCCAGGGCCGGCCTGCGGCCGATCTCGGCATCGCCTGCGGCATCAAGCTCTTCGCGGGTAAGGTAGCTGAGCTCGCTGAAGGTAAACTCCAGCTTATTGCGATAGTGGCGCTGCAGCCCGCTGCCGGCAATCGTTTCAATGGGGGGCAGGTCAACATGGCCGATGCGCGTAAGCTGGTCGGTTACCTGGATCTGCTTGTACTCCAGCTGTTTCTCATAGGGCAGCATCTGCCATTTGCAGCCGCCGCATACGCCGAAATGCCTGCAGAAAGGCTCTACCCGGTCGGGCGACGGTTCCACGATCCGGAGCGCCTTGCCTTCGGCATAGCTTTTTTTATTTTTCAATACCAGCACTTCGGCTATATCGCCCGGTACTGCGCCTTCCACAAACAGCGTTTTTCCATCTTCCATCCGTGCGATCGATTTGCCTTCTGCGGCATAACGTTCCAACCTAATCGCGCTCAGTACTGTCTTTTTGTTTTTCCTTGCCAATGTAATTTTTTGCTTGTTAATCCTTTGCAAAGGTAGTTTGATTTTTCTTGTTACGTTTAATCGTTGTTTAGCTTTGATGACCCCGCTGCAAGGCTTATATACGATATCGCTAACGCTCAGCGCCTTTTGCAGGAAATACTTTTATGTTTTATGAAAAAGCTTGCCACCATTGCCTCATTGTGCCTTTGCTCCTTTGCCGCTTTTGCGGGTAAAGGGTATAAGATAGAGATCACCTTCAAGAACGACCTGCCGGATTCCGTGGTCTACCTGGCTCACTACTTCGGCAAGCGGCTGCCCACCATCTATAAAATAGACTCTGCCAGGCTTACGGATAAGCGTAAAGCAGTATTTACCTCCAAGGAAGAGGTGCTGGGCGGGATCTATATGGTAGTGTACAACCGGAACAGCAGCCTGGCCGAGTTCCTGCTCGATAACGGGAACGATTTCGGCATTACCATCGATAACGGGGAGAAGCAGGGCGCGATCAACGGCGTCACCTTCCGGAACAGCCCGGAAAACGAGCGGTATCTTGCCTACAACAGGCAGATGGAGCAGCTGGCTGAGCAGAACAAGAAGCTGAACGAACAGCTGGCAAAGGCCCGGACCCACGCCGATACCATGGCGCTGAGCAGGGAATTTGCGGGCTTGTCGGAGCAGCAGATCGCTTACCGCAAGCAGTATATCAAGAAGTATCCCAATACCCTGCTCGCAAAGATATTCCAGGCGCTGCAGGTTCCCGAAGTGCCTGCAGGCCCCCATTACCTGGAAGACGGGAAAACAGTGGATTCGCTGTATGCCTACCAGTATTACCGCGCCCACTACTGGGACGGCTTCGACTTTAAAGACGACAGGCTGATCCATACGCCTATATACGATGCCAAGCTGAACGATTACTTCAATAAATGGATCTACCAGATACCGGATACCATCAATGCAGAGGCCGATAAGCTGCTCAGCGCCACCAAAGGCACCAGGGAGCTGTTCCGCTACACCCTGCGTACGCTTACCACCAATGCGCTGCAAAGCAAGATCATGGGTATGGATGAGGTATTTGTGCACCTGGTCGAGAACTACTATATGAAAGGCGCGGCTTACTGGCTCAACGAGAAAGACCTGAAATGGTACGAAGACAGGGCGAAGAAAATAAGGCCCAATGTGCTTGGCAATATTGCCCCCGATCTTAACCTGCAGGATGTATTTACCTTGCAGGATAAGCCGCTCCATGATGTAAAGGCCAAATACACGGTGCTGATCGTATGGTCGTACGATTGCGGCACCTGTAAAAAGGAAGTGCCCCTGCTCGATTCTGTATATAAAGCCCAGCTAAAGGGCAAGGGCGTAAAAGTATATTCCATAGCCAGCGGGGGCGAGCTGACCCAGATCCAGAAATTCGTGACGGATAACCATATCGAGGAGTGGATCAATGTAGCCGACATTAACAATAATACCGGCTTCAGGGATAAATACGACGCCTACTCCACCCCCAAGGTATACCTCTTTGACGAACAGAAGAAGATCATTGGCAAAGGACTGGATCACAGCAATATCATGGAAGTGATCGAATGGACCGAAAAGAAAAACAAAGGATAAATCCGGGGCTCCGGCCTACGAAAAATTTAATCAGCGTTCGATGAAAAAACTGTTATTGACCGGCCTTTGCGCCATGCTGGGCCTTGCATCGCTTGCCCGGAAAGACGGCTATAGGATAGAAGTGAACTTTAAGCAGGACGTGAGCGACACTTTTTTATACCTTGCTCACTATTACGCCAAGCCCCCAACCATATACAAAGTAGACTCGGCCCGCATCCTGAATAAAAGGAAGGCGGTGATCGAAACCAAAGACAGCGTGCTGGGCGGCATCTATGTACTGCTGTTCGAGAACCGGTCCAGGTACGTGGAGTTCATCCTGAACAATGGCGACGAGCTGACCGTACACGTTGATACCACCCATATGCCGTTCAACCTCAGCTTCGGCAACAGTCCCGAAAACAACCGCTATGTGGATTATGAAAAATTCCTGGCGGGCTATGGCAAAAAGCAGCAGGCGCTTATGGAAGAGCTGAAGAAAGCCAAAACCGCGGCCGATACCCAGTCGGTACGCGAAAGGTCTGCCAAAGTAGGAAAGGAGCTGCTGGCTTACCGGAAAGACTATATTAAAAAATACCCGGGCACCTACCTCAGCAAAGTATTCCAGGCGCAAACCACGCCCGAAGTGCCTGAGGGCAAGCACTACCTGCCGGGCACCAAAACGGTCGATTCCAATTTTACCTACAATTATTATAAAACGCATTACTGGGACGGGTTCGACTTTACCGACGACCGCATCATGTATGCGCCTGTATACGATGCACGGCTGGACGAGTACTTCAACCGCCTGGTGCTGCCCCTGCCCGACAGCATGAATGCCGAGGCCGACCGGCTGCTGGCCCGTGCCCGCAAGTCGAAAGAGATATTCAAATATACCCTGCACTGGCTGGCAGGCAATGCCGAACGCAGCAAGGTAATGGGTATGGACGAAGTCTTTGTGCACCTGGTCGAGAACTACTATATGAAGGGCGATGCTTACTGGCTCGACTCTGCGGGGCTGGCAAAATACGAGGACCGCGCCAAGAAAATAGCCCCCAATGTGCTGGGCAATAAAGCGCCGGAGCTGGTGATGCAGGATATATGGACGCTTCAGGACAGACCGCTGGAGCAGCAACCGTCGAAATATACCCTGCTTATCTTCTGGTCAAAAGATTGCGGCCACTGCATGAAGGAGGTGCCCCAGCTGGATTCGGTATACCGCGCCGTGCTGCAGAAGAAAGGTGTAAGCATCTATGCCGTATCTACCGAAGGCGACCTCAGCGACATACAGAAAGCGGTAGATAAGCTCAAGGTCAAAGACTGGACCCATGTGGTGGATGCCCGCAACCAGACCGGCTACCGCGAAAAATACGATGTGTACACCACGCCGAAGCTGTACCTCCTGGATGCCGATAAAAAGATCATCGGCAAAGGGCTGGATCACAGCAATATCCTGGAAGTGATCGAGTTTACGGAGAAGAAGAAAGCGAAAAAATAATTTTCAGACGCAAAGAGCGCCGGAACCCGGGTTCCGGCGCTCTTTGCGTAAACGTTATAAGCACCGAGTGCTGCGCCGCTGCGCTGGCAAACCGCCCGATGCCATATTAACTTTCCGGCGCCGGCCAAGGGTGCTGCAGGCGCCGCGTTTTCATGGGGCCTCCTGTAACCGTCGCCGTCTTTACCTCCGCTCCCCGATCTGCTGCCGCCACATGGCATAGTACAGGCCCCTTGCGGCCACCAGGTCTTCGTGGGTGCCGGTTTCGGCGATGCGGCCTTTTTCCAGCACTATGATCCGGTCGGCGTGCATGATGGTCGAAAGCCTGTGCGCGATCAGTACGGTGATCTGCGCTCTGGTAGCCGATATGGCGCGCACGGTTTCGGTAATCACCTCTTCCGTAAGCGAATCGAGCGCGCTGGTGGCTTCATCGAAGATGAGCAGCCTGGGATGCCGCAGCAGCGCACGGGCTATCGATATCCGTTGCTTTTCTCCGCCCGACAGTTTAAGGCCGCTTTCGCCCAGCATGGTATCGATGCCTTTCGGGCTCCGGGCCAGCAATTGGCTACAGCTGGCTTTGTGCAGCGCTTCCCTTATTTCTTCATCCGTGGCCGAGGGCTTTACAAACAGGAGGTTGTCTTTGATCGTTCCGGAAAAGAGCTGGGTATCCTGTGTTACGAAGCCGATCTGCCGCCGCAGCTCGTTATATCTTATGGCCGTAGAGGGAACATTGTTAAAGTAGATGCAGCCCTCAACGGGCTGGTACAGCCCTACCAGCAGCTTGATCAGCGTAGACTTGCCCGACCCCGAGGGGCCTACGAAGGCAAGGGTTTCCCCGCTTTTTACAGAAAAGCTGATCCCGTCGATCGCATTTCCGGAGGCAGACTTATGCCGGAAAACCACCCGGTCGAACCGCAGTTCCTGCAGCATGCCTATATCTACCGGATGATCGGGGCGGCGCTCCACCGGCTTGTGCATGAGCCGGTCGAAGAGCTGTACGGAGGCTTCGGCTTCGCGGTACTGCACCATAATATTGCCGATGTCCTGCAGGGGAGCAAAGATGGCAGTAGAGATGAACTGCATGGTGATCAGCTCGCCGGGGGTGAGCACATGGCGGAAAATGAGCCAGAGCAGCGTAAACAGGATGGATTGCCGGAGCAGGTTGAGCGTAGTGCCCTGGAGGAAGGAGAGCAGGCGTACCTGCCGGGTCTTGGCCATTTCCAGGTCATAGATATTTTTTGTAAACACCTTCATCCTTCTCACTTCGGGATAGGTAAGCCCCAGGCTCTTGACCAGCTCTATATTGCGCAGCGATTCGGTAATGCTGCCCGACAGCTGGGTGGTCTGGCGGTTGATGTGTCGCTGCACGCTTTTCATTTTGCGGCTCAGGCTGCCGGTAATGCCGCCGATCACCACAAAGCCTACCAGGAAGATCGGTATGAGCGCCCAGTGCTTGGTAATCGCGTACCAGATAAGGAAAGCAAAGCCCACGAGCGAGGAGAACAGGACGTTGATAAAGGAAGCGATAAAGCGCTCGGTATCGGTGCGTACTTTTTGCAGCACAGCCAGGGTTTCTCCGCTGCGCTGCTCTTCGAACTCCTGGAAGGTAAGCCGCAGGGTTTGCCGCAGGCCGTCGTTGAAGATCTGCATACCGAAGCGCTGTACTGCCAGCCGCATCACGTACTCCTGCAGCGAGCGGGCCAGCCTGGCCAGCAGGGCTATGCCTATGGCCACAAAAAGCCAGAACAGCACGCCGCGCACGAGCTCGTTTTCGGTGCGGCCCTGTACATTGTTGGCAAAGTCGTCGATGATCTTGCCGAAAATAATGGGATCGGTCATGGTAAGCAGCTGTGCGGCCGCCGCCAGCAGCAGGGCGAGAAAAATATACCTGCTGTGTGGTTTCAGGTATTGCCAGAGCAGTTTCATGCCCCGGAAGTTAAGCAAAAGATGCACATCATGTTTTATCGGCTTCTTGCGGCATAGAGGAGCCCTGTTATCTGGTATGCCGTTGTTGGGCTTGTCGTGGCACAATCACACCGAATATCGCCGGTATTGTTCCTGTTTACTCTTTTCCGGGAGCGATTGTTGCGGCAGCATGATCAATGTTGAAATACAGAATGCTGCTTCCGTTCTCGCGTTGTATTTCCAGCGCATCAAGGAAGTAACCGTTGGGGTCGCTGGCCGACCCCAACGTGCCCAGGCTGCCCCCTAAAATATGGGTGATAAATACCTGTCCGTCTATCGGTCCGAGTACGAATGCGGGATGCGCCAGGGTGCCGTCGCCGCTCCATTAGACCGCCCGTATGATCTTCATCACCTGCTCCCGGTAAAACGATGCTTCAGGCTTTTGAAGCTTCATCAGGGAGTACGATTTTTCCATCAGCGCAATAAAGTCAAGAGGGTTTATGGCAAGTATGCTATCGCACACCTTTACTGCCTCTTCATACTGCTCCTGGGCCACCAGATCCAGGATTTTGTGCTCGGCGTCGAGGATCTTGTAGGGGCGGTACTGCTTGTTGACCGTAAAGCCGATTTGCAATGCGATGATATCTTTCTCGGTAAGCGCACTGTCGTTTTGCTGGAACCGCCGCAACAGCTTAGGATAATAATATACGCTATGCGCATCTTTACTTTCTGCGAGCAGCGGCTTGAAGTCACGATGGTAGTCGAACTGCTGCCCTTGGGCTACTGTTGCCCAAGAAGGCCCGATAGCTGAAACAGTATTTTTTTCACAAGCAATAGGTTTTATAGCAGCATACAGCTCATGGCAACAGATATGCCTGAACTTAGTGTGCAGCGGAATAAACGCTCAGCTCACTTCCACCTTGTACAGTATATCGGCAGTCTGCAGGTATTCGATCAGGTCGTCGTTCACCAACAGCCTGCCATTGCCGGAGCGCAGGGCGGCCTTACGTTCGTTGCGTTCGTCGGTAACCTGTATGGATATTTCGCAGCCGCCCGGGTTTTGCTGAATGTTCCGGTGCAGGAACTGTACAAAGTCCCGGTCCACCTTTTCCAGGGGCAGCGACATGGCCAGCCGCCGGGTAAACTTGGCTTTGACATCGCTCAGCAGCATTACGCCGGTAATCCTGAACTCAAGCTGCCCGGGCCTGAAGCGGCTTTCGTCATAAGTGCCGGTGATCATCAGCTTCTGGGATTCCTGCAGGTAATCGCCGTAGTGCACATAGTTCTCTTTCCAGAAATTGAGCTCCAGGCTTCCGCTGTAGTCGTTCAGCACCATACGCCCGTATTTGTCGCCTTTCTTGGAGATGCCGTGATAGGGGTTTGAGACAAAGCCGGCAATCCGCACCTGCCGCCCCCGGAAGTTATCCAGTTCGTTGATGGGTATAATGTTGTAATGCTGCAGCTCAAAGCGGAAGCCATCCAGCGGGTGGCCGCTCAGGTAGATGCCGATCGTTTCTTTTTCTTTTTCCAGGAGGTCGTGCAGGGTCCAGGGCTCGCACTTGGGCAGCTCGGGAGGCTTGATGTCCGGCATTTCCGCATCGCCAAACAGGCTGTTGGTGACGAGGGAGGTTGCTGCCTGGTACTGGCTGCCGAAGCGTATAATGCGCTCCAGGCCGGTAACGGGGTCCAGCGCGGGCGCATGGAAATACTGGGCGCGATGATGCTCGGGGAAGCAGTCGAAGGCGCCGGCGTTCACCAGGCTTTCCAGCGATTTCTTGTTTACCGTGCGCTGGTTTACACGGGTTATCATATCAAAGATAGACTTGTACTGCCCGTTGGCTTCCCGCTCGGCAATAATATCTTCCACAGCGGCTTCGCCCACGCCCTTGATGGCGCCCAGCCCGAAGCGTACAATACCTTCATGGTTAACAGAGAAGCCTTTCAGCGATTCGTTGATATCGGGACCCAGCACCTTGATACCCATGCGCTGGCATTCCTCCATGAAGAAGGTGATCTTATCGATGCTGTTGGCGTTGTTCATTACCGCAGCCATATACTCGGGCGGGTAATGGGCTTTCAGGTAGGCGGTCTGGTAGGCCACGAACGCATAGCAGGTAGAGTGCGACTTGTTGAACGCATACTGGGCAAAGGCTTCCCAGTCGCTCCAGATCTTGTCCAGCTTATCGGCTGGATGGCCCTTGGCCTGGGCGCCTTCCATAAACTGCACCTTCATCTTGTTCAGTACGGCGATCTGCTTTTTACCCATGGCCTTGCGCAGTACGTCGGCATCGCCTTTGGAGAAGCCTGCCAGCTTCTGGGAAAGCAGCATCACCTGTTCCTGGTATACGGTAATGCCGTAGGTATCGGCCAGGTACTCTTCCATCTCGGGCAGGTCGTAGGTTATCTCCTCCCGGCCATGCTTACGGGCAATAAAGTTGGGGATGTAAGCCAGCGGCCCCGGGCGGTACAGGGCGTTCATGGCAATGAGGTCGGCAAACTTGTCGGGCTTCAGATCGCGCAGGTGCTTTTGCATGCCCGGGCTTTCGAACTGGAACGTAGCGTTGGTATCGCCGCGCTGGTACAGCTCGTAGGTTTCGGGGTCGTCGAGCGGTACATCGTCGATCGATATTTCTATACCGTGGTTGCGATGGATCAGGGCAAGCGCATCTTTAATGATCGAAAGCGTTTTCAGTCCCAGAAAGTCCATTTTAATTACACCTGCATTCTCGATCACGTTTCCTTCAAACTGCGTGATCAGCAGGTTCACATCCTTTACGGTGCTGACCGGTATCAGTTCCGAAAGGTCTTTGGGCGCAATGATAATGCCTGCTGCATGGATGCCGGTATTACGTACCGAGCCTTCCAGCTTTTCCGCGTCGCGGATCACATTGCCCTGTATGCCGGGGTCTTCCAGTATTTCCCGCAGCCGGCGCACATTTACCAGGTCTTCTTCCTGCAGGCCCTCTTTTTCCTTAAGGCTTTTTTCCTCTGCGGTGGAGGTATCGATCGGCGCCCTGAGAATGCGCTTGAGCGAAATGCCGGGCTTATCGGGCACCAGCTTGGCCAGGGCGTTGGCATCGGGAAGGGGGAGGTCCAGTACCCTCGCCACGTCTTTGATGCTTGATTTGGCAGCCATGGTACCATAGGTTACTATATGTGCCACCTGGTTCTTGCCGTATTTATCTACCACGTAGTCGATCACCTTCTGCCGGCCTACGTCGTCGAAGTCGGTATCGATATCGGGCATGGATTTACGGTCGGGGTTCAGGAACCGTTCGAACAGCAGGTTGTATTTAATAGGGTCGATATTGGTAATGCCGATGCAGTAAGCTACGGCGCTGCCTGCGGCCGATCCGCGGCCCGGACCTATGAATACGCCCAGGTCGCGGCCGGCCCTGATAAAGTCGGATACGATAAGGAAGTACCCGGCAAAGCCCATGGTGCGGATGGTGAAGAGCTCGAAGTTGAGCCGCTCCTCTATTTCCGGGGTGATCTCCTTGTAACGCTTACGGGCGCCCTCCCAGGTCAGGTGCTCCAGGTAGGCATCCTGGTTGTCGTTGAACTCTGGCGGCACCTTGAAGTGGGGCAGCAAAATCTCGCGCTCCAGTTTCAGCGGCCTGATCTTGTCTACGATCAGCTGTGTATTGTCGATGGCCTGGGGAATGTCGTGAAACAGCTTCGACATTTCATCCGTGGTCTTGAAATAGAACTGGTCGTTGTAAAATGCGAAGCGGGTATTCTTCTTGATGCCTTCTTCTTCGTCAAAGTCTTTTGCTTTTTCTGTGCTTTGCTTCTCGCCGGTGTTGATGCACAGCAGGATGTCGTGGGCATTGGCGTCTTCCTGGTCCACATAATGCGAATCGTTGGAGGCAATGACGGGCACATTGTATTTCCTGGCGAACCGGAGCAGCACTTCGTTTATCTGTATCTGCTCCGGAATGTCATGGCGCTGCAGCTCCACGTAGTAATCATCCCCGAAAAGGTCGAGCCACCATTTAAATTCCTTTTCTGCCTCCTCTTCGCCCTTCCGTAAAATGGCCTGGGGCACCGAGGCCCCGATACAGCAGGTAGTGGCAATAAGCCCTTCATGGTATTGCAGCACCAGCTCCTTGTCAATACGCGGATACTTACCATACAGGCCTTCCATATAACCCAGCGAGCAGAGCTTGACCAGGTTGCGGTAGCCTGTTTCATCTTTGGCGAGGAACAGCTGGTGGTATCGTTTGTCCTTGCCCTCTTCGCGGGAAAACTGGCGTTTGTGCCGGTCTTCCACGAGGTATACCTCGCAGCCTACTACGGGCTTTACCACCGGCTCTTTGATCTCTTTGCCTTCGGGAGTGGTGCCTACCACCTTTGTATTCTTCCAGGCCTGGGATACGAACTCGAACACCCCGAACATATTACCGTGGTCGGTAATGGCTACGGCCGGCATATTGTCTTTCTCCGCCTTTTTGAACAGGCGCCCGATGGAGGAGGCCCCGTCCAGGAGCGAAAACTGGGTATGATTATGTAAATGAGAAAACTGCATTAATGTAACGCTGATGATGAAAAGCCGGAGGCGCAATGCCTCCCCGGCCGGTAAAAAATGAACCTACAAAGTAACGAAAAAAAGGGAGGCAGCGGCGACCTACTTTTCCACACGCTCTGCCCGGAAATACTGTAAAAATGCCGGAAAGTCCCATATTGCGGAGAACCTGGAGCCGAACTTTACAGCAACAAAAATTTGTTGCAAATGAAATACTTCATCCTCTCACTGCTTGCGTTTGCCGTATGGTCATGCGGGGCGCAGCCATCCTATTGGAGCAATGTTCATTCAGGTACGGAAAAAGACCTGCTGGCCATTTCCTTCGGCAGCCCGGCCACCGGGTACATAGGCGGCCGCGACAGCCTGCTGCTGAAAACTACGGACGGGGGCGATACCTGGCAGCCGGTTGCTCTACCTGGCACTGTCTTCGGCGGGTCGTACAAGGATATCTGCGATGTGAATTTCGTATCGGACCAGGTAGGGTATATTACGGTCACCAATTATGATAACCCGCTGTTTACGGGCATGGTATACCAGACCCTGGACGGCGGCGGCAGCTGGGCCCCGGTCGATGCCGGCAGTACCGCAGCCTACCGCAGCTACTTTTTCTCGCAGGGAAACGGATTCGTGACCGGCTCGGCTTTTTTTGCCGGGGGCATCGTCAGCAAGATCAGTAACGGGAACCCCGCCGGGTATCATATGCTTTATGGCGGCCCCGATTATTTTATCAAGGCTATCGACTTCCGAAGCACGCAGCAGGGTATCGTGGGGGGCGCCGACGGGAAGGTATTCCGGACCTTCGACGGGGGCAGCAGCTGGGATACGGTACAGACCAATACCGGCGGAGCGATCTACGGGCTGAAATACCTGAGCGACAGCCTGATCCTGGCGGCAGTCAATGCCAACGCCACCATGCTGGTGAGCAGGGATGCAGGCACAACCTGGCAGGTGGAGATGGGCTCGCTGACTTTTGACTACCCCGTAATGAGATCGGTCGCGGCCTCTGACCTGGATTCCTTCATAGCAGTGGGCGCTTCGACCACCTTCCCGGGAACAGGCACTATTTACTGGCACAACCGCACTTTCAACCAGGTGCAGCACGTAGACCGTCCGTTGCATGGCGTGGCGATGCAAACAGGATCCGTGGCTTATGCCGTGGGCGAAGGCGGATTGATCGTGAGCAATAAACTGTCTGTAACAGCGCTGCCCGAAGCGCCTGACCTGGCCGGGGAAGTAAAGCTGTATCCCAATCCCGCCGCCGGTTCCTTTACGCTGTCGCTACCGGTAAAATATACCCTGAAAGTATTCGATGCATCGGGCCGCCTGGTATTCTGTAACGATAAGCCGGTATACACGCAGCAGGTGCGGCTGAAGGGGCGTGCCGCAGGCGCTTATATTGTGCAGCTTGAAGCCGGCGGAAGGCTGCTTCATCAAAAAGTGATATTGAAGTAAGCTACCGGAGGAGCGTGAGCGAGCCTTTCCCGGATTTTGCCACGCCGTGACAATCCTTGTACCGTACCTGGTAGAAATAAGTTCCGGCATCGCAGGGACGGGCATTAAAGAGCCCGTCCCACTTTGCATTCAGGGAGCTGCTGTAATATACCCTCTGGCCCCACCGGTTGTAAATGCTTAAGGTGATGGCAGTAATATCTTCCATGTTCATGGGGCGGAAATGATCGTTGTTGCCGTCGCCGTTCGGACTGAAGGCATTGGGCATATACAGGTCGGGGCATACGGGCCCGCAATGCTTGACGGTAATGTTTGCTTCCGCTTGCCGGACGCATCCTTCGGGAGTAAGGATGTGGACCGTATAGACGCCGGCCCTGGAAACGGTGATCGTATTGGTGACCTCGCCTGTGCTCCAGCTGTATTGCGCTCCTTCGGGAAAAGCGGTGAGCACTATGGCGCTGTCCTTGCAGATCCGCGCTTCGGCAGGACTGATGTAGGCCTCCGGTATTTCCCTTACCAGCAGGTCGTCGAAGAGATAATAGCTCATACGGTAATCGTCGTCGTTTCCGGCGCCCGGCAGCAGGGCCGTATCGGTTGCACCGTCTTTCCTGAAATTGCCGATGATGATCTTTGTTTCCCCGCCCTGCGCCCTGAAGCAGCCCGATATCTTGGTCCACTCCGTCAGGCTGGTAATGGCCGGGCCATTGTAGGCTACTTCGGGCAGCTCTTCTATCATAAAGGTATCTGTCGAGTCGGTCCGGGTATAATGCTTATGGGTAAAGGCTATGCCGAGATTGCCCACCGCCCAGTTGATCACCGGGGTTTTGCGCATTGGCTTCACGTACATTTCGGCATAATAAAGGGTATGAGGCTTTAACGGTTCTGTAAGCTCGCCCTGTATGAACTCCCGGTTGTATGCCGGCAGATTAGGGAAGAAGCCCAGCTGGTAGCCTCCTGCCATAGCATGCCCTGTGCGGGGCAATGTTCCGCAGTAATCCTGCAGCAGAGCAGGATCCCAAAGCTCGGCGCTGAAATAATCCGGTGTGGTAAAGTAAGAGTACCAGCCGGGCAGCACATCTTCCAGGTAAAGGCCCGAAGGGTTGGGGCTGTACGATTCAAATCCCGGGTTGCGGACAAGGTTCTGCCCCCCGGCCAGCGGGCCCAGGACGAGCAGGCATACGAGGGAGAATAATTTTAGCTTCATACCGATTCCGTTCTATTTATAGAAAGACGATGGAATGCTTCCCGTTCTTAGTTTGATACAGGGATTATACAGCAAAGCCCCTGTACCAACAGGTACAGGGGCTTTGGAATATTGCCGTATTCGTTTATTTATTCATCGTAGCCAGGAACTCTTCGTTGCTCTTGGTTCCTTTCATCTGCTGTGTCAGGAAGTTCATGGCTTCGTCCGTATTCATACCGCCTATATGGTTGCGGAGTATCCACATTTTACCAAGCGTTTCTTTATCCAGCAGCAGGTCGTCGCGGCGGGTAGAAGAGGAGGTAATATCGATGGCAGGGAAGATACGTTTATTGGCCAGTTTGCGGTCCAGCTGCAGCTCCATGTTGCCGGTACCTTTGAACTCTTCGAAGATCACCTCGTCCATACGGGAACCGGTATCGATCAGGGCTGTGGCCAGTATGGTAAGCGAGCCGCCGTTCTCGATCTTACGGGCGGCGCCGAAGAACTGCTTGGGCTTCTGCATCGCATTGGCTTCCACACCGCCGCTCAGCACTTTACCGCTTGCCGGCGCTACGGTATTGTGGGCGCGTGCCAGGCGGGTAATGGAGTCCAGGAGGATCACGACGTCGTGGCCTACTTCCACCAGGCGTTTGGCCTTCTGCAGGGCAATCTGTGAAACCTTTACGTGCTTGTCGGCAGGCTCGTCGAAGGTGGAAGCGATCACTTCCGCATTTACGCTGCGCTGCATATCCGTTACCTCTTCGGGGCGCTCGTCGATCAGCACGATCATCAGGTAGCATTCGGGATGGTTGGCAGCGATGGCATTGGCTACCTCTTTCAGCAGCATGGTCTTACCGGTCTTGGGCTGAGCCACGATAAGCCCGCGCTGCCCTTTGCCGATAGGCGTAAAAAGGTCCATGATGCGGGTGCTCAGGTTACTGGCGGTGGTATTGAGGTTCAGCTTTTCGTTGGGGAAAAGCGGGGTAAGATAGTCGAAAGGCACCCGGTCGCGGATCTCTTCCGGTAAGCGGCCATTAATGGTTTCTACTTTTAAAAGGGCAAAGTACTTTTCGCCTTCCTTGGGCGGGCGTACATTGCCGGTAACGGTATCGCCGGTTTTGAGGCCGAATAATTTGATCTGTGAGGGAGATACGTAGATATCGTCGGGAGAGCTGAGGTAGTTGTAATCGCTGCTGCGCAGGAATCCATATCCGTCCGACATCATTTCCAGCACGCCCTCTCCGGGTATAATACCGTCAAACTCTATATTGAAATGGGATTCGTTCTGTTTCTGATGGCGGTTCTGGTGGCGGTTCTGCTGCTCGCGGATAAGCTCCGCCGGCTGCTCGCGTTTTTCTTCTGCGGGGCTCTCCGCCGGCACTTCCACTTCCCCGGGCAATGCGGGCTGCTCTTCTTTAAACTCGGGCTGGGCTATAGGCTCTTCCGGATCGTCAAAGTATGTGGCATCTGGTACCGGGAGAGGCTCCTCAGGCGCTTCCTTTGCAGGTGCAGGGGCTGCGATGCCGGTTTTCTCCTGTCTGTGGGTAATGGGCTTGCGTTCCCTGCGGGCTTTTACCGGCTTTTCTTCTTTCCCCGAAGGGGTGGTTGCCTCAGCTGCGGCGTCTTCGGGTTGAGAGGGTGCTTCTGCCGGCGTTTCTTTTACTTCCGGCTGTTCTTTGGGTTTGCGCCCTCTTTTTTTCTTGGGCTCTTCGGCGGGTGCCCCTTCCGAGGCATTCAGGGCCTGTTTGTCAAGTATCCGGTAAACCAGATCCTGTTTGCTTGCTTTTTTAACATCCGTTATACCTAATGATTCGGCAATATCCAGGAGTTCAGGAACGAGCATCTCGTTCAGTTGCAAAATATCGTAAGCCATTCAATTGTGGGATTTACTAATCTTAATGTGGGGAGGAATCGGGGATTCCATAAATAATGTAGGTTGTCAATAAATGAAAATTCTGATAACGCTGCGGCTTAGCTTATTCTCTGGAAGGAAACAGTAAGCAGAAATGTTTAGCTACCAGCTAAAAAGGATGGAGTTATTAGCGGTATTGTGCTGCAAGTTTACAACTTGTTTTTTAAATGAGAAAAAAATTTTTTTAAATACAGGCGTTAAATTCAAGCTAACGGCATTGCTGGTTCCGCCTGCTTTAGGCGACTGATTTCCACGGCTGGAAACAGTTTCCTTACTTTTGCAGCAACAAACGGAAAATGACACTTATATATTGTTACGATGCTTACTGCGGCTGGTGCTATGCCTTTGGCCCGGTAATGAAGCAGGTAGCGGACAGCTTCAAAGATACCCTGGCTATGGAAGTGCTGAGCGGTGGTATGGTGCTTCCCGAAACACCTCAGCCGATCGCGGTGACGGCTCCCTATATCCGGAACGCTTATAAAACGGTGGAAGAATATACGGGAATCCGCTTCGGAGCGGATTACCTCTGGCATATTTTTAACCCCGAGCAGAGCGATTGGTTCCCTAATTCCGAAAAGCCTGCCATTGCCCTGAGCATCATTAAGGAATACCACCCCGGGCTTGCCGTGGCTTTCGCCTCCGATATCCAGTACGCATTGCATTTCGAAGGGCGCGACCTTACGGATGACGAGGCTTACCGGCACCTGCTCCCGAAATACGGCATAGATGCCGAAACTTTTTACCACGACCTGCACAGCGAACAATTCAGGGAGAAGGCGCACTACGATTTTGCGCTGGTACAGCAATTGCAGGTAACGAGCTTTCCGCAGCTGCTGCTCCAGGTATCCGAAAGCAAGTTCTACCTGGTAGCCAAAGGCTATACCGACTATGAAACGGTAAAAGCAAGGCTGCAGCGCATCCTGAGCGAAGCAGGCTCCGCAGGCTGATCCCGTTGGAGGGAACGGCTTATGCGCCCCTGCCCCAGCGCGACAGCTGCTTTATGGCCACGCTCATGTCTTTGGGCAGGGGCGCGGTAATGTCTCTTTTCTCACCGTCGATGCCGGTAAAGACCAGCTGGGAAGCATGCAGCGCCAGGCGGCTCAGCAGGGGCCTCTCTTCCGGCTCTTCGCCGCTCAGCTTGAACTTCTTTTTAAGAGAAGAAAGCAGCAGGGGCGTATTGCTGCCGTAAAACGGATCGCAAACCACGGGGTTGCCGAGATGCTGCAGGTGTACCCGGATCTGGTGGGTGCGGCCTGTAAAGATGCGCAGCTTCAGCAGGGAATAGCCGTTCCACATTTCCAGCACCTCGTAGTCGGTATGGGCAAACCGGCCTTTTTTCTGTACGCTCATCCGGCCCTTGTGGACGGGATGCTCTGCAATCGGCGCTGTAATGCTGCCCGAAGATTTGAAGGGACGGCCGTTGACCAGGGCCAGGTAGTACTTCTCCACGTCGCGGCTTTCAAAAAGCTGCGACATATACTTATGGCTTTCTTCGTTCCGCGCAAAAACGATCAGCCCGCTGGTATCCCTGTCCAGGCGGTGCACTACAAACAGCCTTTCATACTGCCTGGCTATTTCGTGATACAGGCAGGGTATCTCGTTATTGTACCGGTCGGGTATGCTCAGCATGCCGCTGGGTTTGCTTACCGCTACAATGTCTTTGTCTTCGTACAGGATCTCAAATTTCATCGGGCAAAAAGTATTGTTGCAGGCAGGAATCTTCCATGCGGGTCATCAGTATTTTGTCTTCCTTCTTTTTGTCTTTGAAGCCGCAAAGGTGCAGCGCTCCGTGGAAGATGACACGATGCAGTTCCGTATTGTAGGCTACCCCGAACTTAGCTGCATTTTCCCTGACGCGGTCCACGCTGATATAGATCTCGCCGTTCAGCTCTTCGGCCGTATCCGAAAGGTCGAAGGTAATAATGTCGGTCAGCGTATCGTGCTGCAGGAATTGCAGGTTCTTTTCCAGGAGGTAGGCATCGTTGCAGAAAATGTAGCTCAGCCCGGCCTTCTTCACTTCCAGGTGCCGGTGCACCAGGTCCGTGAGAAAAGCGGAGAGGCGGCGTTTATGTTTCAGCCCCGAGCGGACTGATTCTTCGTAATAGCGGATGGCCATAATTGTGCTGTGTTTCTGATCAGTACCGGCCTTTCATCAGCCGGTAGCCCCTGTAGATGCGGAAAATGCCGTAGGCAAACATGAGGGAAAGCAGGACGATGGCCAGCGCATCGTTCCCGATAAAGCTGAACGACGCCTCCCGCTTGTAAAGCGCAAAAAAGAGCGCCAGCGCACAGTACAATACGCCCATAAACATGCCCGAGATGCCCCTTGTTTTATTAAAGGTGGGCCGTTCGTTCCTTCTTCCTGAATCCTGGTTCATGTTTTGTTTGATTTTTTGGTGTAAAGACCTGCCGGCTGCAAAATTGCACAAAAAATCTTTGACGGCAGGCGGCGCCGGTATCTGCCCGGCCTGATTATAAAAAATCCCGCTGCATGGTAGCGGGATTTTTATGATTTGAAGCTTTTTTATGTACCGGCAATTAACCGATTGCAGCGCGGCGGAACGAAGTTACGGTCAGCCCGGCTTCTACACCCTTCAGGTAGTCGGCAACGGATATGCCGTTGTCTTTTACGAAAGGCTGGTTCAGCAGCGTATTGTCTTTAAAGAACTTGTTCAGCTTGCCGGCAGCGATTTTTTCAGCCATGTCGGCAGGCTTGCCTTCAGCAACGATCTGCTCTATGGCAATTGCTTTCTCGCGTTCGATCACTTCAGGAGCAATGCTGTCGGCATCTACACCCAGGGGGTTCATGGCGGCGATCTGCATTGCCACGTCGCGGCCGGCGGCTATTACTTTCTCGCTCTCCGGCTTGTTAAGGCCTACCAGCACGCCAATGCGGTAGTTGCCGTGGATATAAGGCACTACGGCGTCGGCATTTACCTGCTCGTAGCGTACAATGTCGATTTTCTCGCCGATCTTGGCCACCATTTCCAGCAGCTTGTCGTTGATGGTAGCGCCACCCAGCGGCAGTGCCTTCAGGGCCTCGATATCGTTAGGCATATTGTGCAGCGCGGCTTCTGCGATATCGTTTGCAAAATCTACAAACTCCTGGTTTTTGGATACGAAGTCGGTTTCAGCAGAAAGCTGAACGATGATACCGTAGTTGCCATCGGGGTTGGCTTTGGCAATGGCCACACCTTCTTTGGCATCACGGTCGCTGCGGTTGGCAGCTACTTTCTGGCCTTTCAGGCGCAGATAGTCGATCGCTTTTTCAAAGTCGCCGTTGCTTTCAGCCAAAGCCTTGCGGCAATCCATCATACCGGCGCCGGTAATTTGGCGCAGTTTGTTTACATCTGCAGCAGATATAGTAACGCTCATTTTGTATTAATTTATTAAAGTTATTTACAAGCTGTTGCCCGGTCCGGGGCGAAAATGAGCGCAAAGGTATGGAATTTATAGGAAATGGCCTAATATGGCCGCGATACGGATATTATTTTCCTATTGCTTTTTTGCACTAAGCCCCCTGCCGGCGGCCTCCTGTTCAGCTTTTGCCCTGATAAGCCGGTTCCTTTGCCGCAGCAGCCCCATCATGTACCGTTTCAGGTACAGCCGGTCAAAAAACCTGCCCAGGATACCCAGCGGCACTTCGTACCGGAACAGGTCAGTCATCAGGGTTCCGCCCTTTTCGGGCCGGAAATGATGCTCATGCCTCATAGACCGGAAGGCGCCCCGGGTCATGGTATCTTCGAAAAAGTAAGGATAGGCGAAACCGGTGATCCGCGTGCTGAGCCGCTGGCGTATGCCCAGGTGCAGGGCCTCCCAGGTAACCTCATCGTGCAGCTCGAAAAGGCCGCTGCTCCGCCCGGCTACTACCCGCTCTCCCGTATGCTGGGTTGATTCAAGATGGAGCTCTGTGCTGCGCGCCAGATCGAAGCAGGCAGAAACGGGCGCTTTTATAAATGTATGCAGGGTGAGCAGCGTCATGGCGCAGTAAAAATAACAAACCCTTCGGGGCAGAAGGGCTTGCTCATTTGATATCAACGGAGCCGCTGGTATTCAAACCTCGGGTATCCTTTTGTCCCGTTATCGTTGTAAAAAGATACGAAGTGTATTTTCCAGAGCTGGTCGTTCTGGTCCTGTACCAGGTATATCCGCCGGGGCTGCACCGTATATTGTTCTGTGTTGATATTGACTGTTTTCCAGCCGAAGCCGATCTCGTCGCGGTCCTGCACCAGCTTATAGGTTTGGGCATCGTCGAGCGTAAAGTCGTAAAAATCGTATTGCCGGGTGCTGTCCTGGGCAGATTTTGTTTTGTAGGGATTAGCCAGCACTCCGTTCACCGGGTAAGGAAAGTCGGAGCCGTCGGGGTTATACTTATAATATATATGGCGATAGCGGGTAAACACGATATCCCATTCCGTTTTCGGAGGCTCTACCTGCACCATGCCCGAAGTAAAGGAGAAGAAAACGAAATTGTAGTCCTGGTCCTTGGGCAGCGTATAGGAGGTGCCTGCAGCGGATGCCAGGTCGCCTGCCTTTATGGTGTAATGGTCGGCGGCATCCTCGGTGATCTGCAGCTTATAATAGATCTTGGTGCCGGGTACTTTTTCCACCATCACGATCAGCACCTCGCCAATATGGTTCTGGTTGCTCAGTATGCCTAAACCGCTCTGGCCGCTGAGGCCGGAGGGGTTGTCGTACTTCCAGCCTGCGGCGGAGGTGTTACTGGTATTGGTTACCGCGGCGTAATCGGCATTGCCGGTAGGGTATACCAGTACGCGGTTACCGCCGTTCATCCAGAGCTCGTTATTGTCGGAGGCGGTGGTAAAGCTGATATCCCAGATGTCGTAACGGTTGCTGGCTATCTGCCCTTTGGTAAAGCTGAAGTATACCTGGGTGGCATAATCGGCCCCGATGCTTACCTGGCTGTTCTGTACAGGATAATCGCCGGTTTGCTCCGGAACTCCCGGCACGGGGTAGGGTTTCTCCTCCTTCATGCAGGAAGAAAGCAGCAAGCTGCTGAGTGCGAGCGTGGCGGCAGCACAGAAGATCCGTTTCATAACGGGAGCAAAATTCCGATATGCGCCCTACAAAATTGTCATGGAATTGTAAGGAAATGAGGCGTATAAGCTTTTCTGCGCCTTTAGCGAGCGCAGGAAGCCTCCTGAGGGAAAGCAAACATCCTTTGAAAAAAAAGAGTAACTTTATCAGGTAATTTTACAACGCCGGCCAGCCACAAGCAGCAGAAAATCAAAAACCGGGAGCAGATGCGAAAACTTTTACTTTCTTTCTTTTTACTGACCATTGCCGGCGTTGGGAAGAAGGGCTTTGCCCAGGGGCTTCATTTTTCGCAATATTATAATGCGCCTTTGCTGCTCAGCCCCGCCAATACCGCCCTGATGCCCGAAAGCGACTTCCGGGTAGGGGCCAATTACCGTAACCAGTGGAGCAGCCTGCCTGTGCCCTTCCGCACCATTTCGGCCTACGGCGATTTTCAGGCGTTCCGCAATACCAACCATACCAACTGGTTGGGTATAGGCGGCGCCTTCTTTAACGATCGTGCCGGCAATGGCGAGCTGTCCTTGCTCAAGGCGCAGGTTTCGGCGGCCTACCATGTGCAGCTGGGCGACTATAATATGATCTCGGTAGGGCTGGGCGCTGCTTTTGTACAGCGCAGCGTCAACTTTGCCAAGCTTACCTTCGATACCCAGTGGGATGGCTTTACCTTCAATCCGCAGTCGGCCAACGGAGAGGCGTACGCTTTCCAGAAAACTTCTTATGCCGATATAACCGCAGGAGTGAACTATGCATATTTTCCCAGCGAAAATATATATATCAAGCTGGGAGCCGGCCTGCTGCACGTCAACCAGCCAACGGAGAGTTTTTATAAAATGGATAATAAGCTCGGCCTGCGGCCTACCGGCAACCTGGATATGCTGTTCCGGGTGAGCGATTCCTGGATCGCGGATATCTCGGCTTATTATACCCGGCAGAAAAATGCTTCGGAGCTGGTGTTCGGCAGCCAGTTTACCTGTAATGTAAGCCCCAAAGAGAAGGTGCCGAGCATTCTTATTTTCGGTGTTTATTACCGCGCCGGCGATGCCGTTATCCCCGTAGCAGGGTTTGAATGGAACAAGATCCGGGTTATGGCGTCTATGGACGTTACCACTTCGGGGCTGAGCCCTTCTACCGGGGCCAATGGCGCATTTGAAATATCGTTAATATATCAGGGGCTGTATAACCAGGGTTCACGCGGCAGGAGTGCGTATAATTGTCCCCGGTTTTAACAAAACATTCAAGGCCATTATCCGGCTTGTTTGTTGTTGGTAGTTAAATTTGAGCACTTTAAAAGAAAAATATGGAAGCTGAAAAAGCAAAAATTCTGTTAGTTGAAGACGATACTAACCTGGGGCAGGTGTTGAAAAACTACCTGGAGCTTCATGATTACATCGTTGAACTATGCCGTGATGGTATACTGGGACTGGCAGCTTTCCGGAGAGAAAAGTTTGACCTGTGCCTCCTGGATGTGATGATGCCAAATATGGACGGGTTTACCCTGGCAGAAGAGATCCGGAACGCCGACCCCGATGTGCCGCTTTTTTTCCTTTCCGCCCGCAGCATGAAGGAAGATGTGATCAACGGGTACAAACTGGGTGCCGACGATTATATCTCCAAACCATTTGACAGCGAAGTCCTCCTGCTTAAAATAAAAGCCATACTCAAACGTAACCAGGAAATTCAGGAGAAGAACCCTTCACAGATCGAATTCGAATTCGGAAAGTTCAAATTCAACAGCAAACTGCGTATCCTCTCCATAGGAGATAAGGAATATACGCTTTCCCCCAAAGAAAATGCACTGCTGCAGATGCTTTGCGAATTTAAAAACGACCTGCTGCCCCGCGACCAGGCGCTCAAGCGTATCTGGGGCAGCGATACCTATTTCAACGGCCGCAGCATGGACGTTTACATCGCTAAGTTGCGCAAATACCTCAGCGACGACGAAACCGTAAGCATTGTGAACATCCACGGCAACGGTTTTCGCCTGCTTGTACAGGGAGAGTAAGGTCTCCCATGCTCAAAGCCCCGGCACCTGCAGGTGCCGGGGCTTTTTTTTGTATGCCCCGGGCCGCAAATACACTCCCGGAAGGGATTGATGCAGCGACGAGCCTTAAATTACGTCTTTTTACGTATTGCCCCCGCCGGGGTTTCATTGTACTTTGCAGCTTTAAAAACCAGTATTCAAACCTCTATAAAATACAAGGCCATGAGCGAAGAACTGCAACAGCAAACCGCGGGCGATCAGGCTCCTGTACAGGAGCGGGAAGCGATCAGAAATCCGCTTGAACTCCTGAAATCAGGCGCCGATAAACTCGCCAGGTTCGGCGGATTTGACCTGATCGAATCTTCGATCGACGGGGCGCAGAACCTCAATCCCGACCGCAAGGCGCGCCGTAATATTTTCCTCACGGAGTCGCAGAAAAAGGGAGAGCGCGAAGCGCTGCAAAAGGCATTGTCCGTCTGGGCGCAGGTGCTCGAATCGGGCAATGAGATATCGGAAATGGTGCAGCTTTGCGAAGAGCGCGCCGAGCAGAGCCAGAAGGTGCTGGAAAAAAACCTGGCCCGGGCGGTGGAAGAAACACGCGATCTGGAGCGCTCTTACCGCAACGTGGCCCTGTTCTTCAAAAATACCGAAGGCGACAAGCTCAAAAATGTTTCCTTTATCAATTGCGAGCCCGACCAGCTTAAAGATCTTGATAATACCCGCTTTATCGATCATGTGGGCGAAGAGCTGAAAAAGAACTTCGACCGGCTGGATCTGCGCAACAACTACAGCATACTTGTAGTGCCCGGATATCTTGGCAGCAACAAGGTGGTGGAAAAGTGGGCCAAGCTGGCACACGAAAATAAAGTAATGCTGGTTACCGATTTCGAACACCTTGATGCCCCCGACGATGTAATGGAAATGTTTGAGCTTGCCAATCTTACGGGAGGCGACAAGTACCGCTCCAATGTGATGATGGCCTGCAACTGGCTGGTAGGCCGCGGTAAGTTCGATGAGCTTAATGAAGAAGAAGACCTGTACGTTCCGCCTTCGGGCGCGCTGGCGGGCAAGATATACAGGACGCTGATGAGCCAGGTAACCGCGGGTAAAAAGTTCGGCAGCATGAACGAGGTGGACGGCGTAAAATTCGACCTGAAGAAAAGCGAGATCGCCAACCTGGAAAAAATGGGCCTGATACCAATGGTCAAAGAGTATGGCAAAGTAATGGCCTTCTCGGCCAAAACGCTGTTCAACGGCGACAACCTGGGCCTGCAGACCTACTCCGTAGTAAGGGTATTCGACTATGTAACCAAGGTACTGATGGATTTCCTGAACCGCCGCGCTTTCGAAAACTTCAATGCCAATACCCGTAAAGACCTGATGAGCCAGATCGTTAAATTCCTCGACAGCATCACCGGGCCCGATAAGCTGATCGAAGACTTTACGATCCGCCGTTTTGAGCAGGATCCGCATCAGAAAGACCGCATCCACCTGGATATTTATATGAAACCCTATTTCCCGGCCAAGAACTTTATGATCAAAATGGATGGCCAGAAGGGCGACGATGGTACCGAATGGGATACCAGCTACGACCAGCAATAATGCCTGCCTGTATATCTCGATCTCGGGACCGGGAAAAGAAGGAAGCCGCTACAGGCTTCCTTCTTGCTGATACAGTGAACCGAAAGAATGAACAGGGTTACAACCTGATCGATCCCTGCAGCTTCCTGCCAAACAGGTACAGGCTGGCTTTTATGAGCGTATGTACGCCATACACTGAAGGAACTTTAACTGCGGTAAGGGCGATCCGGGGGCGATGAAACAGCTTCATGATGGTATGATTTTTTAACAGATTAAAGTTAAACACGCGCAGGCAGGTTGAGCTGCATTATTTAACGAACGGTAGTCATTATCTGATAAACGGTAATCCTGTAGGAGGGAGCAGGTTCCGGCTGCGGTACATAAGGGCATTTTATATTGGTGCAGGCCCCTTTTTAGCATAAAGCCGGCATGCAGCTCTGCTTTCGGTCCCGTAAAGCTTATCTTTGTAGGCAGCTGCAGAAGCTGCAGCTTACTCACACAAGCAGAAATACTATGCGACAGAATACCGACTTAAGGCTTGCCGTACTGATCGATGCCGATAATGTGCCTTCGGCCGGCCTGAAGGAAATGATGGAAGAAGTTGCCAAATATGGTACGCCTACTTTCAAGCGGATCTATGGCGACTGGACCAACCCGCATCTTACACGCTGGAAAGGCCCCCTGCTTACCCATGCCATCACCCCGATACAGCAGTATAGTTATACCCAGGGCAAAAATGCCACCGACTCGGCAATGATCATCGATGCAATGGATATACTCTATACCGGTAAGGTAGACGGGTTCTGCATCATCTCGAGCGACAGCGACTTTACAAGACTGGCGCTGCGGCTGCGCGAAGCAGGCATGCTGGTGATCGGTATGGGCCAGCGCAAAACACCGGCTCCTTTTATAGCAGCCTGCAACAAGTTTATCTATGTGGAGATACTGAAACCGGAGAAAGACAAGCCGGAAGAAACCGGCAAGGAGAGCGGCGATGCCGTGCAGGCAGTAGACACAGAGCTGGTGCAGCAGATCATAGAGTCGGTCAACGACCTGGCAGGCGAAGACGGCTGGGCTTTCCTGGGCGATGTGGGCAACCTTCTGCTCAAGAAGAGGCCGGAGTTCGATCCGCGGAATTATGGTTTCCGGAAGCTGGTATTGCTGGTCAAGCACACCGGGCGTTTCGATATAGACGAGCGGCCGGTAGAGCGTGGCAATACGAGAAATATCTATATCAAGCTGAAACAGGAGCGGAAGGCGGCCAAGCGCAAAGCCGCAAAGCGCAGCTGAGGAGGGCAGGTATTTTACAACCGGGCAGCAGGGTCCCTGAAGCGATCGAATACCGTTTGGGTAATGCAGAAATACTTGATCGCCTCACGTTCCGTCATAAGGCCTGCTTCGATCCAGGCGCAGGCCATTGCTACCGTAACCTTCAGCCCTTCCTCCAGTACGGCATTACCTTGTACACGGTCGTTATATTCCCGGTTCTCTTCCATGGTATCAATCATTCTTACCTGCTATTTACCCACAACCTGGAATTTGGGCACGATCATCCCGTTTTCTCTAAGCCACAGTACGCCCACTATGCTCCACTGCCGGGGAAGCAGCGTAGTATCGACCCGCCCGTGCAGCAGCTCAAAGACCAGCTCCGTGTCCAGCATCTCGCCCGCCCTGGGCATTTCGGGATAAGTCCACTCCATTTTATACCATACCCCGGCATCAAAATGCAGGTGATAATCGTCGACCAGGTGGCTCTGGTCCGGCGCCGATAAACTGAATTCTATGATCATAGTATAAAAGTACTGCAAAAATGGCTTATTGCAGCGGCTTTCGCTCATAAACTGCTGCACCGTCTTTTACTTATAAGATTTCTCAGGTCAGCTTTTTACCCTGCCTTTTTCTGCTTCGGCCCCCGTGCTGTGGTGCCGCCGCTCATCGGCAATGGCCTTGCCGAAGCGATAGCTGAAGCTGAGCGTAGCCATCCGGGTATCGAACTTATTGTAGTAGCTGGCATCCGTAAGCGCCAGGTTATTGATTGTACCCTTGTTGACGGTAGTATAGAAGATATCGTTCATGCTGAGCCTCACCGTAGCGCTTTTGCCCACCGACTTCTGCAGCGCCGCATTGATGCCGCCGGTGGCGCCGCTGACGAACTGCGCATTGGTAATGTCGGTATTATAGCGGCCGCTGAGCTCGGCCACCCATCCTTTTCCCAACCGGGCCTGCGCCTGGGGCTGTACAAACCAGAATGTTCCGCGGGTGTCCAGCAGGCCGGTATAGAAATCGCTGCGCGAATGGATATTCGCCACCTCGGTATAGCCGTTCAGGCTCAGCCAGGGAAACGGTTCCAGCGTAGCATTCAGCGACAGGCTCATTGCCGTGGTCCTGCCTATATTGCCGGGCCGGCTGTAATAGGTATTGCCGGCCATTTCAATGGTTTCGTTCACCTCATCGCGGGTGCGGGCATAGCTAAGCGCCGCTGTGATCTTGTTCCTGTAGGTATAGGAGAGCTCCAGGCTATGGGTGAATGCCGGCTTCAGGAAAGGATTGCCCACATAATAAGTGAACTTGTCCAGGGGAGAAATAAAAGGGTTGAGGTCCTGGTAGTAAGGACGGTTGATCCGGCGGCCGTAGTTCAGGTTAAACTGGCTGCTGGCGGCGCTGTCGGGTTTATAGCTGAGGTACAGCGTGGGGAAAAGACTGGTATATGTCCTTGTGAAGAGAGAATCGGGCTTCTGCAGGTTACCGAGCTGGTGCCCGTCAGACGAAGTATGCTCCAGGCGGAGGCCGGCCTGTACCGAAAGCTTTCCGAAGTCTTTGTTCAGGTTAAGATAGGCTGCGCTGATATGCTCCTTGTACACGAAGTTGTTGCTTTTGTCGTAGTCGGGGCTTGTAACATTATCTTTGGTGTAAAAATATTCGGCCAGGTTGTCGGTCTTGATATAGCTGCTTTTTGCCCCGGCCGAAAACACATATTCCCCGGTAAGCGGGCGGGTATAATCTGCCTGGGCGGCATAGATATCGATGACAGCAGGCAGTCTTCCCGTCAGCTGGTCGCGGGCAGTAAGGTTCCCGTCGCTGCCATAGCCGGCATTATCAAAAACCTGGTCGCTGTTCGTTTTGTACCGTATATAGTTCAGGTCGGCAGTAAGCGTATGGCCTTCCCCGTTGAAACGGCGCCTGTAGTTAAGGTTGATGCCGCCTGTGCGGAAGCGCTCCTTTTCCGTATTAAGGGCCCTGATCACCGAGTCGGTCTGCTGTGCCGCATTCTGCACAATGCTTACGTTATCGTTGGTTTGTGTGCCGTCGCGGAGCTGGCCGTTCAGCTGAAGGCCCCAGGTTGTTTTTTCATCCTGGTAAAAATCCAGGGCCAGCCTGCCGCTGTAGCCGTTTCCTTTGGTCCGGATATAGGTGTTCTGCACAAAGTAAGACCGCGTGCTTTCATCACTGTTCTTATAGCGCCGGAAGATGTCGAGATCGTTGAAGCCGTTTTGGCGGTTATAGCCCAGGTTGGCCGAGAGATTAAAGCGCCCTTTGCGAAAGCTCAGGTTCAGGCTGTTGTTGCTGCGGGCATACTTTCCCTGGGTATAGCCGAGGTTCAGGTTGCCGTTAAACCCAGAGGCCCTGTTCTTCCTGGTCCTGATATTGATCACGCCGGCGCTGCCTGCGGCATCGTAACGGGCCGGCGGGTTGGGCATCAGTTCCAGCTGCTCCAGTGCGGAAGAGGGGAGGGAGCGGAGGTAATGCTGCAGATCGGTACCGGACATATAGGTCGGCTTGTCGTCGATGTATACAACCACGCCCTGCTTGCCTTTCATGCTGATATTGCCATCCTCGTCCACTCTTATGCCCGGCGATCTTTCCAGCACCTCAAGCGCTGTAGACCCTGCATTGGCAATCAGCGCGTCCACATTGACCACGGTACGGTCTGCCTTCCGCTCTATAAAGGCTTTCCTGCCGCTTATTTTTACTTCTTCCAGCGTGCTTCCGGCGTGCCGGAGGCCAATGTCCGGCCAGTTGATACTCCTGTCGGTAAGGCTGAATGTATCGCTTTTATAATCCTGGTAACCGACCATCGTAACCCAGAGCCTGTAGACTCCGGCAGGGATCTCTTCCAGGACATAACGGCCCTGCTCATCTGCCAGCGTCATTTTAACGAGCGCAGAATCGGCAGCTTTGATGAGGGCTACGGTAGCGGCATCGGCCGGCTTCGCTTCCGTATCTTTTACGGATCCCGAAATGGTATAGCTGAGCTGTGCCGGCACGGTATAGCCGGCCAGGAGGCATAGGGCCAGGGCGGTCCTGGAAATTGCTGTCATGTTCCTGGTTTGATTGGTGGTTGTTTCTTTGGCAAAGGCTGTAAATGTACAAAACGTGCCATAAAGGGCGCTTATTGTCCCGGTTGCCGCTTCCGCTGTTCCCGGCCGCTCTTCAGGGGTATTTTCATTAAAGGAAAGCACAGTCCGGGAGGGCTGTGCTTTCCTATTAAAACTGTTGTTTCGGGCTTACATACCTGCCAGCTGGGCCTGTATCGTGCTCAGCGGCTGGGTAGCGGGGCTCACACTGACCGAGATACCATTGGTAAGGACCACACCCTGCTGGTAGGCCATAAAGTAGCTGTTGTTTTTGGCGCCGAGCACCAGGATGTTTACCGTAGTGCCGACGGGAAGGTAATAGGACGGGTAGCCGAAGCTGAAGGTATTCGTGGCATTATCGTAGCTGTACATGGTGGTCACGGAATTGATTTCCGGGAAAATGACAAATACCTGGGTGTTGTTCCGTGTATAGCTGTTGTCGGGCATTACCACTTTAATATCCGTTTTGGGATCGGGAGCCGAGTAAAAATGATCGCAGTTGATCCAGTTAAAGCTGGTGCAGGAGTCGAACAGGTAATAATATTGCTGTGTGGAATCTACTTTTTCCGTGCGTTCAACGGGGTTGGTCATATCATCGTTCCATTTGATATTGGTGCCCGTTTCGTCGGTTACCTGTGTACCGGTGAAAAGTCCCATCGGCTGGTCGGAGAACCCATCCTGCCTGAAGGCGAGGCTATAGCTGGTGGCAAATACTTCGTGGCCGTTTATGCTGGCTTTCAGGTTAATACAGCCGCCGCTTGTAAGGGCCTGGTTACTCATGGTAGTAGTGGTAACGCGGTTGGCGATCATCTCGCCGGGCTTGTACATCTCAGTAAGCTCTATTGTAACCGTACCGCCCGAGATGATATTGCCGGACGCATTCTTGAAGGACTGCGGGTGGAAGGTAAGGATCGTTCCCTTGCTGCCCCTGATGCTTTGGGTGGTACCGGCCGTTACGGTAAATGTTTGCGGAAGGCTTTTCAGGTTTGCAAACAAAGAGTTGATCGTCATAATATTATTGCCCGGATCAAGTACCTTGTCCTCTTTGTTACAGGCCGAAAAAGTGAAACATGCAGCGGGAATCAGCAGCAGTGCAGGTAAAAATTTTACTTTCATAACGTTTGATCTTTTAAGCATTGGTTGTGCCGTTTGGTAGGAAATAGAAAATGATAACGGGGACGGGGCAGGGGTATAGACGCAAAAAAAAGCTGCTGCATTGGCATGCAGCAGCTCCGGAAATCATAAAATACTGTTAGAAGAACAAACCCAGGCGCAGGGCAAAGTTGTTCAGGCGGGTGTTGCCGTCTTTGAAGGTAGCGCCGTAAGGTGTATTATACTTGTTGGGATTCGTGGCGTCGGGGGCAAAGCCGTTGTTGAAGAAAATGCCTACATAGGCAGCCAGCTTGTTATTGATGGGGTACTCCGCACCGGCGCCGATATTCATGGTGAACATAACCGGGGCAATGGCCAGCGTACCTTTGATCTTTTCGTTGTTGCCGGTAGCTGTGCGCAGCACGTTATTCTCTTCGTAGCTCACCGTATAGCTTGCCTTTTTGGCAATGTTGAAACCGGTGGTCAGGCCCAGCTGCCCGAAGAAGCGGAAGCCGGAAATAGGATCGGTGCGCAGCTTAAGCCCTACGGGTATTTCCAGGTAATTAAGGCGGTAGTTGTACTCGGCGCTGACCACACCGCTGGGCCTTTCGGCGCCTATATACTTCGAGCTTATCTTGCCGCCTCCCATATTCACCTGCAGCCCGGTTACGAAGGCATAGTTGTCAGCAAAATTATATTCTGCCATCAGGCCGTAGGTAAAGCCGATCTTGCTGCCCTGGTTCTCGGGAGCATATTCACCGTCGTCGGTTTTATCGGTAGTAGGGCGCATCCAGCTCATTGTAGGAGCTACGAATACGCCGAAGCGGAGCTTTTTCGAATCAATGTTCACCGTGCTGCTTTCTTCCTGTGCGGAAGCAAGACCGGAGGTAAGGACAAGGAGCGCAGCGGCGGAAACGAGCATTTTTTTCATATTGGTATTGATTTTGTGTTTATATCTTTCTCTGGATGTTGGATGTAAGCATGTACCAACAAATATCGGGCCAAAAATGGAGGAACAAGGATAAATAGCTGTTCGCAGCGCCCTGGCTCATGTACCTGCCGCTGCCCTTTCACTGCCGGAAATACCGGCGCAGCCTCTTTACCGGAGTCCTAAGCCATATTGCCACAGGATCAAAAGCTGCAGCCTCTTTCAGCCGTTCGCCGCGCGATCCCTCCATGTTCGTTACCTTTGCCGCCACAAAGCAATTTCATATGTCGCAACCTATACTCATTAAAAATGCCATGCTTGTCAACGAAGGCCGGCAATGGAATGCCGATATGCTGATCCGCAACGGGCGCATTGAGAAGATCGACAGCAGCATAACGGTCACCGGCATCAATTGCCGGGAGATCGATGCCACGGGCAAATGGCTGATACCCGGGGTGATCGACGACCAGGTACATTTTCGCGAGCCGGGCCTTACGCATAAGGCCACCATAGGCTCCGAAGCAAGGGCGGCGGTAGCCGGCGGCACCACTTCCTTTATGGAAATGCCGAACACCAACCCGCCTGCCACCACCCAGGAGTTGCTGGAGCAGAAATATGATCGCGCTGCCGCCGCCTCGGTAGCCAACTACTCTTTCTTTATGGGCGTGGCCAACGATAATGTGGAGGAAGTGCTCCGCACCAATGCCAAGAAAAAGGATGTATGCGGCATCAAGATATTCATGGGCAGCAGCACGGGCAATATGCTGGTCGATAATTATGTAACCCTGAACCGCATATTCGGGGATACGGAATTGCTGATCGCGACGCACTGCGAGGACGAACGTGTAATCAGGGCGAATAAGGAGAAATACCCCGATGCGGACGATGCCTCTTTCCACCCGCTGATCCGGGATACGGAAGCCTGCTTTGCCTCCTCCTTTTCTGCCGTACAGCTGGCCAAGCAGCACAATACCCGCCTGCATATATTGCACATATCTACGGAAAAAGAGCTGCAGCTTTTCACCAATATGCTGCCGCTGAAAGATAAGCGCATTACCAGCGAAGTATGTGTGCATCACCTGCATTTTACCGCCGACGATTATCCGCGGCTGGGCAACCTGATCAAATGCAATCCTGCTATCAAGGCAGCGGCCAATAAGGAAGCCTTATGGGCTGCCCTGCTCGACGACCGCCTGGATATCATTGCTACCGATCATGCGCCGCATACCTGGGAAGAGAAGCAGAAACCCTACCAGGAAGCGCCCTCCGGGCTGCCGTTGGTACAGCACTCCCTGCAGCTGATGCTGCACTATGCCGCACAGGGGCGCATCCGCATCGAAAAGGTGGTAGAGAAAATGTGCCATGCGCCAGCTGTATGTTTCCATATCGAAGAGCGGGGCTACCTCCGCGAGGGCTATTGGGCAGACCTGGTGCTGATCGACGGGGCACAGCCCTATACCGTCGGCAAAGACAACATCCTGTATCACTGCGGCTGGTCGCCTCTCGAAGGCGCTACCTTTCCTGCCACCATATCGCATACCTTCGTGAACGGTCATGTGGCTTTTGAGAACGGGAAGATCAATGACAGCGTAAAAGGCATGCGCCTGAAATTTATGTAACCGTCTTAATTGTGTAATATGTCCCTGAAACAGGTACCGCAACATCCGGAAGTGCTGCAGGAGGTGGAGCGCCTGCGGCATTTTTTCGAGACCACTCCTATCCTGCTCCGCGAGTGGAGGAACGGCTGCATGATAGTAAAGGATATACCGGCCTTTATAAGGCTGGAGCTGAACGCCGCCCGTACTTTTAACCCCAGCCATTATTTTAACCCGCCGCTGCGCCGGCTGCAGCTGCTGGAGCAGGCCATCCGGAATCAGACCGGCGGTCCGGCTCCTTCTGCAGAGTAGCAGCGTATATTGGGCGAAACAGGCATGCCGTGGTCCGGTCCGGGCCACGGCATGCCTGTTTATGGTTTTTTACTGCTGCTCCAGGTTATCCAGCAAGAATTCGATCGTTCGGGGAAAGAAGTAATGTTCCAGCTTATGGATCTTTTCTGCGAGCTGCTCCGGCGTGTCTTCCGGAATCAGGGAGCAGCGCGCCTGCAATACCACCGCTCCTTCATCGTAATGCTCATTGACATAATGGATGGTAATGCCCGACTCTTTATCGCCGGCTGATACTACGGCCTGGTGCACATAGGCACCATACATCCCCTTGCCGCCGTATTTAGGCAATAAGGCCGGGTGTATATTTATGATCCTGCCGGCAAAAGCCCTTACCACGCTGTCGGGGACTTTCCAGAGAAAGCCTGCCAGCACCAGCAGCGAAGGATGGTAGCTCTTAAGCAACTCCACGAATGTTTCTGCCGAAAAAGCGCTTTTGTCGATCATGTGTACCGGGATGCCGTGCCTTGCTGCAATATCCAGCACTCCGGCGCCGGGCTTGTTGCACACGATAAGCGCCACACGGGCTTTGCCGACGGCAGCAAAATAATCGATAATGGCCTGTACATTGGAGCCCCGGCCCGAGGCAAAAAGGATAAGTTGGTGCATTATATCGTTCCTGTATAGCGGGATTGCTGCCCGCGGCTGCAAAAGTACCGATTTTCTGAAGCGGGCCGCCGGCAAAGATATCAGCTTCCCGTTTTCAGCAGGGCGAGCTCCTGTTCCATATTTTGCCGGGCCTGCCTTTCACAGCGTTCCCTGAAGAAAGGGGTTTTATAGATATGCGGCATCGACAGGAAATGCTGCAGTACCCTGGTCCTGCCCTGCCGGTATTGTGCCTCGGAGTATATGCTGTATTCACGGCGCACCTGCATGCAGTAGCTCCGGTACTGTTGGGGCGCAGCGCCCAGTATCGACAGGTCTGCGTCCACAAAATAGTTCATTTGTCTGCCTGCGGCGCGGTGATCTCGGGTGGCCAGGATCAGCTCCCGGCATTGCGCTATTAGCCTGGGGGCTACCTGCAGGGAAGCCATCCTTTCCCCGGCCAGGCGTGCGCTTTGCGCTTCATTATCCTGCCGCAGCACGTCGTACACCGCATCGTGGTAAAAAACGGCATAGGCCAGGGCATCGTCCCATATAACCCCCGGACTGTCTTCCAGCGCTGCAAACAGCTGCGCCAGGTGCGCCAGGGTATGATAGTGACGGGCAGGCTGGCTGTAGGCCTCCCGGAGCTCCTGCCAGAGCCGGTGGCAAAGCGCCGTATCTCCCGAGGTTTTTCGCGCAAGCTGCAGGAAGCGGGCAGATAGCATATACATGTGTGTTCGGGGCAGTAAAGATACCGGAACCGGGGCATAAAAAAGGCGGACCGGTAATCTGCCGGTCCGCCCAACAATATTTTAGCATTACCTGCTGCCAAACACTTTCTGCAGCAGGCTGGTTACCTGCGCGGCAGGGTTGGTCCGTATTTTGGCTTCCTCTTCTGCAATGGTTACAAAAAGCCCGTTCAGCGCTCTTTCCGTTACATAACCGGTAAGGTCGGGGTTCACTTTATTCAGCGATATCTTGTTATAGGTCGAGAAAACAGATTTCCAGATATCGGGCGCGCCTACTTTATTCAGCGACTTCTGGATCACCGGTTTAAAGGCGGTGGTCAGCGCCCCGGTGGTTTTCCCTTTCAGATAGTTGGTGGCTGCATTGTTGCCGCCCTTAAGGATATTCAGGCCGTCCTGTATGGTAATGGAGGTAATGGCGTTGACAAAGATGGGGGCGGCCTGCTTGGCAGCGTCTTCGGCAGCTCTGTTCATGGAAAGGATCGCTTTGTCCACGATAGAGCCCATGCCGATGCTGCGCAGGGTTTTTTCAACCTGCTGTGCTTCCTTGGGCAGCAGGATCTTGATCATTGCATTTTTGAAAAAGCCGTCGGTTACCGACAGCCGGCCTGCGGCATTCTTGGCGCCGATGGTCAGGGCTTCCTTCAGGCCGCTGGCAATGTCGCTGTTGCTGAGGTTGCCGAAGCCGGAAGCGCTGCTGCCCTGAGAGGGAGTGCTACCCTGCTGCTGGGTGCCCTGGTTCCTGGAGCCGCCTGTAATGCCGTTGAGGATATCGCCAAGGCTCTGCGCCCTGGCAGAAGGTATAGCAGCCAGGCCAAAGCCTGCGAATAGAAATGGAGCAATCAGTTTTTTCATTTTATGCATGTTTTTTATGAATAGAGGCAAAGGCTGCTGGTTTGACCGGAAAAAGCGGCAGGGGTTACATCTGTGCTTCAGGCTTTTTCCAGCATTCCAGGATCTGTTGGCTGTGCTCCTTGCTTTTTACTTTTTCGATGATGTGCTCAATGATACCTTTTTCATTGATCAGGAACGTGGTACGGTGCATTCCTATAAATTCTCTTCCCATAAATTTTTTCCAGCCCCATACGCCATACGCTTCCGCGATCCTGTTGCCGGTATCGGCCAGCAATGTAAAGGGAAGCTGGTGCTTTTTTTCAAAGTTCTTATGGCTTCGCTCGGTATCGGTACTGATGCCGATCACCGTAATGCCTTGCCGCCGCAGCAGCTCAAAATTATCCCTCAGGTTGCAGGCCTGGGCGGTACAGGTAGGGGTATTGTCGTGCGGATAAAAGTATAATGCCACTTTATGTCCTTGATAATCCTTCAGGGAAACTGTATTGCCGTTCTGGTCTTTGGCGGTAAAAGCCGGGGCTTTCCTGCCGGGTGTCAATGTGGTGCTCATGTATTACAATGAATATAACAATTTAGCCGAAGATACGTTCTGCGTTCCGGGTGGTTATGGCAGCAACCTCTTCCACACTGCAATTCTTTATCTCCGCAATTTTTGTGCCAATCAGGGGAATGTAGGCGCTCTCGTTCCTCTTGCCCCGGTAGGGCACCGGCGCCAGGTAGGGAGCATCGGTTTCCAGTACCATGTGCTCCAGCGGGATGTGGCGAAGCACTTCGGGCAAGGTGCTTTTTTTGAAGGTGGCCACGCCACCGATGCCCAGGTAAAAACCCAGGTCTATGATCTGTTCTGCTTCTTCCTTTGTGCCGCCAAAGCAGTGGAATATCCCCCGCAGGCTGCCGTTTTGCCTGGCTTTTACCATCTGTATGCCATCGGTCATGGATTCCCGGGTATGGATCACGATGGGCAGACCAAAGGCAAGCGCCCAGTCCATCTGGATGTTGAATGCCTCTTTCTGTTCTTTTACAAAAGCGGTATCCCAGTAATAATCCAGCCCGATTTCGCCGATGGCGGCAAACTGTTCTTTCTGCAGCCAGGCTTCGGCAATCTCCAGCTCCTGGCGGTAGTTTTCCTTGATATAGCAGGGGTGTATGCCCATCATGGGAATACAGTGCCGGGGCCATTGCGATGCCATACGCAGCATAGGCGCTACCGTGCTGCTGTCACAGTTGGGCAGGTACATCTTACTTACGCCTGCCTCCAGGCTGCGGCGGATCATTTCTTCCCGGTCCTGGTCAAACTGCTCGTCGTACAGGTGGGTATGGGTGTCTATAAAAGCGGGCATAAGCAAGAGGGTTTAATAAGAATCCTGCGCGTCATGCTTTCCCATGTTCTGCAGCCATTCGTCCCCGTTACGCAGGTCCGGCAATGAAGCGGCATAGCGCTGTAAGGCAATGGAGCAGCCAATGGCGCACAGCAGGCCGCTCAGGATGGCAATGACGGAGACGGAGCCGGAAACGAAAGAGAAGAACACGCCGGCAATCTCCGGCCCGAACCAGGCCAGCACTGCCAGCAGCTGCCATTTGCCGGGAGCATAGCCTTTGGGCGCTACAATACCTTTGATGCGCCTGCAGAGATAAATGACCAGGATAATTTCTAACATGAGATATAATTGTGTTAAAAAAGTTGCGTATGGCTGCGATCAGGTATAGAGCCCGCCATTGATGGAAATGACCTGCCCGGTGATGTACCCTGCATGTTTGGAAGCCAGGAAGCCCGCCAGCGCGGCTACCTCCCCCGCCTCCCCGAAGCGCTTCATGGGAATAAGCCCTGTCAGCTCTTTTTCATTCAACTCTTCGGTCATATCTGTTTTGATAAAGCCGGGAGCGATGGCATTTACGGTAATATTTCTTTTGGCTACTTCCTGCGCCAGCGCCTTGGTGGCGCCGATCATTCCAGCTTTGGCCGCCGAATAGTTGACCTGGCCCGGCATGCCCTTAAGACCGCTCAGCGAAACCACATTGATTACGCGCCCGTAGCGGTTCATCAGCATGGGGTTCATTACCTGCTTGGTTACATTGAACATGCCCTGCAGGCTGGTGTCTAGCACGGAATGCCATTGTTCATCGTTCATAAAGGCCAGCAGGGCATCCTGCCGGATACCGGCATTGTTGACCAGCACTTCGATTACGGCATCCTTGTGCTGCTCCTGCCACCGGCCCAGTACGTTTTCCACCTCCTGCCTGTCGGCTACATCAAAAGCCAGGGGCAAAGCTTCCTGTCCCTGCGCACGTACCAGCGATGCTGTTTCTTCGGCGGCTTCCCTGTTTCCTTTATAGTTGATAATGACCGGGTACCCCATTGTGGCGAGGGTAACGCAGATAGCCCTGCCTATACCCCTGGAGCCGCCGGTTACCAGTGCAAATGAACGCATATTGTATTTTTAAAAATCAAGCTGCAAAAATACTTTTTTCGGTCACAAAAGCGACCGGGCTTCCGAAAAAAGAAAACCCCGCCGGCATTGTGGGCGGGGTTTTGCATCCGGGGCTGACCTTATTTGGCCTTACCGGTAGTCTTTGAGCTTTTCAGCTTGTTATAATAATCCTTTACCTGGTTTGCGAATTCGTTGGCAGGATCCTGTGCCAGGATCTTGTTGATCCACTCCATCGCTTCTTTCTCGTTATTGCTATTGTAATAGTAATATGCCAGGTACTGGTAGGCGTTCATCAGGTCGGCCGGCTTATGCTCGTAGCCTTCGCGTTTGAAGTTCAGCCAGTCTTTGTAGAACTGAACGGCGCCGCCGGTCTTGGCTTCGCTGTCGATCGCTGCTGCCACCCGGGCCTGCCAGTAGTAGCCGGAACCTTCTTCGGGATATTTGGCACGCATTGCCGCAAATGCCTTGGCTGCTTCCTGATAGTTTTTGCCGTAGTAAGCATACAGGCCCCAGTTAAAATAATCCAGCGCGGGTGCATCGGGATTGTCGGCCACTATTTTGCCGAACCAGGCGCCTGCCTTGGCATAATTCTTCGCATCCTTGAAGCCTTCAGCGATCTTGCGGTACTGCTCAGTCTTATCTTTGGATGTATCTGCAGTCACTGCCTTGTTGAAATAATAATCTGCGCTGTCGTTGTACATATCGGCTTTGGCCGTATCTACGGTAGCCATCGCGGTCATGATCTTACCGCTGTAGATATAGTCGTCGTTAATGATCCTGGAAGGGTCCTGCTTGCTGTAGAAAATATGCATGTTCTCCAGCGCTTTGGGATAATCCTGGGTTTCATAGGCACTGTACGCGATCAGGCGGTACAGGTAAGGCTTATCGTTCACACCTTTCCCGATCAGCTCCTGTATTTTGGTCTGTGCTTCGGGGTATTTTTTGGCCAGGAAGAGCAGGTTGGCATAGGTGATCTGGTCGTCAATGGATTTATCCGACAGTTCCAGGAATTTCTGGATATTGTTCAGGGCATTCTCATACTTTCCGGCCCTCATATATGCCTCTGCCAGGTCTTTGTAGGGCAGGGGGTTGGAGGGGTCGGTATCTTTGGCCTGTCCGTAGCTTTTCAGGGCAGCGTCGTAGTTGTGTGCGGCATACCAGAGCGCGCCGATCTTGGAGTAGGCCAGCGAGTTATTGGTGCCTTTCTCTACGGCTTTCTCGTAGTTGGTCATGGCTTCGCCGCCACCGCCCTGGATCTTGGTAAGGTATGCATCGCCAAGGCCTATATAGGTGTTGGCATCACCACCGTTAATTTCCAGCGCTTTCTTGTACCATGCTACGGCATCGTTCCCGTTACCGCCCTGTGTATAGGTAATGGCGTCGGCGGCAACCTTATATTTTTCCCATTCTTTCTTTTTTGCTTTATCGACTATGGCCTGCAGTATCTTGGATGCTTCTTCTTTTTTTCCCTCCATAAACAATACGCGGGCATTACCGGCCTGGTTGTAAAAGTCGTCGGGATATTTGGCAAATATGCTGCGGGCCGCTGCCGTGTTTCCGAGATCCAGCTCGGCAATGCCGAGGTAGTAGTTGGCTACCGGATCTTTGGAAGCAAGGGGCTCCAGCGTTTTCCTGGCACTTTCATAGCGACCATAGTTGATCATCTTTTCACCATCCTGCACCGATTGCGCGTTCACATTAAAAGCAAAGGCCATAGCCACTGCTGCAACAAGTAATCTGTTCATTTTTGTTCTGATATTTATTGTGGTGTAGTTTTTCGCTATTTTAAAGGTTTTAAGGGTGATTTGATAAAAACATGAAGGAATGCTTATTGTTTGATCTCGGCTTCCCTCAGGCGCAGCTGTACCCTTAAAGGTACCAAACGTGCTTTCGAGAAAATTAATTGTCCCTGCTCATTGCTCAGGAAGTTGGCAAATCCAACGCCCAGCCCGTTCCAGCTATCCCTAGTGATGAAATACATAGTCCGGCTGAGCGGGTATTTTTTCAGTGCGATCCAGGCCTGGTAAGGCTGGTAAAAGTTATTGACGGAGGTGTCGTTCTCATTTTTCAGCGAAACCACCTTGATTCCTTTTTTGAACGCTCCTTCCGGAACGGTGCTCTCGGGGTCGTATACATGGCTTACCCCGATAAGCCCTATTGCACGTTCGTTGCGGGCTACATAGCTGATCAGCGAATCGTTGTTCTTGATTGCATAAGCATTAGACGATAATTGCTGCCCGGGGATTAATGAGTCCAGTATATATCTTACGGTGCCCGATTGGGCATCGTCGAATACCACCGTATAGGGCCGTGCAAATTTGCCCAGGAGGATCTGCTTCAGCTGCCCCAGGGTCATCAGGCTGTCCTGGGAGGCCGGGTTCACGATCACTGCGATCGCGTCCATAGCCACACCGAGCGACCTGACCTTTACCTGGTTTTTCCCGTAAGCGCTTTTCTCTTCCGGAGTCAGGTCGCGGGAAACCACGATCAGCCGTGCGCTGTCTGTAAAAAGATCCAGGAAACACTGGTTTTCAGTCTTATATGCAGCGGTTATGTGCGCTTCGGGATAAGAGGAGTCAAACACATGCAACTGCTGCTCCAATACCGGGCGGTAGCTCTCGTCGACCGAGATCCGGATATTGCCGCGGGTAGTCGACTCCGACGGCTTATCCTGCGCCGGATCGTTGCCTCCGCAGGACAACAGGACTGCCGAGCAGGCCATAGCCAAGGCTCCTATTGTAAAGTATGTACGCAATCGCATATCTGCAATAATACAAGTTATTTAAAAAAGCACCGGGAATCCATCGTTGCGCGTAACAATAAATTAACACGGCAGCCGTGTGGCAGGCTTTCAGAAGACGGTCTTCCTGCCCGGATTCCACAAAGGCCTACGATCAATTTCTTTTATGGCAGGGACAGGAAATAAGATGATCATTGACCATGCCTGCGGCCTGCATGAATGCATAACAAATAGTGCTGCCTACAAATTTGAATCCCCTCTTCCGCAGATCGGCACTCATGGCATCCGATTCAGGACTGGTAGCCGGGATCTCGCTGTTACTTTTACGCCGGCCGTTCAGGGTCCTGCCTCCTGTAAATTGCCATATATATCGGTCAAAGGATCCGAACTCTTTCTGTATCTCCATAAAACGGCGGGCATTTTCTACAGTTCCTTTGATTTTCAGCCTGTTACGGATAATGCCGGCATCCTGCATCAGGGCGTCCTGGCGGGCTTCGTCAAACTTGGCCACCTTCTTGTAATCGAACCCCGCAAAGGCCTTGCGGAAGGATTCTCTTTTGTGCAGAATGGTACGCCAGCTCAGCCCGGCCTGGAATGCATCGAGCACCAGGAATTCGAACAGCTTACGGTCATCGTGTACCGGAACGCCCCATTCTTCGTCGTGGTAGCGTATCATCAGGGCGTCTTCGCCGGGCCAGGAACAGCGCTTTTTTTCCATGATACAGAAAGAAATGTGGCCCCGGCGCACCGGGGCCCGGGTTATTTTTTATATGCCTGCAGGGCTGCTTCGAGGCAGTCCATTGCCTTATTGATGGCCTCCGTATTGAGTACATAGGCCAGCCGGACTTCGTCTTTGCCCAGGCCGGGCGTGGCATAGAAGCCGCTGGCAGGGGCCATCATCACCGTAGCGCCCTTGTGCTCGAACGATTCGAGCAGCCACTGGCAGAAATCTTCGCTGCTGTCTACCGGGAGCCTGGCCATGGCATAAAAGGCCCCGCCGGGGTTAGGGCAGACTACTCCTGGTATCGCGTTCAGGCGCTGTACGAGCAGGTCGCGGCGGGAAGCATATTCGGCCAGCACGGCGTCAAAGTAATTGTCGGGCAGGTCGCAGGCGGCTTCTCCCAGGATCTGCTCAAAAGTAGGGGGAGACAGGCGGGCCTGTGCAAACTTGAGCACGGCCTGGAGCACAGCTTCGTTCCGGGTGACGAGGGCGCCGATGCGGGCGCCGCAGGCGCTGTATCTTTTGGAAATGGTATCCATCAATACGGCATGCTGCTCCAGTCCTTCCAGCTGCAGGGCGGAAATATGGGTGCGGCCATCGTAGCAGAATTCGCGGTAGGCCTCGTCGCTGAACAGGAACAGGTCATGTTTCAGGCAGATGTCGCGCAAAACTTCCAGCTCTTCCCTACTGTACAGGTACCCCGTGGGATTGTTGGGGTTGCAGATCAGGATGGCTTTGGTGCGCGGGGTTACCGCTTTTTCAAAAGCTTCGATGGGGGGCAGGGCAAAGTTCTCGCCGATAGACGAATTGATCGGCACTACTTTAATGGCTGCCGACACGGCGAAGCCGTTATAATTGGCGTAGAAAGGTTCGGGGATGATCACTTCATCGCCGGGGTTAAGGCAGCTCATCAGCGCGAAGGAAATAGCCTCGGAGCCGCCGGTGGTTACAATGATCTGGCTGGGGTTGACGTTGATACCCCTGCCGCCGTAATAGCCGGACAGCTTGGTGCGGTAGCTCTCGAAGCCCTGGCTGGGGCTGTATTCCAGCACCTTTACATTGGCCTGGTGTACAGCTTCAATAATAGAGGGCGGCGTTTCGATATCGGGTTGACCGATATTGAGATGGTACACTTTAAGTCCTTTTTTCTTAGCCTGATCGGCGTAAGGAGTCAGTTTACGTATCGGAGAGGGCGGCATCTGCACGCCGCGTTCAGAGATCTGTGGCATGGCGCAAAAGTAGGAATTTTACAAAAGCAGGCTCCGCTCGGGGGAAAGGATTGTTTTATGACAATCTTTTGACATGGATTGCTGGCAATCCGGCATACTGACGTTTATATTTGAGTACCCTATTCTTATGCAAATGCTGTACCATTACTGATTAGACCTGAAAAGGCCGGGGAGTATGGCATCCGTATTTTATCCGAATCCGTCCAGGGGCCGTTAAGGGAGATCTTTAATCTTTCGGGCCTGGCCCCGGGCATGTATTTTTTTAATCCTGCCTACCGGAGAGACAAGGTATTATCAAAAAATTACCATACAACCTTAAAGCGGCGCTGCCTGTTTATTTGTCAGAATCCTGAATAAAAGATACCTTGCAGGTTCATCTTATTTTTAAATACACAAAAAGATTGTTATGTCAACAGTAAAAGCGGGCGATACCGTACAAGTGCATTATCATGGAAGATTAACGGACGGAACTACATTTGACAGTTCGGAAGGACGTGCCCCGCTGCAGTTTACTGTAGGCGAAGGCCAGGTGATCAAAGGTTTTGACGATGCGCTGATCGACATGCAGCCCGGCGACAAGAAAACCGTAAACATCCCGGTGGAGGAAGCTTACGGCCCGGCCCGGCAGGAAAACTTCATAGAGTTTCCCAAATCGGAGTTCCCCCAGGATATGAAGCCTGAGGTGGGGATACAGCTGCACCTGAGCGACAACCAGGGCAACCATTTCCCCGTAGTTGTATCCGAAGTGAAAGAGGAAAGCGTAGTCCTGGATGCCAATCATCCTCTGGCGGGAAAGGACCTGATCTTCGATATCGAGCTGGTGAGCATCGGTTAAGCCGCCGCGTTAAAATAACGCTTCTTTAAAACCCTGCCGGCAATTGCCGGCAGGGTTTTACTATTTGCTTTTGTATATTTGCCCCGTTACTCATAAAACTTACTTCCTGCCAATGTCCTGGATGCTTTTTTTACAGATCCCCGCCGATACCGCCGCCCAGCTGGCGGCTCCCGCAGCGCCGGCTGCCGCTCCCGAGCAGCTTTCCCTCTGGTTCTTGCTGAAAGAAGGCGGCGTGCTGATGATACCGCTGGCCCTGTGCAGCATCCTGGCCGTATATATTTTTGTGGAACGCCTGCTGGCTATACGGAAAGCGGCCAAAGCGCCCAACGATTTTATGATGCGCATCCGGGAAAAGATATCGGAAGGCAGCATTGCAGGAGCGCAATCGCTGTGCAAGAACTATGAGGGCTCCCTGCCGCGGGTGATCAGCAAGGGCATCAGCCGTATCGGCAAGCCGATGGACCATATCGAAAAGTCGATGGAAAGCGCCGGAAAGCTGGAAGTTTACCAGATGGAAAAAAACCTGGGTATCCTTTCCACTATTGCAGGCATCGCGCCCATGTTCGGCTTCCTGGGCACTATTGCCGGTATGATCGTCCTTTTCTCCAATATCCAGCATACCAATACCTTTGAGATCGGCACCATTGCCGGCGGTATCTATACTAAAATGGTGACCTCGGCCGTAGGCCTTATCATAGGCCTGCTCGCCTATGTGGCGCATAATTATCTGAATGCGCAGATCAATAAAAATGTAAACAAAATGGAGGCGGCCTCCAGCGAGTTCCTGGACATCCTGCACCAGCCGGCTGCCGTTTGATTTACTTCTGCGGGTTCAGGCTTGCCTTAGCCTTGATTTTCAAAACCGGAATAAATCTTTTCTCCCGCATACTAAAGCAGGCAAGTCTTCGTTAGGAAAGCGACAATCCATACCCATGCTACATGAGGCACAGTACTTTTACCTTCTGATTGCTTTTTCTTTATCGCTGCTGATCCACTACCTGGTTATCCAGCTGACGCACCGGAAAGGGATCTTTCTGGACGAGCATGACAAGATACAGAAGGTGCACCAGGGCCCTACGCCCCGCATCGGCGGCCTGGGCATATTCCTGGCTTCCATGTTCATGCTGAACGACAAGGCGATCGGGGGGTATCTTATCCTGGCCTCCATCCCCGCCTTTATTGCCGGCTTCCTGGAAGATTATTCGGGAAAGGTAAGTCCCGAGCAGCGCCTGGCAATTATGTGCCTTTCGCCGGTAATGGCTTTTATCATGATCCCCGGCACTGCCCTCACCCAATGGTCTTTTACAACTGTGCCGGTAGTTGCCGGTATTTGTTTAAGCGTCGTTTTTATCGTGGCGCTGGTTAACGGGGTGAACTTCACAGACGGCCAGAACGGGCTGGCATCCGGCACCGTGCTGATCAGCCTGCTTACGCTGTCGGTAATTGCCTGGCAGCTTTCCGATCGTTCCCTGCTGTATATTTCGCTGATCATGGCGGCATCGGTATCGGCATTTCTTTTATATAATTTCCCAATGGGAAAGATATTCCTGGGCGATGGCGGCGCCTATTTTCTGGGGTTTATGATCGCTACGCTCTGCATTGTTGCCGTACAGCAGCACAGCGGGGAGGTAACGCCCCTGCTGCTGCCTGCGCTGCTGATCTACCCGCTCTGGGAGGTGGTGTTTTCCACGCTGAGGAAGCTGCTTTACGACCGTATCTCGCCTTTCCGTTCGGACGATTACCATCTTCACCAGCTGCTGTTCCGTAACCATTCCCGTGGGAAAGGTCATCTCCCGGCCCTGATGGTCCTGCCGGCGCAGGCCGTGGTTTCCGCCGGAGCGGTTATATACCGGGAGCACTTTACCGGCCTCCTGCTGATCATTCTTTGCTATATAATATTATATTGCCTGGTATATTTGTATGAGCGCAGGCGGGACGCTTTGAGGCCGGCCCGGGCGGCGGCATAGCATTTTTACACTTAAAGAATCGTATGAAAATAATTGTAGTGGGCACCGGGTACGTAGGACTGGTTACCGGCGCCTGTTTGAGCGATGTGGGAATAGAGGTGGTATGTGTCGACATCGACCGGGAAAAGATCCGGAAGCTTAACGAGGGCATTTTGCCGATATATGAGCCGGGGCTGGAAGAAATCGTACACCGGAATGCGCAAAAAGGCCGGCTTAAGTTCTCGACCTCCATCGCAGCCGATATAGCCGATACGGATGCGATCTTTATAGCAGTAGGCACACCGGAAGGAGAAGACGGCAGCGCCGACCTGAAATATGTGCTGGCGGTGGCCGACGAAATCGGCGCCTGCCTGGAGGAATATGCGGTGATCATTACCAAAAGCACGGTGCCGGTAGGCTCTTCTCATAAAGTAAAAGAAACGATCAAGGCAGCAATGGCCCGGAGAGGCCGGCATATCCCCTTCGACGTGGCTTCTAACCCCGAGTTTCTCAAGGAAGGGGCAGCGATCAGCGATTTTATGAGCCCGGACCGCATCGTGATCGGCGTGGAGAGCGAGCGGGCGGCAAAAGTGATGGAGCAGGTGTACAAGCCTTTTTTGCTGAATGGGTTCCGTATTATTTTTATGGATATACCCTCGGCTGAAATGACCAAGTACGCTGCCAATGCCATGTTGGCCACGCGTATCAGCTTTATGAACGACCTGGCCAACCTCTGCGAGCTGCTGGGGGCCGATATCAACCAGGTCAGGAACGGGATCGGCACCGATCCGCGTATCGGCAACAAGTTTCTTTATGCGGGGATCGGCTATGGCGGGGCCTGTTTTCCCAAAGATGTAAAGGCGCTGATGAAAACGGGGGAGCAGCACGGGCATCCGCTGAAAATGCTGGAAGTAGTGGAGGCGGTCAACAACCGCCAGAAGCTGGTCCTGTTTCACAAGCTGAAAAAAGTGCTGGGTCCCGACCTGCAGGGCCGGCGTATTGCGGTATGGGGCTTATCGTTCAAGCCGCAGACCGACGATATGAGAGAAGCGCCTTCTATCGTGATAACAGAAGCGCTGGTCAATGCAGGAGCCGAAGTGCATGCCTATGATCCCGTTGCAATGAAGGAAGCGCCCAAGTACATAACCCGGGCAATTACCTACGCGGAAGACGAATATAAAGCGCTGGAACAGGCCGATGCCCTCCTGCTGCTTACGGAGTGGCGGGAGTTCCGCCTGCCGGATTGGGAAAGAGTAAAGGATCTGATGCGGAGGCCCCTGATTCTGGACGGCCGGAACATCTACAATGCAACCGAGCTGGCCGCGCTGGGATTTGAGTACCATTGTATCGGCGTCGGCGCTTTGTCGGGCAAGTAACGCTCATACGCTTCTGGAATTGTAAAAAATATATTAATTTTTATTTTAAATATACCGGATAGCTGATGCCGCTGCCTGCCATACTGGAAAAAGAATAGTAATTTCGCGGCCTGTTATCAGTGTTATATAAGGATTAACACAATTATTCCCGATCATTACATTATCATGCAAATCAGCCTAAACAGATTTTTACTCAGATTATCGGTCATATTGCTATTATCGGTGGGGGGCGGGCATCTTTTTGCCCAGCAGCCTACGTCGCCCAGGCCCACCACGCCGGTGCCGACTATTGATCCTGCTACGGTTACGCCTGAACAGGTCCAGGAGATCCGGGATCAAATCAGGGAGTCCGATCAGCGCAACGCCGAGGAAGCAGCCAACCGGGACCAGCAGGATGAACGGGAAAACGACCAGGCTGATGATAAGAACCAGGAAAAAGAAAAACGCCAGAAAGTAGCCAACGAGGTCAAAACGCAATCCGGCCTGCCTATATTCGGGAACGAGATCTTTAATAATCCTACTTCTACCTTTGCCCCCAACAACAACAGGCCTGTGCCGGTCAACTACATTCTGGGCCCGGGCGACCACCTGTCGATCGCGGTTACGGGAAATTCTGTCGTGAATTTTAACCCGGTAGTAAGCCCCGACGGTTCCATTACCTTGAGAGAGTTCGGGAAAGTGTTCGTAGGCGGCCGTACGCTGGAAAATGCTACCGAGGTGATCAAAAACAAGCTGCGGGCCAACCGCTTTGCAGTAGGCAATGGCACCGATGTGGACGTTACCGTTACCGACATACGGTCTATACGCGTTACCATACTGGGGCAGGTCCGTACGCCGGGTGACTATAACCTCAGCTCGCTGACCACGGTTTTCAACGCTTTATATGAATCGGGAGGTATCACCAATAACGGTACCTTCAGGGGCATACAAGTAATCCGTAACAGTGAGCAGATAGCCCAGATCGATATGTACGACTATCTGCTCAGGGGAGATCTCAGCAGTAATATTACGCTTAAAGACGGCGATATCATTATGGTGCCCGAATACCGGGTAAGGGTAAGCATGGAAGGAGAAGTAAAACGCCCGGCTTACTTTGAGGTGCTGCCGGGCGAATCGCTGCGGGATGTGATCCATTTTGCGGGGGGATTCACAGATTATGCCTACCGTTTTAGCATCAAAGCAGTGCAGCTCACGGAGAAGCAGCAGCGGCTCCGCGATATCGACCAGAAGGACTTTGACGTGTACATACCGCTTAAAGGCGACAAGTATATCGTTTCCCGGATATTCAACCGCTTTGAGAACCGGGTTTCGATTGCGGGCGCCGTATACCGCCCTGGCGATTACGAGCTGTCTGACGGGCTTACCCTTAAGGAGCTGATCGCCAAAGCCGACGGTCTTAAGGAAGATGCCTACCAGGAGCGCGGTTATATAACACGGCTTAAGGAAGATAATAGTTCGGAGGTAATTCCATTCTATGTAAAGGGAATTATAGAAGGCACCGAAGAAGATATACCGCTCCGGAGAGAAGATGTGATCCAGATTGCCTCCCTTTTTGATTATGCAGATGCATATACCGTCCAGATCACCGGGAAAGTGAGGGCAGGCGGAACCTTTCCCTATGCCAACGGGATGACCGTGGAAGACCTGATCCTGAAGGGAGGCGGGTTTGCCGACGGCGCCAATATGATGGAAGTAGAGATCGCCCGCCGGGTAAAGGACAGCGATCGCCGGGCCAAGGATGCAAAGCTGGCCAACATCATAAGGATCGTTATTGACCCGGAGCTGAAGCTGGCCGAATCCAAATTTAAGCTGGAGCCTTTCGATGTGGTTTCCGTATTCGCGCTGCCCGGTTTTGTAAAGCCGCAGATGGTAACGATCGAGGGAGAGGTAATGAATCCCGGGACTTATGCCATGCTTACCAAGGATGACCGGATCTCCGACCTTATTGCCCGCGCGAACGGGTTTACGGCTTATGCTTATCTTAAAGGCGCTTCCTTGAAAAGGGGAGATTATATCGAAACGCAGAGCGATGCCGAAAAGCAGGCTTTAAAGATGGCACAGTTTACGGAGAAGCAGCTGGAAGCAACACAGGGAAAGACCCTGCTTGACCTGTCCAATCCTACCAAAAGAAATAATTTCGTAGGCATTGACCTGGCCAAGATTTTGAAAAATCCCAAAGGCAAAATGGACCTGATCCTGCTGGATGGAGATGTACTGAACATTCCGAGAGTGTTGCAGACCGTAAAAGTATCGGGTGAGGTTTACTCGCCCCAGACTGTAGTCTATAGCGAAGGGCAAAGCCTTCAGGAATATGTAATGAACAGCGGCGGGTTTACCGATGACGCATTGAAAAAGGATGCCTATGTGGTGTATTCCAACGGTGGCAGCAAGGGCACCAGGCATTTCCTGTTTTTCAAAAATTATCCCAATATTGAGCCCGGAGCCGAGATATTTATTCCTAAGCGGAAGCCGCGCAAGGAGCGGGATGGGATGAGTGTCGCGCAGACCTGGGTCGGCCTTTCTGCAAGTATCGCTTCTGTAGCGGCTGTTGTATTTGCCATTATCTCTGCTAGCAAATAAAGAGATCTTTCCCTCTTAGGCGGGGTTTTACAGGATATACTTACCTTTGCATCCATATTATGGATATCGAAATATTTGTTCATTTTGCTTTTGCCTTATTAGACCTGATCTGCTACCTATGGTGAACGAGAAAACAATCCTTATTACCGGAGGTGCCGGGTTTATCGGTTCGCACGTAGTACGCCGGTTCGTAACTCAATACCCTCAATATCACATCATTAACCTCGATAAACTCACATATGCAGGTAACTTGGCTAATCTTAAAGATATTGAGCACCACGATAACTATACTTTTGTAAAAGGAGATATAGTTGATGCTGCAATTATTGAAGAACTGTTCGCCACACATAAACCGGATGCAGTGATCCATCTTGCTGCAGAGTCGCATGTAGACCGCTCTATTGCAGACCCTACTCAATTTGTAATGACCAACGTGGTGGGAACAGTCAATTTACTGAATGCTGCCCGCAAACACTGGGAGGACGACTATAGCCGTCGCCGTTTCTATCATGTATCGACTGATGAAGTTTATGGTGCTTTAGGAAACACGGGCATGTTTACCGAAGAAACCAAATACGACCCGCATAGCCCTTACTCAGCGTCAAAAGCAAGTTCGGACCATTTTGTAAGAGCTTACCATGATACTTATGGAATAGATACAGTGATCTCCAATTGTTCCAATAATTATGGTTCTTACCATTTTCCTGAAAAGCTGATTCCCTTAGCTATTAACAATATCAAGAATAATAAGCCGATACCTGTATACGGTAAAGGGGAAAATGTACGCGACTGGCTTTGGGTAGAGGATCATGCCCGGGCTATTGATGTAATCTTCCACAAGGCTGCTTCCGGCAATACTTATAATATCGGAGGGCATAACGAATGGAAGAATATAGACCTGATCCGGCTGCTTTGCGGTATTATGGACCGGAAGCTGGGCAGGGCAGAAGGAACTTCGGCACAATTGATCACTTTTGTTACCGACCGTGCAGGACATGATCTGCGCTATGCGATCGACTCTACCAAGCTGCAGCAGGAATTGGGATGGGTGCCCAGCCTCCAGTTCGAAGAAGGGCTGGAGAAAACAGTAGACTGGTATTTGCAACATGAAGAATGGTTGCAGAATGTAACCAGCGGAGAATATCAAAAATATTATGATGAGCTATACTCGGAAAGATAATCTAAGCAACCAAATTTATGGAACATGATGTACGTCCCTGGGGCGAATATTGGGTACTAGAGGATGCGACCACACATAAAGTGAAACGTATTGAGGTAAAACCCGGGGGGCGTTTAAGCTATCAATACCATCATCATCGTTCTGAAGTATGGACGATAGTTTCGGGTGTTGCCACTGTAACTATTGAAGGGATACAAAAGGACTATGCTGCCGGGGAGGTTGTGCGGATTGGTGTATTAGCCAAGCACCGGGTAGCAAATGGCGGTAATGAACCGTTAATCATCATCGAAGTGCAATTGGGAACTTATTTGGGTGAAGATGATATTATCAGGCTGGAAGATGACTATGCCAGAAAAGACCAATGAGAACCATTACAGCAGGTAATTAATAATGAAAGTAACTGAAACAAGGCTAAAAGGTTGTTTGATCATCGAACCACAGATTTTTTGGGATAGTCGTGGATACTTTTTCGAAAGTTTTAATAAAGTTAAGTTTGAACAGCTTACTGGATACAAAACGAACTTTATACAGGATAACCAGTCTTCCTCGACCTATGGCGTAATCAGGGGATTGCATTTTCAAAAAGGAGAATATGCCCAGGCCAAACTGGTGCGGGTGCTTGAAGGTAAAGTGTTTGATGTAGCAGTTGACCTCAGAAAAGACTCAGAAACATATAGACAATGGTTTGGCTTAGAGCTCTCCGCAGAGAACAATCTTCAGATATTGATTCCGAAAGGATTTGCTCATGGGTTCTCCGTGCTAAGTGATCGGGCAGTGCTTGTCTATAAATGCGATAACGTTTATCATAAAGAGGCTGAAGGGGGTATCAGGTTTGACGATGCCTTATTGAATATCGATTGGAAAATCCCGGAAAAAGAGAGGGTACTTTCGGAGAAGGATCTCGCATTGCCTTTTTTATCGTAAACATCAATCCCGTTCCACAGCATTCACAAAATGCATGAATAAAGAATAATGCCAGTTATTAATGTAATATTGTCGGGTGGTGTAGGCAGCAGACTGTGGCCACTATCGAGGAAGTCGAGACCAAAACAGTATATCCCCCTTTGGGGAGATAAAACCCTGTTTGAAATGTGCGTGCTGCGCAACAAACAGGTGGCAGACAGGATGCAGGTCATTGGAAATATTGATAATTATGAGCTGTCGCGCCAGGAATTTAAAAAAGCCGGAGTCAGGGATTATGATGAACTTATGGAGTCTGCGCCCCGTAATACAGCTGCATCTATTGCATTCGCTGCTTTTACAGCGTCGCCGGACGATATACTGCTGGTGACCCCTTCCGACCATGTCATTATAGGAGAAGAGTTATATGGAGAAGCGGTAAAAGAAGCGGTTGCACTGGCATCGGATAATTTTATGGTCACTTTTGGTGCTGTTCCCCGCAGGGCCGAAACCGGGTATGGCTATATTGAGCATGACCGCTCATTTGCGGTAACTGCTTTTAAAGAAAAGCCCGATCTTGAAATGGCGCAACGCTATGTTGATACTGGAAGGTACTTGTGGAACAGCGGAATGTTTTGCTTTAAAGCCTCCGTTTACCTGAATGAGCTGAAGAAATATGCGCCGGAGGTATTTAAAGCTGCGCTCGAAACCATAGAAAGGGCAGATAAGGGGTTTTTGCCGCTGGATAAAATGATGGAAATACCATCGATCAGCGTTGATTACGCTGTAATGGAGCATTCGTCTATCATTAAAGTCGTTCCTTTTCATTTTGAGTGGAGCGATCTGGGGTCCTTTGATGCGCTATGGGAATACTTAGAAAAGGACGGACAAAAGATGCAAAACCTGGTTTTAGGCTCTAAAAAACATGTAGAATTCATCGGTATGGAAAATATGGTGCTGGTGGAAACGGATGACGTCATTTTGGTGCTGCCCAGGAACAAGGCGCAGGAAGTAAAGGAACTTTATGAAAAACTGGAAATTGAGCATCCTGAATTACTAAAATAAGACACAAAATATGAAGGGTATTGTACTGGCGGGGGGAACTGGCACACGTTTGTATCCTATAACAATGGCGATCAGCAAACAGCTGATGCCTATCTATGACAAACCTATGATCTATTACCCTATATCCGTGCTAATGATGGCAGGTATCAGGGAAATACTAATTATAACTACTAAAGACGACCAGGGCAGCTTCATAAGGTTGCTGGGAAACGGGAGTCAATGGGGATGCCGGTTTGAATACATAATCCAGGAAGAGCCTAACGGACTGGCTCAAGCTTTTGTATTGGGAGAACAGTTTATAGGTAAGGACAAGGTCGCTTTGGTTTTGGGCGATAATATTTTTTATGGCAGCGGTCTGGCCAGATTATTGCAGGAAAATAACAATCCGGAAGGCGGAGTAATTTTTGCTTACCAGGTAAGTGATCCGGAGCGGTACGGTGTGGTAGAGTTTGATGATCGATTTAAAGCCCTATCTATAGAAGAGAAGCCAAAAGTTCCTAAATCGAACTATGCTGTTCCCGGCCTTTATTTTTATGATAACTCTGTAGTATCAGTTGCTAAAAGTATCCGGCCTTCAGCCAGGGGCGAATATGAGATCACGGATGTGAACAGATATTACCTGGAACAAGGTAAGCTGAAAGTTGGTGTTTTGGGGCGGGGAACTGCCTGGCTGGATACCGGCACTCACGATTCGCTGATGCAGGCCAGCCAGTTTGTTCAGGTTATTGAAAACAGGCAGGGGCTGAAGATCGGGTGCCCTGAAGAGATTGCCTTCAGAATGGGATTGATCGATAAAGATCAGTTGTCCAAGCTTGCAGAGCCCCTGATAAAAAGCGGGTATGGATTGTATTTATCAAATATGCTAAAGTAGCTTCCAATGGAAATGTCAAAAGAACCGCAGAGACATGATGAGATATCGGTAAAAGAGCTAATCCTTAATATCAGAAAATGGATAATGTTCATTATCTCCAAATGGATGATTATTCTTGTCTTTGTTGTTGTAGGAGGAATCGCAGGCTTTCTGTATGCCAAAAGTAAGGAAACCAAATATGCAGCAGAATGTACTTTTGTGCTGGATGAAGGGAAAAGTGGAGGAAATGCTTTGAACAACCTTTCTTTCCTTGGTATGGATGTAGGTAATGCATCGGCTGGACTTTTCACTAGCGCTAAAAACATCATTTGGCTGTATACCAGCAGGCTCATGTTGCACCAAACTTTACTTACTCCAGTGGAGTACAATGGAAGAAAAAGATTACTGATTGATATCTTTCTGGATGAAAACGGCTTGCGGAGAAAAATGCAGGAAGTCCCTTCTTTAAAGAGCCTGACCTTCAAAGAAGGTACGGCCATGGACAGCCTTACCAATGAGCAAAGCAGTATCATTCTTTCCTGTATCGGAATGCTCAAAGGAAAGGAATACCTGAAAGTTTCCGAGAACAGTGGAGCGGACAATATTATTACGGTTTCTTTTCAGTCTAAGGATGAGTTATTCTCAAAACTGTTTACAGAAACGTTGGTCAATAAAGTGAATCAATATTACATTAAAACGAAAACAGAAAAGACAAACGAGGAAATAAGAGTATTGTCACGAAAGGCGGATAGTACAAAGGCTGTTTTAAATGCAGGGATGCATCAGGTAGCATCATATATCGAAGATGTACCTTTTCCCAATCCCAACAGAGCTACGTTGCGTGTAGCACCAGAGAGGAAAAAGGTGGATGTAGAGGCAACATCGGCTATGTATATAGAGCTTGTCAAAACGTTGGAAACAAGGCGCATGGCCTTGGCGCAGGAAACACCCCTTATTCAGATAATCGACGGGCCGGTGTTTCCGTTAGATGCCATCAGGCCTTCAGCTGTGAGAATGGGAATGGTAGGAGCTTTCTTATTTGGCTCGATTATTATAGCTGTCCTTATAGTTGTAAAGTGGTACAAAAGTATTTTGCAGAGTTAATCCTTTAGTTTCAGTCTAAATCAGTTCCATGATCAAAAGTGGTATTACTGAAGTGGCTGGCAGTCCGGAACTATTTGGGCCGAACTCCTGGGAGAAGAACCTGTTTGCTGCACGAAGAGGAATGCTTTTTTAAGCCGATCGTGTCACATGTATGGAGTCTGTTGAAACATTATACAGAGAAATTGATAATGTATAAATTTTGTAAACCAAATATGAAGGCTGTTACGCATGGCCTTCCATTCTAAAAATAGTAATAATTTGAATGATTTCCATGAATAACAAAAAAATTGCCGTGATCGGCCTTGGTTATGTAGGGCTGCCTCTTGCAATCGAATTCGGTAAAAAGTACGAGGTGCTCGGCTTTGATATCAAACAAGATCGTATCAATGAGCTGACTCAAGGTGAAGACAGCACGAAAGAGGCTAACATTGATGACCTGAAGCAGGTAACTGCTGCAAAGACTCCTGGGATTGGATTATCTTTCTCCTCGGATATAGCTGCGCTTAAAGATTACAATATCTATATTGTTACGGTTCCCACTCCTATCGATCAATTTAAAGCGCCGGATCTTACGCCGCTGCTGAAAGCATCGGAAATGTTGGGGAAAGTGCTAAAAAAGGGCGATATTGTTATTTATGAATCTACAGTTTATCCGGGTTGTACCGAAGAAGATTGTGTGCCGGTACTGGAGCGGTTTTCCGGGCTAAAGTTCAACGAAGATTTTTTCTGCGGCTACTCACCTGAACGCATCAATCCTGGCGATAAAGTAAATACGCTCACCAAAATCAAGAAAGTGACCTCGGGCTCTACACCTGAGATTGCCGATGCAGTAGATGCTCTGTATGCTTCTATCATAACAGCAGGAACGCACAAGGCGCCAAGCCTTAAGGTCGCTGAGGCTTCTAAAGCTATCGAAAATGCGCAGCGCGATGTCAATATCTCTTTTGTAAATGAGCTCTCTCTCATTTTCGATCGTATTGGTATCGATACCACGGATGTAATTGAAGCGGCAGGCACCAAATGGAATTTTCTGAAATATAAACCAGGTCTGGTTGGAGGCCATTGCATTGGTGTGGATCCATATTACCTGGCGCACAAAGCCGAATCGTTGGGGTATCATCCGCAGGTTATTCTTTCGGGTAGAAGAGTGAATGATACCATGGGAATGTTCGTAGCAAATAAAGTGATTAAGCTGATGATCAAAAAAGGGCACAAGATTGCAGGCGCCAGAGCACTGATCCTCGGAATTACATTTAAGGAAAATTGCCCCGATATACGCAATTCCCGAGTGATCGACATTTATAAGGAACTGAAACAGTTCGGACTCAATGTAGATGTATACGACCCGCATGCCGACAAAGCAGAAGTAGAAGAGGAATATGGCATCAGCCTGGTTAGTACGTTATCTGGTCCCTATGATGCTATTGTATTAGCAGTAGCGCATGATGAGTTTATTCAAATGGACTTTTCGCGTTTTAAAAATGGCTTGGATACGGTTATTTTTGATACTAAATCCTGCCTGGACCGTAACCTTATAGATGCTCGTTTGTAATTTCAACACTAAAACTTTCCCAATGAATCTTCAAATGGTAGACCTCAAAGGTCAATATCTGAATATAAAAGAAGAAGTAGATGCAGCTATCCGCCAAGTAATTGACAGTACTGCATTCATTAACGGCCCGCAGGTAAAGCAGTTTTCTGACAACCTGGAGAAATACCTGAATGTCAGACATGTAATACCCTGCGCCAATGGAACAGATGCGTTACAGATAGCACTGATGGCTTTAGGTCTGCGTCCCGGTGACGAAGTGATTGTACCTTGTTTTACTTATGTAGCCACGGCAGAAGTAATAGCTTTGTTGAACCTGAAACCAGTAATGACAGAAGTTGACCCACATACCTTCAACCTAACTGCTGAAATATTCGAAAAAGCAATCACACCTCGAACCAAGGCTGTGGTACCGGTACATTTGTTTGGTCAGTGTGCCGATATGGAGCCTATTCTTGAAGTGGCGAGAAAGCACAACATTTTTGTTGTAGAGGATACAGCACAGGCTATTGGTGCCGATTATACTTTCTCTGACGGAACTGTTAAAAAAGCCGGCACGATGGGGCATATTGGTTGTACTTCTTTTTTTCCTTCCAAGAACTTGGGCTGCTACGGCGACGGAGGCGCATTGTACACCAACGACACAGAACTCTTCCAGAGAATAAAAATGATTGCTAATCACGGACAGGCGATAAAGTACCATCATGAGATAGTAGGTGTAAACTCCCGTCTGGACACTATTCAGGCAGCGATCTTGGATATAAAGCTGAAGCATCTTGATGCTTATGCAAAGGCCCGCAACGAAGCTGCTACCTTCTACGACAAAGCTTTTAACGGATTGGATTGGATCCAGATTCCAGTAAGGCAGCCTAATTCCACTCACGTTTTTCATCAATATACGCTGAAACTTACCGATCCTGGCGATCGTGACAAGTTAAAGGCTCATCTTGAAGCACAGAAAGTACCTGTAATGGTTTATTACCCTATTCCGCTGCATCTTCAAAATGCATTTAAGACTCCGGAATATGGTGTTGGCGATTTTCCAGTATCCGAAACATTATGTAGCCAGGTTATCTCTCTGCCCATGCATACCGAAATGACAAAAGAGCAGCTGGAATATATTTCCAAGGCTTTACACTCATTTAAGAGTGAGGCTGTGCTTTCTTCAGTAAACTAAGAGGCTTAACAGGCGCAATCATATTTATTATCGTTCAAAATTGCCCTATACTAAATGAGTACTGTAATAGGAGTTGTTGGCGGCGGTATTGTAGGGCTTTCAGTAGCATATAAACTACAGTTGAAATATCCGGGCTGCAAGGTGCTGCTTTTTGAGAAAGAGCAAGACATAGGCCAGCACCAATCAGGACGCAATAGTGGAGTTTTGCACTGCGGTCTGTACTATGAACCGGGATCTTTAAAAGCACAATTGGCTGTATCTGGTATCAGGCAAATGACAGCCTTTTGTCGTGCACATGATATTGATCATGAGATATGTGGTAAAGTGGTAGTAGCTACCGACGAGCGAGAGTGCGGATTCCTGAAGAGTCTTTACAACCGCGGTAATGCCAACGGTCTTGCCGGCCTCAAGTACCTGAGCCAGGAGGAGCTGAAAGAAAGAGAGCCTTATGTTGCAGCCAAAGAGTCTTTACTGGTGCCAGAAGAGGGAATTGTAGATTATAAGGCAGTCATGCACTGTCTGAAGAACCTTATTCTTACCAGGAACGGTGAAATTTATACCGGTTTGGAAATCAAGGAAGCAATAGAGCGCAGCAATAAGATCATTCTCTCAAATGAAGAAAAGACTTGGGAACTGGATTATGTAGTGAGCTGCGCAGGCCTGCATTCCGATAGGGTATTCCAACGGTTTACCGGCGAGCAAAGACCGTTGCGTATTGTTCCATTCAGAGGAGAGTACATGATGTTGAAACCAGAGGCCAAACATTTGGTAAACCATCTTGTTTATCCTGTTCCTGATCCCGAGTTCCCTTTTCTGGGCGTCCACTTCACCCGTATGATGTCCGGTGCCCGGGAGGTTGGCCCTAATGCCGTGTTTGCGCTGAAAAGAGAGGGGTACACCAATAAGCAGTTTTCCCTGAAAGATACTTTGGATGCTGTTACTTATAAAGGCTTTGTATCTTTCCTTGTCAAAAACTTTTCCTTCAGTTTAGGAGAGTTTTATAGTTCTGTTAGTCCGGGCATATTCCTTAAAAAGGCAAAGAAGATGATTCCTGATGTAGAGCTGTCGCACTTTACAAGCGGAACCGCTGGCGTTCGTGCACAGGCTATGGATAATACGGGCAAGTTGATTATGGACTTCAGGATAATAAGGAAAGGCCGCCAGGTGCATGTTTTAAACGCCCCTTCGCCAGGTGCTACAGCTTCTTTGGCTATTGCCGATTATGTGTTGGATACGTACTTAAGTTAAAATCTGATCTTGTACAAAAGCATATTATCCATGAGTATATTTATTTTATTCTACCTTTGCCGTTAATTTGGAAAAACTACATTGAAATGTGGTTTTATTTATACAATAAAATTAACTATGTCGGATTATTTTGTACACGAAACTGCGGTTATTGACGAAGGATGCACTATCGGGAAAGATGCCAAAATATGGCACTTTTCTCATATAATGCCTAAGTGTATTATAGGCGAAGGCTGCAATATAGGCCAGAACTGTGTAATATTTCCCAATGTAATTCTGGGCAAGAATGTGAAAGTGCAGAATAATGTTTCGATTTATGAAGGGGTAACCTGCGATGATGATGTGTTCCTGGGACCGTCAATGGTATTTACTAATGTGGTCAATCCGAGAAGCGGCGTCAATCGCAGAGGGCAATATGCAAAAACGCATGTAGGCAAAGGCGCTTCGATAGGTGCAAATGCAACCATAGTATGCGGCCATGATATCGGTGCTTATGCTTTTATCGGTGCAGGCGCTGTAGTGACCAAAACGATCCCTCCCTATGCCTTGGTTGTGGGCAATCCGGCAAAACAAATCGGTTGGATGAGCGAATATGGGCACCGCCTTGCATTTGAAAATGGTAAAGCGGTATGTTCCGAAAGCGGCCAGGAATATGAGCTTGTGGATGGAAGCGTAACGCGTATTAAATAATACGGCCAGGATTCTTGCTTAAAAAACGAACTTATAAATAACTAAATATAATGGTTGCCCCTGATCAGAAAATAAAATTTGCCGTAGTAGGTTGCGGTCATATTGGTAAGCGCCACGCCGAGATGATAAAGCGCAATCCGGAAAGCGACCTCGTCGCTTTAATCGATGTAAAAGACAAAGCAGTATTGGGTATTGAAAGCTATGAGGTGCCTTTCTTTAATTCTTTGGAAGATTTTTTAGCTTCCGGCATCAACACAGACGTTATCAATATTGCTTCACCCAACGGCTTCCATGCTGTGCAGGCCTTGAAGGCCTTGGAAGCCCGGAAGCACATTGTGATCGAAAAGCCTATGGCCTTGAGCAAGCAGGATGCTGAAAAGGTTATTTTTAAAGCATTACATGTGCACAAGCAGGTGTTCGCCGTAATGCAAAACCGCTATTCCCCTCCGAGCGTATGGATTAAAGATCTGATAGAAAGTGGCAAGCTGGGACAAGTATATATGGTACAGCTTAACTGCTACTGGAACAGGGATGATCGCTATTATAAGCCCGATAGCTGGCATGGAAAGAAGGATCTGGATGGCGGTACGCTCTTTACCCAATTCTCTCATTTTATTGATATCATGTATTGGCTGTTCGGTGACATTCAGAATATCCTGGGTAAATTCAACGACTTCAATCATAAAGAGCTTACCGACTTTGAAGATAGCGGCTTTGTGAGCTTTGATTTTGTAAATGGGGGTATGGGTTGTCTTAACTATTCCACCTCAGTTTGGAACCAGAACCTGGAAAGTTCTATGACCATCATTGCTGAGAATGGTTCTGTAAAGATAGGAGGGCAATACATGGACAAAGTGGAATATTGCCACGTAAAAGATTATGAGATGCCTGTCCTGGCCCCAACCAACCCTGGGAATGACTATGGCGCTTATAAAGGTTCGGCAGCCAATCATCATTATGTAATTGAAAATGTAGTTGACGTATTGAGGGGAAGAGCGGCTATTACTACTAATGCTCTGGAAGGATTGAAAGTTGTGGATATTATTGAAAGAATTTATGCACAATATAAGCCGTTATGAACGTACTCCAGTTAATAGGCCGTGATCGGGAACTTTTTACAGAAGATGTACTGGATCATGAGTTTCATTTAAAGTCTATCATCAGGAATTCACGCTTTTTGGTTATTGGAGGAGCCGGCTCTATCGGACAGGCAGTTACCAAAGAGATCTTTAAAAGAAACCCGCGCAAACTTCATGTAGTTGATATTAGTGAGAACAATATGGTGGAGCTGGTTCGTGATATAAGAAGCTCTTTAGGATATATAGACGGAGATTTTCAAACCTTTTCTTTAGACATTGGTTCCGTTGAGTATGATGCTTTCTGGGAAGCAGACGGAAACTATGACTATGTGCTGAACCTTTCAGCATTGAAACATGTGAGAAGCGAAAAAGACCCGTATACGCTCATGAGAATGATTGATGTCAATGTTCTGAACACAGTACGTACTGTGCGGCAGGCTACCATAAAGAAGGTATCGAAGTATTTCTGCGTATCTACGGATAAAGCTGCCAACCCTGTCAATATGATGGGAGCTTCCAAGCGTATTATGGAAATGTTCCTTATGCGCGACAGTGAGCACATTAATATCTCTACCGCACGCTTTGCCAATGTTGCGTTTTCCGATGGCTCCTTATTACATGGATTTAACCAGCGCATTCAAAAGCGCCAGCCCATTGTTGCACCTAATGATATTAAAAGGTACTTCGTAATACCTAAGGAGTCGGGAGAACTGTGTTTGATGTCCTGCATTTTTGGTCAGAATAAAGACATTTTTTTCCCCAAGCTAAGCGAAGAGCTCCATTTAATTACTTTCGCCGACATAGCCGGACGCTACCTGAGGACTATGGGTTATGAGCCTTACATATGTTCGGACGAAGATGAGGCTCGGTCGCTGATGGCTGTCCTACCTAAGGAAAAGAAGTGGCCTTGTCTGTTTAGTGCAAGCGATACAACTGGGGAAAAAGATTTTGAGGAGTTTTATACAGGTAACGAAGTGCTGGATATGGAACGCTTTCGTAATATAGGAATTGTCAAAAGTGAGCTAGATATCACAAATGATTCTCTGGATATGTTTTTAAGCGCTATTCAGCAAATGAAATTGTCGTTAAAATGGGATAAACAACAAATTGTTGATTTATTTCTAAAAATGTTACCTGATTTCGGACATAAGGAAACCGGAAAATATCTTGACGCTAAAATGTAATCTATCATCCAACTGAAATACACATGTCCTATAAAATACCTCTGTTTGATCTAAATTTTACTGAACTCGAAAAAAGGGCCGTATTAGAAACGATTGAATCCAATTGGATATCTACAGGCCCCCGATGTTTGGAATTCGAGCAGAAATTTGCAAAAATGTTAAATGCAAACTATGCTATAAGTGTATCAAACTGTACTACTGCCTTGCATTTGGCTTACGAGGTCCTTGATATCGGACCGGGAGACGAAGTGATATGTCCTTCAATGTCTTTTGTAGCAACTGTAAATGCAATACGGTATGTGAATGCTGTTCCTGTTTTTTGCGATGTAAAAGGGATAGACGACCTGAATTTGGATCCGGAGAAAATAGAACGTCTTGTAACAGAAAAAACCAAAGCGATAGTTGTGATGCACTTTGCAGGATTTCCCTGCGATATGGATAGCATAATGACTATCGCACATAAATATAAGCTTAGGGTTGTTGAGGACGCTTGTCACGGACCTTTATCTGAATATAAGGGAAGAAAACTGGGAACTATAGGAGACATTGGCTGTTTCAGTTTTTTCTCAAACAAGAACATTAGCACCGGAGAAGGTGGTATGATGGTAACTAATGACAAGGAGCTTGAAAAACAAATAAGACTTAAACGTTCTCATGGTATGACCACCATGTCTTTTCAGCGTGCATCGGGACATTCCACTGAATATGATGTCGTTGCCTTGGGCTACAACTATCGTATGGATGATTTGCGCGCATCCTTGGGCATTGTTCAGCTAGATAAACTTCAAGATGATCTGGAGCGCAGAAGAAATGTGAGAAGCTGGTACGAGAATAAGCTTCAAAAGTTAAGTGAAAAGGTTGTTGTGCCGTTTCAAAACAACCGGGAGTTTGTTTCCAACTATGTGTTTCCTATAGTGTTGAAGGATAGCAACAAACAATATAGGGATGATGTGCGTAATAAAATGCATGCTTTAGGTGTGCAAACCAGTGTACACTACCCGGCTATACACCGGTTCTCTATTTATCATGAGTTTGCAAAGAATAGAAATATGCAATGGACAGAATATATTGCTGATAATGAAATTACCCTGCCCATGTATGCAAATCTGACCGAAAGTAACATCGATTTTATTGTAGAATGCCTGCAGGAAAGCCTTTAGTATTGTATACAATGGAAGAAGGGGGACAGATAGTATTGGTAGGAGGCTTTGTAGAGTCTATAGAACTTATCAAGAACATCGGCTTGGGAATTGCCGGTATTATTGATGGTTCACGTGAAAAAATTGCTGAAATCTATCGCAACGAGCTTAATTACCTGGGCAGCGACGACATTTTAACTGATGCCGCGTTTCAAGAAGTTTACGGACATCTCCCATTCTTTCTTAGCCCGGACATGCCAAAAATAAGAAAGAAATTATTTACGGCCTATGAGGAACATAAGTGTAGCTTTACTAACGTCGTTTCTCTTAAAGCTAATATTTCAACCTCTGCGCAATTACATGCGAATGCTTCTATCATGGTACAAGACTGGGTTAACATTTCATCTCGAGTAAGGGTAGGGCGGGCTGTAAGGTTGAACACATGTGCGAATGTAATGCATGACTGTATTTTGGGTGATTTTGTAACAGTGGCGCCTAATGCAGTCTTATTAGGCAATGTTTCTGTGGCCGAAGGGTGTTACATCGGTGCTAATGCCACTATATTGCCGGGGATAAAAGTAGGTGCAGATGCGACAATCGGTGCCGGCGCGGTTGTTACTAAAGATGTGCCGGGCGGGGTAACTGTTGTGGGGAATCCTGCTAAAATTTTATATCAAGCCATATGAAGTTACTTATTATCGGCGATGCTTTAAGTCAGTTTACAACAAATTTTTCAAGAGAACTAAAAGCTAAGTATACAGAAGTAGAAATTGATATTGTCAATTTTGTGAATGTTAATACAGGGGCATTAAAGCACCGCTTAAATGGAGTCTATAGCAATATTTATAACTTCAGGCCTCTTCCGGCAGGCCTGATAGGCAAAATCCCAAAGATAAGAGGAATAGTTGCACGAGAAGAAGCTCAGCAATGCATAAAGGCTATTAATCGTAAAATATCCTCCTATAATGTAATATTGATGCATGGTTTTTGGAATGCTAATAAACAAATACTGGATAATTTATATGCAGAACACGTTTTTAAAGTAGGGGCATTCTGGGGCGGCGATTTCTATGACAGAGGAATAAACGGAACTACGCATGTCGTGGCAGAACTACTTGAGCGGATGGACAGAGTTTGTATTTCGACCAAAAATATGGAGAAAGACATTCTTGAAGTTTTCGATATCCCAAAAAGTAAGATTCGGAATTGTCTGTTCGGTCTAAAACCTTTGGATAACCTTTTTGAAAAATGGCATATTACCCAGGCTGATGCAAAAAAAGTTATGGGCTTTGATGAGCAGGATATCATCTTAACCTGTGGTTATAATGCTTGTGAAAATATGCAGCACCTGGAGATGTTAAGAAGTATAGCATCAATCAGAAAGTATTTGCCTGATCGACTCAAAATAATCCTGCCTTTAACTTATGGAGATGCCACTCAGGATTATCTTAATGCTATTAAGAGAGCTGCTGAATCAATTAATGTTCCCTGTACTTTTTTACAGCAATTTCTTTCCGACGAAGAAGTAATGATGCTAAGGAAAGCTACGGATGTGTTTATTCAGGTTCAGCAAACAGATGCTTATTCAGGATCAATGCAGGAACACTTGTTTGCTCAGAATATTGTAATTACAGGAGCATGGTTACCGTACGAACAGCTAAAAGAGAAAGGAATATACTTTGAAGAAGTGGGAAATATGAATCAGCTTTCTACAAAGTTGATGGAGGTTTTGCAATCTATCGACAAGTTAAAAAGGAAGGTACAGAAGTTCAATACTTGTGATAAGTTCTCTGGTTCAAGGTGGCAGGTCTGTATTGATGATTGGTACAATATGCTTAATGAATACAAGCAATAATTATGGATGACAAAGTAAAATCTCTGCTCGTTGCTCCGGATACCTCTTTAAAAGAGGCATTGGCTCATATGGATAAGATAGGCTACAAGCTATTGATCTTTATTGATGATCAGCAGAAATTTAAAGGGCTGCTTTCGATCGGAGATATCCAAAGAGCTATAATCGCCAATTATTCATTAGACGAACCGGCTTTAAATTTCGTCAGAGAAGGCTTGATCACAGCCCGGCCTGATATGACGGAAGCAATGATAAAAGCCGAAATGCTAAAGCATCGGTTAGTATATATGCCGGTTATCAATGCCGATAATAAAATAGAGCGGGTCATTTTTTGGGAGGATATCCTTCAGGAGGAATCACATCTCTTCCCCAAGCTTGGATTACCTGTAGTTATAATGGCAGGTGGCTTTGGTACCAGGCTCAAGCCGCTTACGAATGTTCTACCCAAACCCCTCCTGCCTTATGGGGATAAGACGATTCTTGAAAGCATCATCGATAGGTTTAAGAAGTTTGGATGTGTCAACTTCGACATTTCCGTAAACTATAAAGCCGATTTTATACAATTTTACTTTGATAGAATAAAAGATAAAGACTACAACGTTAATCTTTTTTCAGAAGATGCTCCCTTGGGTACAGCGGGCAGTCTAAGGCTATTAAAAGATAAGCTGAAAACCACATTTTTTGTTTCCAATTGTGATATATTAATTGAGGAAGACTATTCGGCTATTTATAATTTTCACAAGGAGCATAATCATGAATTAACCCTTGTGGCATCTCTTAAAAACTATAGGATTCCTTATGGAACTATTGAAAGCGGTAATAACGGAGAGTTGATTGATATTAAAGAAAAGCCGGAGCTTAGTTTTATGATCAACTGCGGATTGTATATTTTGGAGCCGCACTTGCTTTCTGAAATACCGGAGAACACATTTTTCCATATTACGCACTTAATGGAAAAAATTAAAGGCCGTGGAGGCAAAGTCGGCGTATTCCCGATTAGTGAAAAGTCTTGGATAGATATTGGAGAGTGGCAATTCTATTCTAAAATCTTACTTCAATAATCTCTCTCCTCCAGCAATAAGTAAACTCTTATGTCTCTCGTGCGATTAAAATCCCTGATGAAGGATAGTGTTATATATGGTCTGTCTGGCATTGTTGCCAGATTTATCTCCATATTTCTTATCCCTCTATATACCAGGGTTTTTAACCCGGAGGATTACGGTACTATCGGATTATTAACAAGTGGAATTGCGCTGATATCAATATTGACCACTATGGCTATGGATAACTCCACCGCACGGTGGTTTTATGACACAAATGATGAAACTGACAGGAAGATTACGATCAATACATGGTTCTGGTTTTATCTAGCGACTTGTATAGTATCCATGTTACTTGTTTTTTTGGCTTCGCCTTTAATCAACACTTTTTTGTTGCACAATATGAGGGGCGGAGTTATGTGTATTATATTGCTTGCGGGAACCTTACCGTTTTCCATGGTGACAGCCGTAGCCAATAATGTGCTTAGGTTTGAACGTAAGGCTGTTCCTACCGTACTACTTTCTCTTTTAGTTACATTGCTTTCTATAGGCTTTAATCTACTATTCGTCATTATACTGAAGGTGGGTATAGTCGGTGTCTTTTACTCTTCCTTGCTTTCGCAGGTGATAGGCAGCTTGTTTGCTTTCTGTTTGATGAGAAGATGGATCAACACCCCCAGGCTTTTCGACTTTCCACGGCTGAAAAAAATGCTGGCCTACAGTTGGCCTTTTATTCCGGCCAGTCTTGCAATATGGGTCGTTAATCTTTCTGGTGTTTTTTTCATTAACGGCCTTAAGGAAAAAGCAGATGTAGGGCTTTACCAGATCGGAGTCGCACTTGCTTCCATATTAGGAATGGTTACTAATGCTTTCCAGCAAGCCTGGTCCCCGTTTGCCTATTCAATCATCAATGATCCTGATGCCAAGCAGGTATATGCGAGAACATTCGATTTTTATGTGCTCCTTTTTAGTCTTGGTTGTATTGGTGTAGCTCTTTTTGGCAAAGAAGTATTAATTCTGCTTACGCAACCAGAATACTATGATGCTTATGATGTGGCTACGGTACTGAGCTATAGTTATTTGTTTATAGGCCTCGTCAATATTGCTGATCTGGGTCTTTCTATCACTAAAAATACCAAGCCGCTTGGTTTTATAATGACCGTATCTGCGGTATTGATTATTGTGCTTAATCTCACCTTTATTCCTTTATGGGGTAGGATCGGCGCGGCGCTCGCACTTTGTATTTCGCAAGCCATAAACCCAATCTATATGTTCTACCGTTCTCAAAAAGCGTATCCTATACCATTTAATTTTAAAAAGGCTGGTTTATTGGCTATTTGCAGTATGTTTACATCTTACGTAAGCGTATGTTATCTTCAGTCTTTTAGTTTTTGGACCGGTGTCAGCATCAAGGCGGTGGTGTTTATGCTATTTATGGCATTTGTAGCGTTAATTTACCGAAGTTCCGTTATATTATTATTGCGGAGATATTCTTCTCGGAAAAAATAGCCTCACATTCGACAAATCAGATAATGAAACCAAGACTACTTATATTTTCTTCAAGGCCTGCACATAATGCTCCTAGGATCATTAGAGAGGTAAATGCGCTTGCGTTGGCATTTGATATTTATTTGACTGGGAGTACAGCGTTGCAGCAGGAAAATGTCAAAGAGTATATTTATCAAGACGATCACGTTGCCTTCTTCGATAGAGTTTTACATTATGGTCTTCGTAAGTTTACCGGAGGACGCCCACTTACGTGGCGGTTCCCTTTTACGGCCAAAGAGCGGGAGCGATTAATCCAGAAAGTAAAACCCGCAGTTGTAATTATCCATGAGCCGGAGAACCTTCCTTACTTTCTTAAGCTAAGAGCGAAATATAAGTTCAAGTTAGTTTTTAATGCTCACGAGTATCATCCGCTTGAGTTTGAGGATAGGCCTGAATGGCAAAGAACTTCCGGGCGGTATTTCTTCAGATTATACAAGAAGTACCTTCATAGCCTTGACCTTCTTATTAATGTATGTGATGGTATAGCGGAAGAGTGTGAGAAAAACTTCGGAATAGTTTCTTTTGTTTTCCCAAACGCAGCATTGTACAGACCAGATATAAAGCCTGTTCCTTTATCAGATGGACCTATTAGGATGATTCAACATGGTGCATGTATACGAGAGCGCAATATTGAGTTGATGGTAAAGACCGCCCAATTGTTAGGTAGCGATTATCGGCTCGATCTTATGCTGATGAAGAACGACAAAAGCTATTATGAAGAACTAATACAACTGGCATCAAAAACCAGCAATGTGCGATTGATAGAACCTGTTTCTTTCGATGAGATCGTTCCTTTTATTAACCAATACGATATCGGTTTATATTATATTAAGCCTAGCAGCTTTAATAACAGGATGGCTTTGCCCAATAAGTTGTATGAATTTATTCAGGCTCGACTATGTACGGTTATAAGTCCTTCTGTAGAAATGAAACGAGTAGTAGAGCAAAATAGCCTTGGAAGGGTCGCTGTAGATTTCACTGCAGAATCAATGGCTGAAGCTGTAAAAGGTCTGAGCAAAGAGCAAATCTATGATTATAAACAAAAAGCAGATGCTTCAGCTTATAAACTATCTGCTGAATTTCTGAGTGATAAGCTGTTGGAGAAAATAGTGGCCTTATTGTAATTTACTCGAACATTATAACGCTAAGTCCAACTTGAGTTGTTTCTAAATTTAAAATAGTGAAGAAAATTATATCTGTTATCGGGGCCCGTCCTCAATTTATTAAACATGCACCTGTCCAATTACAGCTGCAACGATACTTTCGCTCAATAACAATTCATACAGGACAACATTATGATCCCAATATGAGTGCAGTTTTCTTCAACGACCTGAATATCCCCCAGCCTGATTACCTTTTTGACATAGGTGGCAGCAAGCCACAGGGAGAACAAACTGGTATTATGTTAACAGAAACGGAAAAGGTATGTCAGGTCGAGTGTCCGGATGCGATTTTGGTGTATGGTGATACTAACAGCACCTTAGCCGCAGCACTTGTTGCAGCTAAAATGAATATTCCCTTAATACATATAGAGGCGGGGCTCCGAAGTTTCAACCGGTCGATGCCTGAAGAAATAAATAGGATTGTAGCAGATGAATTTGCAACCTTACTTTTCTGCCCCTCGGAGCAGGCCATCCGTAATCTTGCTGCAGAAGGTATTAACCATAAGGGTATTTTTAAAAGTGGGGATGTGATGTGTGATACCCTATATCTGGTGCAGAACAAAATACAACGTATATACGCTGAGCCATATTACTTTGCCACGATCCATCGTCCTTACAATACCGATGACAATGACCGTTTGAAAAGACTGCTTGATAGCCTTAACAAACTTAGGCATCCCGTAATATTGCCGATCCATCCCAGAACCTTATCTCGAATGAGCGCATTCGGTATTGATAAAGGAAAATTTACAAATATTAACTTTATAGACCCGATAGGGTATGTGGAATCTATATCCTATCAGAAGTATGCAGAATGCATTATTACTGATAGTGGTGGTATGCAAAAGGAAGCTTACATGCTCAAGAAGAAATGTATCACTCTTCGAAGTGAAACAGAATGGACTGAAACACTGACGAACGGGTGGAATACATTGCTGTTTGACGATCTAAGTCAGTTGTCACAACAAGTGGCAAAGCCCTGTGGTACGTATGTGGAAAATATTTATGGTGATGGGAATGCTGCAGAGCAAATTGTAAGCATAATTAAATATTATATATGATTTCCATAGTTAACTATGGTCTTGGCAATCTGGCCTCTATTACCAATATGCTGAATTATTTAGGAATCCCGTCCCAAATAATTCATACACCGGCGCAGTTGGACAGCGCACAAAAGATTATCTTGCCAGGTGTGGGTTCTTTTGATGCAGGTATGGCAAATCTTCGGAATTATGGCTGGTTGAGTATACTAAATCGGAAGGTGTTGGACGAAAGAGTACCGGTTTTGGGGATATGCTTAGGTATGCAACTAATGACTCAGTCGAGCGAAGAAGGAACCGACAAGGGGTTAGGGTACATAGCAGGAGTTACCCGAAAGATTAACTTACCAACAGGGAGCAATTTAAAAGTGCCACATATGGGTTGGGCCGAGGTAAAAGAAATCAAAACGGGTGTTTTTAAAAAGGGCTTATTGCCTAACAGCCGGTTTTACTTTGCCCATACTTATATGGTGAGCCTTGACAACCCTGAAGATCAATGGCTGACTGCCGAATATGGCCAGCACTTCTGCGCGGCATATCATAAGGAAAATATAATAGGAGTACAATTCCATCCCGAAAAAAGCCATAAATATGGCCTTGATTTCCTGAAAAAGTTTATTTTGAATTTTAATTAATTTTTTTATAAAACTGTATTCATGAATAAATTTAGGGTTATTCCGGGTTTATTGATAGAGAAGGGGAGTTTGATAAAGGGGGTACAATATGAACATCATAGATATGTTGGAGACCCGCTGAATGCAGTCAGTATTTTTAATGAAAAGGAAGTTGATGAAATTGTTATTGCAGACAGAAGTGCGGGTAAAGAAGGTATTGATTTTTCTCTTATAGAAAGGATCGCAACTCAGGCCTTTATGCCGTTGGCTTACGGTGGTGGAATTAGAAATATAGACGACGTTACCCGTTTGCTACAGTCGGGTGTCGAAAAGGTTATTCTCAACTCTGTCACCATTACTAATCCTTCCATCGTGGAAGCTACGGCCTCCAAGTTTGGCAGCGCATCCACCATTGTGAGCATAGATGCAAAATCAGGGGTCTTTGGCGAAGCCAAAGTGTGGTATCGGAATGCTACTGTAAAAACGGATATCGGCGTATTGAATCAAGCCAAACGAATGGAGGCGGCTGGTGCAGGAGAAATATTGCTTACTTCAGTTAATCGGGAGGGTACTATGAAAGGATTTGATCTTAAACTGATCAGAAAAGTAGCTAATGAGCTAAGCATTCCGCTCATTGCAAGCGGAGGCTGCGGGAAGGTGGATCATATATATGAAGCTATAAATAGCGGTGCTTCGGCAGTGGTTTTGGGAAGTATGTGTGTATTTTGGGGTAAACATCGTGCTGTGTTGATTAATTATCCCAACTGCAATCGTAGTTGAATTATATGAAACTATATAAGCAATGTGTCAGGTGCGTGATGGATACAACTGACCCGAATATTATATTTGATGAACAGGGTGTGTGTAACCATTGCTACCATTACGACAACTATTACGCAAAAATCTGGCTTAAAGAAGCACAGGGCGAAGCTGCGCTACAATCCATTTGGAACCAGATTAAAGATTATGGCAAAGGAAAAGAGTACGACTGTATTTTAGGCCTAAGTGGGGGTATCGACAGTTCTTATCTACTCTATCTTAGTTGGAAGGCTGGGCTTAGGGTGCTAGCAGTACATGTAGATGCAGGCTGGAATTCAGAAATAGCAGTTCACAATATACAGGCACTTTGTAGTCAGTTGCAGGTAGATCTTGTAACCCACGTAATTGACTGGCAGGAAATGCAGCAGCTGCAACGTGCATTTCTCCGCTCCCGGGTAATTAATCAAGATATTCCTCAGGATCATGCTTTTTTCGCTTCCCTGTACAAATATGCCGTTAAAAATAAAATTAAATATGTACTCAATGGAGCGAATATAAGCTCTGAGTCCATACTGCCAGACAGCTGGAGGGGCTACTTTGCGATTGACTCTATACATATTAAAGATATATTTAAGAAGAATTGCAATAAAGGAGAGCAACTGAAGAAGTTCCCTTTATTGCATCTTGTTAAACATGTTATTTATTTTCCTCACATTAAGAAAATGAAAGTAATCACCCCTCTCAATTTTATTGATTATAACAAAATAAAGGCATCAGAAGAACTGGCAACGAAATTTGGTTTTCGTGACCCAGGTGAGAAGCATTACGAATCTCGCTTTACCCGTTTTCACCAGCGTTATAATCTTTATGAAAAATTTGGAATTGATGAGCGGAAAGCGCATTATTCCAGTATGATTTTAGCTGGGCATATGACCAGGGAGGAAGCTTTGCTCCGCCTGGAAAAACCACCATATAATAACGCGGCGGAAAGACGGCAAGATGTAAATTTTATATGTAATAAGCTTAATTTTGCACCTGAAGAATTCGAGGCCATTATGGCCCTCCCCAACGGCAGACATGAAGACTACAAGTCGTCACAGGTTTGGTTCTCCAAAATGATTCCAGTTCTAACTAAAATGAAAAAGGCAGTTTTGCCTTCTTGTAAATAATATGTGTGGAATAGCAGGCATACTTAGTGCCAATCCCGGCAATATCTCGAAAGAGCGAATTAAAAGAATGACCGATGCTATTGCCCATCGTGGTCCGGATGGCGAGGGACAATGGATAAGCGATAACGGTAAAGTAGGTCTTGGCCACAGGCGATTGTCCATAATTGATCTTAGTCATAGTGCAGACCAGCCTATGCACTATTTAGATCGCTATACCATTGTATTTAACGGTGAAATCTATAATTATATAGAGCTGAAGGAGGTGCTGATTAAGCAGGGGTTCCTGTTTAAAACGGCATCTGATACGGAAGTATTGATGGCGCTATACCATCGTGATAAAGAAGCTTGCCTGCAGTTATTGGATGGCATGTTCTCTTTTGTCATCTATGATAAAAAGGAAGAAACCATTTTTTGTGCCAGAGACAGATTTGGAGAAAAGCCGTTCTTTTACAGCTGCCAGCCAGGACAGTATTTCATTTTCGGCAGCGAAATGAAAGAGCTTTGGGCTGCGGGTATACCCAAGGTGGTCAATAAAAAGATGTTATATAAATATCTGCAATGGGGTACACTTGTTAATTCGGTAGATCTCTCCGAAACTTTCTACGAAGGTTGCAGGCTGCTTCCTCACAGCCATTATATAAAAATGAACCTGCATTCCCTGAAGCCTGAACCCCAAAGCTATTATGATATCCAGTGGAAAAATATTGACTACTCCATTACAGAAGAAAAGGCAACCAAACAGTTCAGAGAACTGTTTTATGAATCGGTGAAACGAAGGCTTCGGAGCGATGTCCCCGTTGGCAGTAGTCTTAGCGGCGGGCTTGACAGCAGTCTGGTGGTAGGTGTAATCGACGAACTTATAAAAGGATCGGGGCAGATACAGAAAACTTTCAGTGCCGTCTTCCCGGGTTTTGCCAAAGATGAGCGGAGATACATGGATATGGTCATTGACAAAACCTGCGCGGAACCTCATTTTGTTACACCTACCGATGATGGAATGATTCAGGAGTTACCAACCATTTCTTACCATCAGGAAGAGCCATATGGCAGCGCCAGCATATATGTACAGTATAAAGTAATGGAGCTTGCTCGTAAAGAGCAGATAACCGTATTGCTGGACGGGCAGGGAGCAGACGAGATTCTTGCCGGTTATCACGGCTACTATCTTCAGTATTTTAAAGAGTTGTATCGGAATGACCGTAAAAGATATACATATGAGGTGGCAATGTACAAGGAGCTGCATAGTGGTAACGAGATCAACGGACTCCTTTCTCGTGGCATAAAACAACGTATAAGAGAAATTGCTCCCTTTGCTATTAAACCTTTAAGGAATTTATACAGGAGAGTCAGACCTGTGGAAAGGCCTGGGTTTTTTAACCCGGATTTTGTAGATGCTTATCGTCAGCCGGTAACGTCTTCCTACATTGATCCCCGTTCCTTAAATGAGTCGCTATACCTAAGCACGATGAAAGGCGGCCTGCAGGAGTTATTACGTTATGCCGACCGGAACAGTATGGCGCACAGCCGAGAAGTAAGGTTACCTTTCCTGTCGCACGAGCTGGTCAATTTCCTGTTCACGCTTCCTGGCCATTTTAAAGTGAGGGAAGGCTGGACAAAGTGGATCATGAGAACTTCATTTGGTGAGCAATTGCCTGAACAGATTGCATGGCGTAAGGATAAGATCGGGTATGAACCGCCTCAGAAGTCCTGGATGGATAATAAGGACTTTAAACATATGGTGGTTGAATCCAGAAAAACTCTGGTAGCTGAAGGCATATTGGATAAGAATATGTTGTCTAGGGAGGTTATTTCAGAAAGTGCTCACTCCATGAAGGAAAATAACTGGGGCCAGTTAATGGCAGCACATTTGTTCAAAGCCGAACGCAGCAATAATTCGGTTGAAAGCTGAGCATGAAAAAAATCCTGATTGTAACAGAGAAGTTCCCTCCTAATACAGAAACAGCGGCCAACCGGCCGCTGGGTTGGGCAAGGTATTTCCATCAATATGGTTATAAACCTATTATACTCACCCGTAACTGGAATATAGAATATGTAAACGACGTTATTGCCTACCAATATACACCAGTTGGTGATAAGGTCATCCACGAGATTTACGACACGCATGAAGTATATTATTTACCTTTTAAAGGTAATTACAGAACAAGATTCATTAAAAAATACCGGTATGAAAGATATCGGCTGTTGTGCAGAGCGTTGACTTTTCTGGATCAACTGGCAACTGCGTTCGGCTGGTACCGTTTTTCCATGTACCGTGCCTACTTTGACTGGGCAGATCGATACCTGACGCAACATGACGATATTGCATTGGCGCTGATCACAGCTTCTCCCTTTACGTTTTTCAGATTAGGAAAACGCCTAAAGCGCAGATATAGGTTAAAATGGGTTGCAGACTACCGCGACCCGTGGACGGTACCTAAGGGAGTTATGGTGCGTGAAGGAGGGATGATGCATCGGATTATGGGAGTGATGGAACATAAAGCAGAGAAACGATGGGTAGCTACAGCTGACCACATTACATCGGTTTCTGACTTTATTACACAAAATATTTCTGATTTTCTGCAAGTACCAGGAACAACCATATATAACGGCTTTTTCCCGGAAGAAAAGGTATCGCACGACTTTGTTGCTAAGCCTGGCGAGTTTACTTTTTTATACAATGGTTCCTTATATGATATACAGCAGATTGAAATATTTCTGGATGGATTCAAAAAGCTGGTAGACCATTTTAAGAGTTATATAACCGTACGATTTAAAGGTATAGGTATTGATGCCATTCCTGCTTCATCTGCCAGGGTAAGAAGCTACCTGAAAGGTTATGAAGATTATGTAACCATTACTGCCCGCGTATCTAAAGCCGAATATCTTGATATCCAAGCTTCTGCACAGGTGCTGTTGATTGCCGGAACTGGACCTGGAGTAAAAGGAATTACCAGCAGTAAGATCTTCGATTATATACTGGTCGAAAAGCCTGTATTAATGGTGGCCAATGATAAAGATGTGGTAGAGAATATACTGCTCAAAACAGGTCAGGGTATATTTGCAGATACTCCTGAAGAAGTATTTGAAAAAATGAAGACGCTGATCGAGGAGTATCTTCTACATGGCAAGGTAAAGGCGTTTTATAATGAGAAAGCAGTGGCTTTTTATAGCCGTGAACAACAAACCCGCTTAATGAGCGGGATTTTCGACCGACTGCTTCAGGTATCGCCGATAGCAAATAATCTAATTTGAAAGTGACGAAACTTTTATACTTAATCCAAGCGCATAAGAATCCGGACCAACTAATGGATCTGGTAAATAAGCTTAGCGGAGAAGATGTAACCATTATAATCCATATCGACGCCAAGGCCGATATAAGTAAGTTTGCATTTATCAGAGAAGCGTTGCCCGGAAGCATTTTCTTTGTGGACCCACCACTGGCTGTATATTGGGGAGGATTAAGTCAGGTCAATGCCACTCTGGAAATGATTAAACTAGCCTTTTCTCTTAAAATTGACTTTGAGTATGCTCACTTTCTGAGCGGCCAGGATATTCCTGTTGTTTCTAATATAGCCATCCGGAACTTTCTGGGAAAAAATAAAGGACTCAACTTCCTTGATTTTAATAAGCTGCCTTTTTACCGGTGGCAACGTTCCGGCGGGCTGGACAGGGTAAGATATTACTGGTTTTCCGAAAAGATAGGATCCAAAATGGCACAGGTGTTTTACCTGTTGCAAAAAGCGATCGGGTTTAAAAGAAAATTCTTCCCCGATATGGAGCTTTATGGCGGCTCCAACTGGTGGACTCTTACTCGGGAAGCATTGGAATATATTCAGGAAAAGGGTGCAATAGGTACAGCCTATTACCGGCGTTTTCGGTACACTTTATGCCCGGATGAGATTTACTTTCAAACTCTTTTATTAAACTCACCCTTAAAGCAAAGCATTGTTTCTGATAATCTGAGATATATTGATTGGGACACGGGCCCCCACTGGCCACGGATGCTGAATGAAACAGATTATGAAACTATTATACGCTCGGGCAAGCTTTTTGCCAGAAAAATAGATAATAATGATAACAGGCTGGTGCAAATGCTTGCTGCCCGCTATCCTCATACGTAATAAATGATCAGGGCAGTAGAGAAGACGCTGATAGGCATATTGCTTGTACTCACTACGGCAGGCTTCTATGCGGCTTTTATAAAGCCGCTCGATGTCCTGTATATAGGAATAGCGGTAAACATTTACCTCGTCATCAAATCCAGAAAATTCAAGCCGCTTGCATTTATGTTTATCTTCTGGTTCACCTTTATATTGGTAACTCAACCCTATTATAAAGACGGAGTGGATATAAGCGGTGCCCGTAATCAGTTCGACATTCCTGAACTATACAACCAGACGCTCTTTAACCAAGTATTTTTACTACTGGTTATCGCCCTTTTTTTCCCACGTATAAAAGAGAACATATATCTCAGGGAGCGGATGAATATTCCTAGGAATCTGTTTGGATATTGGATCACGTTTTCTTTTATGCTTTATATCTTTTTCTTCGGCCAAAGCGGAGAGAGCGTGTTTTCAGCTGGGGGATATGCAACCGGGGCCAGCCAGACAAGCACCCTCAATGAATATTTCTTGGTATTGGTACCGGTTGCTGTACTTTGTGCCGGTAGCGATAAGGTATTGAGAAACCTGGCATATGCACTTGTAGGACTGTATATGCTTAAAGACCTGTCGTTCGGTGGCAGGAACGGCACCTTGCAAAACGCCCTTATGATCTTTCTGCTGGTAGACAACCGCAAGCTAAAATACTGGCACATAATTCTTATCGGTGCTTTCCCCGTTTATCTGTTACTGATCTATGGGACAATACGTGCCAATCCGTTTTTGCTATTTACAGCTTCTACTTCCGAAATCCTGACATTGCCATTTAGAAGTGAGCAATCTTTTATTGCATCTTTAGGCACACAATCTGATGTATTCTATGCATCTGTAAGATTTCTGGGTCTGCTCGAATTCGGTGTGCTGGAGCAAGCAGATCGTATCAAGATATTTGGATACAACATACTGGCAATTGTAATGCCTTATAGCTACCTGCCTGGGAAAGCCAACCTGGCCGGTTATGAACTGGTAAAATATAATGCAGGTGGGGGCGGGCTTATCAGTGCCTATTGGTACTTCTTTTTGGGGCTTCCCGGTGTTGCATTTATCGGATGGTATATTTCATTTATTATTAAGAAAGCGCGCTATAGCTCCAACATATATTTTATTCTTTATGTTCTGTGCTTGTTCTCATCTTATCCCCGCTGGCTTGGCTATAATCCTATTCTTATTTTTAAACTATGTATATATGGGGTGGTATTCTATATTATAATCAAAATCTGGAAAAATATAGCTAGAGGACCGGGAAATACTTTAACTCCATTAAAACCAGCCCAATAGGGGTATTTATCTATGTTCTCCGTAATCATACCCATCTATAATAAGGAAAAATACATAGTCAATACATTATGCTCTGTACTGAAGCAGGACTGGCAGGATTTTGAAGTAATCCTGATTGATGATGGCTCAACAGACAGCAGTATTGAAAAAGTCACTCCGTTTCTAAATGATCCGCGCCTGAAGCTGGTACGACAGGAGAATAAGGGCGTTTCAGCAGCACGTAATAATGGTTTGCAGCATGCAACACAAGATTTTATTGCGTTTATGGATGCGGATGACCTTTGGCATCCACAGTATTTACGGATAATGAGGAACACCTGGTTGCGGCATCCTGATGCTGGTATTATAGGAAGTGCCTATACTAGATTACACCTTGGCGAACGTCCTTTGATCGCTGAGATCGATCCGGAAAAATTCTTGACAGTACCTATCAGAAATTATTTTGCTGTCGATAAAAAATACCATTTCTGGACATCATCCACAACAGTAAGAAGATCGGTATTCAACGGGACACTTAAGTTTAATGAAGATCTTACTCACGGGGAAGATATCGATGTATGGTTGCATATTATGCTTGAATACAAAGGCGTATATATAGAAGAAGTGCTGGCTTATTATTCCTATGCGCCGGTTATTGCCGGCAAATACGACTTTCTTCCACCTTTCAGGAAACATCTAGTCAGTACAATACTGGACATATATAGTCCCTGGCTGAAAGGGGAACGGCCTGCTCCCTCAGGCTTCAGTAGATATATTTATTTTTTTACACTTTCAATGCTTGCAGCTTATAAATTTACCCGTAATGAAAAAAAGGAGGTGCTTGCAGTATACAAAAAGGTACCTTTGTTTTTCAAATTCAGGCGGTTGCGGGATATTATCCTGTTAATCCCTTTCCCATTGGGGAAATTCATTTTTAAACTTTATAATTAAACAGCTTCCGAATACGTATAGAAATATTTGTTATGATTAATGCCACAAAACCCTTTTTACCCTCAAAGGAGCTTTATTTGAAATATTTGGACCAGATATGGGACCGCGCATGGCTTACGAACCATGGTCCTCTTATCAGCGAATTGGAAGATAAGTTGAACAGTTATTTGGGGACTAAACATGTCTTGGCATTAAACAACGGTACTATAGCTCTCCAGATCGCTATTAAAGCTTTAGAGCTGAAAGGCGAAATCATTACAACGCCGTTTAGTTTTGTGGCTACCACCACATCCATCCTTTGGGAAAATTGCAAACCTGTATTTGTTGATGTAGAGCGTAAAACTTTAAATATAGATCCTGCCGGAATTGAAGCAGCAATCACCGGCCAAACGTCGGCTATACTGGCAACTCATGTTTATGGGAACCCCTGCGATATTGAAGGCATAGAGCATATTGCTAAAAAACATGGACTTAAAGTGATCTATGATGCTGCTCATTGCTTTGGTACCCAATATAAAGGCAAGTCCGTATTCTGCTATGGAGATGTAAGCACAACCAGCTTCCACGCTACAAAATTGTTTCATACAACAGAAGGCGGAGCAGTATTTACGCCACAGGAGTCTTTGTATAAAAAAATGAGCTTACTAAGGAATTTTGGTTTCACATCGCCTACTACCTTCAACGGTATCGGCATAAATGGTAAAAATTCTGAGTTCCATGCCGCAATGGGCCTTTGTGTGTTGGAAAGTATTGATAGTATACTGCAGCGGCGTAAAGAGCAGTACCTACGCTATGAGAATAATCTAAAAGGGTGGCTTGAATTCGTTACAATTCAGAAGCATACTGTATTCAATCATGCTTATTTGCCGGTATTTTTTGAAAGTGAAGAACAATTGCTTAACGTTGTTACGAGCCTCAATAACCACTATGTGTATCCCAGACGCTATTTTTACCCCAGTCTGAATACACTCGATTACATCGGCACCCAATACCAATGTCCGGTGTCTGAAGAGATGGCTAAAAGAGTATTGACCTTACCACTCTTTCACGATCTGAAAAACGAAGATATTGATTTGATCTGTAAAGTAATCAGAGAATCACTGTAACATTATGCTGATAGCCGGATCCAGAGGTTTTGCCAAGCAACTGCTTCACTCATTGCCAGAGGAAGATACGATGAATGTACAGTTCTTTGACAATGTAAACCTCGACACGGAAACACTCTATGATAAATTCCCTGTTCTGCATACCGAAGCCCAGGCCCGGTGCTATTTTGACAATATCGACAGACGTTTTGCTTTAGGCATTGGTAACCCTGCCATTAGGATTAAACTTGCAGAACTGCTACAATCCTGGGGTGGAATATTGACATCTACTATTTCCAGGCAAGCCTACATCAGCAAATACGGCGTATTTCTGGAAGATGGTATCAATATACTTTCTGGGGTTGTTGTAGAGCCCGACGTCACTATCGGAAAAGGGTGCTTAATTAATCTAAATGTTTCCATAACGCATGAGAGCCATGTGGGTGACTTTGTAGAGATCGGCCCTGGCGCAATGCTCCTGGGGAACTGTTGTGTAGGATGCGGTTGCTTTATAGGCGCAGGAGCAATAATACTACCCAAAATTAAAGTGGGGAACCATGTAGTTATAGGCGCAGGTGCTGTAGTAACAAAAGACATACCGGATAGCAGTACCATTAAAGGCATACCGGCCCGTTGAAAAGAAGGATAACTATGTCTATAAAGAAAAAACTAGTATTTATTTCAAATATTGCTGCGCCATATCAGGTTGCGTTTGCACCGGCACTAAATGAATATTATGAAACGTGCTTCTGGTTCTACGATAAGATTGGTAGTCGTCCCGCTTTCTGGGATGTTCCATTAACTCCCCAATGCAGGATACTGGATAAAGTGTATTTCAAAAGGCGCGAGAAATATATAACTTTTGGATTACCTCGATTGCTTGACGATTTTGATCCGGATATAGTGATGCTTGGAGGCTTGGCTATTCCGGCAAATTACTTTGCCTATAGATGGGCATGTAAACACAAGAAAAAGACAGTAATATTTACAGAACGCTTCCGCAATAAAAAAGGACAGTTGCGAAAGAAAGGACTGTATATGAATATATTAAGAAGATTATACCGGAAGGCGGATCTTATAATGGTATCTGATGAAGATATTATCAGTCAATTTAAGGACGATTTGGGGTTCAAAAACAAAATAGTAGCAAGCAGATACCCTTCAGACATAGATAAGTATCTCCGGCATCCGACCCGAACGCTTCACCAGAATGCAACCCTTATTTTCCCAAACCGGCTTACTCCTCTTTACAATCCTCTCGGCGCGCTAGAGATATTTAATGAACTGTTCCTGGAATATCCGGGAATAAAGCTGCTGATGAACGATGATGGCGAGCAAAAAGATCAATGTAAAGAATATATTGCTACTCATAATTTACAAGACAGCGTTGCTTTTCTTGATAATATAAAAAATTGGAACGATCTGGACGATATTTATCGTCAATGCGATATTATGCTGCTTCCCGCAAAATTTAGTAATGGCAATTTCACTATTATCGAAGCTATGGCGTCCGGTATGGGAGTCGTAATTTCTGATAAAGTACTGGGTGTAGGAAATATGATAGAAAATAGTAAAAACGGGTTCAAAGGAAGTGAAGATACGGAAACAATGAAAGCCGCGATAAAGAAATACCTGGACCATCCTGAACTTTTGGAGCAACATATGCTTGTAAACAGGGAAAAGGTAAAATATCTCGGAGCAGCAGGTACTGCGCAATTTTACTATGAATTAATGGAGCGCTATCTGTAGCTCCAACCAGCTATTAAGAGTTATGCAGGCATAGCCGTTGACATTATAATAAGCAATGACTGCTGACAAAGCAGTTGCAATCTGCTATCCACTTATGACACTATGACGATTCTTATCAATGCCGCCAATGTCCGCTTCGGAGGAGGTGTTACCGTGGCGAAGAACATCATAAAAAGTATTATTGCAGGAAAAGAATATGCAAAGATCTTTTTACTGCTTCCTCAACATGCCGGATATGATTTTGAAGGAGAGATGAATGTAAGTGTGGAATATGTACCGGACAGGTTTCATAAGGACTACTTCTATAAAGCTAAGTTTGTAAAGAAAAACTTCTCTTCTCTGGTAAATCGGTTACAGCCCGATATTGTTTTCAGCTTGGGTAATGTAGCTTTTCCCTGCAATAAGCCGCACTTGCTCCTGATACAAAATGCGTATCTTTTCTACCCCGAATCAGCGCTTTGGAAGCGTCTTCCCTTTAAATTCAAGCTATACATAAAAATGGCCAATCTGCAGACGAGGTATTACCTCAACAAAGCAGATTACTATCTGGTACAAACCAGTGTAATGAAGGAGCGGTTGCACAGGTTGTTCAATGTTGCTTATGAAATAATCGGAGTATTGCCTAATGTAGTTTCCTATCAAAGCAAACATATCAATCATGGCCATCCCGTATTACCCTTAAAGCAGGGAAAAGCAATAAAACTGCTCTTTCTCAGCAAGTACTATGCGCATAAGAACTATGATATCTTGCTGCCGCTTGCCAGGGAAATCAGAAATTCTGACTATCCACTGTCCATAAGTCTGACCTTACAACCCCAGGACCACCCCTATCTGGATAAGCTGTCAAGACAATTGCAGAAAGAGGGATTAGAAGATATTATTCGATTTGTAGGAGGAGTGCCTCCGGAGAATATAGATGAGATATTCACCAGACACGATGGATTATTCCTGCCCAGCCTTTTGGAATCTTTTTCGGGAACCTATATCGAATCTATGTTTTATGGGCGCCCGGTGTTTACCAGCGACCTTGATTTTGCCCACATAGTATGCAAAGACGCTGCGTACTATTTTGATCCGATGGATGCCCGGAATATACTGCAAATCATAAAAGCAGCCTATGAAGATAATTCCGATATGGAGAGTAAGATCGGAAAAGGTTATCAGATAATAGCGGCAATGCCGGGATGGCAGGATCTTTCAGCGGCAATATCGGCTGCTGTGACACAAATGCGAAGTCATAAGAAAAATTAAATTTACCTTTGCCCATCAAGAAAACAGTCTATGTTATCAGACAAAACGCTTCTTATTACCGGCGGTACCGGATCATTTGGCAACGCTGTATTAAACAGGTTCCTGAATTCCGGTTTTAAAGAAATACGCATTTTCAGTCGTGATGAAAAGAAGCAGGACGATATGCGTAAAAAATACAACGATTCAAGAATCAAATTTTACATCGGCGACGTCCGTAACGAAGATTCCGTTAATAACGCAATAAGGGGTGTAGACTATATATTTCATGCGGCCGCACTGAAGCAGGTCCCTTCATGCGAGTTCTTTCCTATGGAAGCTGTTAAGACCAATGTGAACGGTACAGAAAACGTACTGAACTCGGCTATTAACCATGGGGTGAAGAATGTTGTAGTGCTCAGCACTGATAAAGCTGTTTACCCCATCAATGCAATGGGTATTTCCAAAGCGATGATGGAAAAGGTAATGGTAGCCAAGTCTCGTACTGTTACAGCAGAAGAGTGCACTATGTCGGGTACCCGTTATGGAAATGTAATGGCATCGCGGGGTTCGGTCATCCCCTTATTTATCGACCAGATCAAGGCAGGCAAACCACTTACTATTACTGACCCGGCTATGACCCGCTTTATGATGACCTTGGAAGATGCTGTAGATCTGGTACATTATGCTTTCGAGCATGCCCGGCCAGGAGATATTTTTGTACAAAAGGCCCCCGCAGCTACTATCGAAATGGTGGCACTGGCGCTTAAAGAGCTTTACAATGCCAACAACGAGATCAAAATTATCGGTACACGTCATGGAGAAAAGCTTTATGAAACACTGGTCAACAGGGAGGAAATGATCAAGGCGATTGATATGGGTGGCTATTATCGCATTCCGGCCGATAACCGGGATCTGAACTATGAGCAATACTTCTCTGAAGGGGATATTGATATTTCTTCTGTAGAAGATTATCATTCGCACAATACACGCCGCCTTGACCTGGAAGGCACAAAGCAGTTATTATTAAAACTTAGTATGATACAACAAGACCTAAACCCTTAACATGCCATGGCTCAGGTAGAAATGATAAAAGGAACCTCCTTTTCGGATCACAGAGGTACCCTTCGTTTCGTTAACGACTTCCGGTTCCCGGAGGTGAAGAGGTTCTACTGCCTGACTCATCCCGATACAAGCGTAGTAAGAGCTTGGCAAGGGCATAAGATCGAACACAAGTATTTTTGCGTGATTAAAGGAAAGTTCCTGGTCGCCTGGGTTAAGATCGATAACTGGGAGCACCCTTCTTCCGCGCTAAAGCCGGATACGGTAATTGTAACGGCCGAAGCTCCTTGCATCCTTAGTATTCCTCCCGGTTATGCCAACGGCCTGAAGGCCTTGGAACCCGATTCAATGCTTATTTCTTATTCCAACCTTGATATAGATGATGGCAATAAAGATAACTGGAGGTTCAACAGTACTTTATGGCTCGACTGGTCTAAATTCGATTAACATGAAACGTATTGGCATAACCGGACAGAGTGGGTTTGTCGGATCTTATCTCTTTGATACGCTAAGTCTATTAAAAGAAGAGTTTACAGTAGTACCCTTTCAAAAGGAATTTTTCGATGATCCACGCACATTGGAAGCGTGGGTTGCTGATTGCGACGTGATTGTACACTTGGCGGCCATGAATCGTCACCCCGATCAGCAGGTGATTCACGATACCAATATACTCCTTGTTCGTAAGCTCATCAATGCCTTGGAAACCGCAGGGAATAATCCCCAGATCCTTTTCTCCTCCTCCACTCAGGAAGAGAGAGATAATCCTTATGGAAACTCGAAGAAGAAGGGACGGGAACTGCTGAAAGTATGGGCTGAGGAGAAAAAGGCCGTGCTTACAGGCATGATTATTCCGAATGTATTCGGCCCTTTTGGCAAGCCTTTTTATAATTCCGTAGTAGCTACTTTCTGCTATCAGCTTTGCCATGGTCAGCAACCTGCCATAGATGTAGACGGGCACCTGAAACTAATATATGTTGATGAGCTTGCAAAAGAAATAGTAGAAGCAATCCGTAAAGGGAAAAATGATCCGCAATTGCAGATACCCCATACCAGTGAACATAGTGTATCCCAACTACTGGAACATTTGAACCGATTCAAAGAGCAATATCTGGAAAACGGGGTTTTCCCCCAGTTGCAGAGCACCTTTGAACGGAATCTGTTTAATACTTTTCGGAGCTTTATCGATTATAAGAATTATTTCCCCAGAAAATTTACAACCTATGCCGACGACCGTGGAGTGTTTGTAGAGCTGGCACGGTTATACCAGTATGGACAGGTGTCTTTCTCAACCACATATCCCGGCATAACAAGAGGAAACCATTTTCATACGAGGAAGATAGAGCGCTTTGCAGTAATTAAAGGCAAAGCAAGAATACAGTTAAGGAAGTATGGCACAACAGAAGTACTGGATTTCGAGCTGGACGGACAACAGCCGGCCTATGTGGATATGCCTATATGGTATACGCATAACATTACTAATATTGGTAGTGAGGAGCTGTACACTATTTTCTGGATTAACGAATTTTATGATCCGGCAGATCCCGATACCTATTTCGAAACTGTTTAAAAAATACTATCTCCAAGTAACAACATAATGAGCAAAAAACTAAAGGTACTCACCGTAGTCGGTACAAGGCCTGAAATTATACGCCTGTCAAGAGTATTGGCAAAGCTGGATCTGTCCGATGCTATTGAGCATGTGCTGGTGCACACCGGACAGAATTATGATTATGAGTTGAACCAGATATTTTTCGAGGATCTGGGTCTGCGTAAACCAGACTATTTTTTGAATGCTGCCGGTAAAAATGCTGCCACTACTGTAGGTCAGATATTAATCAATATAGATGAAGTGCTGGAACAAGAACGGCCGGATGCTTTTCTCGTTTTGGGCGATACGAACAGCTGCCTTTGTGCAATTCCAGCAAAAAAGAGAAAGATACCTATTTTCCATATGGAGGCCGGCAATCGCTGCTTCGACCAACGGGTGCCGGAAGAAACCAATCGTAAAATAGTAGACCATACCAGCGATATTAACCTTACCTATTCTGATATAGCTAGGGAATATCTGTTGCGTGAAGGCCTGCCTCCCGATAGGGTGATTAAGACCGGCAGTCCCATGTTCGAAGTATTGCATCATTATATGCCTAAAGTAGAACAGTCACAGATATTGCAGCAAATGGTGCTGGAAAAAGGACAGTACTTTGTAGTGTCGGCACACAGGGAGGAGAACATCAGCTCGGACCGGAACTTTACCGACCTCTGCCTTTCGCTGAATAAGATTGCAGCTACGTTCAGGGTACCGGTTATCGTTTCCACCCATCCTCGAACCCGTAAGATGATCGAAGAGAAGCATGTTAGCTTCGATCCCCTGGTTAGGTTGGAAAAGCCATTGGGCTTGAGCGATTACCTGGCGCTACAGATCAATGCCAGGGCAGTGCTTTCTGATAGCGGTACCATCTCTGAAGAATCATCCATTCTCAATTTCCCGGCTTTGAATATAAGAGAAGCGCACGAACGGCCGGAAGCTATGGAAGAAGCTTCCGTAATGATGGTAGGATTAAAACCGGAACGTATCATGCAAGGCCTGGTTCAGCTGCAGTATCAGGATAGGGAACGCCGGCATTTTAGACCTGTAGCCGATTATTCTATGCCCAATGTAAGCGATAAAGTAGTACGCATTATTATTTCTTACACCGACTACATCAAACGGGTGGTGTGGTCTGAGCATTAAATATTCTAACAGAAGTAGAACAATATCTGTATCTAATGAACCGCTATTGGCTAATTTCAGAATTATTTTACCCCGACGAGGTGTCGACGGGGTATATAATGACTGAAATGGCGGAATCTTTGGCTACCAAACATCAGATAGATGTTATTTGTGGACCTTCTGGATACGGGCATACGGAAGGGAAGGGTAGCCGACAGCTCAGCAAAAAGATCAGGATTCATCGTGTAAAGCTTCCTGCCTTTGATAAGAATAGACTGGTTTCCCGGCTACTGCGAATGCTGCTGCTTACCCTTGCAATGGGATGGAAGGCGATCCGTAAAGTGCGATCTGGAGAGCAAGTAGTCCTGGTAACCAATCCTGCCTTCCTGCTGCTGCTTTTTGGTTTTATCAGGAAATTCAAAAGGTTTAAATATACACTTATTGTCCATGATGTTTTTCCCGAAAACATGGTACCCGCCGGATTGGCAAAGGAAACGTCTTTTCTTTACAAGCTTCTGTTAAAAGGATACAATGCCGCCTATAATGCGGCGGATCACCTGGTCGTATTGGGAGAAGATATGAAAGAGTTGATAAGCAGGAAAGTAGAACAGAACAAAAAGATTAGTATTATCCCCAATTGGGCTGATCTTGATGAGATTGAACCTATAGCTAACTTTGATAAAAATGCGTATCTGGGATGCGATGTGAAGGATAAAATTGTAATCGGGTTTGCTGGTAATATAGGAAGGGCACAGGGTATGGAGGAGTTTATCAAGTCTTATATTAAGGCAGCCAACCCTCACTTGGTTCTCTCGATTATTGGTAATGGTGCTATGAAAGCCTGGCTGGAACAATATGTAAAAGAGAAAGGCAGTACCAGTATTTATTTTCTGGGCAATAAACCGAGGGGAGAGCAGATTCAATTTCTTAATGCCTGCGATATCGGTCTTGTTTCGCTACGTAAGGGAATGTACGGCCTTGGTGTTCCTTCAAAAACATATAATATTATGGCGGCAGGTAAACCGGTTCTGTTTGTGGGCGACCTCGGAGCAGAAGTAAGCCTGTATATAAGTCAATATGGCTGTGGCTGGGCTTTTGATTGGTCTGATGAAAAAAGTCTTGTCCAGTTCCTGGCTGGCCTGTCTGTTTGGGATGGCGAAATAATCAGGCAAAAAGGATTGAAAGCCCTTCACGCAGCAAAAGAAAATTTTTCGAAGAAGAAAATCCTAAAGCAGTTTCAACAGGTTTTAGAAAGTGTCTAAGCATATTGCCATAACCGGAGCATCTGGTTTTGTAGGCCAGCACCTGGTGCCTTATTTGATGAAAGCCGGCTTTTGGGTTTATCCGGTTAACCTGAGGATGAGGGACAAGTTTCCTTTGCCTGAGTTAGTGCACGGTGCTACCGTTATACACCTGGCAGGTAAGGCCCATGACCATAAAGGTACGGCCAAGCCTGAGGAGTACTTTGAGGTAAACACAGAGTTAACCAAAACGGTTTTCAACCATTTTTTGCAGAGCAAGGCAACCCTATTTATTCATTTCAGTACGGTGGCAGCCATCACTGACGAACACGTAGAAGGCATACTGAAGGAGGATGCAGCACCACATCCGGTAACACCTTATGGCCAATCGAAACTGCAAGCGGAACAATACCTGCTCCAGCAAGAGCTGCCGACAGGCAAAAAAGTTTTTATCCTTCGTCCTGCTATGATCCACGGTCCAGGCGACAAAGGCAATCTTACTCTGCTTTATAGTATTGTGTCCAAAGGAATGCCCTATCCACTGGCCGCCTTTAAGAATCAAAGGTCCTTCCTGAGCATCGGAAATCTTAATTATGCCATTGAAAAACTGCTGGAAAAGGCTGCTGAAGTGCCTTCAGGTATTTATAATCTGGTTGATGATATACCCGTGTCCAGCGTTGATCTGGTGCGGATGATAGCGGAACTAACCGGCAGGAAAGAAAAAATATGGTCGGTACCCAGGTCGCTCATTCAGGCAATAGCAAAAGTAGGCGACATACTACCATTGCCCATTAACAGTAAACGCTTGGCTAAGCTAACCAGCAATTATATCGTATCCAACGATAAAATAAAAAAAGCTTTGGGTATAAGCGCATTTCCCATTACAGCAAGGGAAGGCCTTATAAAAACAATAAAGAGCTTCGCATCGGAATAGTATTGTTATTTTCGCAACATGATTTATAGCGTCATTGTTTTGTTGCTTGTTATTGCCATGCTGCTGTACTTCCGTATAGCCGACGAATACAACATTATTGATAAGCCTAACCAGCGAAGTTCACATACCAGCATTACCCTGCGCGGAGGTGGTATTATTTTTCCTGTTGCCCAGGTTTTCTTTTTCTTCTTCTTCGGCCATCATACAGCAGATATGCCGAGATATGCGCTGCTGCTGGCTGGCATACTGGCCATTGCTACTGTAAGCTTCTGGGACGATGTGAGTAGTCTTTCCAATAAAATACGCATCATTGTGCACCTGCTGGCAGTAACCATATTACTATATGCCGTGCAGGCCTTTCAGCTGCTACCAGTGTGGGCAGTAGCAATTACTTATGTTATGATTATCGGCACTATCAACGCCTATAATTTCATGGATGGAATAAATGGGATTACCGGAGTGTACAGCCTGGTCATTCTTCTTTCCTGTCTCTATTTCAATGAAAAGATACAACCGGTTGTCCACAGCGCTTATATCATTATCCCAATAATGGCCTGCCTTGTTTTCCTGTTCTTCAATTTCAGGAAAAAAGCAAAATGCTTTGCCGGAGATGTGGGTAGCGTAAGCATCGGTTTCTGGATCATCTCTCTGCTGCTGCTAATGATTATTGCTACCGGAAATCCCAAATACCTTTTTTTCCTGTCCGTTTACGGTGTAGATGCCAGTTTGACTATTGTGCATCGTATGCTGCTGAGGCAGAATATCTTCGAGGCGCATCGGCTGCATTTTTATCAGATTCTGGTCAATGAACGTAAAATGCCGCATTTGCTGGTATCCACGATTTACGGAGCGCTGCAGCTTATGATCAATATATTTGTCCTGCTTACAGGATTCAGTTTTTGGGCTACAGGGCTTATAGCCTGTCTGCCGCTTGCACTGATCTATTTAGTGGCTAAACCCAGGTTGATGGCTGCAAAGCCGGCTATATAAGTAAGCTTTGGCCGCACTGGCGCCACAACGTGGAAACAGATGCTAAAAATGAATAACTTCACCGGCTAAACTTTCGTAAAGCACATTCGTTATACGTAGCGATTGTCTTTCGCTTTTTGGGGGGGAATCTTATGCGCTATTATATCATTGCCGGAGAAGCCAGCGGAGATCTGCACGGCAGCAACCTGATCAAATCCATTCACCAGCACGATGCCCAGGCAGACATACGCTGCTGGGGCGGCGATAAAATGGAAGCTGCCGGCGCCGTGCTGGTAAAGCATTACCGCGACCTGGCTTTTATGGGCTTTGTGGAAGTGATAAAGCACCTGGGCACTATCCTGGGCAATATCAGATTTTGCAGGCAGGACATACTGCAGTTTAAGCCCGATGTGCTGGTGCTTATCGACTACCCCGGGTTTAATCTGCGTATTGCCGATTGGGCCCATAAGCAGGGCATCAGGGTGTGCTACTATATTTCTCCGCAGATATGGGCCTGGAAAGAAGGCCGGATCGAGCAGATCAGAAGATCGGTTGATAAGATGCTGGTGATCCTTCCCTTCGAAAAAAAATTCTACAGCAAGCACCGGTATCCTGTAACCTATGTGGGACATCCCCTTACCGAAGTGATCGATGCCGAGCTGAAAAAGACCTTTACACCACTGAGCCAGCGCAGGATTGTAGCTTTGCTGCCCGGCAGCCGCAGCCAGGAGATACGGAAAAAGCTTCCGGTAATGCTGTCGGTAGTGCCCAAGTTTCCCGACTACCAGTTTATTATTGCACAGGCTCCGGGGCAGGACGAAGCGATCTACCGGGATCTGTGTAAAGGCATGGATGTAATGCTCCTCCGGGGACAAACCTATAATCTTCTGCAGCAGGCTTCGGCGGCACTGGTTACCAGCGGCACCGCTACACTGGAAACGGCACTGTTCGGCGTGCCGGAAGTAGTATGCTATAAAGGCAACCCGCTTTCCTACTGGCTGGCAAGAAAGCTGATACGGGTCAAATATATATCGCTGGTCAACCTTATACTGAATAAACCCGCCGTAACCGAGCTGATACAGGATGAACTGAATGAACAGCGACTGTACGAGGAGCTGAATGAGCTGCTGCACAATACGGAGCGGAAGGAGCGCCTGCAGAGCGACTATACCCGGCTGTGGGAACTGCTGGGCAATGAGAAAGCTTCGGAAAAAGCCGCAAAAGAAATCGTGGCCATGGTACTGTAAGTGCTTATTGAACGGGAGCCCGCGGGTAAGCAGGGCAGATAAACGAACGGGCACGCCTTAAGGTGTGCCCGTTCGTTAGACAGGAATTATTTCAGTTTTGCCCAGAGCTCGGGAATACGCTTGATCCAGTTCAGTTCACGCATTTTGATTTTTGCCTCCTCTACCGGGGAGCCGAAGTAAGTCCTGCCGCCTTCTATGGAAGAAGCCACGCCGCTTTGGGCATACACTACCGCCCCTTTGCCTATGGTAAGATCTTTGCTTACTCCTACCTGCCCCCAGAGGATCACATCGTCCTCGATGATGGCTTTCCCGCCGATGCCTACCTGCGCCGCGAAGAGGCAGTTCCTGCCGATCACCGCACCATGGCCTATGTGCACATGGTTGTCGATCTTGGTGCCCTGCCCTATTATGGTGTCGCCGCTCACTCCTTTATCTATTGTAGTGCCGGCCCCGATTTCTACATCATCATGTATCACTACCCTGCCGCAGCTTTCCATTTTATCGTATCGGCATGCCCGGTCCTTTCTCGTTTTGTAATAGAAGGCGTCTGCCCCGATCACGGCGCCTGCATGAATGACCACGTTGTTGCCGATCACCGCATGATCATAGATCGTTACATTCGGATGTATGAGGCAGTTGCTGCCGATCGTTACATGGTTGCCTACAAATACCCCCGGCTGTATATGAGTGCCTTCGCCGATTACAGCGGTAGGACTGATCAGCTGGCTTGAGGGCTCAAAGGGCCTGAAGTGCTTTACAAGCTTTACATAAGCCGAGAATGGATCGTCGCATACCAGCAGCACCTTGCCTTCCGGGGCCGGTACTTCCTTGTTGATGATAATAAAAGTGGCCGCGGATTGCAGGCACTTATCGTAATACTTCTCAAAATCCACAAAAGAAATATCGCCCTGTTCTACCTTGTGGATCTCGTTGATGCCTGTGGCAGCAGCAGCAGCATTGCCGATAAGCCGCGCACCGGTAAACTCGGCTATCCAACCGGCAGTTATAGGATGTTCGAAACGCATGAGCTCTTACTTTAAGAGCGCAAAGATACTACCCGCATTCAATAAAAAACTTCAGCCGCCCTTTGGCTGCACCCGCTTTCGATCCGAAAGGCATGTGCACAGGAAGAGCGGCGGCATAAATACCGGCTTATCGTTATCCACATTTTTTCATCTTTTGTGAATATTTTTTTTCAAAAAATTTTTCAAACAACGAAATACTTATTAATATTGTGTAAGCATTAGTACTTACTAACCCCTCCTCATAAAAGTCCCGGCACTTCACAAGCCGGGCTTTTTTTATGTTGCAGGCTGAAACTCTTTGCCAGCAAGCATTTTGATATACATAACCAAGTTAGGCATTTATGAAACCGGAGTACTATCTTTTTTATAAGCCCTACCAGGTGCTTTCGCAGTTCTCTGCAGAAGGAGATAAAAAAACGCTCGCGGATTACTTTCACGGCATTCCCAAAGACGTATACCCGGTAGGCCGTCTGGACTACGATAGCGAAGGCCTGCTGCTGCTGACCAACGATAAACAGCTGAACCATCGCTTGCTTCATCCCCTGTTCATTCACGAAAGGGAATACTGGGTGCAGGTCGAAGGCATACCTTCGGGCAGCGCGCTGGAACGTTTAAGAAAAGGCACAGTGATCAATGTGGATGGAAAGCCTTACCGGACAAGACCTGCAAAAGCCGTAGTGATGGAAAGAGAGCCGCCGGTGCCTGCACGCTTCCCGCCGATACGTTTCCGTAAAGAAATTCCCGTTTCCTGGCTTTCGCTCACCCTTACAGAAGGCAAGAACCGGCAGGTACGCAGGATGACGGCCTCTGTCAACCTGCCCACCCTGCGGCTGGTACGGTACCGTATCGGTGGCATAACTGCATCGGGAATGCAGCCGGGCGATATTGTTCAGGCAGACGCTTCGGTAACGGAAAAGCTTTTTCAACGCTCCTGATGCCCTACTTTTGCGGTTCAAAAAACGTACAGCAACGATGACTATTTTTGAAACTGCTGCGCAAAGCTGGACCTATCCGGAATTTATACTCATGCTGGAATCCCTGCTGGCCGCCAATAAAACAACAGGCGCCAACCAGAGCGAAGAATATCTCTTTTACGCAAAGCTGAACCTCCAGCGCATGCATCGCTGGAACAAGACATTCGTGCTGCCCGAAACCACGCGGAAGATCATGCAGCAGCAGCCGGCACAGGGATGGTGGGTAATCACCGAAGGGTGGTGCGGCGACAGCGCGCAGAACCTGCCCGTTATAGCCCGGATAGCAGAAGCAGGAAATATTCCGCTGAAGATCGTTTTGCGCGACGACAATCCGCAGATCATGGATCAGTACCTGACCGGTACTTCAAAGAGCATACCCATACTGGCAGCCTTTGACGTTTCGGGTAGCCTGTTGTTTCGCTGGGGCCCAAGGCCGGAAGCGGCACAGACCTTGCTTACGGCCTGGAAAAAAGAGCCGGAGCCCAGGCCCTTTGAGGATTTTGAAAAGGAAATGCATACCTGGTATACGCAGGACAAGGGACGCTCGGTACAGAAGGAGATTCTGCACCTGCTCCAAAATTGATGCGTTTTGCGGCCATTCTTTATAACGCATTGCGTACTTTTGCCCTGTTCATTTGAAAAAATTGCTGAAGCCTATGTTTAACTTAGTACTGTTCGGGCCTCCCGGCGCCGGTAAGGGAACCCAATCTGAAAAATTGATCCAAAAGTATCAGTTGGTACATATTTCTACCGGCGATATCTTCAGGAGGCATATTGAGCAGCAGACCGAGCTCGGTAAGAAAGTAAACGAGCTTATTGCTTCAGGAGAGCTGGTGCCGGATGCAATCACGGTGGCCATGCTGGAAGAGGAAGTGGCCAGGTATCCCCATGCTAAAGGGTTTATTTTCGACGGGTTCCCGCGCACTGTGGCCCAGGCTGAAGCGCTGGACGATTTTCTGGCCAATAAAGGAAAGGTAGCAGGTGTGATCGCGCTGGAGGTAAATGAGGAAGAGCTGAGAAAGCGGATCGCCGAACGGCATAAGGTAAGCGGGCGCGCCGATGACGCTGCAGAAAAGCTGGTGAAGCGCATCGACGAGTACTTCAGTAAAACTGTTCATGTACTGCCTTATTACGAAGCCCAGGGCAAGCTTTCACGGATCAACGGGATCGGAGCAATAGAAGATATTTTTAACGCCATCAGCAAGGTAATCGATGGCTATGGCGTGGCGGCGGAAAAGTAGTAACGGCCTGCCTTGCAAAGCGGCAGCCAGAAACCCGGAATTATTTCTATTTTCGGTGCTTCTGGTTGCCCTTTCTTTTTTTAGCTATGAGTAAATATACCCGCGCCCTGATTTTTATAGGTTCAGGCATTATATTCCTGCTGGCATTGCGCTACACCGCCAGGATACAATACATAACCGGCATGGGCGACATGCGCGGGCGCGTGGTCGGAGCCAGGCTTATAAAGGATGGCCGTTTGCCTTATTACTATTCCTGGTATCCCGGCGATACCATGCGTTACTTCGGGGGGTCCATTGTGGACAGCCCGCGCCGTGTCGGCGTGATTTCCAACCTCACGGCGCCGCCTTCGATACTGAGGCCGATGACGTTATTCGCCGACAGCGATGAATATAAGATCGACTGGGGCGCCTTTGTGCTGTTCCATGCCTTTTTCCTGGTCAGCGTTCTTCTGGCCCTCCGCTATACACAGCGCAGGCGCTGGCCGCAGGTGCTTTTGCTGCTGCTGCCGGTAATGCTTACCGACGGCTGGATCTATCATTTCTTTACGTCGCAGTACTACATATTATTTGGCTTCATGCTCATGTTGGTGTCCTTGCTGCTCCTGCGCCGGAAGGAAATGGCCGCAGGAGCGCTTTTTGCGCTGCTTTTTCTTTTTCGCTTTAATACGGTCGTGTTCTCTTTCCCTTTCCTGCTGCTGGGATGGCGTTACCGGCGGTTTTTCGCTGCTGGAACAGCCTGTGTGCTGGCCTATGGCTTATTTGTGCTGGCAAGCCCCTTCGAGCAGAAGCTGTGGAAAGAGTATTTTGCCGCATTGAAAGACCACCAGGATGTGCATATGGGAGTAGCTCCTGCGCATCCCGAGCCCCTGGGGCATATTTATCCTTTGACCGTGTTGCCGGAAGAGTTTGAAGGGCAGAATTATCATAAGCTGGACTCCCTGTTCCGGAAAGAGCATATCCGGATCAACTTTGAATCGAGCAACTTCAAAATGGGGTACGAGGCAATTACCGGTCATTACCCGTCTGTAATCATGCTGCAGGTGCTGCTGTTGGCCGCCATGCTGCTTACCTTGCTGGCCTTACGGCTGGGGTCGGGCGTAAGGAAGATACGCGACATACCTCCGCACAAGCTGGTCATTACGGGCCTCTTCTTTTACTTCCTTACTAATTTCTTTTCCACGATCGCCACCGTACCCTATCATCTGCCCCAATGGCTCGCAGCAGGTGTGATTTTTGCGATCTATGCGCAGAGGTTGCCCCGGGTAGTGCCGGTCCTGTTTATGCTCGGCATGGTGGCCAACTTCTATATCCTGCCAGGGTTCAGAGGGAAGCACCTGCTTGGCGAAATGATCCTGCTGCTTTCTGCCTTCTGGGCTATTGCTGCGCCCGGCAGGAACCCTGATGCAGGGCCTCAGGCAACCGTGGCCGGCAAATAACAATTACCTTTGCCGGATGGATAAAGCGAATTTCGTCGATTACATACGTATTTTCTGCCGGAGCGGAAAGGGAGGAGCAGGGAGCATGCACTTTGCGCATACCAAATTCAATGCCAACGCAGGTCCCGATGGCGGCGACGGCGGCCGCGGCGGCCATATCATACTCAGGGGCAATAACCAGTTATGGACCTTGCTGCACCTGCGTTATTACAAGCATGTGCATGCCGAAGACGGCGAGCGCGGCAGCGGCGATAACTGCACCGGCCGCAGCGGCAAGGATATTGTCATCGAAGTGCCGCTGGGCACCATTGCAAAGGATGCCGAAACCGGGAAGGTGGAAGCAGAGATCCTTGAGCACGGGCAAGAGGTAATCTGGCTGCCGGGCGGGCAGGGGGGCCGTGGCAATACCTATTTCAAGTCGCCTACCAACCAGGCCCCGGAATATGCACAGCCCGGCGGGCCGGGAGTGGAAGGCTACAAATACCTGGAGCTGAAAGTGCTCGCCGACGTAGGGCTGGTGGGCTTTCCCAATGCGGGCAAATCGACCCTGCTGTCGACAATCTCGGCGGCGCGCCCCAAGATCGCCAATTATCCTTTTACCACCCTCACTCCCCAGCTGGGTATGGTGGCTTACCGCGATGAGCGCTCTTTCTGTGTAGCCGATCTGCCGGGCATTATCGAAGGCGCCGCCGAAGGGAAAGGGCTCGGGCACCGCTTCCTGCGCCATATCGAGCGCAACTCCGTTTTGCTGTTCCTGATACCTGCCGACAGCGAAGACCACCGGCGCGAATTTGAGATACTGCACAGCGAGCTGGAGCAATACAATCCCGAGCTGCTGCATAAAAAAATAATCGTTGCCGTCAGCAAAAGCGATATGCTCGACGACGAGCTGAAGGAAGAGATCGCCAAAGAGCTGCCGGAGCATATTCCCCATCTGTTCATCTCTTCCGTTACCAACCAGGGCATACAGCAGCTTAAGGACGTGCTTTGGGCCGCCTTGAACGAAAAGGCTACCTGAGGGAAGGGAAGCAGAATTTCCCGATTTTGAAATAGCCCAACAGGATAAACCGCTATATTTGTCGCCTATTCATACAGATGAAAAGCTGTTGTAAAGAAGCTATGGAGCAAAACGAAGAGGAACATGTTCCCGCCGGCTCGGGGAAGCGGCAGGAAGGATGGCTTTCCCGGCTGAAGCATAAATGGCAGGTGAAAAATATCTTCCAGGTGGTCCTGATCCTGTGCACCTTCGCTTTGGGCGGCAGCCTTTGCGGTATGTTGGGCCGGTATATTATGCCGCATGTCGGAGTAGAGCATAAGGTGCTGAAAGTAGTGGTATATGTGCTTTTGGTCACCCTGTTATGGCCGGCCTGCGTACTGGCCGTCAGCATCCCCTTCGGCCAGTTCCGTTTCTTTGTGCGCTACCTGAAAAAGCTGGGCAACCGTATCGCCGGTCGCCGTCCTGCTAATAAAGAATAGCAGTCAGTATCTGCAACGTGCGCAGTTCCCGGAAATGCGGAATATGCAGCTGCAGGAACCCGATAAAATACTGCAGCATTTTCTTCCGCTCAGCGCCCGTCATTTTCACTGCAATTACCGATTCGAAAGAGGAAGCCTGGTTCAGCAGGCTCATCAGCGCCGCTTCCCTGCCTTCTATAAACGGAGGATAATGGCCCGGGGCCGTCCCGAAACGTCCTTCGTGTATATCGGCAAAAGGAGTTTCCGGCTGGTAGCTCCCCGAAATGTAATAACCCGACAGCTTCCCCGCCTGTATCAGGAAATAAAGCGGATAGTTGGCAACCTGCGGGGCAGGGGCCTGGTCGGCGGCGAGCAGGTATTGCTCCAGGAAGGAAAAAAGCTCCGGTTGGGGATCCTGCGCGGCCAGCAGCTGCGTAGTTACCTCTATGGCAAAGAGCGCGACCCCGTTCTTGACCACGTCTTCATGCAGGGTCTGGTACAGTACATAGGGTTGATACTCCCGGATAAGCTGGAGATTTTTGTTGTGCTGCTGGTACACGACCATATCCAGCAATGCCCCCGGAAACAGAGGGCTGGCTTTCCGGACCCGGCTCCTGCCGCTGCGCACGCCTTTTACCATGTACGACTGCATGCCGAAAAGCTCTGTAAATACCGTGCAGATCACACTGGTTTCCCCGTATTTGACCGTTCTTAATACAATGCCCCTTGTTTTGTGGACCATACACGGTAAAATTAAGAACAATAGGAATAGAGTGATGGCAGGAGCAGAAACCCCGCAATCTGCCCCTCCCCTTTAACGTCGTAATAGGGAAATATCAGGGCCGATTCATGGTATTTTAACCTTAACTTTGCAGGCGAATTTAAAAAAGCGTTCCTGTGAAGAAAGCCAGTATTGTGATCCTGGTACTGATCGCTGCGGCCATCGGTATCCTTGTAGCCTCTTTCGGCAAATTCAGTACTTATGAAACCTTTGCCTCCGCTTCCGAAAAGCCCGGCAGTACCTTTCATGTGGTCGGTTTTCTCGATACCAGCCGCGCTCAGCAATACGACCCGATCAAAGACCCTAACAGCTTCATTTTTTTTGCCAAAGACAAGAAAGGCGCCATTCATAAGGTGATCTTCAACGGAGCCCGGCCGCAGGACTTCGAAAAGTCGGAGCAGCTGGTAATGACCGGCTTTATGAAAGACGGCGATTTCCATTGCAATAAAATACAGATGAAATGTCCCTCGAAATATGAGAACGACCAGATTGCTGTAGGGAAGCAGACGGCTGCTAATTTATAAATCATTCTTTGGCGGCGTGCTCGGGCACGCCGTTGCTTTTATTACCTTTTTCAATATTTCAGACTTGGATCAGTCATTTACCGGAGAGCACCTGTTGCCCGGCCAGCTGGGTCACCTTTTTGTGATCGTTGCCTTTGTGGCCGCGCTTTTCTCGACCTTTGCCTTTGCCCTTGCCGCACGCAGGGAAGCGCTCCCCGAGGGAGATGTATGGAAAAAGCTGGCCCGCTGGGCTTTCGTGATCCATGCCCTGTCTGTGGCCGGTATCTTTATTTCCCTGTACTATATCATTTCCCATCATCTCTTTGAGTACAATTACGCCTGGAAGCATTCTTCGAGGGGGCTGCAGGTAAAATATCTGCTGGCCTGCTTCTGGGAAGGGTCTGAGGGCAGCTTCCTCCTCTGGCTCATCTGGCATGCCATTCTCGGGCTGGTCCTGCTGCGCACCGGCAGGCAATGGGAAACCCGTGTGCTGTCGGTAGTAGCCCTGGTGCAGGCGGTATTGTGCACCATGCTGCTCGGTATCTATTTCGGGGCCGATGTCAAGGTAGGCAGCACGCCTTTCATTCTGTCGCGCGATATGGGCCTGTTCGATAATGCCCCTATGTTCAGGGATGCGGCTACCGGTATGCTCCGCCGCGATTATATGAACTTCATCACTGACGGTAACGGTCTCAATGTTACGCTGCAGAACTACTGGATGGTGATCCACCCGCCGGTGCTGTTCCTGGGCTTTGCCCTTACGCTGATACCCTTTGCCTTTGCCGTGGCGGCCATGTGGAAGGGAGAATACAAAACCTGGGTAAAGCCCGCGCTGCGCTGGGCCCTGATGGGCGGAGGCGTGCTGGGAACCGGGATCATGATGGGAGGCGCGTGGGCCTACGAGTCGCTCAACTTCGGCGGATACTGGGCCTGGGACCCGGTCGAGAATGCATCGCTGGTGCCCTGGCTTACCCTCATTGCCGGCCTGCATACCCTGGTGATCTACAAAAGCACCGGGCGCTCGCTCAAGACTACCCTGATATTTTTTATCCTTACCTACCTGCTGATCTGGTACTCTACCTTCCTGACGCGAACCGGCATTCTCGGCGATACCTCCGTGCACTCCTTTACCGGCGAAGGCAAAGCCCTCTATTGGCACCTGATCACTGCCATGGGCATCTACCTGGCGCTGAGCCTGTACTTCCTCCTGCGCACCTGGCGCAGAATGCCTAAGGTCGCGGGCGAAGAAGAGCTCGATACCCGTGAGTTCTGGATGCTGATCGGTTCCATATTCCTGCTGATCGGCTCCCTGTTCGTGATCGTCAATACCTCCCTGCCGGTATGGGCTCCCCTGTACAAGCTGGTTACCGGCGCCGATATCGCGCCTGCCATCGACCCGGTAAGCATGTACAATAATACCATGGTCTGGGTCGGCTTTTTCGTGGCTTTGTTCACGGCCTCTGTCCAGTTCCTGAAATACAAGAAAACAGGCATGGGGCCGGTATGGCGCAAGCTGGGCATTACAGCGGCTATTTCCCTGGCGCTCACCGTGCTGCTGGTATGGGGGCAGAAGATAGCCCATATGCAGTATATGGCGTTTACCTTCTCGATCTTTTTTGCCCTTGTCGGGAACCTGTACTACCTCATTGCCACCCAGAAGTTCAGGCTGCTCAAGGCAGGGGGCTCGCTTACCCATATCGGGTTTGGCCTGATGCTGCTCGGGATCCTGCTTTCGGGCTATAAAAAGCAGGTGATTTCGCTGGACCGCACCAACGCCATGCAGCAATGGGACTTCGGTAAAAAGACCTTCGAGGAAAATGTAAAGGAAAGCCGGGAAAACGTGCTGATCTTCCGTAATACCTCCGTGCCTATGGGCAAATACATGGTAACCTACCTGGGCGATTCCGTGGTAAAGAACGATCCGCCGATCACCTACTTCAAGGTGCGTTACGACCGGCTGGATCCGGAAAGCGGCAAAGTGGTGGAAACGTTTTACCTGTATCCCGAAGCCTATGTGAATCCCAAAGGGCAGGACGGGATCAGCGCCAACCCCGATGCCCGCCACTACCTTACGCACGACGTATTCACCTATATCACCTCGCTCAGCGACCCCAATACCCAATCCGATACCAGCAGCTTCAGGCCGTTCAAGGTAAGGACCGGCGACAGTATTTTCCTGGCCAACGGCTACCTGGTATTCGAAGGGCTGAACAATAAGGTCAATAATAAGAACTATAACCCGCAGCCCGGCGATGTGGCCGTGGAAGCCCGGCTCACGGCTTACGGCGTGGCGGGCAGGCTCGGCGCCTCCGCCCCGGTATACATTATCCGTGGCAACGAAGCTACCTCGCTGGAAGATACCCTGCGCGATATTGGCCTTAATGTAAGGATCAACAAGATACTGCCGGATGAGAAGGCCGTGGAAATGGGCATCAGGCAAAGGGCGCAGCAGGACGACTGGATCGTCATGAAAGCAATTATTTTTCCCTATATCGGCGTGCTCTGGATAGGCATCGTCGTGATGGCCCTCGGCTTCTTTGTGAGCTGGTGGGCCCGCCGGAAATAAAAAAGATCATTGTAAAAAAGGAGGATAGCTGTTTCGATATGTACAGGGCAGCTTTACCTCTAAAGCAACGCCTATGAAGATCGATATACATACCCATATTATGCCGGAAAAAATACCGAACTGGTTCCAGAAGTTCGGTTACGGCGATTTTATCACCCTGGAGCATCATAAGCCCTGCTGCGCAAAAATGATCAAGGGCGATAAGATTTTCCGGGAAGTAGGGCAGAATTGCTGGGATGCAGAGGTGCGCCTTAAAGAAATGGACCACACGGGAGTAACCATGCAGGCGCTGTCTACCATACCGGTTTTATTCAACTACTGGGCCAAGCCGGAGCATGCCCTGGAAAGCTCCCGGTTCTTCAACGACCATATTGCCGAAGCCGTAACCCGCTATCCCGATCGCTATACCGGCCTGGGCACTCTTCCGCTGCAGGATATAGACCTGGCTGTTAAAGAGCTGGAACGTTGTGTAAAAGAGCTGAAAATGCCCGGGGTGGAGATCGGCTCCAACATTAACGGGCGCAACCTGAGCGATCCCTGTTTCTTCCCCTTCTGGGAGGCCGCAGAAGCGCTGGGTGCCTGCATTTTTGTACATCCCTGGGAGATGATGGGCGAAAAAGACATGATGAAATACTGGCTTCCCTGGCTCGTAGGCATGCCCGCCGAAACATCCAGGGCTATTTGCTCGATGATCTTCGGAGGCGTATTCGCCAGGTTTCCCCGGCTCCGGGTAGCCTTTGCCCACGGCGGCGGCAGCTTCCCCGCCACGATCGGCCGTATCGAGCATGGATTCAACGTGCGCCCCGACCTGGTGGCCATCGACAATGCTGTGAATCCACGGGAGTATATTGGCAAATTCTGGATCGATTCCCTCGTGCACGATCCCCAAGCGCTCGACTTTATTATAGACGTAATGGGCGGCGACCGTATATGCCTGGGCAGCGATTACCCCTTCCCCCTGGGCGAGCATCATCCCGGCCGGCTGATCGAAGAACATATTCCCGATCCGGCGCTGCGGGAGCAGCTGCTTTACCGCAATGCAAAAGAGTTTCTCGGGATATAGACCGGTCCCGATTGCAAAAAACCGCAGCCCTGCGGTTTTTTTATTGTGGCCATGGGTTACTGCTGCTTTGCAGCATATTTCGGCAGTATTCCAGGCCGGGCCATACCGTACTTCCGGCTTCATCGGGGAAATGCCCTCCGGAAGCAAAAAGCCGGCTCTGAAAGAGCCGGCTTTTTGCTTTTATGTAGAACTACCTGGATTCGAACCAAGACTAGCAGAGTCAGAATCTGATGTGCTACCGTTACACTATAGTTCTGTTCCTGAAGGGATGCAAAGATAAGTAATATCCTGTAAATATTCCGCCCCGGGGGCAGGATTTTTTCTTTAGGCCGGCCATACCGGGGCTATCCTCGGCAGGATTTAATCAGCCGGGGCAAAAAAATAAACCTTTTCTGCGGAACGCCGTTTATACGGGAAAAGCTGCTGCCCATGTACCGCCTGCTGTATTCCTGTATCCTGCTGCTGGCCGCCTGCGGCAATGCCGTACCCGAACGCCCTTCTCCTGCAAGCGACAGCAGCCAGAACGCCACCGTGCCCGAAGATGTGGTGCCGGAACATTTGAAGCCGGGATATGATACAGTGGACGCCGGCAGGGGCCGGTAGCCTTACGGCGCCCGGCAGCCGGCTCAGATCACGGACAGCTGGTGCCCGCTGAGCAGGAGCACCAGGATAATGCCGCCTACAACGATGCGGTAAATGCCGAACAGCTTAAAGCCGTTTTTGCTGAGAAAGGTAATAAAAGTCTTTATGGCGATCATGGCAACGATGAAGGCCACGATATTGCCAACGGCCAGCAGTTGGATCTGCTCGCCGGAGAAAGCCACGCCGGGCTCTTTAAAATAGTCGTACATTTTTTTGGCCGTAGCGGCAAACATGGTAGGCACTGCCAGGAAAAAGGAAAATTCGGCGGCGGCTTTCCGGCTGAGCCGCTGGCTCATGCCGCCAATAATGGTGGCTGCTGAGCGGGACACCCCCGGTATCATGGCCAGGCACTGGAAAAGACCGATCAGGAAAGCGGTAGGAAACCCGATCCGGTCGGCATCCTCCTCTTTGGGCCTGTTAAAGATATTGTCGATAAATAGCAGCAATATGCCGCCTGCAACCAGCGATACGGCTACAGTAAGCGGGCTTTCAAGCATAGCGTCGATCTTATCGCCCAGCAGTACGCCGAAAATGGCGGCGGGGATGAATGCCACTACCAGCTTGATGTAAAAGCCTACGCTGCGGAAGAAGCGCTTGAAGTACAGCACCAGCACCGAGAGTATGGCGCCGAACTGTATGGCTACGGTAAACAGCTTTACAAAAGGATCCTTTTCAATGCCCATCAGCGAGCTGGCGATGATCATGTGCCCGGTCGAAGAAATGGGAAGGAATTCGGTAATGCCTTCGATCACGGCTAAAATAATGGATTGCAGTAAGGTCATGAGCCCGTGGTACGTATTTTGTTGAACGGGTGGAAGAAGCAGTAAAAGGATACCGCGTCTTTTCCGGTCCGGTTATAAAAGCCGGCTAATTTAAGGTATATTAAGATATTTGTGCGTCTGCAGCGATAACTGCCATTGCGGATGCTGCTGTATATAGTCAATAATAAGCGGCGTCATGGCGTCGCGCTTATCCCATTCCGGCTGCAGGTACAGCTTGCAGCCCTCTTTTACCCCCGCCGCAAATTCTTCGGCCCATTTAAAATCCGATTTGTTGAAAACGATCACCTTCAGCTCGTCGGCCAGCGGCAGGTTTTCGGGGAGCGGAGCCTTGAATTTTTTAGGTGATAAGGTTACCCAGTCCCAGTTGCCGGTCAGCGGACTGGAGGCCGAAGTTTCTATATGGCTTCTGAGGCCGGCCGTCCTCAGGGCAGTGGTGATCGGTTCCAGGTTGTACATTGAAGGCTCTCCGCCCGTGATCACCACGATCCTGCCGGGATGGGCTCCGGCAAGCGCTACCATCGTGGCCACATCCATTGCGGGATGCGCCGAGGCATCCCAGCTTTCCTTTACGTCGCACCAGACGCAGCCTACATCGCAACCGCCCAGCCGGATAAAATAAGCGGCCTGCCCCGAGTAGGCGCCCTCGCCCTGCAGGGTATAGAAGTGCTCCATTACGGGGTACTGTACGTCGGTATGTATAGAGGAGCTCATGTGTTATTTATCTTGGGCGGCCAGCAGGGTGTTCCGCATGAGGGCGCAAATGGTCATTTTGCCTACGCCGCCCGGTACCGGGGTAATATAGGCAGTCTTGCCTGCCACGGCATTGAAATCCACGTCGCCTACAAGCCGGAAGCCGCTTTTTTTCGATGCATCCTCGATGCGGTTGATCCCCACGTCGATCACTACGGCGCCTTCGCGCACCATATCGGCAGTAACGAAATTGGGTCGTCCGATAGCCGCTACAATGATATCGGCCTGCAGGCAGAGCTCCTTCAGGTTCTTTGTTTTGGAGTGGCAGAGGGTAACTGTGCAGTTGCCCGGGTTACCATTACGGCTCAGCAGGATGCTCATAGGCGTGCCCACGATGTTGCTGCGGCCTATAACCACGCAATGTTTACCCGAAGTTTCGATACCGTAGTGCGCCAGCATCATCATGATGCCGTTGGGCGTGGCTGAAATAAAAGTAGGCTGGCCGAGCACCATACGGCCCAGGCTGATGGGGTGGAAGCCGTCCACATCCTTGGCAGGGTCGATTGCATTGATCACCTTATCTTCCGAAATATGCGCGGGCAGCGGCAGCTGCACCAGGATGCCGTCTACATCGGGATTTTCGTTCAGGGTACGGATATGGTCCAGGAGGTTGGCCTCGCTGGTATGCTGGTCCAGCCGCAGGAGCGTTGAGGCAAATCCGATCTGTTCGCAGGTTTTTACTTTGGAAGCCACATACGTCTGGCTGGCAGGGTTCTCGCCCACAAGGATGGCGGCGAGGTGAGGCGTTTTTTTCCCGCTGTGCTTGCGGGCCGAAACTTCTTCGGCTATCTCGGCAAGTATCGCCTCCGATACTTTTTTACCGTCTAATAATTGCATGTTGCAAAGGTAAATAATAAAAACCGCGCGGGAAAGAAGCATCCTGCGCGGTTTTATAGAAATAAGGAAGGGTCAGAATTTAAAGCCTACGGTCAGGGCCAGCAGGTTTTTGCCGTAATCCAGGCTGGCTATGCCTACCGGGATCTTACGAATGCCCAGGGCCGGATTGTCCTGTACCAGGAAGGGATAGCCGTATTCAGACGCTTTCTGCATGATATGCACATAGGTCAGGTCTGCGAAGAAGCCTCCCACGCGGAAGCCTATGCTTGCCGACAGGTCCATGCGCTGGCCGTCGAAGTCGCTGTTGCGATAAGGGCTGGAATAATAAGCAAAGCCCAGGCGGCCGGCAAAGCTGGTAAGACGGCCCTCGACGCCCAGCCTGAAGTTATGGGTACCCTTGTAGGTGTCTTTAATTGCTTCGTTTGCCTGGCGCTCGTAATCGGCATAGCTGTTGTCGGAGTAGCTGTAGCGCATGGAGTTATAAGCTGCGTATTCATAATCGGCGGTCACAAAGCCATGTTGCCCCATGAATACGGTAGCGCTCAGGATTCCTTTCCAGGGAGTGCGTAAAGAATAGTCGAACTGGTAGGCCTGGTCGGGCTGCACATAGGTTTCGGGATCAGCATCGGCGCCGACGCCGCCCAGCGAGGCCTTATAGCCTTCTGTATTAGTGGCCATATCATAATCGCTGGTTTCGCTGAAGGCCGACCAGGTAGGCGAATGGAAGGCGGCGCCCACCCTTACTATATCGTTGATCACGTAGATCGCGCCCAGCTTGAGATTCACGCCTACCCCGGTAGTATTGAAATATTCATTGTAGCTCAGGTAGTCGAAATCGTTGTTCGGATCGCCGGTGGCATCCTCCTCGTAATAATTGATGCTGCGGTCGTTGCGGTAAGTAGTAAGCCCGATCGATCCGCCCAGCATAAGCTTTTCCATATAGTTGCCCCCTACGGTAAGGCTCCACTCGTTGATGCCGCCCTTGGACTCCCAGGATTTGGACTGGTACAGCGCTCCCCCGTTGCGGATGATATTTTCGTAGGCGATCGCATTATCCTGGTCGTCGGTAAGGTAGCCATAATAGCCCAGGAAGCCGTAGGGCGGCACCAGGTCCTGCCGGGCGCCGTTGTTTTTCAGGTCTGCGGCAAAGACCTCCGACATGGAGCTGTGGCTGTTGTTGCCGGCATAATAGCCTTTGGAGTTGAAGTCGGCGATCCTGTTATAGCCAATGCCAACGGAAAAAGACTTCCAGGCACTGCGCTCATAGTTCTTGCCTTTCGCGGCCTTGCCGAATACCAGCCCGAAATTGTTCAGGGTCATCTTGGCATTGTCGTCGGAGGAGCTGCTGCCCAGGTAAGAGCCGCTCATATTATTAAAGCGCAGCGTAGGGGTGATCGTGAGCTCGGAGCTACGGTATACGCCGGCGCCTGCCGGGTTGATGCTGATCGCGGAAAAATCGCCGCCGTAAGAGCCGCCGGCCCCGCCGAGGCCCAGCGAGCGGGCTGTAGCCGCGTTGGAAACCCGTCCGTATTGTAATGCGTCCGTTTCGTTCTGCGCCAGGGCGGCAGCAGGTACCAGCATCCCTGCCGCCAGTAAAGTGTTCAGATATTTATTCATGTCGGAGCGTTGTTTTACCTTGCTTTGACAAAGGTACGGCTCCTATTGTTTAATCCGGAGGCGGCAAATTTTTTATGATGTTAAACCCGGCAGATCTACAGGGCTGTATTTAAGCGCCTAAGCATGGAATGGCTTTACAGCCTGCCTTCCCGGATCTCCTCTACCACCGACGGGTCGAGCAGTGTGCTGGTATCGCCCAGGTGCTCCGTTTCGCCTTCCGCGATCTTGCGCAGGATGCGGCGCATGATCTTTCCGCTCCGGGTCTTGGGCAGGCCGTTTACAAACTGTATCTTGTCCGGTTTGGCAATGGCACCTATCAGGCGGGTCACTGTTTGCAGAATGTCTTTCCTGGTCAGCTCATCGTCGGTTTCGTGGATCCGGTCGAGCACCACATAGGCATATACCCCCTGTCCCTTGATGCTGTGGGGATAGCCCACCACGGCGCTTTCTACTACGCCTGCATGCATATTAATGGCATTTTCCACTTCTGCGGTGCCTATACGATGGCCGCTTACATTCAGCACGTCGTCCACGCGGCCGGTGATGCGGTAATTGCCGGCGGCATCGCGGTAGCTGCCGTCGCCTGTAAAATAGAGGTTTTCGTACGTAGAGAAATAGGTCTGCTTAAACCGCTCATGATCGCCCCAGGTGGTCCTGAGCATACCCGGCCAGGGAAATTGAATGCAGAGATTGCCGGATACCACCGCTTCGCCATGCTCATTAACGGAAGGCGCTGCTTCTTCCCCGGTTTCGTCTACGAGCAAAGGCTGTATGCCGGGCAGGGGCAGAGTGGCATACGAAGGTTTGGCGGGAGTAACGCCGGCCAGGTTGGAAATAAGGATACCGCCTGTTTCTGTCTGCCACCAGGTATCTACGATCGGGCACCTGCCCCTGCCGATGTGCTTGTCGAACCAGTGCCAGGCTTCTTCGTTGATAGGCTCTCCTACGGAACCCAGCACCTTCAGGCTGCTCAGGTCGTATTGCGCGGGAAGCCCGGCGCCGTGGCTCATAAGGCTGCGGATGGCCGTGGGGGCAGTATAAAGGGTATTGACCTTATGCTTGTCGACAATGCTCCAGAAGCGTCCTGCATCGGGCCAGGTAGGGATGCCTTCAAAGATCATGGTGGTGGCGCCGGCCAACGAGGGGCCATATACGATGTAGCTGTGACCGGTAATCCACCCGATATCGGCCGTGCAGAAGTATACGTCGCCCTGCTGGTACTGGAATACGTTAACGAAGCTGTAAGCGGTGTACACCATATAGCCGCCGCAGGTATGCACCACTCCTTTGGGCTTGCCTGTAGATCCCGATGTATAGAGGATGAATAAGGGATCTTCGGCATCCATAGGTTCTGCAGGGCAATCCGGGTTGCCCATGGATTCAACTTTCCTCACCTCGTCTTCCCACCATACGTCCCGCCCCTTGATCATGCTCACAGGGGTATGGGTGCGGGTAAGCACGATTACCCGTTTCACGAAGGGGCATTGTACCAGTGCATCGTCGATAATGCTTTTCAGCGGAATATCTTTATTGCCCCGGTAGGCGCCGTCGCCGGTAACGATAAACCCGGCCTGCGCGTCCTGCAGGCGGTCCGCAATGCTTTGTGCGCTGAAGCCGCCGAAAACCACGGAATGGATGGCGCCGATCCGGGCGCAGGCAAGGATGGCGATAGCCAGCTCGGGCACCATGCCCATATAGATGCATACCCGGTCGCCTTTTTTCACTCCATTGTTCCGGAGCACATTGGCAAACTGCACTACTTTGAAATGCAACTCCCGGTACGACAGTACCCGGTAATGCTCATCGGGGTCGTTAGGCTCCCAGATAATGGCCGGCTTATCGCCCAGGGTGCCCAGGTGACGGTCCAGGCAGTTTTCCGTGATATTCAGCTTGCCCCCTGCAAACCATTTGATTTCCGGGGTACGGAAGTCCCATTCCAGCACCTTTTCCCAACGCCTGCGCCATAGGAAATTTCCTGCTACATCGGCCCAGAACCCTTCGGGATCGGTCACACTCTTGCTGTAGGCTGCCTTGTACTGATCGGCCGACCTGATTTGGTAAGGATAAGACATATCGTGATTCTGTGTTTTGTTCACAAGATAACGAATAGCTCCTGCAGGGAGTTCTCCGGAAGCCAAAAATGTTCTTGATAATTGTCACAATATTTTGCCTGCCCGCAGCCATGAAGCCGCCTCCCTATTCCCATGCGGTAAAATTTATGCCGCAGGCCGTGTTATTTGTTTTTCCCCTATATTTGCACGGTACAGAATGCAGTAAACAGGGTCCGATCCTTTACTCACCTTATTACCTGTGAGGGCAAGCCCGCAGGAATTTTTTACTCTTTATTCATTTAATGAAATACAATACCACGCGCGACAAGCTGATCATGCCTGAATACGGGCGCAATATCCAGCAGATGGTAGACTATATGAGAACCATCGAAGACCCGGTAAAAAGACAAAAAAATGCCAGGGCCATCATCGAGCTGATGGGCATCCTGAACCCTCACCTCAAGAATGTGGAGGACTTCAGGCATAAGCTATGGGACCATCTCTACCTGATCGCCGATTTCGACCTTGAGGTAGATTCGCCTTACCCTACTCCTACCAAGGAAAAGCTGTTTCGCAAGCCTGAGCCGCTGCCTTATCCCAGGTCGCAGCAGAAAAAGCAAAGGCATCTCGGCAAGAACCTGGCCGCCGTGATCGATAAGGCGCTGGCCGAAACCGACGAAGAAAAGCGCCGTGGCTTTACCCAGGCCGTTGCCTACTACATGAAGCTGGCTTATGCCAACTGGCATAAAGAGCCGGTGCATGATGATATGATCAAGGAAGAGCTGTTTGAAATGACCAATGGCGCACTGAATTATGTACCGGGCGGCAGTTCAAAAGTGCGCTTTGACAACAACAGCAACCGCCAGCAGGGCAGCAACGGCAACGGGAATGGCGGATATAAAAAGAATGCGGGCGCCGGCAACCGTAGTAACCAGGGACAGAACCAGAACCGCAGCCAGGGGCAGAATCGCAACCAGCAGCAAAAACGGAACAATAAGAACAGGAAGAAATTTTAGGTGGGATACCGGAGCGCGTAATGCGCCCGTCTGGCCATATACAAAGAGAGGGCGGAACCGCAGGTTCCGCCCTCTCTTGCTTCCTATAAAGTAGTTTCCAGTACGGGGAGCTTGCGGGGAGCCATTTCCCTGACTGCGGCAGCAATGGCCCGGATATGGTCGGGCGTAGTGCCGCAGCAGCCACCTACGATGTTGATCCAGCCGTTACGCCCAAAATCCGCAATGACAGCTGCCGTATCTTCGGGGCGCTCGTCGTATGCTCCCATTGCATTGGGCAGGCCCGCATTAGGGTAGCAGCTTACATAGCAGGTGGCTATCTGCGCCAGCTCCTCCACATACGGCCGCATCTGGGCGCCTCCCAGGGCGCAGTTCAGTCCTATGCTGAGGGGCCGGGCGTGGGCCACTGAAATATAGAAGGCTTCGAGCGTTTGACCGCTCAGCGTGCGGCCGGAAGCATCGGTAATGGTGCCGGAGATCATTACTGGCAGGGTTGTATGATGCTCCTCAAAATAACGTTGTATGGCAAACAGGGCAGCTTTGGCATTCAGTGTGTCGAAAATGGTTTCAACCAGCAGCAGGTCGGCCCCGCCCTCTATCAACGCCCCGATCTGCGCGGAGTAAGCGTCAGCTATTTCGTCGAAGGTAACGGCCCTGTATCCCGGGTTGTTGACGTCCGGCGAGAGTGACAATGTTTTATTCATCGGCCCTATGGCGCCGGCCACGAAGCGGGGACCGCTGCCGGGGTGGGCCGCCAGGTATTCCGCTACGGCTTCTTTAGCCAGGCGGGCGGCAGCCACGTTCATTTCGTACGAAAGCGACTGCATTTCGTAATCCGCCATCGAAACGGCCTGGGCATTGAAAGTATCGGTTTCGATAATATCGGCCCCGGCCTCGAGGTACTCGCGGTGTATGGCTTTGATGATATGCGGCTGCGTGATGGAAAGCAGATCGTTGTTGCCTTTCAGGTCGCCGGGCCAGTCTTTGAAGCGCTCGCCGCGGTAATCTGCTTCCTGGAGCTTATAGCGTTGTATCATCGTACCCATAGCGCCGTCGATGATGGCAATCCGGCGGTTCAGGATATCGGTCAGTTGTTCGTAGGTCGTCATAAGGAAAAAATGAACTGCAAATTACGTGATTCCGCCGATTGGTGGCCGCGACAATTACCTGTCGGTTCGGGCACCCACGGGCCGGGCCTTTATTCTTTAATTTCTTTAATTCGGGATTCCGGCTGCAGGGCCTTTACCCATTCTTCCACCGTAAAAGCATCTTTAACTTCATAATTGCCGATGCGGGTGCGGCGCAATGCCTGGAGGTAGCCCCCGCAGCCCAGGGCAGCGCCGAAGTCGTTGGCCAGCGAGCGGATATAGGTGCCTGTGCTGCAGGTCACGCGGAAGTGCACCTCTGGCAGGGCCACTTTGGTGACCTCGAATTCCCGGATCGTTACGGGCCTGGGCTCCAGCTTTACTTCTTTTCCCTCCCTGGCCAGCTCATATACTCTTTTGCCGTCCCGCTTGATGGCGGAATGCGCCGGGGGCACCTGCATGATATCGCCGGTAAAGGCGAGCGTGGCCTCCCTTACCCGGGCTTCCGTAAGGGTATCGAGGGGACGGAAGTTTTCCGGCTCCGATTCCAGGTCGTAAGTAGGCGTGGTAGCCCCCAGCCGGATGATGCCGGTGTATTCTTTCTCCTGTTTCTGGTATTCGGTTATCCGTTTGGTCATTTTGCCGGTGCAGCAGATCAGCAGGCCGGTAGCCAGCGGGTCCAGGGTACCGCAATGGCCGATCTTGGCCTTGATCAGGCGGCGCACTTTGTTCAGCGCATCGAAGGAGGTCCAGGTAAGGGGCTTGTCAATCAGCATTACAGCGCCTTCTTTCAGCTCTTCGGGTGTCGGTATCAGCTTCATATATATTTAAAAGTAGAGGAATAGCGGGTGTATGGGCATACAGATCCCGGTGCATGCCGGTAAAGCTCAGTGGGGTGCCGGGTAGCTCTTGCCGATCCGGTCTTCTTCCCGTTCGGCCAGGAGCGTGCAGCAGCAACGGAGTCGGCTGTAATAGCGCATAAGGTAGTTTTTTGCACCGCAAAGGTACTGTTTTCGTGCTTGAAGAAGCAGTTTTGTGCCTTAGGCATCCACATTAAAGCTAAAACCGGCATTATGTGCCCGGTAACAATTATGCGGCAAACAGGGTCATTCATAGATATTATTCTTTACTTTTGCCTATTGTCCTAAATTATTTTGCATGCGAATAGACAATATTCCTGCAGGTCCGCTTCTGAGCGAGATCGAATATCCTTCCGACCTGAAAAAACTGGATAAGATGCAATTGCAGCAGGTCTGCACTGAACTGCGCCAGTTTATCATCGACAGCGTGAGCGTGAACGGCGGCCATTTCGGCGCAAGCCTGGGCGTGGTGGAGCTTACCGTGGCGCTGCATTATGTATTGCAGACGCCCTATGATCAGCTGGTGTGGGACGTAGGCCACCAGGCTTACGGGCATAAGATACTGACGGGCCGGAGGAAGGTTTTTCATACCAACCGGAAACTGAACGGGATCAGCGGATTCCCCAAGCGCGACGAAAGCGAGTATGACGCGTTCGGGGTAGGGCATTCTTCCACCTCCATATCAGCTGCCCTGGGAATGGCTATTGCCAGTAAGCTGAAGGGAGAAACCGACCGGCAGCACGTAGCCGTGATCGGGGATGGCGCCATGACCGCCGGCCTGCCCTTTGAAGCGATGAACCACGCCGGGGTAAGCAATGCCAACATCCTGATCATCCTCAATGATAACAACATGAGCATCGACCCCAATGTGGGCGCGCTTAAAGAATATCTTACGGACATTACTACTTCGCATACCTATAACAAGCTGCGGGACGATTTCTGGAATTTTCTCGGCAAGCTTCCCTATGCCGACCTGCAAAGGGAGCTGGCGGCCAAGGTCAAGGAAGGGCTCAAAGGCGCCATCAGCAAATCCAGCAACCTGTTCGAGGCGCTGGGCCTGCGCTATTTCGGACCTGTGGACGGCCATAACGTAATGAAGCTGGTCGATACCCTGCGCGACCTGCGCGATATCCAGGGCCCCAAGATCCTGCATATCAAAACGGTAAAAGGCAAGGGCTACAAGCTGGCCGAAGAAGACCAGACCCTCTGGCATGCGCCGGGACTGTTTGATAAGATTACCGGTAAGATCAACAAGGTTACTTACGACAGCCCGCAGCCGCCCAAATACCAGGATGTGTTTGGCCACTCTATTATCGAGCTGGCCCGGATGAACGATAAAGTAATGGGCATTACGCCGGCCATGCCTTCCGGCTGCTCGCTGAAGTATATGATGGCAGAGATGCCCGATCGTGCGCTGGATGTAGGCATTGCCGAGCAGCATGCCGTTACGCTGAGCGCCGGCCTGGCTACGCAGGGCATGAAAGTATTCTGCAATATTTACAGCTCTTTCATGCAGCGCGCCTACGATATGGTGATCCACGACGTGGCCATACAGGACCTGCCGGTGATCTTCTGCCTGGACCGGGCGGGCCTTGTAGGCGACGACGGCGGAACGCACCAGGGAGCATACGACCTGGCTTATATGCGCTGCATACCCAATATGGTAGTGAGCGCTCCTATGAATGAGCAGGAGCTGCGCAACCTGATGTATACGGCACAGCTCGAAGAGAGCAAGCATCCTTTCGTGATCCGCTATCCGCGCGGCCAGGGTGTGATGCCCGAATGGCATACTCCTTTTGAGAAAATGGAGATCGGCAAAGGGCAGAAGGTAAGAGAGGGCAAGGACCTGGCCATCCTTACCATTGGCCATCCCGGCAACTTCGCGGTGAAAGCGTGCAGGGAGCTGGAAACGGAAGGAGTAGACGCAGCCCATTACAATATGCGCTTTGTAAAGCCGCTCGACGAAGAAATGCTGCATGAGATAGGACGCCGTTTTTCACGGGTGATCACCATAGAAGATGGCTGTATCCAGGGTGGTTTCGGCAGCGCCGTACTGGAGTTCTTTAATGAGCACAACTACAAGCCTAAAGTAAGCCTGCTGGGTATACCCGACCGGGTCATCGAGCACGGCAAGCCGGAAGAGCAGTATCGGGAATGCGGCTTCGACGCTCCGGCCATTGTGGCTGCTGCCAGGGAGCTGATGAAGGCAGAGGCGGGGACTTACAGTACTGCTTCATATTAAAGATTCAAAGCACCATGTATAAGAAATCCCAGGCTTCATAACCCGGGATTTTTATTTAAAAGGACCGTCTGCAGCAAACGCAGCGGCTCCTGCGCTTATTTCCCTATGTCGTTGGCATCCAGCAATTGCTGTAAAAGGCCCATTCGTAATTGCTGCATTTGCTGTACGCTGGCAGCAGTATCCTTTGAAGTAAAGTTCAGGGCGAAGAAGTAAGGATGAGGTATGCCCTCTACCTTGCCGGTTTCCACATTTTTCAGCCTCTCGGTTTTTTCTACGAAGCCTACAACCCAGAGGAGATTTTCGGTAGCGCTTTTGCGCCAGCCTGTTTTATAATAGAGTTTGTAATCCGGGCTTTCTTTCTGCAGCATCATGCTTTTTACGATGCGCTGGGCCCGTTCATTGAAAGGCAGCTCGCCGTGGTACAGCCTTTTCATGAATCCTACCTGCTCGTCTGCGGTGATTTTCAGGGTGTCGTTCAGCCAGAACCTATCGATGCTGTCGCCGATACGCATATTGCCGTATTGAACCGTATCCAGGTAATGCTGCATCTTTTCCCTGCCTATGCGGCGTGCGAGCTCCTGGTAATAGGGTACCGCGCTTGCCTTAAATGCCTGTATCATGGTAAGATCCTTGTTCCACTCTTCGTTCCACCTTTGGATACCATCCCATTTGATCACCATCTGCTCGTCGGGCGCTACCGAAGTTTCGAGCGCTACCAGCGAATTGAATATCTTAAAGGTAGAAGCAGGGGAATAGCGGGTATTGCAACGCTCCTTGTTATAGTAGTGCGCGATCTCTTTGTTGTTGTCATAAAATTCGAAGCAGCCGTCTACCCCCCGGGCATCGAAATACTGTTTCCATTCGGGATGTTCTTTGATCCGTATGTCGGAACAGGAAGAAAGCGCCAGAACAAAGAGGCCGGAGAGCAGCAGCAAATATCTCATTGAACAACAGGTATAATTTCGGGTGCAAAATTACTGTATCCTGCTCAATAAGCGGGAATTAAAAAAGAGGCAGGTAGTATCTCTACCTCCTTTTTAAAAAAATAAACCCCGCGTTTATTGAAGCCTGATGCCCAATCGCTGGGCTCCTGACTGGAACGCTTTGCTCCATTGTGTGGCGCGGGCCGTATCGCCAGCCTGTGCCGCCACCTGCGCGAGATATTGCATGGCGCCGAGGCTGGACCGGCCGTCTACGCTCTTTGCCAGTTCCCTTACTTCCTCGTTTCCGATGCCTGCAATGTAGTTCACCATCTGCTCGCTGTCGCGTATAATAATGTCTGCATGCTTTCTTGCTTTATCCGGCGCGCCGGCAAGGTAATATGCCGCTACGATACTCCACATGCCCTGGTCGTATTGGTACGATTCGTACGTGATGCTGCCTGTGATCTTATCCAGCAGTTTGACCGCATCGGCTTTGCGCCCTTCGCGGATCAGCGCTTCCGCTACCTTGGCGCCGCTGAAGCGGTAAGTCATCAGCATGGTCTTGTTCTTTTCATCGAAATAGATATTTTTTTGATCGGCGCCTCCCCACAGGAAAGTATTCAGGTAAAGCTGCAGGCTTTTGCCGGTATTGACCATCTGCGGCGCGCCTGCCTCGGGCGAGGAGCCGCCCATGCGGATCGGTACCAGCTTATTGGCGAGGCCTTCCATCCGTATATATTCGTCCAGGCCCAGGAATTCGCCGCCGCCGGCAAAGCCTGCGCTGAAATAGATCGGCCGTTTCCAGCCATCGCGGGCCACACCGGCAATGATATTCAGCACTGCCAGGTCGGGCTTGAACAGCTGGTCTTTAGGTAAGGTGAAGAGGATCTGGTCGGCGATCATTGCCGAGTCGGCCGCGCCTACCAGCCCGTTGCGCAGCACGGCGGCCTTATCTACCCGGATGGCCAGGTTCTTGGTCGGCAGCACATTATACGACTCCCCGCCGGCGCTTACCTGCGTGGCCGGATCGTCGGAAACCGTAAATTTCAGCACTTCTTCCAATTCAATGTAGCGGTCGGCCGGTATCTCGGGATAGGGCTGGTATATAACGACGTTCCGTTTATCGGCTTCGTACTGCCCCGGTTTCCAGATCATAGGCACGGCATCGGCATCGTTGATCTTGTAATTGAGCTGGTCAATGTACCAGTCTATGGCGATCAGGCTGAGGTTCACCACCCGGACATCCTGGCGGAAGCCTTCTATTTCCTGCATGTACCATAGAGGGTAGGTATCGTTGTCGCCCACGGTAAAGAGAATGGCATTGCTGTCGCAGCTGCTCAGCACGTTGTAGGCGGTAGCACGGGCCAGCGTTTTGCGGGAGCGGTCATGATCGTCCCAGTTCTGGCAGGCCATGAGCGCCGGTACGGCGGCCAGGCACAGGATGGTAGCCAGGGCAGGAGCCGCGGCCCCCTGCCGTACCAGCCTGTGCATCCAGTCTGTTACCATTAGCACGCCCAGCCCGATCCATATGGCAAAGGCATAAGTAGCGCCTGCATAGGCATAGTCCCGCTCACGGGGCTGCTGCGGTGTATTGTTCAGGTAAATAACGATCGCAATGCCCGTAAAGAAGAACAGGAGGGCCACAATGGTAGTATCTTCCTTGTTTCTTTTGGCCTGGTATGCAAGGCCGAGAATGCCGAGGATCAGCGGCAGCAGGTAGTACTGGTTGCGGGCGCGGTTGTGCTTGTAGAACTCGGGCAGCTCATCAATGTCGCCCCGGCCCATCATTTTGTCAATGGGCTTGATACCGGAGATCCAGTTGCCGTTTTGCGGCTCGCCATAGCTGGTGCCTGCAAAGTCGTTCTGCCGGCCGGCATAGTTCCACATAAAGTAGCGCCACCACATCCAGTTAAGCTGGTAGCGGAAGAAGAAAGAATAATTCTGGGCTGCAGTGGGCCGCTCGCCTTCTTCTATCTGCAGGTAATTTTTATAAAAAGAAGCATGTCCCGCATCGTATACTCTCGGGAAGAAACGGGTCTGGTCCGCATCAAATTCTTCATTGGTATAACGGGTGCCGATGCGCTCGTAACGGGTTTTGCCGTCTGTGGTCCGCTCCGCATACACGGGCTTTCCTTCGCCCCTGCCGCTGGATTTCGAATTATAATCCGGCCCGAAAAGGATCGGCTGGGCCCCGTACTGCTCCCGCTGCAGGTAGGATACAAGGCTCAGCACATCGTCGGGATTGGTCATATCGATCGGCACATCGGCCCGGGAGCGGATGATGATGCAGACATAGCTGGAATAGCCTACCAGCGCAAAAACAATACACAGCAGGCTCATGTGCAGCAGGTACTTCCCCTTCTTCCTGGCCCAGATGAGGAGGGCAGTGATCAGTGCAACCAGCGCCAGTACAAAAAACAGAGCGCCGCTGTCAAGAGGCAGCCCGAAGCTGTTTACAAAAAGAAGCTCGAACCTGGAGGCCAGGATCGGAATGCCCTGGATAAGGCCTACCTGTACAAAGCCCAGCAGCGCGCAACCGATAATAAAGGCGATAATGCTGCCCCTGAGCGTAACCTTGTTCTTGCGGAAGTAATACACCATAGCCAGCGCAGGGATGGTGAGCAGATTGAGCAGGTGCACCCCAATGGACAGCCCCATCAGGTACGAAATAAGCACCAGCCAGCGGTCGGCGTATGGCGAATCCGCATTGTGCTCCCACTTGAGTATGGCCCAGAACACGATTGCGGTAAAGAAGGAGGAAGAAGCATATACTTCTGCCTCTACGGCCGAAAACCAGAAAGTATCTGAGAATGTGTAAGCCAGGGCGCCTACAATGCCGGCGCCCATAATGGCGAAAAGGTTGCTTGGGGAAAGGTCCTTTTCCTCTTTTACCAGTAACTTACGGGCAAAGTGGGTAATGGTCCAGAAAAGGAAGAGAATAGTAAGCGCGCTCGTGAGTGCAGAAAGGCTGTTGATAAACAACGCTACCTTTAAGGAAGGCGCCAACATGCCGAAGAGGCGGCCCAGTAACATAAATAAAGGCGCGCCGGGCGAGTGCCCTACTTCGAGCCGGTATGCAGTGGACAAAAATTCGCCGCAGTCCCAGAAGCTCACGGTGCGCTCCATAGTCATTAAATAAACAATGTAGGCAATGGCAAAAATAATCCAGCCGGTAATGTTGTTTATTTTCTTGAAATTCATGAAATTGCTGTTATATTGTGGTTGAAAAGGCTGTAAAGCTAAAGAAATGTAGCTTAGGGAGAAAAATTAATGCAAAAACCGGGATAAATTGAGGAAATCAGGCTTCCCCGCAACATAATGGCATAATAATTGTTGGACCTAACTAAACACAAAACACAACCATATGAAAAAAATCACTTTACTATTGGCATTAAGTGGTTTGTTCGGTATGACGAATAAAGCCACAGCACAGCTTCAAAAAGGCAATTTAATGGTAGGTGCTAACCTGGCCAATCTGGGTTTAAGATTGCAAAGCGGTAATACCGGCCTCTCTTTTTCGGTAAATCCCAAGCTGGGTTATTTTATCCAGGATAATATCGCAATAGGCGGCGAAGTATTGCTGGGGCTCGATCACCAGTCCGTCAACAGCATCTCTACCAACCAGATCGATTATAAGTTAGGCGCCTTTGGCCGCTACTATATCAGCGATCCGAGAGCTATTTTGCTGAAGCACAGCCGCTTTTTCCTTGAAGCAAGTGCCGGGTTCCAGGGCAACAATGTAAAGACAGAAGGCCGGAAATCCGTTACAACCAATGGCCTGGGCCTGGGCGTAGGGCCGGGCGTGGCATATTTCATCACTCCCAACGTAGGTCTCGAAGCCCTGCTCAAATACGACCTGACCCTGGGCTTCGGCAGCTCGGTTACTTCGCACAATTTTACCATAGGACTGGGCTTCCAGATCTATCTGCCTACCAGAAAAGCCCGTGCCGTGTATGAAGAAGCATCGGGAGAAGTAAAGCAAAAGATGAAAAAGCACAAGAGAGAAGAATCTTCTGAGGATGAAGATTAAACCATACCGGAACCTTTATGCACGCCGGCCTCCGCGGAGGCCGGCGTTTGTTTTTGCAGGACACCGGCAAACAGGTTGGGGGCTCCGTCTGCCGCCGCTTTGGCCCCGGCCGCCGAAAAATACTGCGCACCTGATGAATATTACCTACCTTTGCGCACAAATTTTTAGCATACATTTTCATGGATCGTAATTCAATTATCGGGTTTGTATTGCTGCTTGCCCTGGGTGCCGGTTATATCTTCTGGAACAATCATGAACAGAAGCTGTACCTGGAGCAAAAGCATGCAGACTCCGTTGCCATGGCCGCCAACCGCAAGCCGATCGCGCCGCAGCAGCAGGCCGCTCTCCAGGCCGATACGCTGAAAGCCGCAGATTCCACGCTGCCCCCCGCTTTCAGGGGTGCCGCTTCGACCGTGGCCATATCCAACGGGGAGCTCAGCCTGAAATTCAGCACCAAAGGCGGATTCCCTATTGAATCAGGCCTGGACAGCTTTAAAAATTATGACGGCACTCCCCTCGCTATTTTTAAAGGAGAAAAAGGAAACAGGCTTTCGTTCAGCATACCGGTAAACGGGAAGACCGTGGCTACCGACCAGCTCTATTTTACCCCCGAAATAACCAACCTGCCCGACGGCGGCAAGCAGCTGAGGATGACGGCCACCGTAGGCCAGGGACAAAGCGTGGTGCTCGACTATGCCTTGCCGACCAAAGGGTATATGATGACCGCCAACCTGCGCCTGGTAGGACTGCAGCAGGACTTGGCCGCCACGCAAAACATCCCGCTGAGCTGGTCCACCGAAATGCTCCATACCGAAAAGGACCTGAAGAACGAACGGATGAATATGCAGGTGCACTACCGGATGAAGGACGGAGAACACGATTACTTTACCATTTCCCGGACGCCTTCCAAAACCCTGGATGAGCCCGTGCAATGGATGGCCGTAAGAAGCCATTTCTTCAACTCCACGATCATTGCCGACGATGCTTTTAAAACGGGCAGCTTCGACGGTAAAGAGCCTGCCGACACCAACATCGTGGCCACCAATACCAGCGCCTTCGCCATACCGGTAAAGGCTTCCAATGATTTTTCCTTTGGCTTCCGCTGGTATATGGGCCCCAACGATTATAAAGTACTGAAGTCCTATAAGGTCGAAATGGAAGAAATGATCCCCCTCGGCTTTGGCATCTTCTTCTTTGTGAAATACATCAGCAAATGGATGATCATCCCCATCTTCGACCTGCTGAGCCAGTTCATCGGCAGCTTCGGCCTCATTATCATATGCCTGACCCTGATCATCAGGCTGCTGACCTCCTTCTTCACTTATAAGAGCTATTTGTCCTCGGCCAAGATGCGGGTGCTGAAGCCGGAGATCGACGAGCTGCGCGCCAAGTACGGCGACAACCAGCAGCAGTTTGGCATGGAGCAGATGAAGCTGTTCCGTACCGCAGGAGTAAATCCCCTGGGGGGCTGTTGGCCCATGCTGCTACAGATGCCCTTCCTGCTGGCGGTATATTACTTTATTCCCACGGCAATCCAGCTGCGCCAGTCGCACTTCCTCTGGTCCGACGACCTTTCCACGTATGACTCGATCCTGAACCTGGGCTTCAATATACCTTTCTACGGCAGCCACGTAAGCCTGTTTACCCTGCTGATGACCGTTTCCAGCCTTTTCCTGGCGGTTTACAACAGGAACATGACTGCTGCTCCCGGCGGCAACGATGCCAATGCCCAGATGCTGAAGTATATGCCCTATATCATGCCGATCCTCTTCCTGGGCTGGTTCAACGGTATGGCGGCAGGCCTTACCTTCTATTATACCTTCTCCAACCTGGTAAGCATTGCCCAGCAGTTCATCATCCAGAAGTTTGTGATCAATGAAGAGAAGATACACCGGAAAATACAGGAAAACCGGAGCAAGCCGGCGACCACGAGCAAATGGCAGCAGCGCCTGGAAGAAATGCAGAAAGCGCAGGCCGCGCGGCTGAAGCAGAGAAAGTAAGCATAATTATATTCATCGTCGGCGGTCTTTCCCGGAAGATCGCCGATCTTTATTTCAGCGGACATGACAGACGAGCATTATATGAGAATGGCGCTGCGGGAAGCGCAAAAAGCTTTCGATATGGGCGAAGTGCCGGTAGGGGCCGTTGTGGTATGGAACGATAAGGTCATTGCAAGGGGGCATAACCAGGTGGAGCTGCTCCATGATTGTACCGCGCATGCGGAAATGATTGCCCTCACGGCTGCCTTCAGCGAGCTGGGCAGCAAATACCTGCCCGAAGGCACCCTATACGTAACGGTAGAGCCCTGCCTCATGTGCTGCGGGGCGCTGCACTGGAGCAAAATAGGCCGGATCGTGTACGGCGCCGGCGATGAAAAGAACGGGTACCGCAAATATGTAAAGGAGGATGCAGGTCACCAGCCGCAGCACGTTTTTCATCCCAAGACCCGGCTCAGCCACGGCATACTGGCTGAAGAGTGCGCCCAGCTTATGAAGGATTTTTTCAGGATAAGGCGCTGAAGCGCGCGGGGAATTTCTTTTTTCCTTATGTTTTTTGAAAAGATAAACAGGCGTAGCTTTGAGGGAACCAAGCATTGTTCATCTTTAAACTAAACCCAAAATGAAAAAGAAAGCTATTGCACTGGACCGGAAACTGCTCCTTCATAAGGAAACCGTTGCTGCATTGGGAAAAGGCGGCATGCAGGCGATCGCCGGCGGCGCTACCGCGCCCGACAACGGCTGCGCGGGCAGCAACTATTGCGATATCCGCTTTACCCGCGATACCGAATGCCAGCTTACCGATGTAAATGTCTGTTGCCATCTTACCCTTTACTGCGTGCCCGAAACGGCCAACTGCATGTAAGCCGTATACAATAGAGGCGGGAGGCGCATCCTCCCGCCTCTATTTTGGTATGCCGTGAGGCGCAGCCTAATTCTTATTTTAAAGAGAGCTTTCCGGGCCTGAACCTTCGGTACAGGAGCCAGCCGGCAAGGCCCAGGAGCAGCAGTAACCAGAGGCGGGTTACCAGTACCAGCAGCTCTTCCACGATCCGCCAGCCGGCTTTAAGAGCATCCCAGAGCCGCCAGCCCAGCCCGGGCCTGAAGTCGTCTATATTCGTATCGCCCGGTACCACCCAATGCCTGGTTTCCGCCCTTTGGTACATTTCCAGGCTTACCGTGCTGTAATTGACCTGGTCTTCCAGTGAGAGGTTGGCAATTTCGGCATTATCGGCCTCCTGTTGCCGTACGTCTGCCTGGTCTTCGGCATCTGCAGTTTCGCCCAGCCTGCGGCCCCGGTTATCAATAGCCTGGCGCAGGCGCTGGCCGTTGTGTGCCGCCCGTTGCATGGTTTTCTGGTTGGCTTTTATCTGAAGGGCTACATCCTCGGCTTTAATGGTCCGGTAATCCAGGTAGTCTACCAGGCCCGTTATGGCCTTGAGCGTGCTGTCCAGCCGGTGGTTGGGTACCCTTAACGTCATCTTGCCGGTTACGGTATAATGAACGGTTTCCAGGGCCGAATCCTGCTGATGCGTGCGGTCTTTTTCTCGTCTATAGTGCTTTCCAGGTGCGTATAAGTTACAAATCCGCCCAGCAGGCGGGTTACTTCCTCAATACGGTAAGTAGCCGTAGCCACGTCTTTTACCCTGAACCGCATATCGGAAGTCCGGATAAATTTACGGCCGGTTTCCGGCTCCTGGGCGGTCGGGGGCACCGGAGCCGCAATACTTGCTTCGGCAGCTTCCTGCACCGGTCCGTTTTTTTCATGGGCTGCATTACAGCCGGCAATAAGGGCTATAATGGCCGGTACAGCCATTATCTGTGCTAACGATTTCATATTGTTAAAAATTAAATATTTTTTTAATGAAAACGGGCCATCCGGATAGCAAAGAATCCAAAAAAGAGAAGGTTAAAAGGAGCAAGGGGGGCAGCAACCCGGAGGGACGAAGGGTGGAATGCTGCGGAGAGGGGGGAAAGTAACAAGCCGCTTACGAAAAGCGGCTTGTAGTAAAATTAAAACAATTGGCCGTTTTAATTATTTTTTTACTGTATCAGCAGCAGGAGCAGTAGTACCGGCAGCAGGAGTGTCAGCAGTAGCCGGAGTAGTTGCTTCGGGAGCAGGAGTAGGCTCAGGCTGAGCTTCGGGAGCTACGGTAGTAGTGTCTTCAACTTTAGTTTCGTTGTTTTCAGTGTTACCACCGCAAGAAGCAGCGAAGAAACCGATAGCCAGAGCGAATACGCCTAATTTTACAGCTTTCATTTGTTAAGTTTTTAAAGTTTTTTGAAAGGTTATTTGCTCATTTATACGGGATCGGGAAAAAGGTAACCCGATTTTTCAAAAAAATATTTTTATCGCAATTTTGGGTTACTTTTCCATTATAATCGGATTAATAAGTGACGAAGGTTTTTTATACAGATACGGAATTGCTGGAGGGGCTGGCTGCGGGCAACCGGGATGCGGTAACGGCATTGTACAAGCTATACCATGCCATCCTGACCAAATGGATACTGAGCCGCGGAGGCCTGGAAGCGGACGCAGAGGATGTATTCCAGGAAGCGCTGGTGGTACTCTTTGAAAAAGCGAAATCCCCCGAATTCTGCCTGACCTGTAAGCTGAGCACTTATTTGTTTGCCGTCAGCAAACGGATCTGGTTCCGGAAAATGGAACAGGCGGGGATCTATCACCCGCTGGCAGCGGAAGAGGATGGCGACCTGGATTTTGCGGGCGGAACCTACGACAGCGACCTGGAGCAGCATATGGAGAAAGAAAAACAGTATGCGCTGCTGGCCAAAGCGCTGGACCGGCTCGGTGCGCCCTGCAGCGCCCTGCTGAAAGCTTTTTATGAAGAGAAAAGGAATATGCAGGAAATTGCGGAGCTTTTTCGCTACACCAATGCCGAAAATGCAAAAACGCAAAAGTATAAATGCCTGACCCGCCTGCGGAAGCTTTTTTTTGCCGCAGGAGTTGAAATACGTCATTAACAAGCGATAAACAGCCTTACCTATAATCAGCTGTTTGGGGAGTATAATACCATGATTACCGAACAAAATATAAGCGAATGGGCGGAACGCTACCTGCGCCACGAGCTGAGTGAAGCAGAGCAGGCGTTGCTGGACCGGGCCCTGGATGCCGATCCGGGTCTGTACCGGCAATGGATGCAGAGCATAGAGCTGTTACGGACCTTCCACTCTGCTGCGGAGCAAAGGGAGATCCGGAACCTGATCCGTTCCGTAGCGGAAGACCGCAAGGCCTGGGCGCCCGCTGCAGAAGAGAAGCCGGCTGCGGCTTTTTCCTGGGTCCCGTTCGGAAAATACCTGAAAATGACGGCGGCAGCTGCCGGGCTCATTCTTTTTTCTTCCCTGAGCACTTATTTCTTTGTAGCTAAAAAGGACAACAAAGCCGGGCAGCAGCAGGTTACCCTGTTGCGCAGGGAGATCGAGCGGATCAAGCATTCCCAGACCAAGATCATTGACAGCCTTAATAAAAGCAGGCCCGATGCCCAGGCCGGGATAAGTGATGAAGAGGTGGCTCTTTATGGAGGCACGGGCTTTGCCATCTCCAACGACGGGTACATCGCCACCAATTACCATGTGGTCAAAGATGCGCATTCGATCTATGTGCAGACGCGCAAGGGCGATATGAAAGCCTATATCGTAGCGAGGGAACCCAATGCCGACATTGCCATACTGAAGCTGGAAGACAGGTCTTACCGCTTCGGGAAAGGGGCCCTGCCCTATAATATTGCCAGGCCGGTATCCGGACTGGGGCAAAGGGTATTTACCATTGGCTATCCCAAGGATGAGGTGGTATACAACGAAGGCTATATCAGCTGCGAAAACGGTTATAAGGGGGATGTACACTCCTACCAGCTGGAAATGACGGCCAATCCCGGCCAAAGCGGTTCGCCGGTACTCGACAAGTACGGTTCCGTGATCGCCCTGATCACCAGCAAGCAGAACAATACCACCGGCACCACCTATGCGATCCATTCCAAAGCTCTGATCGAGCTGGTGGAATCCCTGCCCAAATCTGCCGGGGTCCGCCTGCCGGAAGTAAACAGGATCAGCAAGCTCGAACGGACGGAGCAGGTCAGGAAAATGAGAGATTATGTATTCTCCATCAAAGTAAATTAATCCGGGTACCCCTATACAATAAAAAAAAGACCGCCTCTGAGGCGGTCTTTTTTTTATTGTTGTCACTGCATCTGCGGTGGCGATGAGGCTATTTTTTTCGTTTGTTTCTTGCTATAAGGTCTGCCACGGCTTTCCGCTGGAGGATATCGGGATCGATCTCCGTAAGCAGCTTGAGCTTGGCCGGCGCTTCCTTAAAAGCGCTTTCGAGGTAGAGCAGGGCTTCCTTGGATTTGCCCATGGCAAACAGGATACCGGCATGGTAGTAGTCAAAATCCGGCTTGTCGCCCAGGTTCTCTTTTGCCAGCAGGACCTGTGTCAAGGCTTCTTCGAAATCTCTGCTCCTGTACAGGCCTTTGACCAGGGCCATCCAGTTTGACTTATTTCCCGGCTTAAGCCTTACGGCATTGATAAAGCAGACCAGCGCCTCGTTGTAGGCCTCCATTTCCATCAGGCAGTTGCCGATGGCCAGGCTGTAGGCGGCATTATCCTTGTTCAGGTTCAGCGCCACGGAGTAAGCCTTCATGGCTTTCTCCCATTGCTTTTCCCGGCTGTAGGTCTCCCCGATCCGGTAAAATATGCCGTCGTCGGCAGGGTTGAGCTGTACCGCCTGGCGATAGTAGTAGCGTGCCCGGTCGAAATTCTTCTGCTTTTCGAAGCAGTGCCCCATCGCTTCAAAGATCACGTCTTCGGGTTTCCCCAGTTCCAGGTTCTTTTCCAGCGATTCTATGGCCTTGTCATACCAGTGCAGGCGCATATAGGCATCTGCCATATTCCGGTAGGCAAATTCGAACTTTTCATCAATGGCTACGCAATATTCGTAGGCATCGATGGCGGCTTCATGCTTTTTCAGTCCCTGCAGGGCGGCCCCCAGGTTGAACCAGGCCAGGGCGTTGTAAGGATCTTCATCGATTATTTTCTGATGCAATACCACACTTTCTTCCTGCATGCCGGCAAAGTCGGCCCAGAAGCTGATCTTGTGCAGGGCTTCTTCGTTCCGGTAATCCAGTTCCAGGATTTGCTTCAGGATGCTGAATACGGCTTCAAAGTCTTCGCATTCGTCGTATACATCCGATAGCTCCAGCATCAGCTCTACTTTTTCCCGGCCTTCAAACTGCTGTATTTTCTGCTCCAGCAGGCGGGCTGCCTGGTCGTGCTTATACTGGGCCAGGTATATATCCGAGCGAAGCAGTACGGCCTCTATATTGCTGCCATCCAGCTGGTCGAGCATGTCGAGCGTGTGCACCGCCTGCCCGTATTTCTGCGCCTGGAAAAGGATCTCTGCTTTGGACAGCAGTATGGAGGTGGAATATGGATAATAGGACTGGGCTATTTCACAAGCCGTAATGGCTTCGGACTCATTATTATTCTGGAAAAAATACTCAATGATATATTCGTAATCCTCCTCGTCGAGGAAACGGCTCTTGCTGCCCTGTTTGATCAATTCATAATCCCGGAGCAAATCCTCGATCGAACCGCTATCTTCCTCATCGTCATCCCATGAATCGTCGTTAAACATAAGCGTACTGTTTTTACAAATATAAGGGAATAAAGCTATTCCTTCCGGGAGAAGTTATCAACATCTGTCTATAGGTAATAAGGAAATAACAATCAGGCAAAGAAATGGTTAAGACCTATGGCTGCTTCATGGCGTACGCCATTGGTTATCATACGAAAGCGCGCGGCCTCGGGGCCGCGCGCTTTCGTATGAGCCTGCTGTTTATCCGGCGGTCTTGCCCCCGGGTGCAGCCGCCGGCACGGGCCCGGTCCTGTCCCGCCTGAGCAGGGCAAAATACAATCCGCCGGCGATCAGCAGCGTAAGCATGATGCTGCCGATCAGGGCCAGGGTTTTTCCTTTTTCGAACGCCTCCGAATCGAAGGTAAATTCGATCGTATGCTTGCCCGCAGGTATGCGGAGCGCCCTGAGGGCATAGTTGGCCCGCAGGATCGGTGTTTCTTTCCCGTCTATGGTCGCTTTCCAGCCTATAGGGTAGTAAATGTCGGAGAATACTGCCAGGCCGTCCCGGCTGTTGCTCGATTCAAACTTCAGGTGCCTGGGGCCGTAGCCGCCGGGCACCAGCCTTACATAAGCTGCGGAATCTTTGCCCGGCCCGGTTCCGGCCAGCGCTTTGAAGGTGTCGCGCATTATAGCGGTATGCCTGGGGTCAAACTCTGCAGCCGAAGTGTCGGCAGGCCGGTTGATGGGGTGTGCGTCCAGCGCTTTCATTTCTTCGTCGGCCGATTTCACCCATTGGATCTGATGCACGAACCATGCGTTGCCCAGCGCCTCGGGGTTCGGTTGGGCTATGGGTTTCCCGTCCTGGCCGGGAAGGATAAAATACTTGGTATTGAGCATATTAAGCACCGCAGAATTCAGCCGCCCGATCTGGTGCTCGATCAGGTCCTGGTAGATCTGCAGCTTCGCGCCCGAATAGCCGCCGATGCTTTTGTGGAAGAAGCTGGGCTTGCTGTCGCTGAAAGGATCGCCCGAGCTCAGGTCGAATACGCGGTAGTAAGGGTCCTTATCCTGCATGATCTGGGCGTCGGCCGGGCTCGGCGCAAAGTTTTCGGCCATATACACTTCCGTATCCACAAAGTCGTGCTCGTTCAGCCAGCGATGGGCAACCGGGATAATATCCACTGCTACCAGTATGCCCAACGCGGCAATGGAGGTGGTTTTGCCGGCTTTGCCTTTGCTGTAGGCATACAGTATACCGCCTGCCAGCAGTACGAAGACCAGGCTGCGGAGGGCGTCGCCGCTGGCTGCGGCTTCGCGGTCTTCCCTCAGCGCGGCAATCAGCTGGGGGCCTACCTCTTTCCCGTATTGCTGGGCCATCTGCTCGTCGCGCGCGCCTTTATAGTCGAACGAAGTCTTGGTTGCGATCAGGATCACAAGGCAGAGCCCGCCGGTGATCAGCAGCGACATCTTCAGCTTTTTCAGCAGCTCTTCCTTACCGATCTGCTCTCCGAAAATGTCTTTCAGCGCCCAGATAGCCAGCATGGGAAATATTACCGAAGCAATGGCGGGAGCCATATTCGGCGACCTGAACTTATTGAAAAGGGGAAAGTGGTCGAACATGAAATAGTTGAAGGCGGCAAAATTCTTGCCCATCGCTATGCAGAGAATAAGAACTGCTGTGCCGAAAAGCCACCATTTGTACTTGCTCCGGATCACGAACAGGGAAAGGACGAAGAGAAAGCAGATTACGGCGCCGAAATAGGGAGAGCCGGTAAGCAGGGGCTGGGGTCCCCAGTATAAGGGCGCTCTTGCGGTCATTTGCTCGATGCCTTCGGCAGAAGCGCCCAATTCGCTCAGCTTCTGGCCGAAGTGCGAATCCTCGCCGATATCTTCCCTGATGGAGCCGCCGTAAAGGTTGGGCACCAGTATGGTGAAGGTTTCGCCCACCCCATTGCTCCAGGCAAAGGCGTAGTCCCGGTCGAGGCCGTTGCTCTTTTCTTTTTTGCCGATGGTAAGCTCGCTGCCGCCGCCCCGGATAGAATAAGGTGTGTATTCCTGGGTCTGCATCAGGCGAGAAGCGCTGGTAAGGAAGGCAAAAACGGCGGCGCAAAGCAGGAAGGCGGAGCCCAGCAGCCATTGCTTTATGGCTCCTTTCCTGATAGCGGCAACCAGAGCGGCCAGCACCAGAGCGCCGATCAGGAATGCGCTGTAATAGATAATCTGCAGGTGGCCGGAATCAAAGGAAAAGGCCATGAACAATCCTGTCAGGGCAGCTCCCTGCAGGTATTTGCCCCTGTAAGCAATAATGATGCCTGCAAGGATGGCGGGTATAAAGGCTATATCCAGCATCTTGGTCGTGTGCCCGGCGGTAATAATGGTAGGGTTGTACGTGCTGAAGGCAAAAGCGATGGCGCCGATGGCGCCCAGCCATTTATTGATCCTCAGGCTGCACATGAGTATGTAGAAGCAGCCCATGGCAATGAAGAAGTAGGTAGCGGGATGCGAAGCCTCGCCGTGCTTGTACAGCTGTATGGCCCAGTTCAGCTTATGGTACCAGTTGTTGACAGGATAGGCGTCGACCTGTACCTGCGGCATACCGCCAAACATATTGTTGGCCCAAAGTGCATTTTCACCTGTTCGCTCATAGTAGTCGCGGCTCTCCTTGGAGCCCCAGAGCCAGGTTTTGATATCATGCTGGTCCAGGGTCTTGCCCTGGAAAGCAGGATAGCAGAAGGCACAGCTGACGGCTATGAAAATGGCGATGATCAGTAAATGGGGCAAAAATCTTTTAATGCCTTCCGGTTGTTGCATAGTACAGTTTTTTTGACGCGGACAAAAATAGCTTTTTTAATCATTGGGTGTAATCCTACCCACAGCTATGGGTAGGTAGGGTTATCCGGTTAGCTATTTCTCTTATTTTTGGCGGCATGAACAGGATCGAACAACTGAAGCAATTCCTTGAAGAAAGTCCCGGCGATAATTTCCTGGTGCATGCGCTCGCCCTGGAATATATCAAAGCAGGCGACGCGCAAACGGCGCGGGCTTATTTTGAACAGAACCTGAAGAGCAATCCTGCATATATTCCTACCTATTACCATTTAGGGAAATTAATGGAACGGGCAGGGCAGACGGAAGAAGCGATCCGGATTTATGCCCTGGGCATGGAACAGGCCCGGACTGCGGGCGATCGTCATGCGCTGGGCGAACTCACAAGCGTATATGAAGAGCTTCTTTATTAAATCCAGCTTGCTCCCTGCTTTGGCATCTTGCTGGTCCAAACTATCACATTAATTAACGTATGCTTAGCCAACCTTCCATGAAGGAGCTGCTGTCTGCCTTCAGCTATTAGTAAATTTAACTTAGAAACATTTTAAAACTATTTAATACCAATAATTATAAAACCCAAACCCATGTCTACAAAAACGGCACCAGCAAAAGGATGGCGGAGGCTTTTGCGTTTCATAAGCCTGTCCTGTGTTTTTTTTACCAGCGCTCCACAATTGCATGCACAGATTCCCGCTTCCTCTTACGGGTTCACTGCCCTGTCGGGAACCTTTACCGAGATTACAGGCACGGCTGTTACAGGCGCTACCGGCACCTTTATGGCTGATGACGAAAACTCGAACAGCATTCCCATCGGGTTTACCTTCAACTATTGCGGCAATAATGTGACCAGCCTGGTGGCCAACTCCAACGGGTGGCTCAGCTTTAACACCGGGGTATCCACCGAAAGCTGGACGAACTCTACCGGGGATCTGGGAGATATCAGGCCGGCCCTGATGCCGCTGTGGGATGACCTGGCCGGCTGGGGCAACGGAGCAGCTGCCTTATACGCGGTAAGCGGTACGGCCCCCAACAGGGTATTTACCTTCCAGTACAAAAACTGGAACTGGCGCAGCTTCTCAGGGGCTGATCCCAATATTTCGATCCAGGTAAAGTTATATGAAACAACCAATGTGATCGAATATATCTACCGGCAGGAACCTGCCCCGGGCGACCCTACTTCCTATGGCGCCACTATCGGAATTGCCGACGAAAGCACTTCCTACCTGGTGCTGAGCAACTCAACGGCGGCGCCCACCCCTTCCTCCACTACTTTCATTACCACTATTACCAGCAAGCCCGCAACAGGGCAGATCTACCGGTTTACCCCGCCCGACCCTTGCAATACGATCGCCACCTGGCCCACTGCTACTGCGGCCACCATCTTCCCGAATTCGGTATGCGTTAGCGGCAGTGTAAACCTGGGGCTGAGCGCTCCACTGCCTCCTGCTACCGGCCTTACCTACCAGTGGCAGTACTCGCCCACCAATGCAGCGCCCTGGACCGATATAGGACCTGTGCTCAACGCCCCTGCCTATACTGCTACCGGCGTGAACGGCGCCTGGTACTTCCGCTGCCGGGCATTTTGCAATGGCGGCGCTACCCCTGTATGGACTTCGCTGTCTTCCCCCCAGCTTACCGTTACCAATCCCGGTACACCGGCTACCGTGCCCGGCAGCCGGTGCGGCCCCGGTACGGTAAACCTGTCGGCTACGCCTACGGCCGGAGGGCCGGTTTTGCGGTGGTATACGGCTCCCACCGGCGGCAACCCTGTCTTTACAGGCAATAACTTTACTACCAATTTTATCACGGCTACTACCAATTACTACGTTTCTGCCGGTACTGCTCCTACGCCGCTTACAACCAATATCGGTGCCGGTGCGCAGGTTACCCCGTGGGTGCCTACCACTATGTTTGCCGGCGACTGGGGCGGATATAAGCATCAGTTCCTGATCCGGGCCCAGGAGCTGATCGCGCAAGGCATCAGCCCCGGAATGGACATCAGCTCCATCGCGGTGGAAGTGGATAACGGAACCGGTACCTACCAGGGCTTTTCCGTGAGCCTCAAGAACACCACCACCAACGCGCTGGGGGCAACCTTCGAAACAGGCGGCTTTACCGAAGTGGTGAGTCCCGCGCCTTATACCACTACGATAGGCGTCAATACCTTTACCTTTAATGCCCCCTTTACCTGGGACGGCAGCAACCTGCTGATACAGACCTGCTGGAGCAATAACAACGGGTTCAATAACTACTCCAACGTTACATACGATCCTACGCCCTATGCTTCTACCCTGTACGGGACTTCAAGCAATGCCACCCCGGCCGACCTGTGCGACGCTCCGGATGATATATGGGGCACGATGAACGAGCGGCCCAAGTTTATTATTAATTATGATGCGGCCTGCAAAGGCAGCAGGGTAGCCGTGCAGGCAACCGTTACGCCTTCTCCTGCCGTAACCCATACAGCCCCTGAGGTAGTGTGTAACAATGGCATTGCTGCCATTACCGTTTCGTCCAGCCCTATCACAAACTACAATAATTACAGCTGGACGCCCTTAACCGACCTGTATACCGACCCTGCGGCTACCGTGCCTTACAGCGGCGGCAGCGCTACTGCGCTTTATATGAAAAGCAGCAGTGCCGGTGAGCAAAGCCATTATCTCTATGCTACCAACAGCGCATCGGGTTGCGCATTTGCAGATACGGTAAGAATCTGGGTACAGCCGGGAGGCATTACGATTGCCGGTATGCCGGATACCGTATGTAATTCAGGCAGCACGCTGCTCAGCCTGGTGCCCAATACGGATTATGCGCCGGGCAGCATTCAATGGCAGGAGTCGGCCGATGGCCTTGTGTACGGCAATGTGGGAACCAGCGATCCTGATTTCAATACCCCGGTTATCGCTACCAACCACTTTTACCGCGCCCAGATCGGCTCCAGCCTGGGTAATTGCGAAACTCCGCAGAAAGAAGTGGTGGTTTCCCATCCGTTGCTGATCGATGCGCCCGACAGCTTCCATTGCGGGCCCGGCGAAGTAGTGCTTACCGCCCAGACCGGGGGCAGCAGCAGCGCTGTGTGGTATGCCGGTCCTGTAGGCGGCGCTCCTGTGGGCTCCGGTAATGTGTTTACTACGCCCTACCTGGGCACCACTACTCCTTTTTATGTAGTTGCAGGCGGAAGCTCTTACCCCGGCAATGTTGCGGTAGGCGCAGGTGCAATCGTCAGCTCAGGCCAGTCGGTCAATCCTTTTGCCTCCGGCTGGGGCGGCAGCAAGCATCAGTACCTGATCCTGGCTTCCGAATTGGCAGCCGCAGGAATTCCGGCCGGGGCCACCTTTACATCCCTGTCGCTGGATGTAGTGAGCAACGGAACTACTTATCCCGGCTTTGCCGTGTCGATGAAGAATACAACATCCACCACGCTGACCACGACCTTTGAAGGAGGTGCCTCGGAGTTCAGCCTGCCTGCCGACCATACTACTACCCCGGGTATCAATACTTTTCCGTTCAATGCCGCTACTCCCTTTACCTGGGACGGCGTTTCCAACCTGCTGATCCAGACCTGCTGGAGCAATGGCAGTAATAATTCCGCCGGAAGCACGGTGCGCTGCGACAATACCAACTTTGAGTCGACGCATAAAGGGCAGATGGACTGGATGCTGCCTGCAGATATGTGCGATGCCGTAACCACCAGTATGGACGATACCTATACCCGCCGGCCCAAATTTATTTTTGCCTATACCGCACGCTGCGAAACGGCGCCGAGGGAAGAGGTGATTGCTTATATACGCCCGGTGCCTGACGTAAACCTAGGTGCCGATATCAACAGGTGCGTGGACCAGGGAGCATCGATCGTGCTGGATGCCGGCGTGCAGCCTAACAGCACCTATCTGTGGGACAATGGCAGTACCCAGCAGGTACGGTCGGTAGGCGAAAACGGGGTATATACCGTAAAAGTAACCAACCAATATACCTGCGAAGGAAACGATACGATCTCAGTGATCCTGCGGCATAACCCCGAGGTAGAGCTGGGCAACGACACTACGGTATGCAACGGTGCCACCCTGACCCTTGACGCAGGCAACCAGGGCATCGAATACTTCTGGAAT